>OLWZ01000047.1_pt1 | contig 84203 bp, 79 predicted proteins | sample 1674011 | NCBI WGS metagenome assembly OLWZ01 (sample SAMEA103958137, study PRJEB25191) | human gut metagenome | biome: human-associated habitat [ENVO:00009003]; feature: intestine environment [ENVO:2100002]; material: feces | place: Germany | collected 2013/2015 | reverse complement strand
AATATCAGGTAGATGACCGGGCTTATAACAAGCTCGGTTTTTCCATTCACGACTATTTCTTTGCAAAAACGCTCGGCCAGGTGCGTCCGGGCGGCGTGATCGCGTTCGTGACCTCTCGCTACACGATGGATAAGCAATCGCCCGAAGTCCGCAGGTACATCGCGCAGCGGGCGGAGCTGCTGGGCGCGATCCGTCTGCCCAACAATGCGTTCCGCGCCAACGCCGGTACGGATGTCGTTTCGGATATCATCTTCCTGCAACGCCGAGATCGTCCCATTGAGATCGATGAGGACTGGATTCACCTTGGGCAGTCCGAAAACGGCTTTGCCATCAACAGCTACTTCGCAGAGCATCCGGAAATGGTGCTCGGAACCCCATCTTCGGAGAGTACGCAGTACGGCAAGCAGGATTATACCGTCAGCCCCATAGACGGTGTAGATTTGGGAGCGCTGCTCCATGAAGCAGTGCAGAAAATCGGCGGTAAATATCAGGAGGCAGAGCTGCCAGACCTCGGTGAAAACGAGAAGATCGGCACGTCGATTCCCGCAGACCCCAATGTGAAAAACTTCTCCTACACCATCGTGGACGGTGAGGTGTATTACCGGGAAAACAGCGTCATGGTCAAGCCTGACCTGAACGCAACGGCAAAAGAGCGCGTCAAGGGCATGGTGCAGCTCCGGGACTGCGTACAGAAGCTCATCGGGCAGCAGATGGACGGCTTCGTCTCCGATGAAGCGATCCAGCAGACACAGCGGGAGCTGGATACCCTCTATGATTCTTTCACGGTGAAATACGGCCTTATCAACGCTCGCGCCAACAATCTGGCATTTTCGGATGACAGCTCATACTTCCTGCTCTGCTCTCTGGAGGTGCTGGATGAAGAAAACAACCTCAAGCGCAAGGCAGACATTTTCACAAAGCGCACGATCCGTCCCCATGAGGCCATCACGTCCGTGGATACGGCATCGGAAGCGCTGGCGCTGTCCATCTCGGAAAAAGCCTGCGTGGACATGGACTATATGGCTCAGCTCTCCGGCAAAAGTCAGGACAAGCTGGTCAATGAGCTGACCGGCGTTATCTTCTTTGACCCCGTGGAGCGTGAATGGCAGACAGCGGATGAATATCTCTCCGGCGATGTCCGTGAGAAGCTGCGCATTGCCCGCAGCTACGCCGCGCCCGGATTCCCCAAAGACGGCCTTGCGAACTACGCCGCCAATGCTGCGGCTTTGGAACAGGCGCAGCCCAAGGATCTGGATGCTTCGGAAATTGAAGTACGCCTCGGCGCAACGTGGATCGACAAAGAGTATATCAGGCAGTTCATGTTTGAGCTGTTGGAGCCTGCTTTCTATGTGCGCCGGAGCATTGATGTCAACTATTCGGATTTCAGCGCGGAATGGAATATCACCGGCAAGAGCGTCGTAGGCCGCAGCGACATCAACGCCAACATGACCTACGGCACGGAACGCGCCAATGCCTACAAGATTCTGGAGGACACGCTGAATCTGCGCGACGTGCGCATTTACGACACCATTGAGGATGCAGACGGCAGAGAGAAGCGCGTGCTCAACTCCAAGGAGACCACGCTTGCCCAGCAGAAGCAGCAGGCCATCAAGGACGCTTTTCAGGAATGGATATGGAAAGACCCGACGCGGCGGCACGATTTGGTTCAGAGGTACAACGAGCTTTTCAATTCCACCCGTCCGCGCGAGTACAACGGACAGCGTATTACGTTCTCCGGCATGAATCCGGAGATACAGCTTCGGGAACATCAGCTAAATGCCGTTGCTCACATTCTGTATGGCGGCAACACGCTTCTTGCGCACGAAGTCGGCGCGGGCAAGACCTTCGAGATGGTCGCGGCAGCGATGGAGAGCAAGCGTCTCGGTCTTTGCCACAAGCCCATGTTTGTGGTGCCCAATCACCTGATCGAGCAGTGGGCGTCGGAGTTCCTGCGTCTGTACCCCTCTGCCAATATCCTCGCCGTTACCAAAAAGGACTTTGAGCCGAGAAACCGCAAAAAGTTCTGCGCCCGCATCGCCACCGGCGATTATGATGCCGTCATCATCGGACACAGCCAGTTTGAGCGTATTCCGGTCTCCAGAGAACGGCAGGAGCGGATGCTGCAAGAGCAGATTTATGAAATTGAAGACGGCCTGATGGAGCTAAGGGCAAACAACGCCGAGCGTTTCACCATCAAGAGTCTGGAAAAAACGAAAAAGAGTCTTGAAGTGAAGCTCAAGAAATTGCAGGACACCGGCCGCAAGGATGATGTTATCACCTTCGAGCAGCTTGGCGTAGACCGGCTCTATGTGGACGAAGCCCACGCGTTCAAGAATCTGTTCCTCTATACAAAAATGCGCAATGTTGCCGGTCTTTCCACCTCCGATGCGCAGAAGTCTTCGGATATGCTCCTGAAATGCCGGTATATTGATGAGATCACCGGCAACAAGGGTATTGTGTTTGCGACTGGCACGCCGGTGTCAAACTCCATGACGGAACTGTACACCATGATGCGCTATCTCCAGCACGACATGCTCCAGAGAAAACACCTGACGCATTTTGACTGCTGGGCTTCTACCTTTGGTGAGACTGCAACGGCCATTGAGCTTGCCCCGGAGGGCACCGGCTACCGGGCGCGTACCCGGTTTTCAAAATTCTTTAACCTCCCGGAGCTGATGCAGCTATTCAAGGAAGCCGCCGACATCAAGACGGCGGATCAGCTTCATCTGCCCACGCCGACGCCCATCTATCACAACGTCGTGGCACAGCCGACAGAGATTCAGAAAGGCATGGTGCAGGAGCTTTCCGAGCGTGCCGCTAAAGTCCATGCGGGAATCGTGGACGCAAGCACCGACAATATGCTCAAGATTACGTCGGACGGGCGCAAGCTGGGGCTTGACCAGCGCGTCATCAATCCCGATCTGCCTGATGAGGCAGGCAGCAAGGTCAATATGTGCGTGGACAATATCTATTCCGTCTGGAAGGACGGACAGGCAGATAAGCTCACCCAGCTCGTCTTCTGCGACCTCTCCACACCGAAAGCGGCAATGCCTGCATCCAGAGCGGCAAAAGCCGCAGGCGGGAATCTCGACAGCCCGGAGCTTCACGCGCTGGAAGCTGCCGTTGGGCAGGATGCAGCCGAAGAACCGGCGTTCACGATTTACGACGACATCCGGGAAAAGCTCGTCGCCCGCGGCATCCCCCGTGAGCAGATCGCGTTCATCCATGAAGCGAATACCGAAGCGCGAAAGAAAGAGCTGTTCGCAAAAGTGCGCGCCGGTCAGGTGCGTGTGCTCATGGGCAGCACCTTCAAAATGGGCGCTGGTATGAACGTGCAGGACAGGCTCGTGGCACTCCATGACCTTGACTGCCCGTGGCGTCCCGGTGATTTGGAGCAGCGCAGCGGCCGCATCATCCGTCAGGGCAACCGCAACAAGGAAGTACACATCTATCGTTACGTCACCGAATCCACATTCGACGCCTACCTCTGGCAGACAGTGGAGAACAAGCAGAAATTCATCTCTCAGATCATGACCTCAAAATCCCCGGTTCGCTCCTGCGAGGATGTGGACGAAACAGCCCTTTCCTACGCAGAGATCAAGGCGCTGTGCGCCGGTGACGAGAGGATCAAAGAGAAGATGGATTTGGATGTGGACGTTGCGCGATTGAAGCTGATGAAGGCCAGCCATCAGAGCCAGCAGTACAAGCTGGAGGACAGCCTTTTGAAGAAATTCCCGGAGGACATTGAAAAGTCCAGGGGGTTCATTTCCGGTCTTGAGGCAGATATGAAAACGCTGGCGGCGCACCCACATCCGGAGGACGGCTTTGCCGGTATGACGGTCAAAAACGACAATCTTACGGATAAGGACAACGCCGGTGCGGCGCTCTTGGAAGCGTTCAAGGATGTGCGGGGTATGGAGCCGGTGCCCGTCGGCACCTACCGCGGATTCCAGATGTCCCTTACGCTGGAGGATTTCGGCAAAGACTATGTTCTGACGCTAAAGGGGCAGATGACCCATCGCGTGACGCTGGGCAAGGATGCACGCGGCAACCTCACGCGTATCGACAACGTTTTGAACGCCATGCCGGACAGATTGCAGAATGTCCGAAACACGCTGGATGCGACCACCGCACAGATGGAGGCCGCAAAGGCGGAGCTGGGCAAGCCCTTCCCGCAAGAGGAAGAGCTGCGCGTAAAATCTGCACGGCTTGCAGAACTCAACGCCGAGCTGAACATCGACGAGCGCACGCCCATGGAGCAGTTGGCGGATGATGCTGCGATCTCTGCAAAGGCAGAGCGCCCCTCCGTACTGGCACGGCTGAAAAACACACCGACGCGCCAGACGCAAGACACGCCCGAAAAGCAGCGGGAGCAGGAAAGCAGATAACAAAACAGCGCCGACGAGGAATTACTTTTCCTTGTCGGCACTATCCTGCACCTTTGCCTCTTTCTCGCGGCGGCGCTGCTTCTGCTCTGCCTTTTTGCTGCGCTTTGCCTCTATCTCATGGAGCCAGTCTTTGACGGGAGCCTTCCACGGCTCGCTTTTGCTGGGAATGTTCTTGATAAGGCTGCGCGGATTCAGCCCCAGCCGTTTGGCGAGGGCGATATCTTCGTCATCCAGTCGGCAGCGCTTCTTTGCTTCCTGCCAGAGCTGATCGTTGCTTGCCATTTTACCACCACCGTTTTTCTTATTATACGGAAAGAACAAGTACAAATCAAGATTACAAGGAGGACGATTATGGAACGTAATGATATCCAAAAAATTTCTTCTGAAACCGCAAATATCCCTGTCTATAAGCAGAGCGCAGAGTATGCCATTGAGCATGATGAACTGCCCGCCTACCGGGAATCCTTTCGCGTAAACATGGCCTGCCGGGACGCGCTGGAATCCGCGATCCATGAAAGCTACCACGACTATTGTCTCGATACAGGCAAGGCCGCCGCACAGGTTGCAGCGCAGTTTGGAATGGAGCGTGTGGCGTATGTGCTTGCCAATACCGTGCGTGCGTTTGACCACGACGGGCGAATCAGCCGTGATAACAAGGCGTGGGCGCAGACGGTTCCGGTCTGTACCGATGCCGACGAATGGGGGCATGAACGTAGCCGGTATTTTCTCGTATCGCAGGTCAATCCCGGCCTTGTCAATCTGCTTGTCTCTCGTGTGCGCGAGGAGCTGGCAAAAGAAAAAGCTGCACCGGCAAAACGTCCCTCCGTGCTGGAGAAGATTCAGAAAAACAAAACGGCGATTCAGACAAAGACCGCAGAGAAAAAGCTGCCGGGACAGGAGCGATGACCATGGCCAGAAACAGAAATGTGCAGATTATCTTCTGGGTATCCGAAGCGGAAAAGCGCATGATCGAAGAAAAAATGACGCAGGCGGGCATGACCAATCTCAGCGCCTATCTGCGTCGCATCGCCATTGACGGCATGATCGTCCGGTTGGAGCTGCCGGAGCTGAAAGAAATGGTATCACTTCTTCGCTATGCCAGCAACAACATCAATCAGATTGCGCGGCGGATGAATGAATCCGGGCGCATCTACGATACAGATTTGGAGCAGGTCGTCCAAAATCAGGAACAGCTTTGGGACATGGCGAATGGGATACTAACGCGACTTGCTGCAATAAAATAATGGGATTCTGATTCCGACCATTGTGCTCAAAAAGCTTTTGACATCCTTGCGCTTTACAGCAACTCGTGTAGAATAGAATCAGAAAAGAAAGGAGCTGACGGCAATGAGATTGATTCTGAAAATTTTACTTGCACCGGTCATGCTTGTCCTCGCGTTTCTGATCTGGCTCTGCACGCTGACCCTGCATATTTCTGCGGTGCTGCTGAATGTTCTGTCTGTGCTTCTCGTCCTTGTGAGCATTTTCAGTTTCATCGACCACGATGTAAAAAACGGCGTGATCGAGCTGGTAGCGGCGTTTCTGCTCTCACCATACGGACTGCCGATGCTAGGTGCTTGGTTCGTTGCACAGCTTCATCTGCTGCGGGACTGGATGAAAGAAAAAGTATATTGGTAACGCAAGCGCGGGAGTGTAAAAGCTTCCGCGCTACTTTTTTTCAAAGGAGGTCTTGCCCATGGCGACCACGCGAATCATTCCCATGCACGTCAACAAGGGCAAGACCATTGCCCAATGCCTGACAGAACGGACAGACTACGCAAAGAATCCGGATAAGACGGAAGACGGCGAATATATTTCGGCCTATGCCTGTGATGCAAAGACGGCGGACAGCGAGTTTCTTCTATCCAAGCGCCAGTACCGGCAGCTCACCGGCCGGGAGCAGGCCAGCGATGTGATTGCGTATCAGATCCGGCAATCCTTCAAACCGGGCGAGGTCACACCGGAGGAAGCCAACCAACTCGGCTATGAATTTGCCAGGCGCTTCACGAAGGGCGACCATGCCTTTATCGTCTGTACCCACACCGACAAGCAGCACATCCACAACCATATCATTTGGAACTCCACTACGCTGGACTGCACGCGGAAATTTCGCAACTTCTGGGGCAGCACCGAAGCTGTCCGGAAGATCAGCGATCTTGTCTGTATGGAGCACCGGCTGTCTGTGATTGAGAATCCGAAGCCGTACAGCAAAAGCTACAACAAGTGGCTGGGCGGCAAAGCAAAGCCCTGTCAGCGCGATCTGCTGCGTGCGGCCATTGACGCAGCGCTTGCAAAGAAACCGAAAGATTTTGAGGAATTTCTGAAGCTGGTGGAAGCCGCCGGTTACACCGTAAAACGCGGCAGGCATGTCACCTTCATGCGGGACGGTCAGCCGCAGAATATTCGGCTCCGGTCGCTGGGCGAAGGCTACTCGGAAGAAGAACTGCGGGCTGTGATTCTCGGTACACGGGTGCATACGCCGCGCAGGAAAAAGAGGTATCCTTCCAAGGTGTCGAGACCGACGCTGATTTCACAGATTGAGGCCAAAATCGGCAACGGCAAAGGCGCTGCATACGACCAGAAGCTGAAAGTTGTGAAGCTGAAAACCATGGCTGAAACGCTGCTCTTCATCCAGAAGCATGATTTCGCGGATTTCGATGCGCTGGCCGATTATGCGGATGCTGCAAGCAACAGGACGAAGGAACTGACGGCAAAAATAAAGGCGGCAGAGAGCCGCATGGCAGAGATCGCCGTTTTGAAAACGCACATCATCAACTATGCCAAAACCAGAGATATCTACACTGCTTATCGCAAGGCCGGGTATTCCAGAAAATATTACGATGCGCACGAGAGCGACATCACCATCCACAAGGCAGCGAAGAAGGCGTTTGACGATCTGGCGCTGAAAAAGCTGCCCACCGTCAAGAGCCTGCAAGCGGAGTATTCCGATCTGCTCGTGCAGAAGAAGCTCGATTATGCAGAGCTTTCCAAGGCTCGTGACGAAGCGAAGCGGCTCCAGATTTATAAGGCCAACGCCGAGATGCTCCTGCGCACGGATGCCGACGACCAGCGGCAGACAAGAGAGCATCAACAGAAAAATAGCACTGCAACGCAGGGCGCAGCCGAACGGGAACCGTTCGATCAATCAGGGGGTTGGGAGAGTTTCCCCAACAAGCAGCAGGGAGATTTCCGGTGACGGAAATCTCCCTGTTCGTCAAGTTTGTATAAACGCAGGCATTGCTTGCCAAGTGTAACGTCTCAAGCGCGGCTTCTTATTTCGTGGAGTTCATCACTCCATCAAATCACTCCATCCAAGGCGGCAAAACACTGGAATACCTGTGCTTTTTTTCGGGCGCATGACACAAAAGCTTGACTGCGCATTTCAGAACCCTACGGCGTTCAATTTCTTCATATTGTCCCGCTTCAAAATCAGAGAAGAGTGGACATACCGATCAAGCGTGATAGTCGTTGTCGCGTGTCCCAGCACCTCCGAAAGCGACTTGATCTCAAATCCAACCTCGACAGCACGCGTCGCAAACGTGTGACGAAGCGTGTGAAAATGAACGCCCTCCAGGCCACATTCGCGGGTATATTTCTCCATTCTGTACTGCAAAGCACGCGGCTCCATATAATTTTCCGTGCCGGTTAAAACGTAAGCGGCTGAACTGTGGGGATTCATCTTCCCGCAAAGCTCAGCCGTGTAGTCTGTTATGGGAATCGTCCTGATGGAAGTATCGCTTTTGGGTGTACCGATCACGATCCTTGTCCGTGTGCTGCCGGCGGCGCTGGTATCGCGTAGCCGTTGAAGCATGGCGTCGATACGGATCGTCTGTTCTTTTAAGGATATATTGCCCCATTGCAGCGCACAAAGCTCTCCGATCCGAACGCCTGTGAACAGCGTCAGCAGCACGCCAAACTTGCAGGTGTCCATATCATCCAGAAGATAAGAAACGAAACGCGTCTGCTCTTCGCGGGACAGCACTCGCATTTCCTTTTTCCCCGGCTTGGGGTAATTGATCTCGATAGCCGGGAATCCTCCGGTGAAAAATGTTGCTGTGTATTTCAGGATACTGTGCAGAACGACAAGCACATCATGCACGGTCTTCGGAGCCAGCTCATCCTCGAAAAGCAGCTCCTCTGTGAAGTCGTCGATCAGGCCGGTCGTCATGCCCATGGGGAAGCAGCCGCCGAGCTTCGGCTTGATGTGCTTCCGCAGAGCGGTATCATATTTAATATAGGTAGACTCCTTCACTTTGGGCTTTCGCATACGCAGCCATTCGTCACAGTAGAACGAAAAGCGATGCCGGGAGTTCGTGCTGGGAATTGGCTTCCCATTGACCAGCGCCGCTTTGCACTTGGTCACTTTTTCCTTGGCCTCCCGATAAGTCTTGCCATAGCAGAAGCCGTACTTGATTTTGCCGGAAAGCTCGTATCCTTTGATATAGCGTGCTTCCCATCTGCCGTCCTTGCGTTTGAAAATGTTTTCGCCTTTTGCCATCTTGAGAACCTCCTAATTTTTTGAAAACGTTGTGGCAACACACATTCTACCAACAGCACCAAGCTGTTCCAGACTGCGCATTTGACTGCGATAAACCGTCAGTCGAACGTGTCAGCAGCAGGAATCGGGCACATATTTGCAGGTTCACACCCGTGCCCCGATTTCTTTTTTCAAAAACTGCCGCGAATTCACCTCTTCCTATTGATTTTTACCGAGCTTAGTGCTATAATCTGGTATGAATATTATAGGGCGTAAGGGTCATGGAGTGATGAACTCCACGAAGCACCGAGTCCCAAGGCTTTTTTGATATGAAGGAGGTTTGACGTGAAGATTCTGATCGTGGATTGAATGTCCGTCTGTCCGTCGAGTGATGAACTCCACGATGATTTTTCGCCAAAACCAGCAGATCAATCGGCGCGTGCCGATGCTCTGCTTTCTTTTCCCAGGCAGGATAAGTACCCGCTTATTTTCCAGAAAGAGGTGTGCAGTTGGAAGTACAAGAGATGCGGCAGGTCTTCATCGACAGCGCAGTTCGCGTCGTAGCGCGGGATGGCATGGAGAAAACCACCACCAAAGCCATTGCATCCGAAGCGAAGCTGAACGAGGCATATATTTATAAGTGTTTTTCCGGCAAAGATGACCTGCTCAGCGCAGCACTTCACATGGAGGATGTGAACTTTGCCAACCTTCTGCAAAAGACGCTTCCTATCATGCATATGCCGGGGCTCTCATGGAAAGAGCGGGCGTATATCCTCTGGAAAAAGAGCTGGGACCTTATCTTGAGTAAGCCAGCCGATTGTATCTTCTACATTCGGTACTATTATTCCGCAAGCTGCCGCGCTCATGCATACGAAACACATCTTGCGTGTTTCCAGCCGCTGATTGAAAAAGCAAGCAAGTCTTTCAAGCCCGGCACATACATGGACATGCTCATTCATCAGATCTTCTCCACAATGCTGTTCTTTGCCTCCAGAGTTATGAACGGCGAGCTGGAAAACAGCGAGGAAACGACCCAATGGGCATTTGAACAGATTTATAGCTTTGTTGTGCCAAACGTCAGGGCTGAAGTTTTAGAGGAAGAGGATAAGTAAGAAGCTTTATGGACAAATCTCTTAAGAAAATCTGGAATGTGATCAGCAGCATCCTGGTCGCGCTGGTGGTGTTTCTGGCGCTCCTGCTGGTTGGCGCAAGGGTCGTGGGATTGCAGGTATTCACCGTGCTGTCCGGCTCTATGGAGCCGACCTATCACACCGGTTCGCTGATCTATGTAAAAAAGGTAGACCCCTACACCATAACAGAGGGGCAGCCCATCACGTTCATGCTGGACGAGAATACTGTGGCCACGCACCGTGTCGTGGGTATTGTCCCGGACGAGGAAGACCCCACCGTGATCCGTTTCCGCACAAAGGGCGATGCCAACGAGGCCGAGGACGGTTCTCTCGTACATTATAAAAATGTAATTGGCACGCCGATCTTCTCTATTCCGTATCTCGGCTATGTTGCGGATTATATCCAGCACCCGCCCGGAATGTACATTGCCATATCGGCGGGCGCTGTCCTGCTGCTGCTTGTGTTCATTCCCGACATTTTTGCAGACGACAAAGACAAGGACGAGAACAAAAAGAAAAAGTCTTCCCGGCGCAAGAAAGGCGCTCATGCCGCGGCGCACAAGGCCGCTGCGGTCGATGCCGCCCCGGAAGAACCTGCCGGTGAAAGCCTGACCGACGAGATTCGTCGGAAAACCGATAACCTGCTCACAGACGACGAGGTGGAAGCCATTCAGCAGGTCGTCGAGGCAGGCCGCTTTGACAAAGCTGCCGCTGATGCGCTCCGGCAGGAGCTGATAAAACGGGAAGCGGAACGGGATGCGCAGTAAGCGCTTCATTGATTCAAGGGCAATGCCGCAAGGCTCCCTATATAACAATTTTTTAGGAGGTTTTCGTGATGAAAACAAGAAGCAAGGCTCTGCTCCTGACCCTCTGTGCGGTGTTGCTTGTTACCGCCTCGGTGCTGGGAACAATGGCGTTCCTGACTTCCAACGATGAAGTCGTCAACACATTCAGCGTCGGCTCCGTAGCAATCAAGCTGGACGAGGCCAAGGCGAATACTGACGGCTCTCTGGTTGACGGCGCTGATCGTGTCAAGGCCAACAGCTACAAGCTGCTGCCGGGTCACACCTACAACAAAGACCCCATGGTCACCGTTCTGAACGGCAGTGAAGCCAGCTACATCAAGATGACTGTCACCTTCTCCAAGGCCAGTGCTCTGGATGCTATCTTTGCTCCCACCGGCGCAGATCTGACCAGCATCTTCAACGGCTATGATGCTGCGAACTGGGTCTACAAGGGCAACACCAAGGATGCGACCGCAGACACCCGCACCTATGAGTTCTGGTACAAAGAGACTGTTGGCGCTCCCACTGCTGATGTCGCTCTGGACGCTCTGTTTGATTCCATCACCGTTCCAGGCACTATCACGAATGAGCAGCTTGCAACCATCGAGGGCATGACCATCACCGTCAATGCTTACGCCATTCAGGCTGACGGCTTTGCTAACGCAGAAGCTGCCTGGGCTGCTTTCAACTAATCTCTTATGATTCCAACAGATGCGAGAAACACCGATTTCGACATCTGTTGAAATAAATCCTCATCGCAAATACCCGAGGAAAGGCGGAAAACGACATGAAGAAGAAAGGTTTGGCATTGTTTCTGGCGCTGACTCTACTGGTCGTTGGCGTTGTAGCAGGTACGTTGGCATGGCTGACCGCGAAGTCTGATGTGGTAACGAATACCTTTACCACCAGCGACATCAAGGTTGAGCTGAAAGAGACCACCGGCACGGAGTACAAAATGATTCCGGGCTACACCATCAGCAAGAACCCCAAGGCGACTGTTCTGGCTGGCTCCGAAGAGTGCTACCTGTTTGTGAAGCTGGATAAGTCCGCAAGCTTCGATACCTACCTTGAGTATGTTATCGCTGACGGCTGGACGAAGCTCGATGGTGTCGATACGGTCTACTACCGTGTTGTTGATGGCACCACCAATCAGATCGGCACACCTTACAGCGTTCTGAAGGACGATCAGGTCACTGTTAAGGGTTCTGTTACCAAGGAGCAGATGAACGCTCTGGATGCAGAAGGCGCTGTAAAGCCCACCCTGACGATCACGGCCTACGCCTCTCAGCTCCATAAGAACGCTACTGAGACCTTTAGCGCTTCTGAGGCTTGGAACAACATCGCAAACAAGTAACCCTCTGCGCGCGGGCGCAGACAAGATACCAAATACTTATTTAAGGAGACTGAGTACATGAAGAAGAAACTGACCGCGATTTTCCTGTGCGTCGCACTGGTCGCAATCGCCATCGTAGGCGCATCTCTGGCCTACTTCACCGACACCAAGACTGCCACAAATACATTCACGATGGGCGATGTCAAGATTAAGCTTGATGAAACCAACGTCAATGATCCCGAGGGCGATCGTGTTGCCAGCAACGAATATAACGTTTATCCCGGTGCTGTCGTGACCAAAGACCCGATTGTCCATAACGTTGGCCAGAACGCCGCCTATATTCGTGCGACTGTTAACGTTGAAAACTGGATGAATATGTGCGCTGCGTATTTCCCCAATTTCGGTATTGCCTATCCCAATCAGGGTTATGAACAGTCTCTGATGCTTCTCGTTGATGCGCTTGGTGAAGGCTGGAGCATTGTGGGCGTTACGACTGGCACTCCTTTCGAGATGGGCAATTTCAGTGCTAAATTCATTCTGAAGTATGACGGAACTCTGGCTTCCGGTGCTGATACTACTGCGATGTTCAATCAGGTGAAGATTCCCGCTGCCATTGAGAATGGTCAGACCTTCGGAACTATTACCGTTAAGGCAGAAGCGATTCAGGCTGATGGCTTTGATACTTGGGAAGCAGCTTTTGCCGCATTTGATGCGTAATTCACTTTAGCACAGCTTTGCAATTGGCTGTGCTATTCCCCTCCACCTATGTGGTCTGTACCCTTCGGGGTACAGGCCATATGAGAGCACCCGGCAAGACCGGATGTTCTCATATGGTCTGACAAGACCATGCAACTTCGTTATCAAATTCCGGAGCGGAGGTTTGCAAATACAGCTTGAGAGGAGTAAGGACTATGAAGCGAAAAATTTTGATTCTGTCGGTGCTGGCCATCTGCATTGCCACGTTCGCCGCCGGAACCATTGCGTTCTTTACCGCAGAAGGTAAGGCGCACAATGTCATCACCACCGGCGGCGTGGAGATCGCAGTGCAGGAATGGGCGGATGACGAAAAAACCAAGCCCTTTGAAAATCTGAGCGGAGTGATGCCCAACACCACCGTCACCAAGATTGCGGAGGTGAAAAACACCGGAGCGTCCGACGCATGGGTACGGGTAAAAGTGGAGAAGAATATCAAGCTTCAGGGCGAGGGTACGCCGGATACCGGTCTGGTGGAGCTGACGCTCAACACCGCCGACTGGACGGAAAAGGACGGCTACTATTATTATTCCAAGCCCCTGAAGCCCGGAGAAATCACCGCGCCCATCTTCACCGCTGTAACATTTAAGCCCGACATGGGCAACGAGTACCAGAACGCCACGGCAACGGTGGATGTTTCCGCCCAGGCCGTGCAGACCGCCAACAACGGCGATACCGTTATGGACGCCAAGGGTTGGCCCAATTCGTAAGGAGGCAGCGCTATGAAGAACAAAAAAGGATTCGCACTGATTGTCAGCCTTGTGTTGGTTATCGGAGTAGTGCTTCCCGGCACGCTGGCGCTTTCTACCGATCAGGCCGCTACAAACGGCGAGATTACGGTCACGGAAGAAACCCAGACTCCCACGCCGGAGGTAACGGAAACGCCAACACCCACAGAGGAACCCAAGCCGACGGAGACCCCCCTGCCCTCCGAAACCGAGAAGCCTTCCGAGACGGAAAAGCCTGCGGAAACGGAGAAGCCTGCCGAGACTGAGGCTCCCAAGGAATGCACCTGCGGCGCAGCCGAGGGCGAGACGCATAAGGAGGGCTGCCCGCTGTATGTGAAGCCCGTATCTAATGCTTCCAAGCATATCGATACCTGCACAGAGGGCTGCATCGGCGAGGATTGCAAATGTCCCTGCCATCTGTTTGACCGGCTTATGGCCTGCCAGACGCTGGAGGAGATCGAGGCTATTATCAAGGCAACCCCGGAGGATGTACTGAAGTCTTTGTCGGAGGAGAAGGTCGCACAGGTGGAGGCGTACATGGACTCGCTGATGCCCGCGCCCTTGCCCGCCATCGTTATTGAAGAATCCGAACCTCCCGTGGAGAGTGAGATTTACCGTCCTACGGTGAACTATACCAATGTTGCGCCCTTTGGCGAACCCGTCACCGGCGGCAATTAAGGAGGCAGAGAATGAAAAAGACGAAGATTCTATCGCTGCTTTTGTGCCTGTCTCTTTTCTGCGCGCTGATCGTGCCCGGCACGAGAGCCTATGCGGACAATGAGCCCGACAGTGGCATGAAGATCAGCAAGACGGCGACAGCCAACGCTGACGGTTCCTATACCATCACGCTGGAAGCCTTCGCCACCGGCTCTAAGGTCATTACGGAGCAGAAAACGGATATCCCCACTGATATTGTTCTTGTTATCGACCAGTCTGGCTCGATGAACGATCCGATAGGTGGCTATACATACACGGCATACCGAACCGGGGGATATAACAGTCGCAACTATCATAATGACGAGTATTATCCGCTCAGGCACAATGGTGGCAGCGAGAACCTGTGGCACAAGCTGAATAATAACGAGTATATTGCCGTTTCCGTAGAACAGAAGATGGTATATACCGCTATTTCCGGCTGGAGCAACAGGAAATACTATGATAATCAAAACAGCCTGTACTGTCTGGTTTCAGGAGAGTATAAGTCCGTCGCAGTGAGGAGAGAAGGACATGTCTTTTCCGCTGATGAATACTGGTATACGATGGATGGTCAGCAAATCCTCTATACGACCGGAGACAGTAGCATTCCAAACTTTGGGCAATATGCTCCTCTCTATCAGTCCGTAAAGAAGTACACCTATTCCTATACTCTGAATGGAGTCACAACGGTTATAGAAGAGTCGTTGGGGGATGGGAGCAGTCCTGACACGCAGTTTTATCGCAGGGATTATAGCAGTAGTGCTGGCGGCACGAGGCTGAATGCTCTAAAGAATGCAGCAACTACATTCGCCAATGCCGTCGCGGCAAAGGCGGCAGGTGCAGATGGCGACATCAGTACCCCTGCCGATAATGTCAATCACCGTATTGCCGTGGTTGGCTTTGCGAGTGGACAATACTATAACGGCACCAATTATAATTACGGCAATACAGAGGTTTTTGTAGGCAGCAATCAATATAAATACGGAAGTGCCGCACAAGGGCAATATGGGAACGCCTTTCAGGATATGAACACCTCCACGGGAGTTGGCAATGTCAGTGCTTCCGTCGGAGCTCTTTCTGCGGAAGGCGGAACGCTTACAAATCTTGGACTGGAGATGGGTAACGGGATTTTCGGTGCAAATCCCATAGCAGAGGGAGAAAAGCGGAATCGTGTCGTAATCGTTTTTTCGGATGGTGTTCCTGGTTGGAAAGGTTATGATTCAAATACGGCGAACAGTGCGATTACTCAGGCTGGGACTGCAAAAAACACCTATGGAGCAACAGTATACAGCATTGGCATATTCCCCGGCGCGGACGCGACCAGCGCAGGCAATCAGAACGGAAACGAAACGGAGAAAGCCAACTGGTTCATGCAGCGTGTGTCTTCCAACACGCAGTATCCGCAGTCTCCCAGTTATTATCTTTCCGCTGCGGATGCTGGAACGCTGAACAGCATCTTCCAGCAGATTTCCGACCAGATCGAAACCGGCGGTACGACTTCCACTCTGACCTCCGATGCTGTTGTGAAGGACATCATCTCCCCGCAGTTCACGCTCCCGGCTGGAACGACGGCGGCGAATATCACAGTGGAGACCTATGCCTGCACCGGAAAGAACGCTAACGACGACTACACCTGGAGCAATAACAACAGCACAATGGGCGCGACGGCATCTATCAGCGGCGATCAGGTGAACGTCACCGGCTTTAACTTCTCTGAGAACTACGTCGGTACCGTCACCGAGGGCGACAGCGTCACCTATCGCGGCCACAAGCTGGTCATCAGCTTCAAGGTACAGCCCAAGGCGGGCTTCCTGGGAGGCAACGAAGTGTACACCAACACCAGTGCCGGTATCTATGAGAATGGTTCTGCTGAAAATCCGCTCCTGACCTTTGATAGACCCACTGTCAACGTCCCCATCAAGGACGTGACCGTCACGGCCAAGGACAAAAATGTCTACCTCAAGGGCGAAGTCACCGCCGATCAGCTCAAGGATGGCTCTGAAATCAGCGTTGGCGATGTAAAGCTTGATCTCAGCAAGGCAGCCGACACCGATAAACCTTACGGCCTTGATCCCTGGCAGGCCGAGTACGTCGATATCACCGTTGCGGTCAAGGACAAAGACGGCAATGTCATTTCTGACAAGCTTGATAATCTGACCGAAGACACGACCTATACCATCAAAGTCACCGTAACGCCCAAAACTACCGGTTCAACGGGCAGCGCGGGCACACCGGCAACGGAAAAATCCGGTGAAAACACCCCTGCTGCCAACATCAACGTCTTCAAACCGGAGCTGACATTCAAGGATTCCACCGCCTACTACGGCGAGACCGTGCCCGCAAACAACGATTACAGCAGCAATTATGTTGCCAATTCTGAAAAGTGGAAAAACGGAGGCAAGTATTCAACGGACGATGGTGTTCAAATGATCGGCACAAAGCCGACGTTGGATATCACCTACACGCCGGATGAAGCCAAGCTGGATAACGGTAAATACACCAAGCAGGATCTCCCCGTCAAAGCAACCGTCAATATCGGTACCGATGATGTAACCAGCTACACAACCTTCCTGCATGAGACTTGTACCGTGGATGGCTGTAAGTGGAACAATGAAATCACTTCCGGCAATCCCGCGTTCCTGATCCACATCAAGACCTGCACGCTGCGCATTACCAAACAGGGCGGCGCGGACGATGAGTCCTATGTGTTCGATGTTTACAAGGACGGCGTGAAGTATTCCGAAGTGACTGTATGGGGCAACAGCACGGAAACGCTTGTTGAATTGCCCATCGGTACTTACACCATCAGTGAGAACGCCGGCTGGAGCTGGCGCTATTCTGCCAATAACGGCGGCAGCGCTGCGCTGACAGCACAGAATCCCACCGGCAGCATTACCTGCGTCAACACGAAGAACAACAATCAGTGGCTGAATGGTTTCAGTGAGGTTGTTCGGAACATCTTCGGCACGAATCACTGAGGAAGGAGGGAATGAAGATGTATAGAGGCAGATATGAAGGCAAGCACCGCAAGGCAGCAGCTCCGGCACACGGGAAAGCGCTCCGTACTGGCCGCCTGACGACCATGGTAATTGCGACCGTACTCCTTCTGGCGCTGGCCATCGGCGGCACGCTTGCATGGCTGAGCACAAAAGACGCGCCAATTCAGAACAAATTCCTTCCCACCAAGGTGACTTGCGAAGTGATGGAAACGTTTAACGGCAGCACGGGCGTGAAATCCAATGTCAACGTGAAGAATACCGGCACAATCGATGCTTTTATCCGCGTCAAGCTGGTGACTTACCGCACAAACGACCAGGGGCAGCACATTGGCGGCACCGCATCCCTCCCCACCTTTACGCTGGGCACAGGCTGGGTGAAGTATGGCGATTATTACTACTACACAAAACCCGTCGCACCGAATCAGAAGCCGGAAACCAACCTGACAGACAGCATGACGCTGATCGGCTCCTACATGGATACGGATGGCGGCAAGCAGGCTGTTGACGTGATGGCCGAGGCCATCCAGAGCGTTCCGGGAGCTGCCGTTAGGGCTGCTTGGGGTGAAGACTTCTCAATCGACGTAAACGGCAATCTGGTCGTTCCGACTGGTAACTAAGGGGGTGGAAATCATGAAAAAGTCATTCAAAGCAATCACATCCCTTGTGCTGATGCTGCTCGTGGTGATGAGCATGTCGCTAACGGCCTTTGCAGCGTCTCCCTCCATTACGTTTGAAGGCTTCTCAAAGGGTTTTGATTTCCAGCCTGGCAGCGAATACACGGAGACCGATCTGTTCAACAACTTTAAGAACGTTATGCCCGGTGATACCGTAACGGAGACCATCACCTTCACCAACTCTGCGACCGACTGCGACTTCGTGAATCTCTACATGAGAGCCGAGGCGCACGACGAAACGGATAATCCCCTTACCTACAGCGAGACGTTTGAAAACACGGACGGCAAGGATCAGGCCAATATTCCGGGGCAGCGCGACGAAACCGTTGCTACCATGACGGATTTTCTGTCCAAGCTCTCCATGAAGGTCTGGAACGGCACAGAGCTGATCTATGACGCTTCTCCTGACCAGCTGGATGGACTGAAAAGCAATAAGCTACTCGGCACCTTCCGCACCGGCGAAACGGCCACTCTGAAAGTGGAGCTGGCCGTTCCCGCTGACCTTGGCAACGAATACGCCAACCGCGTGGGTGAGGTGGACTGGATTTTCCATGTGGAAGCCTATCAGGAAAGCCAGCTCACCGTCCGTAAGATTTGGTCGGACGGCAACAGCAATCACCCCAATGACAGCGTGACCGTCAACCTGCTCCGGGACGGCAAGGTGGAAAAATCCGAGGTTCTGAATGCCAAAAACGGCTGGACATACACCTTTGACAAGCTGGTAGAGGGCCATGTCTGGACGGTCGAGGAAGCCCGCGTACCAAGCGGATACACGGTGAGCTACAAGACAGAGGGCAATACCACGATCATCACCAACACTAAGGATACACCCACTCCGCCTCCTACGCCGCCCACACCTCCCACACCCAGCGAGCCTCTGGATATCACGGTGCGGAAGGTCTGGAGCAACGATAATCTCAAGGAACGTCCCGATTCCGTAACTGTTACGCTCTACAACGGCGATGTGGCGTATGATTCCGTCCGCCTTGGCGCATGGAACAACTGGAGCTATTCATGGAAAGACCTGAATGCATACGGCAACTGGCAGGTCATTGAAACGAATATCCCCAGGGGCTACACACCATATTACAGCGTCAATAACGGCGTTGTGACCATTACCAACAGCCGCACACTGATTCAGACCGGTCAGCTCAACTGGCCCATCTGGGTGCTTGGCGGCGCGGGACTTGTCCTGATTCTCGGCGGGGCGGTCGTGCTGGGTAAGAAGAAACGGAAAAATGCCTAAGAAAACGGGCATTGCCATGTTAGCAGTGGGAGCAGTGCTGATCCTTTCGGCACTGCTCCTTTTCTTCCATAACCGTCAGGAGGACGTACAAGCCGGGCAGGAAGCCGAGAGCCTGCTGGCAAACGTCGAGGCGGTGATCGACGCACAGGCGACCCGCGAGCCAACGCCGGCCGGGACGGAAATACCCGGAACCACGCCCACGTCCTCCGCCACACCCCTTGACCCGGAAATGCCGGTAGTCGAGCTGGACGGCTATGCGTATGTGGGGTATGTGGAAATACCCGCGCTGGAATTGAAGCTGCCGGTCATGTCGGAATGGGACTATAACCGCTTGAAGATCGCTCCATGCCGCCAGTTCGGTTCCTCCCGGACGGATGATCTGGTCATTGCCGCCCATAACTACCAGAACCACTTTGGACGGCTGAAGGACTTGCAGACGGGCAATGCCGTGATCTTTACGGATATGGAGGGCGTAATCAATACCTACTCCATTGAAAAGATCGAGACGCTGAACCCCAGCGAGGTGGACGCCGTACAGAACAGCGGCTATGATCTCGTTCTCTATACCTGCACCAAGGGCGGCAGGACGCGCGTGACCGTGTTCTGCAACCGGATCAAGATAATCTCTCCTTCTCCAGCCCCAACGCAGATGGAAAAGTGAGGGCGAGTATGGCAGACAATATCAACATGCGCAAACAGAGCGACTGGCGCACGAAAGCAAGCGGCTCCCGAAGAAAGCAGATGGAGCGCTGCGTCCTGTGCTGGCGTTTGACCAACGTTCCGAAAAACACGCCGATCTCCAAGCGAAAATATTACGTTCAAGGACAGGGGCAGCTCTGTGAAAACTGCTACTATGAGCTTTTCAAGCAGGGCGTATTCTCCGGCGAGGATAATATGAATACATGAAATCAGAAGAAAATGGGCTGAAAAAAGGTCAGCGCTTCGGGCGCTGGACATTACTGGACAAGGTTGTCACTACGGCACAAGGCGAAAAGAAACATCTCTGCCGCTGTGACTGCGGCACGGAACGATATGTGCTGGAGCGCTCCCTCAAAAGCGGAGGTTCCCTCAGCTGCGGCTGCCTGCGGCGAGAACGGGCGCAGCAGGCAACGGCATACGACCTGCTTGGCAAGACCTTTGGCGAATTGAGGGTTGTGGGCAAAAGCCGAAAGCGCACCAGGATGGGAGCGTACTGGACATGTCTGTGCAGCTGCGGTTACACCTGTGAAGCAACGGCCAGCGAGCTGGTATCCGGGCGTAAAACAAATTGCGGCTGCAAAAATGTGAAAAACTATGCTTCTTCTGACATTACCGGGCAACGCTTTGGACGGTTGACTGCGCAATACTCCACAAAAAAGCGCGATGCAAAGGGCTTCGTAATCTGGCATTGCCACTGTGACTGCGGCAATGAAACCGATGTTTCCTACAACAACCTGATGTATTGCGGACAGCAGAGCTGCGGCTGTAAGAAACGGGAACACGATAAGGCGTTAGCCGGTTTTCTCACTCATGTGGATGGCACCAGCATTGATGCATGGAAAAGTAATACGATTCCGAAAAACAACACAACCGGCGTTCGCGGCGTTTACTTTATTCAGGGCCGGTATGTAGCCAAACTGGTATTTCAGAAGAAGCAGTATTTCCTTGGTACCTATAAGACACTGGCCGAGGCCGCAGAGGTCAGGCGGAAGGCCGATGCTCTTTTGGGCAACGAGTTGGTGCGCTTCTATGAGAAATGGTCTAAAAAGGCGGCTGCTGACCCGCAATGGGCAAAAGGAAATCCCATAAAATTCCACGTCAGCAAGACAGAAAACGGCGAACTGACTGTAAATCTTCAACCGGAGATGAGAACAGAGCCAAGTGAAGCTACGCAGGCAATTTGAGGTACTCGAATGAAACCGGAATATTCTCTTAAACACCTCTGTGAGCAACAGGACAGAATGTATCTCCTGCAAGAGTGGGACTGGAACAAAAATGCCCCGCTGACGCCGGATACCATACATAAGGGCAGTCATCAGAAGGTGTGGTGGAGATGCGACGCTGGACATTCATGGCAGGCACAGGTGCGAAGCAGGTCGGACGGTTCAAAATGCCCATACTGCACAGGGCGTGTTCTGTGGGTTGGCAGAAACGACCTTGCCACGGTAAATCCTGCGTTGGCTGCACAGTGGGATATGGAAAAGAACGGCGAATTGAAGCCCACCGAAGTACTGGCCGGAAGCGGAAAATATGTCTGGTGGAAATGTGAGAATGGACATTCGTGGCGTGCGAGTATCCTGAGCCGGAACAGAGGTGCTGGGTGTCCAATTTGTAGCGGGAAAACTGCCGTGTCTGGCGAGAATGACCTGTCCACCCTCTTTCCTGATCTCGCTGTGGAGTGGGATGCTGAACGCAACGGCAGCTTGAGACCGGATAACGTAACGCCTTACAGCAACAAAAAGGTCTGGTGGCGATGTGCGCTTGGACATGAATGGCAGGCAGTAATTGCATCCAGAGCCGTGGAACGCTCCGCCTGCCCATATTGTACGGGCAGGCGCGTTCTGGCCGGTTTCAATGATCTTGCTACGCTTCATCCGAAAATCGCCGCGCAATGGGATAGCACGCTGAACAGCGGTCTGACTCCAGAAATGGTAACGCCGGGAAGTCACAAGCGGGTATGGTGGAAATGCGCTGAAGGGCATGTTTGGAAAACGGCCATCTACTCCCGAACCGGAAAGCAGAAATGTGGATGTCCCGTATGCGCCGGAAAAGCAACACGACAATTCAAATATGAGTAGCATTAGGCCAACCACTTACTCAGGTTTCTCCGGCTTCATTATTCACACCAACTGATACAGTTGAATATTTCAGAAGGACTCTCATTGCGGACTATATGCCCCAATCGAGAGTCCTTTTTCTATTACATTATAAATCCAATATCTCCGCATATGATAGCATTTATAAAACCATACATTCGCACAAACAAGGGCTATATTCAAACGAGAATAGCGTCTGTATGGGCTAAAATATAATATGTGGAGGTGAAGTGATGACAGACAAGGAGTTCTCCCTGAGACTGGCCAAATTGAGAACGCAAAAGGGCGTTTCGGCTCGTGACATGAGCCTTTCAATGGGTCAGAATCCGGGTTATATCAACAATATTGAGACCGGGAAGTCTATGCCGTCGTTAAGTGGCTTCTTCTACATCTGCGATTATCTTGATATAACCGCAAGGGACTTCTTTGACGATGGGAATGAATATCCCGAACAGCTCAGAGCCGTTTTTCAGGATATGCAGAAACTGAGTCCTGAACAGCTACAGAATATTCATGCCATCGTAAAGGGGCTGCTCCGATAGGCACACGCCATTCTGTCACCGATACAGCCAAAAGATCATAAAATCCGCACAGCCATGTCAGCCTTATTATTTGCTTGGACGGCGCGCCTCTGCGCTACCGGCGGTTTGCTGTGCAAGATCAGGCCAGTGCATGAAATTGGACAGCGTTATCGCAGAGCGGAATAGACCCTACGCATGGAGGCGTACCCTTACGGACAAATAATAGCGCAGCACTACCGGCGGTAGATGCTGCGAAAGAAGGCTACTTGATTGGAGAATCAGGCAGTTTTTTTGATTTGTAGAAAGGAGCGCAGCCATGAACAGCACAGAGAACAACAATCGCGCAGCGTCCCAAGATTTCCAGACAGCACTTGGACTTCTGGAAGAACGGCTGCGCAGCTTAGAAGATTCAGAAGATATCATCAACGGCCTGCTGCAAGGCGCAGCGGAGTTTTACGGTGCGGCCAGAGCTTCCGTTGTGGAAGCGGACTGGGATTTGAAAATTGGTCTGCTTACCTATGAATGGTGTGCAGAGGGTGTAGAGCACCAGAAGGACATGCTCCAGTATCTTGCCGTAGAGAGCTTCCCGCGATGGTGTGAATTTCTGTCGCTGAACTGGCCTATTGTCATACCGGATATGGAAGCAATCAAAGATACATACCCGGATGAATATCAATTCTTCCAGCACTACGGTGTGAAATCCGTACTGGCAGCGCCGTTCTCCAAACGCATCAATCAGGGGTATATCGCGGTAGACGACCCGACACGCTTTCAGGATGATCCGACATTCCTGTTCATCATCTCCTATGCGGTCGTTGTGGAGCTGAATGAAATCAAGCTGAGCCAGTCCATTGCAGCGGCACAGCGGGCGTCAAAGTACAGCGACCGCGACGTCTATGTGAACTGCCTTGGTGATTTGGAGATCAGGAACGCGAAAGGCACGCTTACGGAAGAAGATATCTCTTCCGATCTTTGCTTGAACCTCTTTGCCCTTATTATCACGAATATGAAACGGGCATTAAAGATCGAGCGATTGGCGGAAGCGCTCTGGCCGGGTGATGTGATGGACAATCCGTATCGTTCCGTCAGCAATATTGCCTACCGTCTCCGACGTATTCTAAGCATTATTGATCTAGAAGATTTGATCATTGGCCGTCATGGAACGTTTGTCATCAATCCAGAGTATAACGTCTATACAGATTTTGACCGTTTTGAGGATAACTGCCGTCGTATGGAAGCGGAGGCAAATCCAAAGGCGCAATCCGAGCTTTATCAGGGAGCCGTCGAATTATATCGCGGTGATTTGTTTTCTAAAATCTCCTATCAGCATTGGCTGATGCCTAAAACGGCATATTATCACAACATCTTTCTTCGGATTATCAAGTGTTACATTGAGCGCAAGATGGAACAGGGAGCTTATTGTGCGGCGCACCGTGCGGTGGTTGATGCGATGAGCCTTGATCCTTATGACAGCGAGTTGAACACCGACATGATTCTTATCATGTACCATAGAGGCGGCGCTGAGCTGGCAAAAAGCTTCCTGCAAACTGCGAAAGCCTACATAAGCGAAGAACAGATCGAATCTGCGCAGCAATTATGGGAGAGAACATAAAGCGCCCGTGCGTCTCCCGTGCGGCGCTGGTGAGGGTGCTCGTGCGGCTTTTTTGCGGCAAAACTGCTGCAAAAATAAGGCTGAAATAAGGCTCTGGCTGAGATTACCCGTCTGGTATGATCCCATTACCGGCTGAACAAGCCGGAATGGAACCGGACGGGTGATCTTTATGGGCGGCTGTATGCCGGCAGGGGCATGGCTCCTGCCGGGACTCTTATTTTCATTTTTACGGAGCGCGGTTGTAAGCGCCCCGTATGCTCTGCGGCCTCTTCCGGATGCGCCGCCCCACCACAACTTCATATCGCCCCATTCTGCCCGCAGCAATCATGCTGCGGGCTTTTCTGCGCCTTTAGGGCTTCATTGCCGTTCTCCGCCTCCGTGGATTTGAAATTCCCACATTTCAAATTCACGGAGGTTTTTATGTATTACAACACGAAGGCCAGCGGAGCGCGGATTCGTGAGCTGCGCCTAGCGAAGAAACTCGACCAGATAGAATTGGCTGAACTGCTGAATGTCTCCCACGGCTACATCAGCCGCATCGAATCCGGTAAAAAGGGCTGCTCTGTCGATTTGCTGATTCAGCTCTCTGAGATATTTGGGACGTCTCTGGATTACCTGATTCTGGGCAAGTGCCACGAAGTTCTGGATGCTGCCCATCTGAAAGAAAACATACAGCATCTGATTGAAGACTTGGAGCACTTCCAAGCAAAGTTATAGGCCGTGTTCCCATTGGTGTTAGTGATGTTCCCAATGGTACGTTCCATTCAGAGTGCAGATTTCTTAAAATAGAATCACAGCGAAAGCTGACTGTTCCTTGAAAAGTTCATAGTCATTCATCAGGTACATTCCTGCATATGTGCGAGAGCACAAGCCAGCACAGCGGTGCGCCACGACCTTCACGAGCGCGGACAACATTCAATCAGCGCAGCTTTCGTGAACGAGCGATAAAACCGACTGCAAAAATCGGGTGGTTCCCAATCCGGCCATGACCGTATGCAGGGCTAACGATACTTCTGTCCAGCCACAGCTTCTTCACGCAATGGGGGCAGCTCGGAGCGATCCTCGGAGGGGTTCAAATCCCATGGAGCGGTGCAACCAGCCGCCGCCTGATGATTTCCCACGGCTCTGGGGTGTCGAGGACAAATTAGGGCTGTACATACCAAAACAGAAAGGAGTCCTTGCCCTTGAAGGAGAACTGGACATATCGCCGCGGCGATATCTATCTGGCGAACTTAAATCCCTATATCGGCTCAGAACAGGGCGGCACACGCCCTGTTCTTCTGCTGCAAAACAACACCGGCAACTTCTATTGCCCGACCCTCATTGTAGCCCCTCTGACCGCCCGCAGAGGCAAGAAACCACATCAGCCCACGCACTATCTGCTTTCCTCCGTGAAGGGCATGGACGGTGCATCCGTCGTTCTTCTGGAGCAGATCAAAACCATCGACAAACGCCGCGTGGTGCGCTATATCGGGCGCGTCAACCGCAAACAGATGGACGGCGTCAATGAAGCCCTCCAAATCAGCCTCGGCCTCTATATCCCGGAAGAAATGGAGGCTCCGTAATGAAGTCCACGCTGCCGGTTACACCGGAATCATACATTTCTTTATCCAGTCATAACCATGAAATAACCCAGGCAAGGAGGTATGGCATGGACGCATATACGGCATCCGACATAGATATTCGCGCCGTTGACCCTGCGGCGCTGGTGGACATCCGCGACGTGAAGGTCAACACGGCGCTTCCCAAGCGGGAGCGTATTCTGGATTTCATCCGTCAGATCGGCAATCCCTACTGCTACCGGCACGGAAAATATGTGGTCAGGGTCAGCTTTGCCGATACGGATATTTCGTTGGAGGACAGACTGGAAGCATATATCCGCACGAAGGGCTGACCCCGCGACATCCTCGACAGTTATGCACTATGCAGGTACAATTTTGGAGGAAAGGAGCTGGCAATATGCAAAACAGCAAGGAAACAAAAATCTGGAACGCCACGCTTTACCTCCGATTGTCGAGGGACGACGGGGATAAAGAGGAATCCAACAGCATTATCGGACAGCGGGAGCTGCTGCGGAATTTCATCCGAACCCGCCCGGAGCTTCGGGAATATGCCGTCAGGATCGACGACGGCTTCACAGGTTCCAATTTCGAGCGTCCGAGCTTCAAGAAGATGCTGGAGGACGTAAAGGCGGGGCGTACTAACTGCATCATTGTAAAAGACCTATCGCGCTTTGGCCGAAATTATCTGGACGCAGGCGAGTACATTGAGAAGATATTTCCCTTTTTAGGCGTGCGGTTCATCGCCGTCAACGACAACTATGACAGCTTTGGTGGGAAAAACGCTTCGGACGAGCTTATCATTCCGTTCAAGAATCTCATAAACGAAGCCTACTGCCGGGATATTTCCGTGAAAGTCCGCACCCAGCTTGAGGTCAAGCGCAAAAGCGGCCAGTACATCGGCGCATTTGCCGTGTATGGCTATCTGAAGGACGACGCAGATAAAAACCATCTGATCGTAGACGAATATGCCGCAGATATCGTGCGGGACATCTTTTCGTGGAAGCTGGAGGGCATGAGTCCGCAGGACATTGCCGCCCGCCTGAACCGCAACGGGGTGCTCTCGCCTATGGAATACAAGAAATCTCTCGGCATGAAATTCGCCACTTCCTTCAAGGCGAACCCACAGGCGTTATGGTCGGCCAATGCGGTGCTTCGTATCCTGAAAAATCCGGTCTATACCGGCGTGCTCATTCAGGGCAAGGAGACCACCCCAAGCTACAAGGTGCGAAAGCGTGTCACAAAGCCGGAAAATGAATGGGCGGTCGTTCCGGATACACACGAGGCTATCATTGAACGCCGGGACTTTGACAGCGTGCAAAAAGCGCTCTCACTGGATACCCGCCGCAGCCCCGGCGACAGCGCCGTCCAGCTTTTTAGCGGCATGGTGTTCTGCGGCGAGTGTGGTGCAAGCATGGTGCGCAAAACTATCCCCTCCGGCAATAAAAAATATGTCTACTATGTCTGTGCGGCGCACAAGCAGGATAAATCCTGTTCTCCCCACCGGATGCGTGACGAGGCACTTGCAGATATCGTGCTGGAAACGCTCCGGCAGTATATCCTGGATGTGGTAGACCTGGACGATATTCTTGCCATGACGGACACCGCCCCTTTGAGAACCGCAGAAGCTCAGAAGGTACAGCGTCAGCTTGACAAGAAGCGCTCGGAATATGAGCGGCTTCAGAAGCTGCTCATGTCGCTGTATGAAAATCTTGCAGACGGCATTATCGACCGGGACGAATACGCGAGGCTCAAGCAGAACTACGCAGGGCGCTGCGCCGAGTGCGAAAAGCAGATGGAAACCTTGCAGGAGACCATCACGCAGATCAAAGAGCACGGCGGCGAACACCGGGAGTGGATGGCGCAGTTTCGGGAGCATTTGAACATTACGGAATTGGAGCGTAGCATCGTCGTGGCGCTGATCGACCGCATCCTTATTTATAAGGACAACCGCGTGGAAGTCCGCTTCCGCTTCGCGGATGAATTTGCGTGGCAGACGGATATCCTGCGCCGGTCACAAATCAGAGAGGTGGTATAAGTGGCAAGAACCAAACGAAAGACAAATCCGGTCATTCCGGCAGCGGAGGCTCCCGCACAGGCACAGAAGCAATACCGCGCTGCCGCCTATGCCCGCCTTTCCGTGGAAGACAGCGGCAAACCCGGCGCGGATACCATCGAGGGACAGAAAAACCTCCTGCTGCGGTTCGTCGAAAATGACCCGACGCTCACTCTGTATGGGCTGTTTTGCGATAACGGGCAGACCGGCACGGACTTCCAACGGCCTGAGTTTGAAAAGCTCATGGAAGCGGTCAGGCGCGGAGAGGTAGACTGCATCGTGGTCAAAGACCTATCACGTTTTGGCAGAAACTACAAGGAGACCGGCAACTATCTGGAGCGCATTTTTCCGTTTCTGGGCGTGCGCTTCATCGCCGTTAACGACGGCTTTGACACGCTTACTGCCCAGCGGGGCGCGGACGGTTATCTGGTTCCGCTGAAAAATCTGATCAACGAGGTCTACAGCAAGGACATTTCCAGGAAGTCCGGCTCGGCTCTGGCGGCAAAGCAGAAGAACGGCGATTTCATCGGCGCGTGGGCACCCTACGGCTATCGCAAATGCCCGGACGACCCACACAGGCTGGAACCGGATGAGGCAACGGCTCCCGTTGTCCGGCAGATATTCCGGTGGCGTGCCGAGGGCATTGGCGTCACGCAGATCGCAAGGCGGCTCAATGACGAGGGCATACCCTCACCCTCTGCCTATCTGTACAATACCGGCGCGTGCAAAACAGAAAAGTACAACGGCGTGATCTGGTACGTTCAGACGGTCAAAAACATCCTGTCCCGGCAGGTGTACATCGGGCACATGGTGCAGGGCACAAAGCGGCAGTCCTTTTATGAGAATCGTGGCCAGTACATGAAGCCCAAAGAGGAATGGATCGTCGTGGAAAATACCCACGAGCCGCTGATCGACCGAGAAACCTTTGGTAAGGTGCAGGCGCTTGCCCAGCGCAAAAAGGCAGAATACTTTGAAAACCTCGGCAGGTTCACGCATCTGAAAACCACTGAAAACATCCTCAAGGGGCTGGTCTACTGCGCCGACTGCAAGCGTCCGCTGGTGCGGTACAAGAATGTGAGCCATGAAAAAAAGCTGTGGTACACGTTCATCTGCCAGACGCATACCAACGACATCGCAAGCTGCCCCAAGAAGAATATCCAGGAGGATGTTTTGATCCCCATGATCCTGCAAGCCATCCAGACGCAGATTGCCCTCGCCGCTGATATGGAAGCGCTCATCCGCAGGGTAAACAGCTCTCCCAAATACAGAAAGCAGACTGCGACGCTGCAAGGCAGGCTGGACGCGGCGAAAAAAGCGCTTACGAGATACAACGGCTTATATGACAGCCTTTACCAGAACTATGTGGATAAGCTCATGACCGAGCAGGAGTATATGACGCTGAAACGCCGCTACAAGGCCGAGGCAGAAGAAGCGGAGCGGCTGATCGAAACGCTGACCCGCCAGCAGGCGGCAGAAGCGGCGCACACACCGGAGAACCCTTTCCTTGCGGCTTTCGGCAGCTTTCGGGATGCGGATACCCTGACCAGAGAAATGGCGCAGGCACTGATCCAGCGTGTGTATGTGGACGGAAACAGCAATATCGAGATCGTATTCCGCTACCGGGACGAATACAAGGAACTCTGTACATATCTGGAAGGGAGGAACGTTGACGTATGAGAACGGCAATTTATCTTCGCATATCCAGCGAGGATGCGGATTTGAGAACCGGCGAAAAGGACGAATCCGAAAGCATATCCAACCAGCGCAGCCTCCTTCGGGAATATGTGTCCAGCCACGCAGACCTGTCCGATTCTGAAATGCTGGAATTTTGTGACGACGGCTGGAGTGGTACGAATTTTGAGCGTCCTGCGGTAAAGGAGCTTCTGGAGCAGGTCAGGCGTGGGCAAATCAACTGCATCCTGGTCAAAGACCTTTCCCGTTTTGGCCGTGATTACCTCACCGTGGGAGACTATATTTCCCGCGTGTTCCCGTTCCTCGGTGTGCGCTTCATTTCCGTCAACGACGGTTTTGACAGCAGCAACCCGCTGGACATTGATAGCCTCGATACCTCGTTTCGGACGCTGATCTATGACCTGTACAGCCGCGACCTCTCCCGCAGAGTCAAAAGCGCAAAGAAGGCCAGAGCCGAGCGCGGGGCATTTCTCAGTCCTTATGCGCCTTATGGATACGTCAAAGACCCGGAGGACAAAAATCATCTTCTGGTAGATGCCGAAGCCGCCGACGTAGTACGGCGCATCTTTCAAATGGCGGCGGACGGCGCAAAAACGTGGGAGATCGCGGCGGCGCTGAACGGTGACGGCGTAAGCTCTCCGAAAAACTACAAAGTCGAGGCAGGCTGCACAAGAGCGCCGTGGCGCAGTATTCAGGATGAAAACTTCTGGACGGCCAGTCTAATCGCAAAATTCCTGCGGGACGAACGCTATATTGGCAAGACAGTGTTCGGAAAACGGAGCCGGGACATTGTAGGCAGTACGCACACGGTTAAAATCTCCCGCAACGACTGGATCGTTGTTCCTGACAGACATGAAGCCATTGTGCCAGAGGCTCTGTTCGAGAAAGCACAGGCCGTTATGCGGGAATACCGGGAATATGAGGTGACTTCTGGCAGCGGCAATCCGCTGAAACGCAAGGTGATATGCGGCGTATGCGGCCACGCCATGCAGCGGGACAGCAGAAAGAACGGCTCCTACCGCTGCATCACCAAAAGGCTGAATACCGGCTTTGACTGTTCAGAGGATAGAATCCCGGAGGCCGATATTCTGGAAGCTGTGATAGACACCATACAGGTCTACGCCCAGTACGCGGTCAGCATAGATCGGCTCCTGCAAACAAGGCAGTCACAGCGGGTGCTTGACCGAAAACAGGCGCAGCGCCGCTTGCGGACGCTCCAGAGCCGGAAAGCCCAGCTTGACGAGCGGCTGCAAGACATCTATGAAAGGTTGGTAGAGGGTGAAATTTCCCGTGAGAGCTTTGCCGCGCAGAAGAAAGCCCTGACGGCGCAGGCGGAGGAAATCTCCCGCACGGTCTTGGAGCTGGAGCGAAAGATGAGCAGCAGCGACGACAATAGCAACGCCGTAATCGAGCATTTCAAAAGCTATGCCGGGATTACGGCGCTTACCAAAGAAATCTCCACTGATCTGCTGCACTCCGTCACCATCTACCCGGACGGGCGCATGAATATTCGGCTGAACCTTGCCGATGAGATCAAAGCTCTGATGGAAACCTTGCGCCGGGAATCCTGCACGGCGTGAATTTGTTAGTCCTTTCTGTACAGCAGCCGATGAGGGCATTTCTGGCACGAATACAAAGAAGCGTAAAGAGTTTAACCGTATGATAGCGTGTGCCAAGAATGGCGACTTTGATTTGATTATCACCAAGGAGATTTCCCGTTTTGCGAGAAACACCCTTGATAGTATATATTACACCCGTGAATTGAAAAAGCACGGCGTCGGTGTTATATTTATGAATGACAATATCAACACCTTAGACGGCGATGCAGAGCTTCGTCTGGCGATTATGTCCTCTATTGCACAGGAAGAAAGCCGCAAGACTTCCGAGCGTGTGAAGTGGGGACAAAAACGCCAGATGGAACAAGGCGTTGTGTTCGGCAGAAGTATGTTGGGCTACGATGTCGATGGCGGCAAAATGACTATCAACGAGGAAGGCGCAAAGGTTGTACGCCTTATCTTCCATAAGTTTGTCAATGAGGGCAAAGGAACGCACGTCATCGCCCGTGAGCTTCGTGAGGAAGGTATCAGCCCTATGCGGGTCAAGGAATGGAGCAACACGGTTATTCTGCGAGTGATACGCAATGAGAAATACTGCGGCGACTTGGTGCAGAAAAAGACCTATACGCCCGACTTCCTATCTCACGAAAAGAAGTACAACCGTGGGCAAGAGGAATTTGTTATCATTAAAGACCATCACGAGCCGATTATCTCCCGTGAGTTATTCGATGAAGCAAACCGCATTTTAGATGCAAAGTCACTTTCGCAGGAGGGCAAGGCAAAGCACTCTAACCGCTATCCGTTCTCTGGCAAAATCAAATGCGGCTGCTGCGGCTCAAGCTATGTGGCAAGGTATAAAACCAGAAAAGACGGCAGCCGATATAAGGCGTGGCGCTGCAACGAAGCCGCAAAGCACGGAAGCCCCCATATTGACAAGGCAGGAAATCAAGTCGGCTGTACGGGCTTGTCTATCCGCAATGAGGATGCGACCCACATTATGTATCTCGTAACCAAGAGCCTTAAATACAACAGAAACAAAATCATAAATAACCTAACTGCCGTTATTCAATCTATCATTGCTATGGATACGACGGGTACGGATGTCCTAAAGCTGCAAGAGCAGATTAAGAAGATTGAGGGCAAACGGGCTAATCTGATTGACCTGTATATGTCCAATCTAATCAACAAGGATGAATTTACCGCCACCCGTGCAAGCTGCGATGCGGAAATCGAGGAGCTTCAATCTATCATTGAAAGCGTGGATAAACAACGGGAAATGATAGAGCAGCAACAGCAACTCCTAAAGGAGATTGAGGACGCAATCAAAGAGATTGTCAGCGGCGTGGAGTACGAAGATGAGTTCTATAAGCACATTTTAGACAAGATGGTAGTTCAAGATAAGGACAACATAGATGTGTATCTGAATTTGCTTCCTATGAAGTGGAGCTATACGGTTGCAAAAGCATCAAAAAAAGCCGTAGCCTCTGAATGGAACATTTCAGAGGCTTCTCTACCGATGTCCGTCAGCAGGGCCTTCAGCTCCGGATAGGGCATGGAGTACCGCTGGCTCAGATAGCGCAGAGACGCTCCCAGCTCGCCGTCCGGACCACCGTACTGGCTGATGATAAACGCCGCCAGCTTGGGGTTGGGATTGGCGATGCGCACGGGGTACTGCAGCTTCTTTTCATATACAAACATCAGTCCGAACCTCCTTCATCCCAGGGCCACGGATCGTTGAGCCACCGATAGCCGCCCTCCGTGATGGTGGTCTGGGTCAGGGGGCCGTACTGCTCCTGATACCGGGCGCGGCCCTCCCTGGCCAGGGCGATATACTTCCAGTACAGGTTCAGGACCTCCTGGTCGTCGGCGTGGGTCACCAGATACAGCCCCAGCTCGTCAATGGCAAAATCCAGGGCCATCAGCTCCGACAGGGCGTTGTTGGCCGCCGGGAACCGGCTGCGCAGCTCCTTATGAAACGGCAGGTCCAGCCCTGGAAACAACGTTCCCTGCTGCAGGGCCTCCCGCTGGTCATACCGGGGCGGGTCCTGCTGCTGCATGGCCACAAAGGGAAAGGCCAGCGCCCCGCAGCCGCCGGGGAGACTGCCCTGGTTCTGCGGACACCCATTGGCAGGGGTGCAGCTGCTTGTTTCTGTGTACAAGGGGATTCCTCCTTCACAAATCGTGGGTATGGCCCCCGCGCGGGGGCTCACTCCAGTATATGTGCCCCTCCCCCGGCGGGAAACGGGGGATTCCCTTTTATCGGAAAATGTGGTATGGTATAGAAAACGCATCCCCTGCATACGGTGAGCCGAAGGGGGTGCGGAGATGATCGTTATACTTCGCCGCCGGTATCTTGCGGCGGCTGCGGCGGTGCTGCTGCTGGCGGGAGCCGCCGCCGTCCTGCGGCCGGGACGGCCTGCCGCTGTAAACGCTGCCGGAGCGGGCTGCCGGACCATCGTTCTGGACGCTGGACATGGCGGCGAGGACGGCGGCGCGGTGTCCCCGGACGGGGTGGTGGAAAGCGACCTGAACCTGGCCATCACCCGGCGGCTGCGGGATGTGCTGCTGTTTCTAGGCCGGGATACCGTGCTGACCCGGACGGGGGAGGACGCGATTTATTCGCCGGAGGCCGTCACCCTGCGGGAGAAGAAGGTGTCGGACCTGAAGAACCGGGTGGCCCTGATCAACAGCCAGCCGGAGGCGGTGCTCATCAGCATCCACCAGAACAGTATGCCCGACCACCCGTCGGTCCATGGGGCCCAGGTGTTTTATAACGGCGCGGCCTCCGGCCCACGGCTGGGCGAGACGGTCCAGGCGGCCCTGAACGGCGCCGTCAACGCCGGAAACGGGAAAAACGCCAAGGCCATCGACAGCACCATCTATCTGATGAAAAATGTACAATGTCCCGCCATTTTAGTGGAGTGTGGCTTTCTGTCCAACCGGACGGAAACCGGGCAGCTACTGACCGGCGGGTATCAGCTGAAGCTGGCGGTGTGCATCGCCGCCGGATTTCTCCAGCACGACACGGAGGGAGCAAGCGCATGAAAACCAAAACCATATTTTACTGCACCGAGTGCGGCAACGAGACCCCCAAGTGGGCGGGACGCTGCCCGGCCTGCGGCGCATGGAACAGCATCGTGGAGCAGGCGGATAAGCCGGTGAAATCCGGCAGAAAGCCAGCGTCAGCGAGGGCTGTAAAGCCTGTTCCCATTACAGAGATCGGCACGGCGGATGAGATCCGCTTTTCCACCGGTATGGGGGAGCTGGACCGGGTCCTGGGCGGCGGCGCGGTGAAAGGCTCCCTGGTGCTGGTGGGCGGCGCGCCGGGTATCGGCAAATCCACCCTGATGCTCCAGATCTGCAAGAAGCTGGGGGAGTTCGCCCGGGTGCTGTATGTGTCCGGCGAGGAGTCGGCCCACCAGCTGAAGCTGCGGGCTCAGCGCCTGGACGCGGAGAGCGATAATCTGTACGTTCTGTCGGAGACCTGCCTGGGGAATATCTTAGAGTGCGTCCGCAGCGAGCAGCCGGACGTGCTGATCGTGGACTCCATCCAGACCTTATACAACGAGGACCTGGACTCCCCGGCCGGAGGGGTGGGACAGGTGAAGGACTGCACCATGGCCCTGATGCAGCTGGCCAAGGGCCAGGGGGTCACCGTGTTTGTCATCGGCCATGTGAACAAGGAGGGCTCCATCGCCGGGCCCAAGGTCCTGGAGCACATGGTGGACTGCGTGCTGTATTTCGAGGGGGACCAGCACATGACCTATCGGATCCTCCGGGCGGCAAAAAACCGCTTCGGCGCCACCAACGAGATCGGCGTGTTCGAGATGATGGACCGGGGCCTGCGGGAGGTGGAGAACCCCTCGGAGATGCTGCTGTCCGGGCGGCCCAAGGACGCCCCCGGCACCTGCGTCACCTGCGCCATGGAGGGGGCCAGGCCCGTTCTGGCGGAGGTGCAGGCCCTGATCGCCCCGGCCAGCGCCTCCAACCCCCGGCGCATGAGCAACGGCTTTGACTACAACCGGGCGGCCATGCTGCTGGCGGTGCTGGAAAAGCGGGGCGGGCTGAAGGTGTCCCAGTGCGACGCCTATCTGAACATCATCGGCGGGCTGACCCTGGAGGAACCGGCGGCGGACCTGGCGGCGGTGGTGGCCATCGCCTCCAGCTATCTGGACAAGCCCGTGCCGGACCATATGGCGGCCATCGGCGAGGTGGGCCTCTCCGGGGAAATCCGTTCCATCAGCCACCTGGAGCAGCGGCTGACCGAGGTGCACCGTCTGGGCTTCACCCAGTGCATGATCCCGGCCCGCCGGGCCCGGGAGCTCAAGCCCCTGCAGGGGCTGGAGCTGCTGCCGGTGCAGAACATCGCCCAGGCCCTGCGCCTGCTGGTCCGGGAGAAGTAATCCGGGCAGGGGAGACACTCTTTGGCACATAAAGGGCACTTTTTGGGAGAAAATGGAATAATTGTCTTGACAGTGGGGCTGTAAGGGTTTATCCTGTTACCGTGAGAAACGCCCGGCGGACTGGGCCGGGTATGCGGAAAGGAGCATCCCCGTCGTGATTGAGTTGACGGATCTGCCGGATGGCGCACTGGAAGACATGAAACGTTATGTGTCCTATGCCTGGCCGCCGGGGCGCATCGCCCAGCTGCTGAACCGCGCGTATGATCTGAACCTGACTCGCGAGACCGTCATCGGCATGCTCCGCCGGTTGAAGCACGAATGTGAATAAAAATTTGAGCATCCCCTCCGGGCGCGGAAGGGATGCTCTGTTTTTGATTTTTGAGGAATCAGGCGTTGTTCTTTTCCTGCTCCCTGCAGTCCTGCTCCTCCAGCTGGCGCTTGGTGCGGCGCAGGTCCACGATCATCAGAACCGCCGACAGCACGCAGGCCACGAACAGGATATAATACACCGCCTGGCCCAGATAGATCCCGGCCAGCAGGAACAGCACAGCCAGAGCCGCCAGAATAAAGGTGATGTCCACCTGCTTGCGGCGCTTTTTCGTGCGGCGGAGAATTTCCAGTCTCTTTTCGTTGTCGTCCATGTTGCGTCTCCCTTTCTGTAATCTATCAGATGTCCTCCCGGGGACCCGGGCGCAGCTCCGTTCCGGACAGTTCCAGCCGCAGCCGTCCGGCGGACAGCTCCGTCAGCCGGTCCTGCAGCCGCTGGGGGGCGTCCTCCGGCAGGGACAGGGTCAAAGCCGCCTCCGCCCCGTAGTCCACGGCGTCCACGGTGCCGCCGACGGCCTGCACCTCCAGCTTCACCCGCTCCAGCAGCGGATAGGGACAGGTGCAGCGGGCCGCGGTCCACAGGCCCATGGCCGCCACGCCCGCGGCGGCCAGCGCGTCCCGGGCGCTTTTGCTGTAGGCCCGGGTGAGGCCCCCGGCCCCCAGCAGGATGCCGCCGAAATACCGGGTCACCACGCACAGAACGTTGGTGACGTGCTCCCGCTGGAACACCGCCAGCATAGGCTGACCGGCGGTGCCCTGAGGCTCGCCGTCGTCGCTGTAGCGGACCACGCTGCCGCCCAGCAGATAGCACCAGCAGTTGTGCCGGGCGTCGTAGTGCTGCTTCTTCACCCGGCGCAGCAGCTCCTGGGCCTGGTCCTCGCTGTCCACCGGCCACACATGGCCTATGAACCGGGAGCGCTTTTCCACAAACTCGCTTTCGGCCTCCTGATAGGGGACGTAGATTTTATCCCCCATGGCGGACCTCCCACTCCTGTCTTGTGATGGCCTGGCACACGCCGGGGCGCTCCGTTCCGTCGGGCCACGGCGACGGCGGCGTATCGCAGACATGGCGGAAGCCGCACTTCTCCTGCACCCGCCGGGACTTCTCATTTTCCGGGGAATGGGCGCACCATACGCGCTGGACTCCCATCTCCTGAAACTGCCAGCGCAGCAGCTCCTCCACGGCCTCGGGAACAAGCCCCTGCCCCCAATAGGGGTGGGCAATCCAGTAGCCGATCTCCGGCTCTCCCTTCCCCACCGGTATCGCCGTGGGAAACACACCCACGGAGCCGATGGGACCGCCGTCGCCGCCCTTGAGCAGCACCGCGAAGGTGCCCTCCTCGGACAGCACGGTGCGGATAATCTCCCGGCTGTTTTCCACGGAGGTGTGAGGCGCCCAACCGGCGGAGGGGCCCACCTCCGGGTCCCTGGCCCAGCGGTACAGGGCCTGGGCGTCGCTGTCGCACCACGGGCGCAGGATCAGCCGCGAGGTTTCCAGCTGCGTCATAGCTCCCAATCCTCCTTTTCCTCGCGCCAGCCCTCCACATAGTCCTTCACCTGGCCCAGCACCTTGGGGGTGCACACGGCCGCCACGTCGATGGTGGCGGCGTACTCCACAGACTCCACCCTGGCCTCCCGGTACAGGCCGTCCAGAAGTCCGGCCTTGTCATAGGGCAGGTGAATGGTCACCCGGCGGGTACCCTTGTCCAGCTTCTTGTCGATGCACGCCAGCAGCTCCGGCACCCCCTCGCCAGTCTTGGCGGAGATGGACACGGTGTCCTCCCCGGCGGAACGCTGACCGGAAAAGGCCAGGTCACACTTGTTGTATACCCGCAGACAGGGGATGTGGTCCGCCTTCAGCTCCCGGATCAGGCTCTCTACAATGGCGGCCTGCTGCTGCCACTGGGGATTGGACACGTCGATGACGTGGAGCAGCAGGTCCGCGTATTCCAGCTCCTCCAGGGTGGCCTTGAAGGCCTCCACCAGTTGATGGGGCAGCTTGCGGATAAAGCCCACGGTGTCGGAGATCACCACGTCCAGGGTATCGCTGACGGTCAGCAGCCGGGTGGTGGTGTCCAGGGTGTCGAACAGGCGGTTGTTGGCGGGGATCCCGGCCCCGGTGATGGCGTTTAAGAGGGTGGACTTCCCGGCGTTGGTATAGCCTACGATGGCCACCACGGGGATTTCGTTTTTCATGCGGCGCTGGCGCTGGGTGCCCCGGACCCGGCGCACCTCCTCCAGCTCCGCCTTCAGCTTGTCAATTTTGCGGTGGATGTGGCGGCGGTCGGTCTCCAGCTGGGTCTCGCCGGGGCCCTTGGAGCCGATGGGGCCCTTGCCGCTGGTGCCGCCCTGGCGCTCCAGATGGGTCCACATGCCGATGAGCCGGGGCAGCAGATACTGATACTGAGCCAGCTCCACCTGCAAGCGGCCCTCACGGGTGCGGGCCCGCTGGGCGAAAATGTCCAGGATCAGGCCGCTGCGGTCCAGCACCTGGACCCCGGTCATCTCTGTCAGCACCCGCAGCTGGGAGGGGGACAGGTCGTTGTCGAAGATGACCATGGTGGCCTTCTCCTCCTGCACCATGCGGCGGACCTCCTCCACCTTGCCCTCGCCGATGAAGCTGTGGGGGTCCAGCTTGTCCCGGCTCTGCAGGATCATGCCCACGGCCTGGCCTCCGGCGGTGTCCACCAGGGCGGACAGCTCCGCCAGGCTCTCCTCGTCAGCGCTGTCGTCTCCCAGCACCGGGGACCGCAGGCCCACCAGCACCGCATAGTCGCGCTTTTCTTCCTGTAAGGTCGTTTGTTCCATATTTGCCCTCGTTTCCGGTGTTTTTACCAAAGATTTTCGCATACCCGGCGGCAAATGCAAACAGGACCCGCAGCCAAAACGGGTGCGGGTCCTGTAAAAGTGTCTTTACTTGTCCAGACCGAAACGCTTGTTGAACTTGGCCACGCGTCCGCCGGTATCCACCAGCTTCTGCTTGCCGGTGAAGAAGGGGTGACACTTAGAGCAGACTTCCACGCGAATATCCTTCTTCGTAGAACCTGTCTCAATCACATTACCGCAGGCGCATTTGATAGTAGTCTGCTGATAATTGGGATGGATTCCTTCCTTCATTGCTCTGGTTCACCTCTTTCTGGTACAAAAGTCCTTTTCACAAAGGCAACTGTGATTTTACCACTTTTCCCGGACAATTGCAAGCATTTTTTGAAGAAAATTCCGAAACCGGGATTTTTGGCGTCTGACAGGCAAAAAGTCAAGGATTGGGCCGTATTTCCCCTGCGATTTGTGAGAAAATGCAGGAATTTATGATTGACATTTTCCCGGAACAAAATATAATAAATGAGTGTATTTTGGATTTAACCGTTTAGTTATCTAAATTTGGGAGGAAGAAAGCATGTCGTTGGATAAGACCTATTTCGAGCAGATGGAGGCCAAAATCCCCCACGGGCGGGTCCGGACCCGGTTTGCCCCGTCCCCCACGGGCTATATGCACGTGGGTAACCTGCGGACGGCGCTGTATACCTGGCTGATCGCCCGGTCCCATGGCGGGGATTTCATCCTGCGCATTGAGGACACGGACCAGGGCCGCTATGTGGACGGCGCGGTGGACGTGATCTACCGCACCATGGCCGAGTGCGGCCTGACCCATGACGAGGGCCCCGACGTGGGCGGCCCCGTGGCCCCGTATATCCAGTCCCAGCGGCGGGACACCTATGGAAAGTATGCCCGTCTGCTGGTGGAAAAGGGCGGCGCGTACTACTGCTTCTGCGAAAAGACCGAGTCCGAGGAGGACTCCGGCGACTTTGACCGGGCGGCGGACCCCTGCCGGGACCTGCCCCTGGAGGAGGCGGAGCGCCGGGTAGCCGCCGGGGAGCCCTATGTCATCCGTCAGCGCATTCCGGCGGAGGGCGTCACCACCTTCCATGATGCCATTTTCGGCGACATCACCGTGGAAAACAGCACCCTGGACGACCAGGTGCTGATGAAGCGGGACGGCCTGCCCACCTATAACTTCGCCAACGTCATCGACGACCATCTCATGGGCATCACCCACGTGGTCCGGGGCAGCGAGTATCTGTCCTCGGCCCCCAAGTATGACCTGCTGTATCACGCCTTTGGCTGGGAGGTGCCCACCTATGTGCACTGCTCCCCGGTGATGCGGGACGCCCAGAACAAGATGTCCAAGCGCCACGGCGACCCCTCCTACGAGGACCTGAAGGCCCAGGGCTATCTGACGGAGGCCATCCTCAATTATGTGGCCCTGCTGGGCTGGAGCCCCAAGGGCGACCTGGCGGAGCAGGAGATCTTCGACCTGGAGGGCCTGACCCGGGCCTTCGACATCACCGGTATCTCCAAGTCCCCGGCCATTTTCGACCGGGCCAAGCTGGACCACTTCAACGCCGTGTATCTGCGGAGCATGGAGCCTGCGGCCTTTGCCAGGGCGGCGGAGCCCTACATCCGCCAGAGCGTCCAGAATCCTGCCTATGACCCGGCAGCCATTGCCGCCCTGCTCCAGGCCCGGTGCGAGCGGCTGACGGAGATTCCCGAGAAGGTGGACTTCTTCGATGCCCTGCCGGAGTACCCGGTGGATTTCTATACCAACAAAAAGTCCAAGACCAACCCCGAGGTGTGCGCCCGGATGCTGGAGGCCGCCATTCCCATGCTGGAGGCCCTGCCGGACTGGACCGACGAGAGCATCCATGACGGCCTGGTGAATCTGGCCGCGTCCCTGGAGGTGAAGAACGCCACCCTCATGTGGCCCGTGCGCATTGCGGCGGCGGGCAAGCTGGTGACCCCCGGCGGCGCGGTGGAGATCTGCCGCATTCTGGGCCGGGAGGAGACCCTGCGCAGGCTTCGCCAGGGGCTCTCCATGCTGACGGCATGCTGAAATGGCTGGCGCGGCAGCGGCAGCAGCTGCACGGGTTTTACCGGGACGGCTTCGGCCGTGCCTTCGGCATGACGGCCCTGGCCTTTGCCGTGGTCATGGTGGTCAGCTATCTGGTGACCCTGCGCTATCCCGCCCCCATTGAGCGGCTGATTGAGCTGTTCCGGGAGCAGATCGCGGACCGGGGCATCGTGGACGCGGAAGGGAATTTCAGCGCTCTGGGGCTGTTTCTCAACAATCTCCAGGCCTGCGCCCTGGCCATGGGCTATGGATTCATCCCGTTTCTGTATCTGCCTGCGGTGTCCCTGGGCATCAACGCCATGATGTTCGGCGGCTTTGCCTCGTACTATGTGCAGTTGGGCCTGCCTCTATGGTATTACGGCGCGGGGACGCTGCCCCACGGCGTTTTCGAGCTTCCGGCCCTGTTTCTGGCCATGGCCGGGGGCCTGTACCTGTGCCGGACCCTGGTGCGCTATGTGCGCCGCAACGAGAAGGGCCTGGTGGGGCCGGTGGTGCTGAACCTGCTGCGGCTGCTGGTGATGCACATTGTCCCCCTGCTGCTGGCGGCCGCCGCTATCGAAGCGTATGTCACCCCCGTTGTTATGGAGGCGCTGGCGCGGCTGATCTGATGCTGTTCCTGCGGGCATTGCCCGCTGAAAGATAAAACTACAGACCGCAAGTGCGGCGAAAGGAGCCTTACAATGAACGAAAAAGTCACAAGTATCCCTGAACTGTTCGGAAGCATGGTGTTCACACAGGAGCAGATGCGACAGCGTCTGCCGGCCCACATCTACGATGCTTGGCAGCAGTGCCTGGTGCAGGGAACGTCATTGGACCGCTCCATCGCCGACGAGATTGCCGCCGCCATGAAGGAATGGGCCATTGAAAAGGGGGCCACCCACTATACCCACTGGTTCCAGCCCATGACCGGCTTCACCGCCGAGAAGCACGACAGCTTCATCGCCCCCCAGGGGCCCACCGGCGTGCTGATGGAGCTGTCCGGCAAGGAGCTGTCCCGGGGCGAGGCGGACGCCTCCAGCTTCCCCTCCGGCGGCCTGCGGGCCACCTTCGAGGCCCGGGGCTACACCGCCTGGGATCCCACGTCCTACGCCTTTGTGAAGGATAAGACCCTGTATATCCCCACCATTTTCTGTTCCTACGGCGGCGAGACTCTGGACAAAAAGACCCCCTTGCTGCGTTCCATGAAGCTGCTGGACACCCAGAGCATCCGCATCCTGCGGCTGTTCGGCAACACTCAGGCCCAGCACGTCACCGCCCAGGTAGGCCCGGAGCAGGAGTATTTCCTCATCGACAAGGAGATGTACCGCCGCCGGGAGGACCTGGTCCTCTGCGGCCGGACCCTGTTCGGCGCCAAACCCCCCAAGGGCCAGGAACTGGACGACCACTACTACGGGGCCATCAAGCCCCGGGTGGCGGAATTCATGCACGAGCTGGATCAGGAGCTGTGGAAGGTGGGCGTTCCCGCCAAGACGGAGCACAACGAGGTGGCTCCCGCCCAGCACGAGGTGGCCCAGGTGTATTCCGATGCCAACAGCACCTGCGACCACAACCAGCTGACCATGGAGTTTCTGAAGAAGGTGGCCGACCGCCACGGTCTGGTGTGCCTGCTGCACGAGAAGCCCTTTGCCGGCATCAACGGCAGCGGCAAGCATGACAACTGGTCCCTGGCCACGGACACCGGCGAGAATCTGCTCAAGCCCGGCAAGACCCCCAGCCAGAACGCCCAGTTCCTGCTGTTCCTGGCGGCGTTTATCAAGGGCGTGGACGAGTATCAGGATATGCTGCGCTGCTGCGTGTCCTACCCCGGCAACGACCACCGGCTGGGCGGCAACGAGGCCCCTCCGGCCATCATCTCCGTGTTCCTGGGCGATGAGCTGACGGCCATCCTGGATTCCATCATCAACGGCCAGGCCTATGTGGACAAGGCCAAGCGGAAGCTGGAGATCGGCGTGGACACCCTGCCGGAGATTCCCCAGGACACCACGGACCGCAACCGCACCTCGCCCCTGGCCTTCACCGGCAACAAGTTCGAGTTCCGTATGCTGGGCTCCTCCCAGTCCATCGCCAGCCCCAACGTGGTGCTCAACACCATCATGGCCCAGGAGCTGGAGGAGTTCGCGGACATTCTGGAGCAGTCCAACGACTTCCGGGCGGACCTGCAGAACCTGCTGCATGACACCTTCAAGGCCCACCAGCGTATCATCTTCGACGGCAACGGCTACGGCGAGGACTGGGTCCGGGAGGCCCAGCGCCGGGGCCTCAGCAACCTGCGGGACACCGTGGACTGCATGCCCGCCTATATCGATCCCAAGAACATCCGCCTGTTCTCCGGCCACAACATCCTCAGCGAGACGGAGATGCGGGCCCGGTACGAGATTCACCTGGAGAATTACTGCAAGGTCACGTCCATCGAGGCGGCTACCCTGCGGGATATGGTCATGCGGGGCATTCTCCCGGCGGTGAACCGCTACACGGCGGACCTGACCCAGGCCATCCTGCACAAGCGGGAGCTGGTGGTCCCCTGCCGGGTGGAGGAGGACCTGCTGTCCAAGCTCTCCGGCCTGACCGCCAGCCTGTACGACACCATGGCGGCTATGGAGCAGGCCATGGATCAGGCCCCCGACGCCGAAGGCGGCATCGAGGCCGCCCGGTACTACCGGGAGGAGATCGGCCGCCGCATGGAGGAGGCCCGCCAGTCCATCGACCGGCTGGAATCCCTGACCGCCGCGGAATACTGGCCCTATCCCACCTACGCCGACATCCTGTTCTCTGTGTAAAATCAATCGACCAGCCCCGGGGGCCTCCCATTCAGGAGGCCCCCGTTTTTTCTGCCCGGCAGTTTATAATTAATTTAAAAAGCATTAATGTTCCTCTAATATTTCCGCCGTAAGATAGCACCAGAACGAAGGGGAACGACACCCCGGAACACAGAATATCAAGGAGGAACAACTTATGAAAAAGACCATCCGTAATCATATCGACACCATCACCACCTGCCGCCTGGCTGAGGGCCTGATCCTGGAGCGCCGGGTCACCGAGAACGGCATCGACCTGCGGGTGATGCTCCAGCGCCCCCTGGAGGAGTATGACGGTCTGCAGACCGCCGCCGAGGCTGCCTACATCAAGCAGTACCTGGTGGAGAAGTACCGGGGCGTGGCGGATGTTGCCACCATTCTCCAGCTGGCCTCTTGAAAAACCGGCCAAAATCTGTTGCGCTGATACCGAGACCCGGCGACGCCGCCTATCCCATCCTGCGGGCGGCGCCGCCATGCTTTATAAAAGAGGAGGGATCCCCCTATGCGCCTTCTGTTTGCCGAGGATCAGCCCCAGCTGCGCCGCTCCGCCCGGGAATACGCCCTGCTGGAGTATCTGATCCGCAACAAGGGCATCATCCTCTCCCGGGAGCAGATCGAAAACAACCTCTGGAACTATGACTACGCCGGAGACACCAATGTGGTGGACGTATACATCAGCTATCTGCGCAAAAAGCTGGACGGCGGCCACGAGAAAAAGCTGCTGCACACGGTCCGGGGCATGGGCTGGGTGCTGAAGGAGGGCGTATGAGACATATCTCCATCAAGGTCCGCATGACTATCTGGTTTACCGTGGTGATGGTGGTCATTTCCTCCCTGATGCTGGTGTTCGTGATGCTCATGAACCGCAACCAGGTCACCAAGCCTCCGGCGGCTCAGGTGGTGTCCGTGGTGACCCGTAACGCCGACCGGCTGGAGCGGTCCTTCGAGGCGGAGCGTCAATTTACCTCCGACGCCTCCCACGAGCTGCGGACGCCGGTGGCGGTGATCCTGGCTGAGTGCGACAGTCTGGACCACGGCCAGCCCACGGAGGAGGACTATCGCCAGTCCGTGGACGTGATCCGCCGCCAGGGGCAGCAGATGTCCCGTCTCATCGGCCAGCTGCTGCACATCACCCGGCTGGAGCAGGGCACACAGAAGCTCCAGCTGGAAACGGCGGACCTGAGCCAGCTGGTGGAGGTCCTCTGCGAGGAGCAGGCCCATCTGGCCCCGGAGGGCACCACGCTGGCGGTGCATACCCAGCCGGACCTGCTGGTAAACGGGGACGTGACCCTGCTGTCCCGGCTGCTGGCGAATCTGATCTCCAACGCCTACCGCTATGGGAAGCCCAACGGCCATGTGTGGGTGGACCTGCGCCGGGAGGGCCGGTGGGCCGTGCTGGCTGTCCGGGATGACGGCATCGGCATCGCCCCGGAGGACCGGGAGCACATCTTCCAGCGCTTTTACCAGGTGGACGCCGCCCGGGGCAAGGACGGCAGCGGCCTGGGCCTGTTCATGGTGCAGCAGGCGGCCCGGCTCCACGGCGGCTCCGTCACCGTGGACAGCCGGATAGGGGAGGGGAGCACCTTCATCGTCCGTCTGCCGCTGGCAGAATAAAACAAAACGCCGGACCCCATCGGGGCCCGGCGTTTGTGCGTATTCAGATGCTTTCGTTTACCTTCCGGGCAAATTCCGCCGCCAAGCGGGCCTTTTCCGGGTCCATGAACACCGTGTCATAGCCCCGGTGCCGCTGGGCCAGCATACCCAGCAGCCGCAGACGGGAGTGCTTGCAGTAACGCTGCATCCCGGCCTCCCAAAGGTCCGCGCCCTTTTCCACGGGATAGCCGCAGGTGGCGATCAGGGCCACGGGCTTGCCCTCCCACAGGGACGGCCCCTTCTCCCGACCGTAATACTTGTTCATTCCGTATACCAGCCGGTCCAGGACCGCCTTCATGGGCGGGGTGCAGTACCAGGAGTAGATGGGCGTGGCCAGCACCAGCAGGTCGCAGGCCAGCACGCTGTCGAAAATCTCCTGCATGTCGTCTTCCTGGGGGCAGCCGAACACCGTCCAATCCTGCTGGCACACCCGGCAGGCCCGGCAGGGCCGGACCTCCAGGTCATACAGCCAGACCGTCCGGCAGGACCAGCCCAGCTTTTCCAGCTCCGCCGCAAAGGGCGCCGTCAGCGCGGCGGTGTTGCCCTGCTTCCGGGGACTGGCCAGCAGGATACAGGCCTTTTTCATGTCCCTTAGCCCGGAGGCCAGGTCATATCCCGGCCGGACAGCACATGGAAGTGCAGGTGATGCACACTCTGACCGGCCTGCTCACCGATGTTGGACACCACGCGGTAGCTCTCCAGCCCCTGCTCTCGGCACAGCCGGGCGATGACCTCGAAGATGTGGGCCACCACGGCACTGTTGCCGCCGTTTACCTCCGCCACGGAGCCGATGTGCTCCTTGGGGATCACCAGGAAGTGCGTGGGGGCCTGAGGTGCGATGTCGTAAAAGGCGTAGCACAGCTCGTCTTCATACAGCTTGTTGGAGGGGATATCCCCGCCGACAATTTTGCAGAACAGGCAGTTGTCGTCTCGCATAGTCATGCTCCTTTCGTTATTTCCACTCTCCCGGCTTCAGGAGAGCTTTTCCGACACAAAATCGTCCACGGAAGCCAGGGCGTCGTCCACCTTCAGCAATTCGGTGCCGCCGCCCATAGCGGAATCTGGCTTGCCTCCGCCCTTGCCGCCGCACACGGCGGACACGGCCCGGACCAGGTCGCCGGCCTTGATGCCCCGGGCCACGGCCTCCTTGCCGCACACGGCCAGGAAGGATACCTTTTCGCCGTTGATGCTGGCGATGACCGCCACAACGCTGGGGTCCTTATCCCGCAGGAAGTCGCCCATGGTGCGCATGGCGGCGGTGTCCATGCCGGTGCGGGTGGTGGTGATCACGTGCAGGCCCTTCACGGTTTTGGCGGAGGCCAGGAACTGCTTGGCCTCGCCCAGGGACGCCTCGGCCTTCAGCTTATCCAGTGCCTGGCGCAGCTGCTTCATCTCGTTGGCCTGCTGCTCCATGCGCTCCAGCAGTCCGGCAGGTGCGGTTTTCAGGAACTGCGCCGCCTTGTGCAGAACGCCCTGGCTGCGCTCCATGCCCTGCAGGCTCAGCTTGCCGCAGGTGGCCTCGATCCGGCGCACGCCGGAGGCCACGCTGGTCTCGGATTTCACCCGGAAGGGGCCGGCCTTGGCGGTGTTGTCCACATGGGTGCCGCCGCAGAACTCGATGGACACATCACCCATCTCCACCACCCGGACGGTGTCGCCGTACTTTTCGCCGAACATGGCCACGGCTCCCTTCTTCTTGGCCTCCTCGATGGGCAGGACCTCCGTCACCACGGGATAGCCCTCCAGAATGGCGTCATTGACCAGCTCCTCCACCTGATGCAGCTCCTCCGGGGTGATGGCCTCGAAGTGGGTGAAGTCGAAGCGCAGACGGTCCGGCTCCACCAGGGAGCCCGCCTGGTGCACGTGCTCGCCCAGCACCTTCTTCAGGGCCGCATCCAGCAGGTGGGTGGTGCTGTGGGCCCGACGGATGGCCTTGCGGCGCTCGGTATCAATGGCGGCATGCACGGTGTCGCCCACATGGAGGGTACCCTCCGTCAGGCGGCCATAGTGCATGAACTTGCCGCCCTTGTTCTTCTGCACGTCGGACACGGTGAACAAAATGCCGTCTGCGCTGATGGTGCCGTGGTCGGCCGCCTGGCCGCCCATCTCCGCATAGAACGGGGACCGGTCCAGCACCACCACGGCGTCGGACCCGGCGGGGATCTCGCCCCGCAGCTCGTCGTCGGCCACCAGGGCCACCACCGTGGCGTCGAACTCGTCGTGGTCATAGCCCACAAACTCCGTGGCGGGGATGTCCTTTCCGAACTCCACACCGGCCCAGCCCAGGTCGCCCAGAGCCTTCCGGGCCTCACGGGCCCGCTGCTTCTGCTCCTGCATCAGCTGGCGGAAGCTCTCCTCGTCCACAGTCATGCCCTGCTCGGCCACCATTTCCGCCGTCAGGTCGATGGGGAAGCCGAAGGTATCATACAGCCGGAAGGCGTCCGCACCGGAAAACACCTTCTCGCCCTTGGCCTGGTGCTCCGCCAGCAGGTCGGAGAAAATCTTCATGCCGCCGTCGATGGTGCGGCCGAAATTCTCCTCCTCGGTGCGGATGACCTTGGTGATATACGTCTGCTTTTCCCGCAGATCGGGATACTGTCCCTGGTTTTCATGGATCACGGTATCCACCACCTGATACAGGAACGGCTCGTTGACGCCCAGGAGCTTCCCATGGCGGGCGGCCCGGCGCAGCAGACGCCGCAGCACATAGCCCCGCCCCTCGTTGGAGGGCAGGATGCCGTCGCAGATCATGAAGGTGGCGGAGCGGATGTGGTCGGTGATGACCCGCAGGGACACGTCCCGCTTCTCCGTCTCGCCGTAGTGGGCCCCGGTGAGCTCAGACACCTTGTGGGTGATGTTCATCACGGTGTCCACGTCGAACAGGCTCTCCACATTCTGGCACACGCAGGCCAGACGCTCCAGGCCCATACCGGTGTCGATGTTCTTCTGCTTCAGCTCGGTATAGTGGCCCTGGCCGTCGTTGTCGAACTGGGAGAACACGTTGTTCCAGATCTCGATATACCGGTCGCAGTCGCAGCCCACGGTGCACCCGGGCTTGCCGCAGCCGAACTCCGGCCCGCGGTCATAGTAGATCTCGGAGCAGGGGCCGCAGGGGCCGGAGCCGTGCTCCCAGAAGTTGTCCTCCTTGCCGAAGCGGAAGATCCGCTCCTTGGGGATGCCGATCTCCTTGTTCCAGATGTTGAAGGCCTCGTCGTCGTCCAGATAGATGGAGGGATACAGCCGGTCGGCCTCCAGACCCACCCACTGGGGGCTGGTCAGAAATTCCCAGCTCCAGGCAATGGCCTCGTGCTTGAAATAGTCGCCGAAGGAGAAGTTGCCCAGCATCTCGAAGTAGGTGCCGTGGCGGGCGGTTTTGCCCACGTTGTCGATATCGCCGGTGCGGATGCACTTCTGACAGGTGCACACCCGGTGGCAGGGGGGCTCCTCCTCGCCCTTGAACCAGGGCTTCATGGGGGTCATACCGGCGTTGATCAGCAGGATGGACTTGTCGTTCTGGGGTACCAGGGAAAAGCTGGGCAGACGCAGGTGGCCTTTGGTTTCAAAGAACTTCAGGAACATTTCCCGCAGCTCGTTCAGGCCGTGATAGGGATGGGACATGGTTCATTACTCCTTTATCTCAAATGTATTTTACTGATTTTCTTCTGTGGGGCACAGGGCGGTGATCTCTTCCTCCAAAGCCCGGTAAAAGCGGGCAATGTGCCATCCGTCCGCCAGGGCGTGGTGGACCTGGATGGATACAGACAGCTGGGTCATGCCGCATCGCATGAACAGCTGCCCCCAGCTGACCCGGACGTTGCTGTCCGCCGGAGTGCAGGCCGGGTGGGTCAGGGACGTGTAGTTCAGCCACGGCAGGCAGGAGGCAAAGATGCTGGGGCTTTCTGCCCGGCGGTCCGTTTCGATGGTGCCGCCCTGCCGGGCCGCTGCCTGCTGCACGCGTCCCATGGCGATGTAGTCCTCATAGGGCACCCGGGCCGACTCCATCCGGCAATAGGCATAGCTGCCGTCTGGCTTCATCTCGGTGAAGGATACCGGGCACTCGTCATACTCTACCACCTGGCCGTCCTCAATGCGCCGCCGCAGCTCCGGCACCCGGTTAACCGCCCGGTGAATGATATACAGCATGGTCAGGAAGATAGGCTTGTGCTCCGCCCGCAGCCGCAGCTCCAGGGCCGTCACATCCAGCTGCACCGTTACCCCGGCGTAGGGGAAGGAATACCCGCTGAACAGCTGAAACTGCTCCCGCCGCAGGTCCTTTTCCATATCAATTACACGCCGCTCCATAATCGCCTCCTGATAAACAAAAACGCCCCGCCCCACATAGGGGCGAAGCGATGCTTCACGGTACCACCCTAATTAACGGCCGCAGCCGTCGTCTCAGTCATCCGATAACGGGGATGGGGCGTGCGGCTCGTCGCCGCCGGCTCGGAGACGGCCCTCTGCCCTGTGACCCGGCGGGCTCACACCCTTTCCCGCCTCGCTTGCGGCGCACTCCGCGGCAGATTCTTCTCGTCATTGCCTTTGACGTTCTGTATTTTACCACAGATCTGGCCGTTGTCAAGGGTTCCGCCCGTTTCCAGTCACAATTTTTTCACAATTTGCGCCCCAAAGCCGCACTTGACGCTGGGACGGGTCTATTGTATAATGGGTTGATTTAATGTGCGGAGGTATACCCATTATGTGGATCGCGGATGGCTGGAAGGATTATGAGCTGCTGGACTGCGGCGGCGGAGAAAAGCTGGAGCGCTGGGGCGACCAGATTCTGGTGCGGCCGGACCCCCAGGCCATCTGGGAGTCGGACCGGAAGAACCGGGGCTGGCGCACGGCCAACGCCCGCTACAGCCGCTCCAGCACCGGCGGCGGCCACTGGGACAAGAACAAGCTGCCGGAGAGCTGGCCCATCGCCTATAAAAACCTCCGCTTCCAGGTCAAGCCCATGAACTTCAAGCACACGGGCCTGTTCCCGGAGCAGGCCGCCAACTGGGACTTTGCCATGGACCAGATTCGCCGGGCGGGCCGCCCCATCCGGGTGCTGAACCTGTTCGCCTATACCGGCGGGGCCACGGTGGCCTGCGCCGCCGCCGGGGCCAGCGTCTGCCATGTGGACGCCGCCAAGGGCATGGTGGCCTGGGCCAAGGAAAACGCCCGGGTCTCCGGCCTGCAGGATGCCCCCATCCGCTGGATCGTGGACGACTGCGCCAAGTTCGTGGAGCGTGAGATTCGCCGGGGCAAGACCTATGACGCCATCATCATGGACCCCCCCAGCTATGGCCGGGGTCCCAGCGGCGAGGTGTGGAAGCTGGAGGAGAATCTCTATCCCTTCGTGAAGCTCTGCGCCCGGGTGCTGTCCGACAAGCCCCTGTTTGTGATCCTGAACTCCTACACCACGGGCCTGGCCCCGTCGGTGCTGGGCTATATCCTGCAGATGCTGGTGGGCCGCCGCTTCGGCGGACACGTCACCTGGGACGAGCTGGGCCTGCCGTGCACGGATTCCGGCATGGCGCTGCCCTGCGGAGCCACCGGCCGCTGGATGAGCAAATAAAATTTCGCAGAAAAGAGACAAAGCAATGCAGCCAATGATTCAGACCGACGCCCTCTCCTTCTCCTACCCGGTGGAGGAGGGCCAGCGCCGGACCACCGCCCTGGACAATGTGACCCTGTCCATCGAAAAGGGCAGCTTTGTGGTGGTGCTGGGCCACAACGGCTCCGGCAAATCCACCCTGGCCAAGCATATGAACGCCGTGCTGCTGCCCTCCGGCGGCGCGGTGTATGTGGAGGGCATGGACACGAAAAAGGAGGAGCTCCTGCTGGAGATCCGCCGCCGGGTGGGCATGGTGTTCCAGAACCCGGATAACCAGATCGTGGCCAACGTGGTGGAGGAGGATGTTGCCTTCGCCCCGGAAAACCTGGGGGTCCCCACGGCGGAGATCCGCCGCCGGGTGGACGACGCCCTGGCGGCGGTGGGCATGACGGAGTTCACCCGCCACGCCCCGCACCTGCTGTCCGGCGGACAGAAGCAGCGGGTGGCCATCGCCGGCGTCATCGCCATGGAGCCGGAGTGCATCGTCCTAGACGAGGCCACGGCCATGCTGGACCCCTCCGGCCGCCGGGAGGTGCTGGACACCGTTCACCGGCTGAACCGGGAGCGGGGCATCACCGTGGTGCACATCACCCACCATATGTCCGAGGCGGAGGACGCCGACCGGGTCATCGTGATGAACGACGGCGTGGTGGCCATGGACGGCGCGCCCCGGGAAATTTTCTCCCGGGTGGAGGAGCTGCAGGCCCTGGGCCTGGCGGCCCCGGACACGGTGGAGCTGCTGCGCCGGCTGAACCGGCACAGCATGAATTTGCCATTGACGGCGATCACGGTTGATGAGTGTGCCCGCGCCATATTCCAGGCGCTCCATGGCGCGGAAGGGAAGTAAGCAGAGTTGGAACCGATCATTCGTATAGAACACCTGACCCACACCTACAGCGCCGGGACTCCGTTTCAGCGCAGCGCGGTGGAGGATGTCAGCCTCGATATCATGCCCGGCGAGTTCCTGGGCATCATTGGCCACACCGGCTCCGGCAAGTCCACCCTGATCCAGCACCTCAACGGACTGCTGCGCCCCACCCAGGGCCGCATCCTGCTGGACGGGAAGGACATCTGGGCCGAGCCCAAGAAAATCCGACAGGTCCGCTTCCAGGTGGGCCTGGTGTTCCAGTACCCGGAGTACCAGCTGTTTGAGGAAACGGTGTACAAGGACATTGCCTACGGTCCCGGCAACATGGGCCTGGACCGGGACGAGATCGACCGCCGGGTCCGAGAATCCGCCGCCCTGGTGGGCCTGACGGAGGACCAGCTGGAAAAGTCCCCCTTTGAGCTCTCCGGCGGACAGAAGCGCCGGGTGGCCATCGCCGGGGTCATCGCCATGGAGCCCAAGGTCCTGATCCTGGACGAGCCCACGGCGGGTCTGGACCCCCGGGGTCGGGAGGCCATTCTGGCCCAGATCCGGGCCTATCACCAAAAGCGCGGTACCACCGTTATCCTGGTGAGCCACAGCATGGAGGAGATCGCCTGCAACGTGGACCGCATCCTGGTGCTGCGGGGCAGTCATGTGTATATGGACGGCACGCCCCGCCAGGTATTCCGGCGGGCCTCAGACCTGGAGGAGGTGGGCCTGGACGTGCCCCAGGCCACCAAGATCGCCCTGGCCCTGCGCCGCATGGGCCTGAACATCGACACCGCGGTCTACACCGTGGACGAGCTGGAGCAGGCCCTGCTCTCCATAAGAGGGGAGGCGGGCGTATGCTGAGAGATATCACCCTGGGCCAGTTTTTCCCGGGCAATACCTTCATCCACCGGCTGGACCCCCGCACCAAGCTCCTGGCGGTGATCCTGTACATTGTGGCCCTGTTCAACGCCCAGGGGGTGGTGACCTACGCCATCGTGACGGCGCTGCTGGCCCTGTGCATCATCGTCTCCCGGGTGCCCTTCCGGTCCCTGACCCGGGGCCTGAAGCCCATCTGGGTCATCGTGGCCTTCACGGCCATTATGAACCTGTTCTTCACCAGCGGCACCCCCCTGGGCGCCGGCTGGCTGCTGAGCCATATCTCCCAGGAGGGTCTGCGCTCCGCCATCTTCATGGTGCTGCGGATCGTGATGCTCATCATGGGCACCTTCCTGCTGACCTACACCACCAGCCCCATCTCCCTGACGGACGGACTGGAGAGCCTGCTGTCCCCCCTGAAGAAGCTGCGTCTGCCCGTCCACGAGCTGGCCATGATGATGTCCATCGCCCTGCGCTTTATCCCTACCCTCATCGAGGAGACGGACAAGATCATGTCCGCCCAGAAGGCCCGGGGCGCGGACTTTGAATCCGGCAATATCTTCCAGCGGGCCAAGGCCCTGGTGCCTATCCTGGTGCCCCTGTTCATCAGCGCCTTCCGCCGGGCCGACGAGCTGGCCACGGCCATGGAGTGTCGCTGCTACCACGGCGGCGAAGGCCGCACAGCCCTTCATGTGCTGCACTTCCGCCCGGCGGACCTGTGGGTCCTGGCGGGCTTTGCGGCCCTGACGGCGGGGGTCATCGCCCTGGGGCGGCTGGGAATCTGAAAGAGGTACGCTATGCGCAACATCGCACTGATCCTGATGTACAACGGCACCGCCTATCATGGGTGGCAGGTGCAGAAAACCGAGGTCACCGTGGCCCAGACCCTGGAGCGGGGTCTGTCCATGGTGTGCGGCGAGCCCATCAAGTGCACCGGCTGCGGCCGCACCGACGCCGGGGTCCACGCCGAGCACTATGTGGCCAATTTTCGCACCAATTCTCGTATTCCCGTGGACCGGCTGCCCTTCGCCGTCAACACCCATATTCCCGAGGACATCGTGGTGAAGGCGGCCTATGAGGTGGCGGAGGATTTCAACGCCATCGGCTCCTGCATCAAAAAGGAGTATACCTATCGCATCTACAATTCCCGGGTGAAGAACCCGTTTTATGTGAACAGGGCGTATTTTTACCCCAAGCGCCTGGACGAGGAGGTCATGGACCGGGCGGCCCGGATGTTCGAGGGGACCCACGATTTTGCCGCCGTGCGCAGCATGGGCACCAACGTCCGCAGCACCGTCCGCACCATCCACTACTGCCGGGTCCGGCGGCAGGGGGAACTTTTGGAATTGAAGGTCTGCGCCAACGGCTTTTTGTATAATATGGTACGGGCCATCACCGGCACGGTGCTCTACGCGGCGGAGGGGAAGCTGACGCCGGAGGAGATCCCTGTGATCCTGGACAGCGGCAACCGTACCCTGGCCGGGCCCACCGCCCCGCCGGGAGGTCTGTACCTGACAAGGGTGTGGTATGAAGATGAAAGACTCAATGGACCGGATGGAATTTGACCAGGGCAACCTCCAGGAGGAGGCGCCCCGCCGGGTGCAGCGCCGGAAGCGGCCGGAGCTGAAGCCCATATGGTTTGCGGCGGTGGCCGTGGTGCTGCTGGCGGTGGTGCTCATCGCTGCCCTGACGGATACCACCGCCTTCGACGGGCTGCGCCGCAGCGTGACCTATGCCCGGGCCAAAAAGGACGAGACCGGCTGCGCCCAGCTGTACCACTACGCCGCCGACCGCACCAGCTGCTTTGCCTCTCTGGACGGCAGCCTGGCCATCGTCACCAACAGCCAGCTGCTGGTGATGCAGGAGGACGGCCAGGTGGTCTGCAACGAGACTGTAAAGTGGACATCCTGTACAGTGGCCGGAACCGGCAGCCTGGCCGCCGCCTACGACATCGGCGGCAGCGACGTGTATGTCCTCAATGCCCAGGGCCTGGTCCGCAAAATCACCTGCGGCGGCGAGATTCTGTCCGTTACCCTGACCCGGGAGGGCCGCCTGGCGGTGACCCTCAACGAGCGGGGCTACAAGGCCGCCGTGGAGGTCTACAACGAGGACGGTGTAAAGGAATTTGCCTTCCATTCTGCCGACAGCTTTCTGATGACCTCCTCCGTGTCCCGGGACGGCAAGGAGATGGCTGCCGTCACCATGGGCCAGTCCCAGGGCTCCTTCACCAGCAGCATCGTCCTGTATAAGCTGGACCGGCAGGAGGCCTACGCCACCTGCGACCTGGCCGGCGTGGCGGTGTATGACCTGGGGCTGGTAGGGAAGCGCTACTGCGCCGTGGCGGAGGACAGCCTGCATTTCATCGACCAGAAGGGCCGGGCCGCCGCGTCCTACAGCTATGACGGCGGCGTTCTGCGCCGGTGCAGCCTGGGCGGCGACGGCTATGCCGCCGTGCTGCTGGGCCGTTACAAGGTGGGCAGCCAGCTGCGCCTGGTGACGGTGAACAGCGACGGCAAGGAGCTGGGGTCCCTGGACCTGGACGGCGATGTGCTGAGCATGTCCGCCTGCGGTCGGTATGTGGCGGTGCTGTTTGCCGACCGGCTGGTGATCTACAACAAAAACCTCAAGGAATACGCCACCCTGCAGGGCGTCAGCAGCGCCGGTGATGTGCTGATGCGCAGCGATGGCTCTGCGGTGCTGGCGGGCTCTGCCGCTGCCAGCGTGTTCCTGCCCTGACCCCGAAAGGAGAGTGTCCATGTCCGTATTTGCCGATATCCTGGTGCTGGCGGCCCTGATCGCCGCCGCCTGGCTGGGTGCCAGACGGGGCCTGCTGAAAAGCCTGGCGGGCCTGCTGATCGTTGTGGTGGCCCTGCTGGGGGCCTCCTGGGCCGCCGACCACCTGACGGAGCCTGTGGCCCAGTGGATCGAGCCCCGGGTGACCCAGCGGGTGGAGCAGAAAATTGAGGAGAGCCACGCCGCCGACGCGGGCCAGATGCTCCAGGTTCTCAGCTTCCGGGGCGACAGCCTCCAGAAGCTGCTGGACACCGTTTCGCAGCGGGTGCAGGAAACAGGGGAGAGCCTGATCCGGGCGGTGAGCCTCAGCGTGGCCCGCTCCGTGGCCAGCACGGCGGTGTATGTGGTGTCGTTCCTGGTGCTGCTGGCGCTGCTGTGGCTGCTGATGAAGCCGCTGAATGCCATTGTCACCAGGCTTCCCCTGATCAGCACCGTAAACGGTCTGGGGGGCGCGGCTCTGGGCCTTGTGTGCGGCGGCCTTACGCTGTTTGTGGCCGTGTGGGCCATGCAGCGCTTCGGCTGGCTCCTGACCCCGGAGCTCATCGACGGCACCACCCTGCTGAAATTCTTTGCAACCCAGACGCCGCTGGGCCTTCTGGCGGCGCTGTGAACAATTTACCCAGATAACGGAGGGAAACCATGCAACCGACTCTTTGTTCCAAATGTAAGAAAAATGTGGCCGTGGTCTTTATTTCCCGGCAGAATGAAAAGGGCGAGATGGTCAACGAGGGCCTGTGCCTGAAATGCGCCGCCCAGCTGGGCCTGCCCCAGGTGGAGGAGATGATGAAGCGGATGGGCATCTCTCCGGAGGACCTGGAGAACATCAACAACGAGATGATGCAGGCCTTCGGCGGGGCCGAGGAGCTCAGCGACATGCCTGCCCCCCAGGATGAGGACGACGAGGACGACGGCGAAAGCGGCAAGACCGCCACCTTCCCCTTCCTGAACCGCCTGTTCGGCGGCAGCAATCCCCCGGCGGAGAAGTCCGACGCCCCCTCCGGCCGGGAGGAGGCCCCCAAGGGCCGCAAGGCCGATAAAAAGCACAAGTACCTGGACAGCTACTGCATCAATCTCAGCCAGCGGGCCCGGGACGGCAAGCTGGACGCGGTCATCGGCCGGGAGGAGGAGATTCAGCGGGTGGTGCAGATTCTGAACCGCCGCCAGAAGAACAACCCCTGCCTCATCGGCGAGCCCGGCGTGGGCAAAACCGCCATTGCCGAGGGGCTGGCCCAGCGCATCGCCGCCGGGGACGTGCCCTTCAAGCTGCGGGATAAGCAGGTGTATCTGCTGGACCTGACGGCGCTGGTGGCGGGCACCCAGTTCCGGGGCCAGTTTGAAAGCCGCATGAAGGGCCTCATCGAGGAGATCCGCAAGCTGGGCAACATCATCCTGGTGATTGACGAGGTCCACAACATCGTGGGCGCCGGCGACGCCGAGGGCAGCATGAACGCCGCCAATATCCTCAAGCCCGCCCTGTCCCGGGGCGAGATTCAGGTCATCGGCGCCACCACCTTCAACGAATACCGCAAGCACATCGAAAAGGACACTGCCCTGGAGCGCCGCTTCCAGCCGGTGACCGTCAACGAGCCCAGCCTGGAGGATACCCTGAAAATTCTCCAGGGCATCGCCCATTACTATGAGAATTACCACGGCGTCTCCATCCCCCAGGGGGTGCTGCGCCAGACGGTGGTGCTGTCCGAGCGGTACATCACCGACCGCTTCCTGCCGGACAAGGCCATCGACCTGATCGACGAGGCCTGCTCCGATATGAACCTCCACGACCCGGACATCAACCGCCGGATGGAGGTCAAGCGGGACCTGGAAAACGTCACCTTCGAGCGGGAGAACCTCATGTCCGCCCAGCCGGCGGAGGGCCAGGAGTTCACCCAGGAGGAGCTGGACGCCCGCTATGCCCGCATTGCCCAGCTCCGCAGCCAGGAGCTGCGGCTGCAGCAGGAGCTTTCCGCCCTGGAGGCCAAGGGTATGCCCCAGCTGACCATGGACAACATCGCCCGGGTCATTGAGATGTGGACCAAGATCCCCGCCAGCAAGATCAAGGAAGAGGAGTTCAAGCGCCTGTCCCAGCTGGAGGACCGGCTGAAGCAGCACATTGTGGGCCAGGACGAGGCGGTTTCCGCCGTGTCCGCCGCCATCCGCCGCAGCCGCGTGGGCATCTCCCCCAAGCATAAGCCCGTCAGCTTCATTTTCGTGGGCAGCACCGGCGTTGGAAAGACGGAGCTGGTGAAGCAGCTGGCTGCCGACCTGTTCAATACTCCGGACGCCCTGATCCGCCTGGATATGTCGGAGTTTATGGAGAAGCACTCGGTGTCCCGCCTGGTGGGCTCCCCTCCGGGCTATGTGGGCTATGACGAGGCGGGCCAGCTGACGGAGAAGATCCGCCGCAAGCCCTATTCCGTCATCCTGTTTGACGAGATCGAGAAGGCCCACCCGGACGTGCTGAACATCCTGCTGCAGATTCTGGACGACGGCGAGGTCACCGATGCCCATGGCCGCAAGGTGAACTTTGAGAACACCGTCATCGTCATGACCTCCAACGCCGGGTCCGACAAGGCCGCCGGGTCCGTGGGCTTTGGCCGCAGTGCCGATGACCAGGGCCGGGAGCGCACCATGAAGGCCCTGCGGGAGTTCCTGCGCCCGGAGTTTATCAACCGGGTGGACGAGATCGTCTATTTCCACCAGCTGACGGAGGAGAACTTTGCCGCCATCGCCCGGATCATGCTCGATGAGCTCCAGGCCTCCCTGAAGGAGAAGGGCTACAGCTTCAGCTATGACGACGCGCTGGTTTCCCACCTGGTGCACTCCTCCTATTCCGCCGCCTACGGGGCCAGGAATCTGCGCCGCTGCATCCAAAAGGAGCTGGAGGACCCCATGGCGGTTCAGATCATCGACAGCTTCGAGCACCCCATCACCCAGCTGCGGGCCACGGCAGAGGACGGCAAGGTGCGGCTGGATACGCTGTAAGGAGGGCGGTTTCATGCTGTTTCGCAAAGATATCGAGCCCCGCTGCGCCTACTGCGCCCAGGGGGTCCGCATCAACGAGACCCAGGTGGCCTGCGTGAAAAAGGGCATTGTGTCGGCGGAGAATCACTGCTTCCGCTTCCGGTATGACCCCCTGAAGCGGGTGCCGCCCCGTCCGGCCCAGCTTTCCACTGACGGGCTGAAAGAGGAAGATTTCAGTCTATAAAACCCATAAAAATACACAAAAGAGGGGAAATATCATGACAACCGTTTGGGCCGTGTATTTCAGCGGCACCGGAACCACGGAGCGCACGGTAACGCACATCGCCGGGGAGCTTGCCCGGCTGCTGGCGGCGCCCTGCCGCAGTCTGGACTTCACCCGGCCCCAGGCCCGGCAGCAGGAGCTGAATTTCTGCCAATCGGACCTGGTGGTGCTGGGAACGCCGGTATACGCCGGGCGGGTGCCCAATGTGCTGCTGCCGTTCCTGCGGGAAAAGGTCCGGGGCGGGGGAGCGCTGGCGGTGCCGGTGGTGCTGTTCGGCAACCGGAACTATGACGACGCCCTCATAGAGCTGCGGGACATCCTCCAGCAGGACGGCTTCCGCTGCGTGGCGGCCGGAGCCTTCGTGGGGGAGCACAGCTTTTCCCGCACCCTGGGAGCAGGCCGTCCGGACGATGGGGACATGGCGGGACAAGCCGCTTTTGCCCGGGAAATCTGCGAGAAATTGGCGGGACAAGCCGGGACAGAAATGGCCCCCGTATTGGTCCGGGGCGAAACGCCCATCCGCCCCTATTACACCCCCCGGGACCGCTACGGAAACCCCATCAACATCCTGAAGGTGAAGCCGAAAACGGACCCGGACAGGTGCAGCGGCTGCGGCCTGTGCGCGGAGCTGTGTCCCATGGGCTCCATCGACCCGGCGGACGTGTCCCAAGTCAGGGGCATCTGCATCAAGTGCTGCGCCTGCGTCAAAAAATGTCCCTCCGGGGCCAAGTACTTCGACGACCCGGGGTATCTGTTCCACCAGCATGAGCTGGAGGACGTCTATACCCGCCGGGCGGAAAACGAGTGGTTTGTGTAATCGGATCAGGCAGCCCCCTGCTTTCACTTTCGGGAAGCAGGGGGCTGCACATGATGTTACCCCTCTTTGGGCAATCGGACTCTTTACGTCCGGGGAAATCCATGTTACCATGGGAAAAAACGAAGGGAGGCAGTACGGATGGAGCAGCCAAAGATTTTCCACTATGACACGGTGGACTCCACCAACACCGTGTGCAAGAGCCTGGCGGCCCAGGGCGCGCCCAGCGGCACGGCGGTGATTGCCCGGCGGCAGACGGCGGGTCGGGGCCGCATGGGCCGGAGCTTTGAATCGCCGGAGGGGCTGGGCCTGTACTTCTCGGTGCTGTGGCGACCGGAGGGGACGCCGGAGGACCTGCTGCCCCTGACCCCCATGGCGGCGGTCTCCGCCGCCGGGGCCATCCACCGCGTCACCGGCGCACCGGTGCGGATCAAATGGCCCAACGACCTGGTGCTGGAGGGGCGGAAGCTGGCGGGCATTCTGACGGAGGCGTCGCTGTCCGGCAGGGGAGTGGACTATGTGGTCATCGGCATCGGCGTCAACCTGCGGCAGCGGCCCGATGACTTTTCACCGGAGGTGGCCCAGATCGCCACGTCCCTGGAGGCCCAGGGCTATCCCGCAGACCGGGCTGCCCTGGAAACGGCCCTGGCAGAGGCTCTGTGCCAGGCCTTCGGACACTTGCACACCCCGGCGGTCTACGCCGCCGATTATCGCCGCCTGTGCCTGAATCTGGGGCAGACGCTGCGCATCCCGGACACCGGGGAGACGGTGACGGCCCTGGACATTGACCGGCAGTACGGCCTTGTAGTGCGCCGCCGGGACGGCACGGTGGACACGCTGCGCTGCGGCGAGGTCTCCGTGCGGGGCCTGTACGGCTATGTATAACAGATAACGGATCGGCGCATCTCCCCTGTGGGAGGTGCGCTTTTTCTGTGGTTTTATATAAGCGTGCCGCCGAGCACATTTGTCATTATGCACAAATTGTTAGAATTGTGACGGATTACTGTTGACAGATTCACCATCTGTGTGTATAATGGAACAACATATCAAAGGAATTTGTCCACGCCTTGTCCGCGCAGACAACAGACAAAGGACAAATCTTCCGGGATATGCACCGTCTGCGCAAAGAGAGTATGAGGGAGGAAGAAATGGACTATTCCAACTTATTTGTCGTGCTGATGGGCCTGGGAACGGTGTTTGCGGGACTTCTGTGCATCATTCTGCTGGTTTCGCTGATGAGCTGGGTGTGCACGCGCACTGCCGGCGCTCAGACGCCGCCCAAGGCTCCGGTTCCCGCCGCCCCGGCGGCTGCGGAGGCCGTAAGCCCCGCCATGATCGCGGCTGTGGCTGCTGCCATCGCCGAGGACCTGGGGACCGACGTCTCCGCCATCCGTATCGTATCCATGAAGAAAGTGTAAGGAGGAACGCACCATGAAAAAGTACAGAGTCAACGTCAACGGCACCGTGTTCGAGGTGGAGATCGAGGAAATGACCGGTGCGCCCGCCGCTCCTGCGGTTGCTGCGGCTGCCCCCGCTGCACCTGCCGCCCCCGCCGGAGGCGAAAAGATCACCGCCCCCATGCCCGGCACCATTCTGACCGTCAATGTGACGAGCGGCAGCACCGTGAAGAAGGGCGACGTGCTGATGATCCTGGAGGCCATGAAGATGGAAAACGAGATCATGGCGCCCTGCGACGGCACCGTCACCTCCGTGTCCGTCACCAAGGGGGCCGCCGTGGAGTCCGGCACCCTGCTGTGCACCATCGGTTGACCCCGGAGGGCCGCATATGGAAGCAATTGCCAATTTCTTGACCAGTACCGGCTTCTATCAGTTCTTCCAGGGGGAGAACTGGAAAAGCGCCATTATGCTGGTGATTGCCTGTGTCCTGCTGTTTCTGGGCATTGTGAAGAAGTTTGAGCCCCTGCTGCTGGTGCCCATCGCCATCGGCATGCTGGTGACCAATCTGCCCGGGGCGGGGATGTTCCACGAGATCCTCTTTGCCGGGGGCCACGTCCACTGGGAGCTGTTCGGCGGCCAGCCCATCACGGCCAGCTTTCTGTCTGAAATGCTGAACAGCGGCGTATCCGCCGATGTGCTGCAGCCTTATGCGGACTCCCTGTGGACCGCCGCCCAGAGCATGTTTGGCGCGGATGCGCTGAGTCAGGTGGCCGCTCAGGTGGCCGCCGCCACCGGCGACGCTGTGAATTCCATCGCCGTACAGATCCAGACCCTGGCCAGCGCAGAGCAGTTCGCTGCCGCCAGCGGTCTGACCATGAGCAATGTCACCGTTTCCGTGGGCCTGGTGGATGTGCTGTACCTGGGCATCAAGCTGGGCATCTATCCCTGCCTGATCTTCATGGGCGTGGGCGCTATGACCGACTTCGGCCCCCTGATCGCCAACCCCAAGAGCCTGCTGCTGGGCGCTGCCGCTCAGCTGGGCATTTTCCTGACCTATCTGGGCTGCCGTCTGCTGGGCTTTACCGGCGCGGAGTCCTCCTCCGTGGGCATCATCGGCGGCGCAGACGGCCCCACGGCCATCTTCGTCACCGCCATGCTGGCCCCGGCGCTGCTGGGTCCCATCGCCGTGTCGGCCTACTCCTACATGGCCCTGGTGCCCGTCATCCAGCCGCCCATCATGAAGGCCCTGACCACCGAGAAGGAGCGGCAGATCGTCATGAAGCCCCTGCGGGAGGTCAGCAAGCGGGAGAAAATCCTGTTCCCCGTTGTGGTCACGGTGTTTGTGGCCCTGCTGGTGCCTTCCGCCGCGCCGCTGATCGCCTGCCTGATGTTCGGCAACCTGGCCAAGGAGTGCGGCGTGCTGGACCGCCTCAGCAAGACCATGCAGAACGAGCTGATGAACATCGTCACCATCTTCCTGGGTATCAGCGTAGGCGCCACCGCTACCGGCGCTACCTTCCTCAGCCCCAAGACTCTGGCTATCATGGGCATGGGCGTGGTGGCCTTCGGCTTCGGCACCGCAGGCGGCGTGCTGCTGGCCAAGTTCATGAACCTGTTCCTGAAGGAGAAGATCAATCCCCTCATCGGCTCCGCCGGCGTGTCCGCCGTGCCTATGGCGGCCCGGGTCAGCCAGAAGGTGGGCCAGGAGGCCAATCCCGGCAACTTCCTGCTGATGCACGCCATGGGCCCCAATGTGGCGGGCGTCATCGGCTCCGCCATCGCCGCAGGCGTGCTGATCTCCCTGTTCGGCTGATAGGAGGTAAATTATGGAATTTTTATCGAATAAGCCCCTGCTGATTACCGATACCATCCTCCGGGACGCCCACCAGTCCCAGGCGGCCACCCGCATGACCATCGAGGATATGCTGCCCGCCCTGGAGACCCTGGACTCCATCGGGTACTACTCCCTGGAGTGCTGGGGCGGCGCAACCTTTGATGCGTGTATGCGCTTTCTGGGGGAGGACCCCTGGGAGCGTCTGCGCACCATCCGCAAGCACGTGAAGAACACAAAATTGCAGATGCTGTTCCGGGGCCAGAACATCCTGGGCTATAAGCACTACGCCGACGACGTGGTGGACGCCTTCTGCGCCAAGTCCATCGAAAACGGCATCGACATCATCCGCATTTTCGACGCTCTCAACGACGTGCGCAATCTGGAGCAGGCCATCAAGTCCACCAAGAAATACGGCGGACAGGTGGAGGCCACCCTCAGCTATACCATGTCCCCCATCCACAACGAGGCCTATTTCGTGAAGCTGGCCAAGGAGCTGGAGGAGATGGGCGCGGACATGATCTGCATCAAGGACATGGCAAACCTCCTGCTGCCTATGGACGCCTATTCCCTGGTGAAGGCTCTGAAGGAGACCGTCAGCGTCCCCATCCACCTGCACACCCACAACACCTCCGGCACCGGCGATATGACGCTGCTGATGGCGGCCTATGCCGGGGTGGACATCGTGGACACCGCCCTGTCGCCTATGGCCAACGGCACCAGCCAGCCCGCCACCGAGTCCCTGGTGGCCACGTTGAAGGGAACCGTCCGCGATACCGGCCTGGACCTGGGCAAGATGTCCGATGCTGCCGTCCACTTCCGCCAGGTGGCCCAGCGGCTTCAGGACGCGGGCATTCTGGACCCCAAGGTCCTGCGGGTGGACACCAACACCCTGCTGTATCAGGTGCCCGGCGGTATGCTCTCTAACCTCATTTCCCAGCTGAAGCAGGCCGGGAAGGAGGACAAATACTACGACGTGCTGGCGGAAATTCCCCGGGTCCGCAAGGACTTCGGCTATCCGCCCCTGGTGACCCCCTCCAGCCAGATCGTGGGCACCCAGGCGGTGATGAACATCATCATGGGGGAGCGGTACAAGGTGTTCCCCAAGGAGTCCAAGGCCATGCTCAAGGGCGAGTACGGCCAGCTCCCCGGCCAGGTGAACCCGGAGGTACGGGCCAAGGCGGGCATCGCTCCCGAGGACGTGGTCACCTGCCGTCCCGCCGACCTGCTGGAGCCGGAGCTGGAGAAGTACCGCCAGGAGTTCCGGGGCCTTGCCAAGTCCGACGAGGACGTGCTGAGCCTGGCCCTGTTCCCCCAGGTGGCCCCCAAGTTCATCGAGAAGCGGGACCACCAGCCGGAGCCCGTCACCGCCGATGCACCGGCGGTCCGGGAGCTTTATGTGGACGCCAAGTCCATCCTGTAACAACGACATAATAAAGGGCTTCCACCGGTCGGGTGGAAGCCCTTTATTTATCCAAAGAATTGACTCAGTTCAGACCCAGCAGCTGCATGGCCCGGCCATTCAGATAGGGCTGCAGCAGACTGTAGGGAATCAGGTACGACAGCTCTCCCGTGGCATAGGGAGCAATGGTATAGGGGTTGAACACCACGGTCAGGCCATTGTCATCGAATACCAGGCACTGATCCGCCCAGTTGCCCACGGTGTCCTCATAGTCCTCGAAGAAGGCCTCGGCTCCGTATTCCGCCCAGATGTCGCTCTCTCGGATCTGGTACAGCAGATTCTCCTTGACGGCGGCCCGCAGGCCCTCGCTGTCCTCGGCCAGGTCCATGATCTTGACGGCCTCGCCGGTGTTCAAGTCGAAGCTCACCGCCACGCGCCAGGAGTTGGGGTGGGCCCCGCCGGAATAGGAGCTGTAGTGCATCTCCACGCACAGCAGCTTGGGCCCCACCCAATAGTCGGTGGTAACGGTATCGGAGTACACATACTCCGGCTGCTCCCAGCGGGAGTCCTCCCCGTTGACACCGGCGTAAGCATCCCGGGCCAGGTTGGTCACGTCTCCCAGAAATTGCAGCTGGTCCTTGCGCCACTGCTCAAAATATGCGTTGATGCCCTCGGCGGCAGCGGCGGTGGCGGTCAGCGTGTCCCCTGAGCCCTCCTGGTTCAGCTGGAACACCTGATAGCTGCCCTTGGCCAGCAGCCGGTCGTCCTCGGCGAAGTTCTCCTTATCTACCTGCTCCAGGGTGATGTTCCAGTCCTGGCCCTCGTCCGTGACCTTCAGCGCGTCGCCCGCTGGGCCGGTCAGATTGGGCGCTTCGGTGCCCCGCAGGGACACGGGCTTGGCGCTGCAGGCCGTCAGGCACGCCGCCAGCGTCAGCAGCAGGGCCGCTATCAGAATGATGTACAGTTTCTTCATAGGCATTTCCTTACATGATCCATGGGGTGGCCCGCCAGTCCGCGCCGCAGGCGCTTTGAGACAGGTCGGGATACGCCAGAGTATACAAATCGGTCCAACCGGCCTCCCGGGTGAACAGGTCCTGGGCCGTCTGCCCCAGGTGGGATACGTCGGCGGGCTTGGTCAGCACCGGCGCCCCGCGCATCTGCCGCAGCAGGTCACAGCCCCGGGAGCTGGCGGCCAGCAGCCGCAGATAGGGAATGTGCTCCGGCTCCGGCAGCTCCAGATACGCCGCCAGCAGCATCCGCCGCAGCCGGGCCAGGGGATAGCGCCGGGTCCTGGCGGCCTCCAGCAGGCCGTCTATGTCCGCGGCCTGCCGCACCGCCCGGTAAAACCGGCGGTACAGCCCCTCGCCGCCGCCGTCATAGGGGAGAAAGTCCTCCTGGGACATGGTCCGCAGCCGGGCCAGAATGGCCCGCTGGCAGGTGTGCATATCCACCGGCCCCCGGCCTGCGGCGATTTCCCGCCGCAGCACCTCCGTCGATTCCCGGGGCAGGAAGGCCATAGCCTCCTCCGTGTGCCCCGCCCGCAGAAGCCTGCGGATGTGGGACGCGGAGGCGATCCCATCCGCCGCGCCGCCGTCGTGGGGTCCGCCCCGGCGCGGGAACGTTATCGGTTCCATGGAAAAATCCGCCCGGCGCAGGGCCTTCAGATACTCGATGGCCAGGATGTTGTTGGGCTGGGACAGCAACGCCGCGTCCCGGGGGTCCAGCAGCTCCTCCACCGCCGCCTGGCGGCAGCGGGCAAAGGTCTCGCCGCCCTCCAATCTCCGCCGGAGGGTCTCCTGAAAGCTCTCGCCGGAGAGGCAGGCTTCCACCCGTTGCAGGGCCTCCAGGTTGCCGCACTCGCTGCCGAAGGCCAGGTGGGTCACCAGGCCGGTTTTCTTCAGCAGCTCCACGCCGCCCCGGGCAAAGCGCTCCGCTCCGGACACCGCCCAGGGCGTTGGCAGCTCCAGCACCAGGTCCGCCCCGTTCCGGACGGCCATCTCCGCCCGGGCAAACTTGTTCACGGCGGCGAACTCCCCCCGCTGGGTGAAGCAGCCGCTCATGGCGCACACCACCGGTCCCTGCCGGTGCAGCTGCTCCAGCATCCACCGGTGCCCCAGATGGAAGGGGTCATATTCGCAGATCACGCCGAAAACGGGCATGCGATCACCCCTTTCCAGAAAATTACAAATAGTTACAGACTGGTTACAAATCAGCGACACTTTTCCCGGCATTTTGTACAGGTTATAGGATATTAATCACCACACTGTTTAAAAATGCACTTTTGGTTCATTTCTCAGCTCATTATACCGCATTTTGGGAAATTTTGCAATCCTCTTGACAATCCACCCGGTGAATCCTTACAATATAGGGTGAAAAATGAATTTATCGGGAGGAAACCAACCATGAAAATCGGACTTGTATACGCCATGACCGGCGAGATCGAGAGCCTGCTGACCCAGGAAAATGCTCAGCCGCTGCAAACCGTTGCCGGGGTGCCGTTTTATCAGATCCGGCCGGACGTCATCGCCTGCGCCGGAGGCGTCAGCAAGGTCAACGCCGCCATGGCCACCCAGCTGCTGATCAGCCTGTATCAGCCGGACCTGGTGCTCAACGCCGGTGTGGCCGGGTGCTTTGAGAACATGCCCATTGGTTCCATCGTTCTGGCGGAGGGCTTTTTGCAGCACGATGTGGATACCAGCACCCTGGGGGACCCTGTGGGACTGGTGTCCACGGTGAACCGGGTGCAGTTCCCCACCAGCGATCCGGACCGGGCCAGGGCTGCCATGGACCGGGTGGGCGTCCCTTACCGCACCGGCTGGGTGGCCACCGGCGACTGGTTCGCCACCGACACGCCCCGGGCCCACTGGATCGCCGACACCTTCCACCCCCTGCTGTGCGACATGGAGGGCTGCGCCGACGCCCAGGTGTGCCTGCGCAACAACGTGCCCTTCATGTCCGTCAAGTCCGTGTCCGACTGCCTGTTTGAGCACCACGACTTCGTTTTCAATTTTCCCACGGCCATGCGGGACCTGAACCGGGTGGTCATGGCCTTTGTGGACCAGCTGGAGGCGTGACATGGAACGGATCGCCAGCTTTACGGTGAACCACGACGTGCTGGTTCCCGGCCTGTACCTGTCCCGCCGGGACGGAGACGTCACCACCTTCGACCTGCGCTTCAAAAAGCCCAACACCGGCGACCTGCTGACCAATGCCCAGATGCACTCGGTGGAGCACATCATCGCCACCCTTCTGCGCAACAGCCCGGAAAAGGACGCCGTGATCTACTTCGGCCCCATGGGCTGCCAGACGGGGTTTTACTTCCTGTTCGACAGCCGCCGGCTGACGGATGAGGCGGCCATCCGCCTGGTGCAGCGGGTGTTCGCCGCCGGGGCGGTCTATGACGGTCCCATGCCCGGCAAAAGCGCCGCAGAGTGCGGCAACTTCCGCAATCTGGACACGGCCCTGGCCCGGGACTGCTGCGCCTGGTACGCAGACCGGATCCGCAATTGGACGCCGGAAAGCCTGGTCTATCCCCAGGCGGAGGCAGAATGAAAAACGGCCCCTGGTTGTCAATTCGTTGACAACTAGGGGCCGCTATGGTATCATGGCCCCAATCTATTCCAAATCAGGAGGGGGCCATGTCCGCACGAAAGCTGGTATATACCGCGCTGCTGGCCGCGTTGACGGCGGTGGGCGCGTTTATTCGTATTCCGATAGGGATTTCCGTTATCACCCTGCAGTTCCTGTTCACCGCCATGGCGGGGGTGCTGCTGGGGCCGGGCGGCGGAGCCCTGAGCCAGGGGGTCTATGTGGCTCTGGGGCTTGTGGGGCTGCCGATCTTCACCGCCGGAGGCGGCTTCGGCTATGTGCTTCAGCCCTCTTTCGGGTTCCTGCTGGGACTGATCCCCACCGCCGCCGTTATCGGCGCTCTGAGCCGCCGCAGCAGCTCGCCGGTGAGACTAGCCCTGGCCTGCGGGGCGGGGCTGGCGGTTCTCTATGCCGTGGGGGTGCCCTATATGGCGCTGATCCTCAACGGCTATCTGGGCAAGGGCATCAGCGCGCCGGCCTTGCTTTGGTCGGGGATGCTGATCTATCTGCCGGGGGACGCCGCGAAAATCGCCGTGACGGCCCTGCTGTGCCCGGTGCTGCGCAGGCGCATTCCCGGGCTGCGGTAGGGGAGAGGACGCCGGATAAGGCGGGTCCAAATCTACCATACCACGCCGGTAGGCGGATTGCAAGGAAAAGTTTCGAAAATTCCGCAATTTCGGCTGATTGTGCAGGGAAGCGCCGGAGGGGATTCTTTATTTTGATAAATATTCCGTCTTGACGGGGGAGGGCGGCGGCAGTAGAATTTGAAAGTATTTTTAATATGGTATTCTGCGGGTAAGGAGTGGTCACGATGAAGCATATTTTTGTTACCGGCGGCGTGGTGTCCGGGCTGGGAAAGGGCATCTGCGCGGCGTCCCTGGGGCGGCTGCTGAAGCAGCGGGGCTTCCGGGTGAAGAACCAGAAGTTCGACCCCTATTTCAATGTGGATCCCGGCACCATGAGCCCCTTTCAGCACGGCGAGGTGTTTGTCACCGACGACGGCGCGGAGACGGACCTGGACCTGGGTCACTATGAGCGGTTTGTGGACGAGTCCCTGACGGGGAACGCGTCCGTGTCCTCGGGCAAGGTGTTCTGGAACGTGCTGAACCGGGAGCGGCAGGGAGGCTATCTGGGCGGCACCGTGCAGATCATCCCCCATGTTACCGACGAGATCAAGCGGCGCATTTACGCCATGGACGACGGCGAAACGGACATCATCATCACCGAGGTAGGCGGCACCGTGGGCGACATCGAGAGCCAGCCCTATCTGGAGGCCATCCGCCAAGTGGCGGCGGAGAAGGGCCGGGAAAACGTGCTGTATATCCATGTGCCCCTGGTGGTGTCCATCCCCGGCACCGGGGAGCTGAAAAGCAAGCCCACCCAGCACTCCGTGAAGGAGCTGCTGTCCGTGGGCATTCAGCCGGATATTCTGGTGTGCCGCACCGACAGTCCCCTGCCGGAGGACCTGCGGCGGAAGATCGCCCTGTTCTGCAACATGGAGGAGGACTGCGTTATCCAGAATCTGACGGCCTCCACCCTGTATGAGGTGCCCCTGCTGCTGGAGCGGGAGGGCCTGTGCCGGGTGGCCTGCCGGAAGCTGGGACTGCCCCAGCGGGAGCCGGACCTGGCCGAGTGGACGGCCCTGGTGCAGCGGATCAACGGGGTGCATAAAACCGTGCAGATCGCCCTGGTGGGCAAGTATACCGGCCTGCATGATGCGTATCTCAGCGTGGCGGAGTCTCTGTTCCATGCGGGAACGGCCTGCGACGCCAGGGTGAACATCAAGTGGGTGGACTCCGAGAGCCTGACGGCGGAGAACGTGGAGCAGGTGCTGGGGGATTGCAGCGGCATTCTGGTGCCCGGCGGCTTCGGTGACCGGGGCATCGAGGGGATGGTCCTGGCGGCGCGATACGCCCGGGAGAAGGATGTGCCGTATTTCGGCATCTGCCTGGGAATGCAGATCGCCGTCATCGAATATGCCCGGCACGTGGCCGGGTGGGCCGACGCCCACAGCGCGGAGTTCTCCGGCCTGACCGCCCATCCGGTGATCGCTCTGATGCCGGATCAGGTGGGCATTACCGCCAAGGGCGGCACCATGCGGCTGGGCAAATACCCCTGCGTGCTGGCGGAGGGTACTCTGGCCCGGGCCGCCTACGGCGCTGCCGACATCTCCGAGCGGCACCGGCACCGGTATGAGTTCAACAACCAGTTCCGCCGGGAGCTGCAGGACGCCGGACTGCGGCTGGCGGGACTGTCCCCGGACGGGCATCTGGTGGAGATCGTGGAGGAACCCGCCAACACCTGGTTTGTGGGGGTGCAGTTCCACCCGGAGTTCAAGAGCCGTCCCAACCGGCCCCACCCGCTGTTTGTGGGCTTTGTGCAGGCGTCTCTGGACAGGCAGGGATGACGGCGGCGGGCCATGGCGCATACACTGGAATGCGGAAACGGCTCCTGCCCCCAGGGGCAGGAAAACCCATCCGTTTTCCGGGAGGAGTTCTATGGCTTCCTTTACCAACATGGCTACCTTGTCCTACAACGGCAGTCAGATCAATTCCAACGTGGTCACCGGCGAGCTGCGGGACGCCCTGACCATCACCAAGACGGCGGTGTCCGGCGGCTACCGGCCCGGCGACACGGTGACCTATGTGGTGACCCTCAGCAATACCGGCACGGCGGCCCTGACGGGGCTGACTCTGACCGACGATCTGGGCGGCAGCACCGCGGCCGCCGGCACCGTGTATCCCCTGGCCTATGTGCCGGGCAGCGTCCTCTATTATAACGGCGGCACGGCCCAGCCCGCCCCCACGGTGACGGCGGGGCCGCCTATGACCGTCACCGGCGTTACGGTGCCCGCCGGGGGCAACGCCACCCTGGTGTATCAGGCCCGGGTCACGGAGTTTGCCGCGCCGGGGGTGGAGGGTGAGATCCGGAACACCGTCACCGCCAGCGGCGGCGGTCTGGCCACGCCGCTGACGGCCACGGCTGCCACGGCGGCCCGGCTGGAGCCGGAGCTGACCATCAGCAAGGCCCTGTCTCCCGCCGTGGTCACCGGCAACGGGCCTCTGACCTATACCTTTACCATCCGCAACACCGGCAACACCGCCCTGACCGGCCAGGAGGGGGCCGTGATCACCGACACCTTCGACCCCATCCTGAACATCACCGGCGTTACTTTCAACGGCACGGCCTGGACGTCGCCGGAGGACTACACCTATGACGCCGCCACCGGCGCTTTTGCCACGGTGGCCGGTAAGCTGACGGTGCCGGAGGCCACGTTCACCCAGAACGCCGACGGCTCCTGGACCGTCACCCCGGGACAGAGCGTCCTGACGGTAACGGGCACCGTGTAACAGCCCGGGGCATAAGACAATAAGCGCCCGCCTGCCGCTTTCGCGGCAGGCGGGCAAATTTTGCTTTGGAAAACGGCGAAAAGTGATTGACAAAGGTGAATTTCTCTGTTATACTCTATAAGCCGCTTTGAATGGGTCAAAAGTTCCGGCCTTGCCGGACACCCCCGACAGCGAGTCCGTAATAAAGGAAAGGCAGGTGCAACAAGTATGCAGGCTATTATCGTGACCGGTGGTAAGCAGTACAACGTCTCCGAGGGTGACACTCTGTTTATCGAGAAGCTGGACGTCAACGCGGGTGATTCCGTGGTGTTCGACCAGGTCCTGGCCATCGTCGACGGCGAAAACACCAAGTTCGGCACTCCCGTGGTGGAGGGCGCTAAGGTGGACGCCACCGTCGTCAAGAACGGCAAGGGCAAGAAGATCCGTATCTTCAAGTATACCCCCAAGAAGGGTTATCGCAAACGGCAGGGTCATCGTCAGCCCTACACCAAGGTGGAAATCGGTAAGATCTCCTTCTGAGTGACAGCATGACGACCGTTACATTCCTGACAGAGGAAGCCCGCATCGTCGGTTTCGATGCACAGGGACACAGCGGCTTCGCCGCAGAGGGTGAGGACATCGTCTGCGCCGCCGTTACCAGCGCCGTGCGCCTGGTAGAAGCCACCATCAATGACGTGATGGGTCTGTGTGCCGCGGTGAAAGTCCGGGAGCAGGACGCCGCCATCTCCTTTCGTCTGCCCGGGGGTCTGGCTCCCATGGCGGAGAATACCTGCCAGAATCTTCTGACGGGGCTGATGGTGTATCTGGCCCAGCTTCACGACGAGTATCCGGAAAACATTGAAGTGATGGAGGCGTGAAACCCTCCTGTTCCCCCCGCAATCATCTCATAGAAAGGATGGTACTGCATTATGCTGAACATTGGTCTGCAGTTCTTTGCCCATAAAAAAGGTATGGGCTCCACCAAGAACGGCCGTGATTCCGAGTCTAAGCGCCTTGGCCCCAAGCGCGCTGATGGTCAGTTCGTTCTGGCCGGCAACATCCTGGTCCGCCAGCGCGGCACCCACATCCACGCCGGCACCAACGTTGGCATCGGCAGCGATGACACGCTGTTTGCCAAGGCCGACGGTGTTGTCCGCTTCGAGCGTCTGGGCAAGGATCGTAAGCAGGTTTCTGTTTACCCCGCCGAGTAAAAGAACCATATGAAAAGCACCGCCTGCGGGCGGTGCTTTTTTGTATCAAAATATGTGCGGCGGTCAGTCCTGCTCCTGAAATGCCCGGATATACGCCTCCAGGGCTTCGGCAGTTTTCTCCACCCCCAGGACGCTGGTGTTCACCGTCAGGTCATAGCAGGAGCTGTGGCCCCAGAACTTGCCGGTGTGGTGGTGGTAGTAGACCCGGCGGTGCCGGTCGGTTTTGGCCACCAGCAGCGCGGCCTTTTCCGGGGAGAGATTGTGCCGCTGCCGGATGCGCTTGATCCGCTGGGTCAGGTCCGCCCGGCAGAAGATCCGCAGCAGGCCCGGCCGCCCGGCCAGGGCGTAGTCGGCGCAGCGGCCTACGAAAATGGCGGATTCGCCGCTGTCGGCGATCTGGCGGATCATGTCGAACTGCCGCTGGGCCACGTTGTGGGGGATGGAGTTGTCAAATTCGTTGATCTTGCGGCTGAGAATCCGGTTCACCGGCCGCTCGTCGTACTCCTGGGCCAGCCGCCGCATTTCCGGGTCATTTTTCCAGAGCTCGTCAATAAGCTCCCGGTCCAGCATCCGGATGCCCAGCCGCTGGCTCAGCAGGACCGCCAGGTCATGCCCGCCGCTGCCGTATTCGCGGCCAATGGTGATAAGAATCTGCTTTTTCATGCGAAAACATCCTTTCTGCACCCCGTCAATGGTGATGATTTGTCTATATTATACTGCCTTTGTTCGGATTTGTCACCTGATTTTTACGGATTCTGTACAGGAAAATGAAAATGTATAGATGAGGTCTCCGGACGGGGCGGAAAACTTTTTCATGGACAAAAGGGCCGGGCCGTGGTAGAATAACCTGAATGCATATGTCGAGCCGGGGGAGGAAACATAGGATGAGCGGAAAACTGATCGTATTCGAGGGCACCGACGGCTCCGGAAAGGCCACTCAGACGGCGCTTCTGTGCCGGGAGCTGGAGAGCCGGGGCGTGCCCTTCCGCAAGCTGGAGTTTCCCCGGTACAAGGAGGAGTCCTCGGCGCTGCTGCGGCTGTATCTCAGCGGGGCCTTCGGCACCGACCCGGCGGACGTCAATGCCTATGCCGCCGCCACGTTCTTCTCCGTGGACCGCTATGCCTCCTTCAAGCAGGACTGGGGCGGCTGGTACCGGCAGGGGGGTCTGGTCATCGCCGACCGGTACACCACCAGCAACGCCGTGCACCAGACCTCCAAGCTGCCGCCTCAGGAGCGGCAGGCGTTTCTGGATTGGCTGTTTGACTTTGAATACCGGAAGCTGGGGCTGCCGGAGCCGGACCGGGTGCTGTATCTGGACGTGCCCACGGAGCTGTCGGAGCAGATGATGCGCCGCCGGGAGCAGCTGACCCACACCACCGCCGACATCCACGAGCGGGACGAGGCATACCTGCGGTCCTGCCGGGAGAGCGCCGCCATGGTGGTGGACTACGGCGGGTGGACCCGCATTGACTGCGCCCGGGACGGACAGGTCCGCTCCGTGGACGACATCCACCGGGAGGTCATGGAGCGGCTCCGGGACCTGCTGGAGGGCATAAAATAGGGAGGGAACGCCTGCGCGTCCCCTCCGGGCGAAGGTATGTACGGCCCTCAGCAGGAGCAGCAGCCGTCGCCTCCATTGCCGCAGCCGCAGCGGGATCCGGTTCCGCTGCCGCAGCAGCAGAACACCAGCAGTAAGATCACGATCAGCCAGATGCAGGAGCAATTGTTGTTGTCAAAGCACATGCGATTCACCTCACTTGTTTCCTGTATGGGCTATTCTATGCCGGAGATGGCTCCGGCGTATCTTGTCCGGGTGTGCCCGGCGGAAAAAATAGAGAAAGGAACCGATCATATGTCCGATTATCAGAACTCCGATACGGCCAAATGGGATGCCCAGGAGGTCCGTAAGCAGACGAGCTCCGGCCAGGGGCCGAAGCCCAAGAAAAAGCGCCGCCTGGGGTGGCTGGGCTATCTGGCGGGGGTCATCGTGGCCTCGTTCCTGCTGGCCGGTATCGGCTGGCTGGCCGTCAACGATGTGTGCGCCCTGAATAAGGCCCCCCTGACCGCCACCATCGAGGTGGAAAGCGGCGACTCCGTGGGGACGGTGGCCACCAAGCTGAAGAAGGCGGGGCTCATCAACTCCAAGCTGCTGTTCATGATCACCAGCCCCGTGTTCCACGCCAGCCGCTATATTCAGCCCGGCGTGTATGAGCTGAACACCGACATGGACTTCAACTGTCTCATCAAGTCCATGCAGCCAACCGGGGGCGTGGCGGCCACCGTTACCGTCACCATCCCCGAGGGCTACACCGTGGAGCAGATCATCCAGCTGCTGGCGGAGAACGACGTGTCCGACGCCGCCGCCCTGGAGGAGTCCGCCAAGAACCATGTGTTCGACAAGTTCGACTTCGTGGACAACGAGAATCTGGGCAGCATCAGCCGCCTGGAGGGCTATCTGTTCCCGGATACCTATGAGTTCTATGTGAAGGAAAACGCCGACTCGGCCTTGAGCCGCCTGCTGGCCAACTTCCAGGACCGTATTGTGGACGATCCGGACCTGGCGCCGCTGATCGCCAACTCCTCCTACAGCCTGAAGGAGATCGTCATCATGGCATCCCTGATCGAGAAGGAGACCGACGGCACCGACCGCACGCTGATCTCCTCCGTGATCCACAACCGGCTGGAGAACGTGGGCGAGACGGCCCATCTGCTGCAGATCGACGCCTCCCTGGTGTATGCCGCCGGGCGGGAGATCACCGAGGACGACTATCAGACCCTGGACAGCCCCTATAACCTCTATACCCACCAGGGCCTGCCGCCCACGGCCATCGCCAACGCCGGTAAGGCCTCCATCCAGGCCGCCCTGCAGCCGGACGATACCAACTACTATTTCTATGTGCTCAATCCCGATACCCAGCGGCATGTGTTCAGCCGCACCCTGTCTGAGCACAACGCCAATCTGCGGAAGTTCGGATGACGGCGGAGCGAAAAAAACCGGAGCTGCTGGCTCCGGCAGGGGACTGGGAAAAGCTGCAGATGGCCGTGCTGTACGGGGCGGACGCCGTGTATCTGGCGGGGACGTCCTTCGGCATGCGGTCCTTTGCGGGAAATTTCAGTGATGAGGAGCTGCCCCGGGCGGTGGACTTTGCCCACCGGCACGGGGTGAAGGTCCACGCCACCGTGAACACCATGCCCCGCAGCGGCGAGGTGGACCGACTGCCGGAGCACCTGGAAAAGCTCAACGACGCCGGGGTGGACGCCCTGATTCTGGCGGACCTGGGGGCCTTTATCCTGGCCGGGAAATATGCCCCCCGGTGCCAGCGGCACATCAGCACCCAGCAGTCCATTGCCAACTATGCCTGCGCCCAGGCGTGGTTCGACCTGGGGGCCCAGCGGGTGGTGCTGGCCCGGGAGCTGGGGATGGACGAGATCCGGGAGATCCGCCGCCGGGTGGACCCGGCCCTGGAGCTGGAAACCTTCTGCCACGGGGCCATGTGCGTGTCCTATTCCGGGCGGTGCCTGCTGTCCAACTATATGACCGGGCGGGACTCCAACCGGGGCGCCTGCGCCCAGCCCTGCCGCTATCAGTACGCACTGATGGAGGAGAAACGACCCGGGGAGTATTTCCCGGTGTTCGAGGACGAGAAGGGCACCTACATCATGAACTCCCGGGATATGTGCATGATCGACCACCTGGACGACCTGATGGACGCCGGGGTGGACTGCCTGAAGATCGAGGGGCGGGCCAAGTCCGCCTATTACGCCGCCATTGTCACCGGGGCCTATCGCCATGTGCTGGACGACGTGGCCGCCGGGCGGCCGGTGGACCCGGTGTGGCGGGACGAGGTGGAGCATGTCAGCCACCGGCACTATTCCACCGGATTTTTCTATGGCCAGCCGGGGCAGTTCTATGAGGACGCCCGGTACATCCGTGATTGGCAGATCTGCGCCGTGGTGACGGACTGTACGCCGGAGGGCCTGGCCACCCTGAGCCTGCGCAACAAGTTTGCCTGCGGGGATCAGGTGGAGGTGGTGGGGCCGGACACCAAGCCCTTTACCATGACGGCCCCCATGATGACCGACAGCCAGGGGCTGCCGCTGACGGAGCCGAAAACGCCGCAGATGGTGTTTACCATGCAGCTGCCCCATCCGGTGCCGCCTATGAGCTTTGTCCGCCACGCGGTGGACCTGGGCGGAAGATAAATGTGTTGAAGCGGGAATCCGACTTGCCGGATTCCCGCTTTTGATATAAATTCCCGAGCCTGGATTGCCGTGATGGTTCGGCCATAGCCCGATCACGCAAAAAGGATGGCCATCAAAGCTCGGAATGGAAACCTGGCCGACTTTTTCCCTTCTTGGTTCAGTTTATCACAACAGCATCCTGGTTGATATACACGGTGTAACCTTCAGAGAATTCGGGAATGTAGGCAAAAAAGCAATACATTCGAGCCACCCCATTTTCAATTTCGTAGGAGAAAAATGTAGAAAATGCGGAGTCTGACACGGATGGGAGCGGATCCTGATCTGTCGACATGTAAGTAAGGTGAATATAGTGGTCTCCATAGTCCGGAACGAAGCACTCTGTTATGTGGCACAAGTTGTCCTCTATTTGTGCCACTTTATCGGTGTAACGCAAAGAAATAGGGGCGACCTGTCCATTGTCGAGGATCTGAAAAACATTCCATTCGTAGTCGCCGTTTGATGCATCGTACCAATACAGTAGGGCAGTTTCCGTTCCATCTACCCGCAGGATGACATCCTTTTTTGATAAATCAACGAATGAAGGCCAAACGGTAACTGAAGACATGCAGGCCGTCAGCATACAAAGCAAGGAACACACGCAGAACGCGATGGCGAAGTGTCGTAACGGTTTCATATGTTTTCTCTCTTTCCTCTTATATGGCGGTGTCGAAGCTCTCACCCCTACTATATACAACACCGTTGCAGCCGTTTTGCAACGGACTTTTTGTATTTTTGGAAAGATTGTGGTATATGCCAAAAAGCACACGTGTTTTTTGGCCGTTATGCCCGGGGAACGGAGCCTCTGTCGGGATAAATGCCGCAAAAGAGAACGGCGCGACCGAAGCCGTGCCGCTCTCTGAAAACGAAAGGTTCTTATCGCTTTTTAATTATCCGGCGTTGTGATTATCTGGCTGCATTGTGCCCGGCCTTATTGATCCTCGGCCCGGCGCTTATAGGACTCGTATTTGGCCTTGGCGGCGTCCTCCGCCTCGGCGAACAGGACCTTGGCGTTCTCCGGGAAGCTCAGCTCCAGGGAGGAGTAGCGCACCTCGCCCTTCATGAAGTCGTACAGGGCCATGCTGGGCTCCTTGCTGTCCAGGGTGAACTTGTGGGTCTCGGGACTGTAGCGGTACAGGTTCCAGTAGCCGGAGGCCACGGCGTCCTTCATCTCCTGCTGGACGCAGCCCATGCCCTTCTTGATGCCGTGGTTGATGCAGGGCGCGTAGCAGATGACGATGGAGGGACCCTTGTGGGCCTCGGCCTCCCGGATGGCCTTGATGAGCTGGGCCGGGTCGGCGCCCATGGAGCACTGGGCCACATAGACGTTGTCGTAGGTCATCATCAGCATGCCCAGGTCCTTCTTCTTGGTCTTCTTGCCGCTGGCCTGGAACTGGGCCACGGCGCCCACGGGAGTGGCCTTGGAGGACTGTCCGCCGGTGTTGGAGTACACCTCGGTGTCCACCAGCAGGACGTTGACGTCCTCGCCCATGGCGAACACATGGTCCAGACCGCCGTAGCCGATGTCGTAGGCCCAGCCGTCGCCGCCGTACATCCACATGGTCTTTTTGGACATATCCTTGCGGCGCTTGAGGATCTCGTCCACCACGGCCTGCTCCTGAGCGGAGAAGGTCTCGCTCTCCAGCAGGTGCAGCAGCTCCCGGGTGGCGGGGGTGGAGGCGTCCAGGTCGTCATAGGTCTCCAGCCACTTCGCGATGGCGGCCTTGACGGCGGCGTTTTCGGTCATGTCATCCAGCTGATGGACGTAGTCCGTGACGGCGGCGCGCAGCTGCTTCACCGCCAGGCACATACCATAGGAGAACTCGGCGTTGTTTTCAAACAGGGAGTTGGACCAGGCGGGACCCTTGCCCTCCTTATTCTTGCAGTAGGGCACGCAGGGCATGGCCGCGCCCCAGGCCTGGGTGCAGCCGGTGGCGTTGGCCAGGAACATCTTGTCGCCGAACAGCTGGGTCAGCAGCTTCACATACGGCGTCTCGCCGCAGCCGGCGCAGGCGCCGTTGAACTCCACCAGGGGCTGGCGGAACTGGCTGCCCTTCAGGGTGAACTTGTCGAAGCGGTCGTTCTTCTCGGGGATGGTTTGCAGGTAGTTCCAGTTGGTCTGGTCCAGGGATACCTCGTGGGCCGGGACCATGCGCAGGGCCTTGCCGCTCTTGGGACAGGAGGCCACGCAGCTGCCGCAGCTGGTGCAGTCCAGGGTGGACACGCCCATGGTGTACCGCAGGCCGGCCAGTTGGGGACCCTTGGCGTCGGTGAGCTCCAGACCGGCGGGGGCGTTCTTCACCTCGTCCTCGTTCAGCAGATACGGACGGATCACCGCGTGGGGACACACGAAGGAGCAGCGGTTGCACTGGATGCACTCGTCCTTGTCCCACACCGGCAGATGGGTGGCGATGCCGCGCTTTTCATACTGGGAGGTGCCCAGAGGCATGGTGCCGTCCTCCATGCCCCGGAAGGCGGAAACCGGCAGATCGTCGCCCTTCTGGGCGTTGATGGGCACCAGGATATTTTTGATGACGTCGGGCACATCGGCGCGGGGCGGCTGGATGGCGGCGCCGGACAGGTTCTTCCACTCGGGCTTCACCTGCACCTGCACCAGGGCGTTGATGCCGGCGTCTACGGCGGCGATGTTCATGTTGACCACCTTTTCGCCCTTGAGGCCGTAGGTCTTTTTCACGGCGGCCTTCATGTGCTCCACGGCGTCCTCCACGGGGATGACATGGGCCAGCTTGAAGAACGCCGCCTGCAGCACCATGTTGGACCGGTTGCCCAGACCCAGGGCCTGGGATTCCTTATTGGCGTCGATGATGTAGAAATGAATGTCGTTTTCCGCGATATAGCGCAGGATGTCGCCGGGGATGTGCTGCTCCAGCTGGTCCTCGGTCCACTCGCAGTTCAGCAGGAAGCTGCCGTGGGGCTTCAGCTCGGAGATGATGTCGTACTTGGTCAGATAGGTCTGGTTGTGGCAGGCCACAAAGTCGGCACGGCTGACATAGTAGGTGGAGCTGATGGGGTGCTTGCCGAAGCGCAGGTGGCTCTTGGTGATGCCGAAGGACTTCTTGGTGTCGTACTCAAAGTACGCCTGACAGTACATATCCGTGGTTTCGCCGATGATCTTGATGGAGTTCTTGTTGGCGCCCACGGTGCCGTCGGAGCCCAGGCCCCAGAACTTGCAGCTGATGGTGCCCTCGGGCTCGGTGAGCAGGGGGGCGCCCACGGGCAGGGACAGGTGGGTCACGTCGTCCTCGATGCCGATGGTGAAGTGGTTCTTGGGCTCCTCCAGCAGCAGATTGTCGAACACGGCCTTCAGCTGGGCGGGGGTAGTGTCCTTGCTGGACAGGCCATAGCGTCCGGCGAAGATCAGGGGGCGGTCCGCCTCGTTGATATAGGCGGCGCAGATGTCCTCATACAGGGGCTCGCCGATGGAACCGGCTTCCTTTACGCGGTCCAGCACGGCGATGCGCTTCACGGTCTTGGGCATGGCGGCCATCAGGTGCTTGCGGGAGAAGGGGCGGAACAGGTGCACCTGCAGGAAGCCTACCTTCTCACCCTTGGCGTTCAGATAATTGACGACCTCCTGGGCGCAGCCGGACACGCTGCCCATGGCCACGATGACGCGCTCTGCGTCAGGCGCGCCGTAATAGTTGAACAGGTGATATTCCTGGCCCGTCAGGCGGCTGATCTGGGCCATGTAGTCCTCCACCACGTCGGGGAGGTTGGCATAGTCGGTGTTGTTGGACTCCCGCAGCTGGAAGTAGATATCGGGGTTATCCACCAGGGAGCGCATCCGGGGATCCTCGGGGTTCAGGGCGTTGGCGCGGAATCTGGCCAGGGCCTCGTAATCCACCAGCTTGGCGTATTCGTCATAGCTCAGCACGTCGATTTTCTGAATCTCGTGGCTGGTGCGGAAGCCGTCGAAGAAGTGCAGGAAGGGGATCCGGGCCCGGATGGCGGACAGATGGGCCACGGCGGCCAGGTCTGCGGCCTGCTGGACGCTGCCGCTGGAGAGCATGGCAAAGCCCGTCTGGCGGCAGTTCATCACGTCGCTGTGGTCGCCGAAGATGGAGAAGGCGTGGGTGCCCACGGTGCGGGACGCCACATGCAGCACGCCGGGCAGACGCTCGCCGGAGATGCGGTGCATGGTGGGGATCATCAGCATCAGGCCCTGGGAGGCGGTGAAGCTGGTGGCCAGAGCACCGGCCTCCAGTGCGCCGTGACATGCGCCGCAGGCGCCGGCCTCGGACTGCATCTCCACCAGGCGGACGGTCTGGCCGAAGATGTTCTTTCTTCCGTTGGCGGCCCATTCGTCGGTTTTCTCCGCCATGGGGGACGACGGGGTGATGGGATAGATGCCCGCTACCTCGGAAAAGGCATAGGCAACATAGGCGGCGGCTTCGTTGCCGTCACAGATTTTCAGGAGCTTGCTCATATAGGTTCCTCCTCACACATTTTTGCGGCGGCCCCACACAGACCGCCGTCCGACCTATACATACATTTTTCATTTTAGCACTTTGAATTGAGATGTCAATGATTTAACAAATGATTTCATTGAATTTTTCCGTAAAATCTAATCGGGAGTCGTGGAAAGAAACAAAAAGCCATGGAGCCGGTAACTGGCTCCATGACTTTTACATAAAAAATATTATATTGGTGAGAATTATTTATTTCAGCAGCTTCAGGAACTCGTCCTCCGTCAGGACGGGGATGTTCAGCTCCTGGGCGCGGCGCAGCTTGGACCCCGCGCCGGGCCCGGCCACCACATAGCTGGTCTTTTTGGACACCGAGGAGGCGGACTTTCCGCCCCGCTGCTCGATCATCTGACCGGCCTCCTCCCGGGTGAAGCGCTCCAGGCTTCCGGTGAGGACGAAAGTCATTCCGGCAAAACGACTGTCAACCAATTCCTCTTTACAGCTCATATTGACCCCGGCGTCCTCCAGACGCCGCAGCAGGTCCCGGGATTGGGGGCTTTCCATCCACTGGCGGATATAGGCGGCGGTGATGGGGCCCACATCGTCGATGGAGGTCAGCTCCTCCTCCGTGGCCTGGGACAGGGCCTGCATGGTGCCGAAGCGGCGGGCCAGGACCTTGGCGGCCTTTTCGCCCACCTGCCGGATGCCCAGGGCGAAGATCAGACGCCACAGGTCGTTGTCCCGGCTTTTATAGATGGCGGCCACGGCGTTGGCGGCGGACTTCTCGCCCATGCGCTCCAGGGGGGCGATGTCGGCGGCGGTCAGGTCGTACAGGTCGGCGGCGGTTTTTACCAGACCGCTTTCGATGAGCTGATTCAGCACTGCCGGGCCCAGGCCGTCGATGTCCATGGCGTTCCGGCTGGCGAAATGGGTGAGATTCCGCAGGCGCTGGGCCGGGCATTCCGCGCCGGTGCAGCGCAGGGCCGCGCCGTCCGGGTCCCGCTCCACCGGTGCGCCGCACACGGGACAGGTCTGGGGCAGGTAATAGGGGACCGCTCCGGCGGGGCGGTGCTGCGTTACCACCTCCACGATCTCGGGAATGATCTCTCCCGCCTTCTGCACCACCACGGTGTCGCCGATGCGGATGTCCTTCTGGGTGATATAGTCCTGGTTGTGGAGGGTGGCAAAGGTGACGGTGGTCCCGGCCAGGCGCACCGGCTCCAGCTGGGCCTTGGGCGTCAGCACCCCGGTGCGGCCCACCTGGACCACGATGTCCAGAATGCGGGAGGTCTTGCGCTCCGGGGGATATTTATAGGCGATGGCCCAGCGGGGAAACTTGGCGGTGCTGCCCAGAGTCTCCCGGTCCGCCAGGTCGTTGAGCTTCACCACCGCGCCGTCCATGTCGAAGGGACGCTCCATCCGGGTGTCGTTAAGGCGGTCGATTTCCGCCATGATATCGGCATGAGTACGCAACAGGCGATAGGGGATGACCTTGAAGTGCTGGGAGCGGAGATAATCCAGGGTCTCCGTGTGGGTAGTGAAGCTGCGGCCTTGGGCCAGCTGGAGGTTGAACACGGCGATATCCAGCTGCCGCTGGGCGGCGATCTTGGGGTCCAGCTGCCGCAGAGAGCCTGCCGCCGCATTGCGGGGATTGGCCAACAGGGGCTTGCCCTCGATCTCCCGGCGGGCGTTGAGCTTTTCAAACACACTGCGGGACATATACACCTCACCCCGGACGATGAGACGGGGCAGCTTCTCCGGCAGGGTCATGGGGATGGAGCGGATGGTGCGCAGATTTTCCGTCACGTCCTCGCCTACCTGGCCGTCGCCCCGGGTGGCCCCCCGGACGAACACGCCGTCCCGGTATTCCAGGGCCACGGACAGGCCGTCCACCTTGGGCTCCACGCTGTATTCCGCCTGGGGCATGGTTTCCGCCACCCGCAGCAGGAAATCTCGGACCTCCTCGCCGTCAAAGACGTCCTGAAGGCTCTCCAGGGGCACGTCGTGGCGGACCTGTTCAAACTGGGACAGGGCCGGGCCGCCTACCCGCTGGGTGGGGGAGTCCGGGGTCACCTCCTCCGGGTGCTCCCGCTCCAGGTCCTCCAGGCGGCGGAGCATATGGTCGTACTCATAGTCGCTGATGGTGGGGGCGTCCAGCACATAATAGCGGTAGCCGTGGGCGTTGAGGGTGTCCCGCAGCTCCCTCATTTCGGTTTTATAGTCCATGTTTCACTTATCCTTTGTTCATGATGTTGTCCCGGGCGGTATCCTCCAGCTCATCGGGCGTGGTACTGAAATAGGTGTACGTCTCCGGCACGGAGCCGACGATGACGGTCTCTGCCACGGCGATCTCGTTGCTGACCTTGGTGGAGGCGGTGAAGCCAGGCAGGAGAATGCTGGTGTACACGTCCACGCTCAGCAGGATCTGGTGCCGGGTCTGGTTGATACCAGCGGCGGAAAAGGCGTTGCGGAGGCTGGCGTCGGTGGAGCCCACCGCCTGCATCCGCACCCGGATGCAGGGTCCCCGGCCCGCCAGCAGGGTAGAGCCGGTGAGGGTTCCCACGGGGATAGACAGCTCGCTGGTGGATACCTCCGACAGCCGCCGGAGAATTTCGTCGGCGATCTGGGACCGCAGACGGTTAAAGGCCGCCATGTTGCTCTCCAGAGCCGCCACCCGGCCGGTTTCGTCCTTTTCCAGGTGAATCAGCACGTTATAGTCCACCTGGCCGCTGTCGATGGCGTCCCGGACGGCGTCCACCACGATGCGGTTGACGGCGTTGGACACCCGCGCGGTGGCCAGGCTGACGATGATGGGCCGCATATGCAGCACCGCCGCGCAGCCCAGGCCCGCCGTCAGCAGGACCGCCAGCACCAGCCAGGTCAGCCGCCGCTGCCGTCCGGTGAGACGCAGATAACGCATTCTTCTCACGGCACATACCCCCTATGGGTCAATATATGCCGCAGGGGGAGCGGCCGTTACTCCTGCCAGGAGTTGACGATGGCCTTGAAGGTCTTGCCCCGCTCCATGAAATTCTTGAACTGGTCAAAAGCGGCGCAGGCAGGGGAGAGGGTCACCACGTCCCCGGGGACGGCCCGGTCCCGGGCCGTCTCCACGGCGCGCTGGAACGGCGTCACATCCAGTATTTCCGGATGGCCCGGCCGGTAACCGGGGGCCTGCTCCACGGCGGCCCGGATTTTATCTGCCGTGGCGCCGCACAGGATCAGCAGCTTCACGTGCTCCACCACCTCGGGACCCAGCACATCGAAGGGAATGTGCTTGTCATAGCCCCCGGCGATGAGGATTACCTTCTCCTTGAAGGAGCGCAGGCCCGCGATGGTGCGGGAGGGACTGGAGGCGATGGAATCATTGTAAAACCGGACGCCGCGCCAGGTGCGCACCAGCTCGATGCGGTGCTCCACGCCGTTGAAGGCCCGGGCAAAGGTGCGGATCACGTCGTCGGGCACCAGACCGTCCACCGCCGCAATGGCAGCCATGTAGTTCTCC
>OLWZ01000025.1_pt1 | contig 110109 bp, 79 predicted proteins | sample 1674011 | NCBI WGS metagenome assembly OLWZ01 (sample SAMEA103958137, study PRJEB25191) | human gut metagenome | biome: human-associated habitat [ENVO:00009003]; feature: intestine environment [ENVO:2100002]; material: feces | place: Germany | collected 2013/2015 | reverse complement strand
CGGTGTAGCTCAGGGGTAGAGCGCATCCTTGGTAAGGATGAGGTCATGAGTTCAATTCCCATCACCGGCTCTACATTTGTTTATTCACAGCAATAACATATTAAAAACATAATATTATGGCAAAAGAAACATTCGTAAGAACCAAGCCGCATGTCAACATCGGTACAATTGGCCACGTTGACCACGGTAAGACTACCTTGACAGCTGCCATCTCTAAGGTACTTGTCGAGAAAGGTTTCACAAACTCTGGCGAGGTTAGATCTTTCGATCAGATTGATAACGCTCCAGAAGAGAAAGAGCGTGGTATTACCATCAACTCTTCACACATCGAGTATGAGACAGCTACCCGTCACTACGCACACGTAGACTGCCCGGGCCACGCTGACTATGTAAAGAACATGGTTACTGGTGCTGCACAGATGGACGGCGCGATCCTCGTAGTTGCAGCTACTGATGGTCCTATGCCTCAGACACGTGAGCACATCCTTCTCGCTCGTCAGGTGAACGTTCCTAAGATTGTTGTTTTCATGAACAAGGTTGACCTTGTTGACGATCCTGAGATGCTCGACCTCGTTGAGATGGAAATCAGAGACCTCCTCAAATTCTACGGATTTGATGATGAGTGCCCTATCATCCGCGGTTCTGCTCTTGGTGCCCTTAACGGAGAGCCAAAGTGGGAAGATAAGGTCATGGAGCTCATGGATGCTGTAGATTCATACATTCCTATTCCGGTTCGTGAGAACGAGAAACCATTCCTTATGCCTATCGAGGATATCTTCTCTATCACAGGTCGTGGTACTGTAGTTACAGGCCGTATCGAGACTGGTACTATCCACGTCAACGATCCTGTTGAGCTCGTAGGTTTCGGTGATGCTCCTAGGCCTACAACCGTTACAGGTGTCGAGATGTTCCGCAAGCTCCTCGATCAGGGAGAGGCTGGAGACAATGTTGGTCTTCTTCTCCGTGGTATCGACAAGAAAGATGTCAAGAGAGGTGAGGTTGTTGCTAAGCCAGGTTCAATCACTCCGCACACTGACTTCAAGGCTCAGATCTACGTCCTCAAGAAAGAGGAAGGTGGCCGTCACACTCCATTCCACAACCACTATCGTCCACAGTTCTTCATCCGTACACTTGATGTTACCGGTGAGATCACTCTTCCAGAGGGAACTGAGATGGTTATGCCAGGCGATAACGTTGAGATTACTGTTAAACTCATCACTCCAGTTGCTCTTAACGAAGGTCTTCGTTTCGCAATCCGTGAGGGTGGCCGTACAGTAGGTGCTGGTCAGGTTACTAAGATTATCGACTAATTTTAGTACGACATAAATTCAGGTGCCGGTTCATCCGGCACTTTTACAGGGGCATAGTATAAGGGTTAGTATAGTGGTCTCCAAAACCATTGATGGGAGTTCGAATCTCTCTGCCCCTGCTAATATCAAAGGTTACGATTTGGTAATGTTTAACAGACTCTGCGCAAGCTTCCAACAAGCAGTGTCCATTAAAAGAAAAGATGAGAAAGTTCATTAACTATGTGAAAGGGTCATTCGACGAGCTCACCAATAAGGTGACTTGGCCGACCTGGGCAAAGCTTCAGAGCGCTGCTCTGCTTGTCATGGTCGCTACTGTCATCATTGCGGCTGTGCTTTTCGTCATTGACTACATTTTCCAGTATCTGATGACAGCAATCTACACGTTGTAATTTTTTAATCATTACCATGGGCGAGAAAAAATGGTACGTCCTTAGGACTGCAGGAAGCAAAGAGAAGAAAGTCAAAGAGTACCTCGATAAAGAGATCGAGAGGAGCACTGATTTGCAGAAAGAGATTTCGCAGGTTCTTGTTCCCCTTGAGAAAAAATACACAGTCAAGAACGGAAAAAGAGTTGCTACAGAGAAGATTCTTTTCCCGGGCTATGTTTTTATTGAGGCTGAACTTGGCAAGGATTCCGATTACCTTATCCGCAGTCACGTGATTCCTGGTCTGGCAGGATTCCTTTCAGAGAAATCTGATGATTCCAAGAGCCAGGGAGAGAAAGTAGCGGTTCCGCTACGCGACGAGGAGGTCAAGAGACTTCTGGGTCAGCAGGACGAACAGACAGTGACCGCGGCAGAAACGGAAGTAGACTATCAGGTCGGCGATTCTGTCAAGATTACTGACGGACCGTTCAGTGGTTTCGATGGTACAGTGGATGAGATTGCAGTCGACAGAAGCAAAATAAAGGTAATAGTTATGATCTTCGGCAGAAAGACTCTGCTTGAGCTCAACTTTAATCAAGTAACTAAAGAATAAAATCATGGCAAAAGAAGTAACCGGATTCATTAAGCTCCAAATCAAAGGCGGAGCAGCGAATCCTGCGCCACCAGTAGGACCGGCTCTCGGTTCTAAAGGTCTGAATATTATGGACTTCTGCAAGCAGTTCAATGCAGCAACTCAGGGTTCTGCAGGAAAAGTGCTCCCAGTTGTCATCACAGTATTCTCAGACAAGTCGTTTACTTTCGTTGTAAAGCAGCCGCCAGTTGCGGTATCTCTTAAAGAGGCTGCGAAGATCCAGAAGGGATCAGGTGAACCTAACAGACAGAAGGTTGCAAGTGTATCATGGGATCAGATCAGGACAATTGCTGAAGGCAAGATGGCTGATATGAACGCATTCACACTTAAATCAGCTATGACGATGGTTGCCGGAACAGCGAGAAGTATGGGTATCAAAGTAACCGGAACATTCCCGGCTGACCTTTAATAATTCACATGCGTTATGAGCAAGATTTCAAAGAACATGAAGGCTGCCTTGGCAAAGTATGATCCGTCAAAGCAGTACGAACTTTCAGAAGCATGCGGTATTCTTAAAGAAATTACATATACCAAATTCGACGCTTCTGTTGAACTTATCGCTAACCTGGGTGTAGACCCTCGTAAAGCTAACCAGATGATCCGTGGCGTGGTATCACTCCCTCACGGAACAGGTAAAGTCACAAGAGTCCTCGTACTCTGTACTCCTGACAAGGAGGCTGAGGCTAAAGAGGCTGGTGCAGACTATGTTGGTCTCGACGAGTATATCGAGAAGATCAAAGGCGGCTGGACTGATGTTGACGTTATCATCTGTACTCCATCTGTTATGGCAAAGGTCGGTATCATCGGTCGTATCCTCGGTCCTAGAGGACTCATGCCGAACCCTAAGACTGGTACCGTTACAATGGCCGTAGGCAACGCTGTAAAGGAAGTCAAGGCAGGTAAGATTGATTTCAAGGTTGACAAGACCGGTATCATCCACGCTGCTATCGGAAAGGCATCTTTCACTCCTGAGCAGATTTATGACAATGCAAAGGTTGTAATGTCAGCAATCCTCAAGTTGAAGCCACAGACTCTTAAAGGTACATACCTCAAAGGCGCAGCTATCTGCACCACAATGAGCCCTGGTATCAAACTCGACATCAAGACATTCAGTGCTGAATAATAAAAATTCAATGTTATGAGAAAAGAATTGAAAGCCCAGATAATTGAATCTATCTCAGCACAGATCAAGGAGACTCCTAATTTCTACATTACCGATATCTCCGGTCTCAATGCTGAACAGACAACAAAGCTCCGCCGCGCTTGTTTCGAGGCCGGCATCAAGCTTACAGTAGTAAAGAACACACTCTTCCATCACGTTATCAAAGAACTGAATAACGAGGAAATCAATACTCTTGCATGCACACTTGAGGGAAACACTGCAATCATGTACACAGAGGTTGCAAATGCTCCTGCAAAGCTCATCAAGAAGTTCCAGAAAGATGGTTTCGAGAAACCTGCACTTAAAGGTGCTTATGTTCAGGAGTGCGCTTTCGTAGGTGCTGACAAGCTCGAAGAGCTCGCATCCATCAAGTCCAAAGAGGAACTCCTCGGGGACATCATCGGTCTTCTCCAGTCTCCAGCGAAGAACGTTGTTTCTGCTCTTCAGTCAGCAGGCGACAAACTCGCAGGAATCGTCAAGACCCTTTCAGAAAAAGAAGAGAAATAAGTATAAACAATTTAAATATTATCATTTATTATGGCAGATGTAAAAGCACTTGCAGAAGAGTTGGTTAACCTTTCTGTAAAAGACGTTCAGGAACTTGCTAAGGTTCTTAAGGAAGAGTACGGTATCGAGCCTGCTGCAGCAGCAGTAGCAGTTGCAGCTCCAGTTGCTGGCGGCGAGGCTGCAGCAGCAGAGCAGACAGAGTTCGACGTTATCCTCAAGTCAGCTGGTGACGCTAAACTTAACGTTATCAAGACTGTCAAGGATCTCCTCGGCCTCGGCCTTAAGGAGGCAAAGGAACTTGTTGACAAGGCTCCAGGTGCAACTTTGAAAGAGAAAGTATCTAAGGCAGAAGCAGAGCAGATCAAATCTACTCTTGAGGAAGCTGGTGCTGAAGTTGAGGTTAAATAACTTCGCTTCGCCCCTAGATGGGATCGAAATCAGGTTTAGAGCCGTCAGTAGGCTCTAAACCTTTTTGTCGTATTTAAGTTTTTCTCTATTTCAAAGGCAGAATATGTCAAATAAGACTACCAATAAACGAATAAATTTCGCCACATCAAAAATCCTGGATTATCCGGATCTTCTTGAGGTGCAGCTGAAATCATTCAAGGATTTCTTCCAGCTTGACACCACCCCTGAAAACAGAAAAAACGAAGGTCTTTACCAAGTATTCCAGGAAATATTTCCGATCGAAGATACGAGGAACAACTACAAGCTTGAGTTTATCGATTATTTCATCGATCCGCCTCAGTATTCGATTGAAGAGTGTCTTGAGAGAGGTCTGACGTATAACGTTCCTCTGAAGGCAAAACTCCGCCTTTCTTGCAGCGATCCGGAGCACGAAGACTTCGATACCAAGGTTCAGGATGTATATCTCGGAAACATTCCGTACATGACACCTGGCGGTACCTTCGTGATCAATGGATCAGAGCGAATCATCGTATCACAGCTCCACAGGTCTCCGGGCGTGTTCTTCGACCAGACATTGCACGCGAACGGAACCAAGCTCTACTCTGCCAGAATCATTCCTTTCAAGGGATCATGGATCGAGTTCGCAACTGACATCAACAATGTCATGTATGCTTACATCGACCGTAAGAAGAAGCTTCCTGTAACCACATTGCTCAGGGCAATCGGTTTCGATGCGGACAAGGATATCATCAATATCTTCGGTCTTGCGGAGGAAGTTGACGCTACGCCTGAGAATCTTCAGGCCAATATGGGCAGAAAGCTTGCAGCCAAGGTTCTGAAAACTTGGAATGAGGACTTCGTGGACGAAGATACAGGAGAAGTCATTCCTATCGAGCGTACTACACCTGTCGTCGAAAGAGGTGAGATCATCGATGAGGAGACTATCCAGAAACTTACTGATGCAGAGGTCAAGACTGTCCTTCTCCAGAAGGATGAGTCAAGTGACAACGAGTATGCCATCATCTACAACACTCTGCAGAAGGATCCGACCAATACGGAAAAAGAAGCAGTTTATTACATCTACAAGCAGTTGCGTAACTCGGAACCACCTGATGAGGCAACCGCCCGCGATGTCATTGACAAACTCTTCTTCTCCGAGAAGAGATATGACCTCGGAGCTGTCGGCCGTTACCGTTTGAACAAGAAGCTCAGCCTGACGACAGACCCTGAACTTCGTGTCCTCACGAATACCGACATCATCGAGATCATCAAATATCTCATCCAGCTTATCAATTCAAAAGCTACCGTGGATGATATCGACCATTTGAGCAACAGACGTGTAAGGACTGTAGGTGAGCAGCTTGCAAACCAGTTCAGCGTAGGTCTGTCCAGAATGGCGAGGACAATCCGCGAAAGAATGAACGTCAGGGACAGCGAACAGTTCATCCCTATCGACTTGATCAATTCGAAGACATTGTCTTCAGTGATCAATTCATTCTTCGGTACCAGCCAGCTTTCTCAGTTCATGGACCAGACCAACCCTCTTGCCGAGGTGACGCACAAACGTCGTCTTTCTGCGTTGGGTCCCGGAGGTCTTTCACGAGACAGGGCAGGTTTCGAGGTTCGAGACGTTCACTATACACATTACGGAAGACTTTGTCCTATCGAGTCTCCTGAGGGACCTAATATCGGTCTTATCTCATCTCTTTGCGTTTATGCGAAGATCGATGACCTCGGATTCATTGAGACTCCTTACCGCAAGGTTGAAAACGGAAAGGTAGATCTTTCCGATGCCGGTTGGAAGTTCATGAGCGCCGAGGAGGAGGAAGACAAGCTCGTTTCTCTTGCCAATGTGAAGATGGACGACGACGGAACTATCGAGGAAGACAGAATCCAGTGCCGTCTTGAGGCCGATTTCCCTGTAGTGTCCAAAGAAGAGGTAAACTACATGGACGTTGCTCCTAACCAGATGGCTTCCGTGGCAGCGTCACTTATTCCGTTCCTTGAGCATGATGACGCCCACCGTGCATTGATGGGTGCGAACATGATGCGTCAGGCCGTTCCGCTTCTCAAACCTCAGTCTCCTATCGTAGGTACTGGTCTTGAGGAGAGAGTCTGCATCGACTCCAGGACACAGGTAATGGCCGAGAGGGCCGGTGAGGTAGTTTACGTGGATGCAAATGAAATCCATGTGAAGTATGACTGCACGGATGACGAGAAATTCGTGAGATTCTCTCCGGATATCACCGTATATCACCTTCCTATATATAGAAGGACGAACCAGAGCACCACAATCTGCCTGAAGCCTATCGTAAGAAAGGGCGACAAGGTGGTTGCTGGTCAGGTCATGACCGAGGGTTATGCTACCCAGAACGGCGAGCTTGCACTCGGAAGAAACCTCATGGTAGCGTTCATGCCTTGGAAGGGTTACAACTATGAGGATGCTATCGTGCTGTCAGAGAAGATGGTACGTTGGGATATCCTTACATCAGTCCATGTTGACGAATACATTACCGAAGTCCGTGAGACAAAGCGTGGTATGGAGGAACTTACTTCCGATATCCCGAATGTCAGCGAAGACGCTACCAAAAACCTGGATGAGAACGGTATCGTAAGAGTCGGTGCTCATATCGAGCCGGGCGACATCATGGTCGGCAAGATCACTCCTAAGGGAGAGAGCGACCCTTCACCGGAGGAGAAACTTCTCCGTGCCATCTTCGGCGACAAGGCCGGCGACGTGAAGGATGCTTCACTCAAGGCCAATCCTTCACTTAGCGGAACTGTCATCAAGACAGCGCTTTACGCGAAGGTTGCGAAAGAAGGTAACCGCAAGGGTGCAAGGGCTGAGCTGAAGTTGCGTGTCGAAAGCATTGAAGAAGACTTCAACAAGAAGGCTGAGTCGTTGTACGCCAAGTTCTTCGAGAAACTTGTTGTTCTTGCCGACGGCAAGAAGAGCGCCGGAATCAGCGACCTGTATGGCGTGGAGATTATACCGAAAGGTAAGGAAATCACTACCGCAATGCTCAGGAGCATCTCCGATTTCGACAATATCAACTCCAACAAGTGGACGGATGACGAAAAGACCAACGGAATGATCCGTGATCTCATCAACAACTACTGCATCGCTTACAAAGAGGCTGCAGCAGCCAACAAGAGAGCTCTCGACAAGGTCAAGATTGGTGACGAACTTTCCAACGGCGTGATGCAGCTTGCAAAAGTCTACATTGCCAAGAAGAGAAAGATTACCGTCGGTGACAAGATGGCCGGACGTCACGGTAACAAGGGTATCGTAGCGAAGATCGTAAGGGAGGAGGATATGCCGTTCCTTGAGGATGGTACTCCTGTGGACATTGTCCTGAACCCTCTCGGTGTGCCTTCACGTATGAACCTCGGACAGATTTACGAGACAGTTCTCGGATGGGCAGGCGCGAAACTCGGATTGAAGTTCAGTACACCTATTTTCGACGGTGCGAGCCTTGATGAGATTTGCAACTACACTGACAAGGCAGGTCTTCCTAGATATGGCAGCACACATCTGAGAGATGGTGGTACAGGTGACTGGTTCGATCAGTTTGCTACGGTCGGTATCATCTATATGATCAAACTCGGTCACATGGTTGACGACAAGATGCACGCCAGATCCATCGGTCCATACTCATTGATTACTCAGCAGCCTCTCGGAGGTAAGGCGCAGTTCGGAGGACAGCGTTTCGGAGAGATGGAGGTGTGGGCGCTCGAAGCATTCGGCGCAGCAAACGCACTTCAGGAAATCCTTACTGTCAAGTCCGATGATGTCTCAGGAAGGTCCAAGACTTACGAGGCTATCGTCAAGGGCGAACCGATGCCTACACCGGGTATCCCTGAATCTCTGAATGTGCTCCTGCACGAGCTCAGAGGTCTCGGACTTAAAGTGACTCTTGATTAATTACCATCAATTTGAATTGATATAATATGCCTACTTTCAATAACAAAGATAATAAGGTAAGGAGCAACTTCCAGAGAATCAGCATCTCGCTTGCATCTCCTGAGGACATTATCGACAGATCCCATGGAGAGGTCCTGAAGCCGGAGACGGTGAACTACAGGACCTACAAGCCTGAGCGCGACGGTCTTTTCTGCGAGAAGATTTTCGGTCCTACCAAGGACTACGAATGCTATTGCGGCAAGTACAAGAGAATCCGTTATCGTGGAATCGTCTGCGACAGGTGCGGTGTGGAAGTTACCGAGAAGAAGGTAAGAAGGGAGAGGATGGGACATATTGCCCTGACTGTTCCTGTTGCCCACATCTGGTACTTCAAGTCTGCTCCTAACAAGATTTCCGCTGTTCTTGGTGTTCCAGCCAAGAAGTTGGAGGCTGTAATATACTATGAGAAGTATATTGTCATCAATCCAGGTGACAGCGGGCTGCACAAGCTCGACCTCCTTACAGAGGATGAATATCTCGATGTTCTGGCAAGGATTCCTGAGAATGACAACCTTGCTGACGACGATCCGCAGAAGTTCGTTGCCAAGATGGGTGCAGAAGGTGTTTATGACCTTCTGAAGGAAATCGATATCGATGCTCTCGCGAAAGAACTTCGTGAGGCGATGGCAAGGGAGAATTCCCAGCAGAGAAAGGCCGAACTGCTCAAGAGGCTCAGCGTCGTGAAGTGGTTCGAGGAGTCCAAGGGCGTGAACCGTCCGGAGTGGATGATCATGAAGGTTATTCCTGTAATTCCGCCGGATCTGCGTCCGCTCGTTCCTCTCGATGGTGGAAGGTTTGCCACGTCAGACCTCAATGACCTCTACAGAAGGGTCATCATCAGAAACAACCGTCTCAAGAGGCTCATTGAGATCAAGGCTCCTGAAGTCATTCTCCGAAACGAGAAGCGTATGCTTCAGGAAGCGGTAGACTCACTCTTCGACAACTCCAAGAAGTCCAGCGCAGTCAAGAGTGAATCCAACAGGGCACTCAAATCATTGTCAGACAGCCTTAAAGGTAAGCAGGGACGTTTCCGTCAGAACCTCCTCGGTAAGCGTGTCGACTATTCTGCACGTTCAGTTATCGTCGTCGGTCCGGAGCTCCAGATGCACGAGTGCGGTCTGCCTAAGTTCATGGCGGCCGAGCTTTACAAACCGTTCATCATCAGGAAACTGATTGAGCGCGGCATCGTGAAGACCGTCAAGTCTGCGAAGAAGATTGTCGACAGGAGAGATCCGGTCATCTGGGATATCCTCGAGAACGTGATGAAAGGTCATCCGGTACTTTTGAACCGTGCACCTACACTTCACAGACTCGGTATCCAGGCGTTCCAGCCGCGAATGATAGAGGGAAAGGCTATCCAGCTGCACCCGCTCGCTTGTACCGCATTCAATGCGGACTTCGACGGTGACCAGATGGCAGTCCATCTTCCGCTCAGCAATGCTGCCGTAATGGAGGCTCAGCTCCTCATGCTCGGTTCACAGAACATCTTGAACCCTGCGAACGGAACTCCTATCACCGTGCCTTCACAGGATATGGTCCTCGGTCTTTACTACATTACCAAGATCAGACCTGGTGCAAAGGGCGAGGGTATGTCATTCTATGGTCCGGAAGAGGTTATCGTGGCTCTCAACGAGCGTGCGATTGCACTCCACGCCAAGATCAAGGTGAGACTCCCTAAGGACAAGAGCAATCCTGAAGCTGGCACACAGATGGTGGAAACCACTGCAGGCCGAATCATCGTGAACCAGTTCGTTCCGCAGGAAGTTCCTTACGTCAATGACGTACTCGGAAAGAAAGCATTGAGAAAAATCATTACCGAGGTCATCAAGAATACCGGCGTTTCCAGAACTGCCCACTTCCTTGACGATATCAAGAATCTCGGTTATGACCGTGCATTCCGTGCAGGTCTTTCATTCAACCTTGGCGACGTTCTCGTACCGCCTGAGAAATACGACCTCATCAATGAGGGCTACAAGCAGGTAGAGGACATCAAGAACAACTACTCGATGGGTTTCATCACCAACAACGAGCGTTACAACAAGGTTATTGACCTGTGGACATCCATTGACAACAAACTTACGGGAATCGTCGAGAAACAGATTTCAGCAGACCAGCAGGGATTCAACCCTGTATACATGATGTTGGATTCAGGAGCCCGTGGTTCCACACAGCAGATCAAACAGCTTTGCGGTATGCGAGGCTTGATGGCAAAACCTCAGAAGTCCGGTGCTGCAGGTGCCGAGATTATCGAAAACCCTATCGTTTCCAACCTCAAGGAGGGTATGACAGTGCTCGAGTACTTCATCTCTACCCACGGTGCCCGTAAGGGTCTTGCCGATACCGCCCTCAAGACTGCCGATGCAGGTTACCTTACCCGTCGTCTGGTGGACGTTTCTCATGACGTCATCATCAACGAAGAGGATTGCGGTACCCTCAGAGGTCTTATCGCTACAGCTATCAAGAATAAGGATGAAGTCGTAGAATCACTCGGCGAGAGAATTCTCGGTAGAACCTCCGTACATGATATCTTCAACCCTATCACGGGTGAATTGATTATCAAGGCAGGTGAGGAAATCCGCGAAGCTACGGCAAACCTTATCGACTCTCTCCCTATCGAGCAGGTCGAGATCCGTTCAGTGCTTACCTGCGAGTCACGTAAGGGTGTCTGCGCGAAGTGCTACGGACGTAACCTTGCTACCAGCAGGATGGTCGAGAAAGGCGAAGTCGTCGGCGTTATCGCTGCACAGTCTATCGGTGAGCCTGGTACACAGCTTACGCTCCGTACATTCCACGTCGGTGGTACTGCATCCAGCACCGCTGCTGATTCATCCATCGAGTCCAAGTACAACGGCAAGCTCCAGTTCGAAGAACTCAGGACCCTCCAGAGAGTCAATGACCTCGGAGAGGCTGAGGAAGTGGTTGTCAGCCGTATGACTGAACTCAAGATCGTCGATGAGAATACAGGCATCACCTTCTCTACATACGATGTTCCTTACGGTTCAGTATTGTACAAGAAGGATGGCGAGAGCGTGAAGAAGGGTGACCTCATCTGCGAATGGGATCCATATAACGCTATCACGATTGTAGAAACTTCAGGTATCGCACGCTTCGACAACATGATTTCCGGCGCGACATTCCGCGAGGAGTCAGCTGACGAGTTCTCCAACAATAAGGACAAGGTCATCATCGAGTCCAAGGACAAGACGAAGAACCCTTCAATCCTTGTAATCGGCGACGGCGGCGAGCTTCTGAAGCAGTACAACTTGCCTGTAGGCGCTCACGTTACTGTAAGCGACGGTGCGAAGGTGAAGGTCGGTGACATCATCATCAAGATACCTCGTGCAATCGGCAAGTCCAACGATATTACCGGAGGTCTTCCTCGTGTGACCGAACTCTTCGAGGCAAGAACTCCATCAAGCCCTGCATGTATTTCCGAAATCAACGGTGAGGTGCTCATGGGCAAGATCAAGAGAGGTAACCGTGAGATCATCGTCAAGAACAAGTCCGGTATCGAGAAACATTACCTCGTTCCTCTTACCAAGCAGATTCTTGTTCAGGAGAACGACTACGTAAGAGCCGGTTCACGTCTTTCTGACGGCGGAATTTCTCCTACCGACATCCTCAATGTCCTCGGACCTGTCAAGGCTCAGGAATACATTGTGAATGAGGTTCAGGCAGTTTACCGTCTCCAGGGTGTGAAGATCAATGACAAGCACTTCGAAATCATCGTAAGACAGATGATGAGAAAGGTTCAGGTCAATGATCCGGGTGATACCGAATTCCTTCCTGAGGAGCTTGTCGACAAGTGGAGATTCATGGATACCAATGATGATATCTATGGCAAGTTCTACGTCCTCGAAGCTGGTGATTCACAGCGTTATAGAGCTGGTGACATCATTCCGGCAAGAGAGATGAGAAACGAGAATTCTTCACTCGAGAGACAGGGTCTCAAGATGATGGCAGTGCGCGAGGCAAGACCTGCTACCGCAAGCCAGGTTCTCCAGGGTATCACTAGAGCAGCCCTCAAGACTGACAGCTTCATCTCTGCTGCATCATTCCAGGAGACTACCAAGGTTCTCAGCGAGGCCGCAATCCGCGCCCGCGTCGATGACCTCGAAGGTCTGAAAGAGAATGTTATCTGCGGTCACCTCATTCCAGCCGGCACAGGCCAGAAGGAATTCCAGGATATCGTGGTAAGCAGCAAGGAGGATTATCTCAAGGAAATGAATGACCTTTAGAAGGTTACCTTCATAATAATTATCGGGAGGTTCGTAGAAATACGAATCTCCTTTTTTGTCGCCTGATGTTCTGAAAAGCCCGACCATAATTGACTGTGGCCGGGCTTAAATAAAATATACCTATTGTTTGAACCTATCTTTCGATAGTAGCTTCACGATCGGGTCCTAGAGAAATGATCTTGATAGGAACCTTCAGGTAGTTCTCCATGAAACGGATATACTCCTTGAAAGTCTCCGGAAGTTCATCCTCTGTGCGGCAGCCGGTGAGGTCCTGGTTCCATCCCTTGAACTCCGTGTATACAGGGGTGATTTCGGCCTCCGTATCGAACGGGAACTGGTCGGTCTCCTTGCCGTCAATCATATAAGATGTGCAGACCTTGATGGTCTCGAAAGTATCGAGGCAGTCTGACTTCATCATGATGAGGTCGGTAACGCCGTCAATCATTACCGTATATTTCAATGCTACGAGGTCGAGCCAGCCGCATCTGCGCGGACGGCCTGTAACAGCGCCGAACTCATTGCCGATTTTACGGATCTTCTCGCCGGTCTCGTCGAACAGCTCCGTAGGGAACGGACCGCTGCCGACGCGTGTGCAATATGCCTTGAAGATACCATATACATGACCCACTCTTGAAGGAGCCACGCCAAGTCCTGTGCAGACGCCGCCGACTGTAGTAGATGAGGAAGTTACATAAGGATATGAACCGTAGTCTATATCCAGAAGCGAACCCTGCGCGCCCTCTGCGAGCATAGGCTTCTCATCCAGCCAGTCGTTTACAAAGTACTCACAGTCAATGAGATTGAACTCCTTGAGGAATTCGATTGCGCTCATCCACTCTGCTTCATCCTTTTCAGGATCGCACTCGAAGTTCAGGTCTTTGAGGAGCTGGAGATGTCTGTTCTTGAGTTTCTCGAATCTCGCCTTGAAATCAGGAGCGAGGATGTCGCCTACACGGAGACCGTGACGGCTGATCTTGTCGGTATAGGTAGGTCCGATACCTTTCAATGTGGAGCCGATCTTGCTCTTTCCGGCAGCTGCTTCGTATGCCGCATCCAGAAGCCTGTGTGTAGGCAGGATAAGGTGAGCTTTCTTGGAAATGTTCAGTTTGGCCTTGGGGTCGATGCCCATCTTGCTGATGTTGCCGCACTCCTCGCGGAATGTGATAGGGTCAAGAACCACACCGCTTCCGATGATGTTCGTGGAACCCTCCCTGAAAATGCCTGAAGGAATGCTTCTTACCACGAAGTTATGTCCATCGAAATGAAGTGAGTGGCCTGCATTAGGACCGCCCTGGAATCGTGCTACGGCAGGATATCTTCCTGCAAGTACATCCACGATTTTTCCTTTGCCCTCGTCTCCCCACTGAAGACCAAGAACTACGTCAAGTTTCATATTTTATTCAATTAAGATTTCTAGAATGGAAGATCGTCACCAGGATCACCTGCTGCCGGATATTCTGGAGCGGCAGGCTGTGCTGCAGGCTGGAAACCTGCCGGAGTCTGTGCCTGATATGCAGGCTGCTGAGTCTGCTGGTATGCCATGCCCGGCTGTGCCTGCGGGTATCCCTGCGGTTGCGGTGCAGGGTAAGCTCCAGGTTGTGCCCCCGGATTGTCGGATTTGCGTCCGAGAAGCTGGATGGCATTGGCGATAATCTCTGTCCTGTACTGTTTCGCGCCGGCCTGGTCAGTCCATGACCTGGTCCTTATCTGACCTTCTACATATATCTGCGACCCCTTTCTGATATATTTCTCAGCAAGGTCTGCAAGTCCTCTCCATGCCACGATGTTGTGCCACTCCGTGTTCTCGCGGGTTTCCCCGTTTCTGTCGCGGAATCTCTCCGTGGTGGCCATTGTGAATTGTGCAACTTTAGGATTCGTGCCCGGCTGTGCGGACGGATTGTTCTCAAGGTAACGGACTTCCGGATCTCTTCCCACGTTACCGATCAGCATTACTTTGTTCAATGACATGATATGTTTGTTTTATGTGTTTTCACAATACCTCTGCAAGTTAGCAAATTTTACCGATATGAGAAAAAATAACTTGCCTGAAGACTACAAACTGCGTGACACCACCCGCTCCATCGCCTCCAGTGAAGGCATGCTTCCGGTCAGTCTGGAATATCCGGTAAAAGCCTGATACAGAAGCCATTTAAGACCGGGAACGTACTGCGCTCCACCGGCTTGGGCATTGTCCAGAACGGCTCCGGCAAATGCCGGCGTCTTGTAATTGGCTTCCAGAATGACCTTTCCCGGACGCGGCCACGTGTACCTGTCTTCCCCCTCGAAATCCTCGGCAGTCAGCAGGTCGATTTCGTCCAGCTTCATCGGCAGCGTGTAGATGATCAGGTCGCACTCCTTGAAAGCCGCGCGGAAATCAGTCAGCTGGTCCACGATGAAATTGTATTCAGGCAGTTCATCGGCGATTTTCTGCGCCTTGTCAGCCGTCCTGTTCATCAGCGCGGTATCGAAACCCAACTCCGCTGCTGCAACAGCTGCTGCGCGCCCTGCGCCTCCGCAACCGACTACCAGAGCCTGCGGCTTGCGCGAGAACAGCATTGTCAATGCCTGCCTGACATATTGGTGCACCTTGATGTGCGCGGAATCGCCGTACTTGGCACTGAACTGCTTGACAATCCCGGGCATATAAGCCTCTGCAATGCTGAGGATGATTCCCGTAAAGTCGGAATTGTCAGCCAGAATGCCGTCCGGCGTCTTCACCAGAAGGTTGGTAGCGCCGATTTTCCGGCAGTAGGAGGTGTAGATGTCCGCACGTGCAAAAGCCTGCTCCTTGAACGGTGCAGTCACATTGATACCTTTGTATCTGTCCTCGAAAGCCTTGAAGGATGCCCCGAAATCGGCACCCTCTATAAGGTCATAGTTATATTTCCCCTCATACCCGGCATTGAAAAGAGCCGGCGACAGGGAAGTGGCGATCGGATCGCCTATGAGTCCGAAATTGTTCATTGTCTTTCTCTCTTCTCGTGCGTGATTTCCAGGGTTTTACGCACGACAGGTCACTTTTCGGCCCTCTCGTGCGTGATTCCCTGGTTTTTACGCACGGGACCGTAAACCTAGCGACACGAGTGGCGCTGGCGCACTGCCTCGAACATCAGAATCGCGGACGACACCGAAACGTTCAGCGAATCCATGCTGCCAAGCATCGGAATCTTCACATGGGCATCCGCATGCATTCTCCAGAACGTGGAAAGCCCGTCATGCTCCGTGCCCATCACCAATGCCGTGCCGCACTTCATGTCCGTGTCATAGTACCATGACGAATCCTGAAGCTGTGCAGTATATATCTTTATATTGTTGTCCTTCAGCCATTTGAGAGTCTCGCCCGACGTAGCGGTTACCACCTGTCTGGTAAAGATGGAACCGAGACTGGCCCGGATGAGGTTCGGGTTGTACAAATCCGTAAGCGGGTCGCAGACCACCACGGCATCAGCATCGGCCGCATCCGCCGTCCGCAGCACCGCGCCGAGATTCCCCGGCTTCTCCACGGACTCCAGCACCACCACCAGAGGATTCTCACGGAGCCGCACATCTTTCAATGTCTTTTCAATGATTTCCACTTCGGCAATGACGCCCTCCGTTCCGCTCCGGTAAGCTATTTTCTCGTAGACCGGCCTCGATACCTCATATAAGGTGCAATGTTCTCCGCACAGTCCTGCGATGTCATCCAACTCGCGGCCGGAAATGATGTCAGTGCACGCGAAAAGGGCTTTGACCTTGTAACCCGCTTCGATACAATGCCTTATCTCCAGTCTGCCCTCCACTATAAAAAGAGCGTTCTCGCGCCGGGTACGAGATTTTTCCCCAAGCGCGAGAAGCATCTTGATCTTAGGATTCTGAGCAGAAGTGATAGTCTCTCTCCTCATCCTGATTATGCGTTATTCTCTTCTGAATCTTTCTCTTCAGCCTGCTTTGACGGCATCTTCTCCGGACGCATCTGCGGGAAGAAGAGCACATCCTGGATGGTAGTGTTGCCTGTCATGAGCATTGTAAGACGGTCGATACCCATTCCGAGACCGGAAGTAGGAGGCATACCGTATTCGAGAGCGCGGAGGAAGTCATAATCAATGAACATTGCCTCGTCATCTCCATTGCTCTTCAGCTTGGCCTGCTCCTCGAAGCGCTCCCTCTGGTCGATAGGGTCATTCAACTCCGAATATGCATTGGCAAGCTCATGGCCGCATACGAACAGCTCGAAACGCTCCGTAAGGGTAGGGTCGTTCCTGTGTCTCTTGGTAAGCGGCGACATTTCCACCGGATAATCGGTAACGAAAGTCGGCTGTACGAAATGCTTCTCACAATATTCGCCGAAGATGGCGTCGATCAGCTTGCCCACGCCCATTGACGGCTCGATTTCCACATTGAGCTTCTTGCAAGTCTCGCGGAGCTGGTCCACGTCCATGCCCTTCACGTCCACACCTGCATATTCCTTGATGGCGTCGAGGATGCCGATTTTCTTGTAAGGAGCCTTGAAGTCGATTTCCACGCCTTCATTCATCACCGTGGTCTTTCCGTAAAGGTTCATCGCGATCTTTTCGAGAAGGTTCTCGATGAACTCCATCATCCAGATATAGTCCTTGTAGGCCACGTAGATCTCCATACATGTAAACTCCGGATTATGGGTCTTGTCCATACCCTCGTTGCGGAAATCCTTGGCGAACTCATACACGCCGTCATAACCGCCGACGATGAGTCTCTTCAAGTAAAGCTCGTTCGCAATACGCAGATACAGAGGAATGTCCAATGCGTTGTGGTGAGTGATGAACGGTCTTGCCGTAGCACCGCCCGGAATCGACTGGAGAATAGGGGTCTCCACTTCCAGACATCCTGCATTGTTGAAATACTCGCGCATTGTCGCGATAATCTTCGCTCTCTTGATGAAGGTGTCCTTCACCTGCGGATTCACGATGAGGTCCACATATCTCTGTCTGTATCTGAGCTCCGGATCGGTGAAAGCGTCATGCACCTTGCCGTCAGCCTCCTTCACGACAGGAAGAACTTTCAATGATTTGCTGAGGAGTGTGAGTTCCTTGGCATGTACCGTGAGCTGTCCGGTCTGCGTGTGGAACGCGAAACCCTTGATACCCACCACGTCACCGATGTCGAGAAGCTTCTTGAATACGGTGTTGTACATGGTCTTGTCCTCACCGGGGCAGATTTCATCACGTTTCACGTAAACCTGTATCCTTCCCGTGGAATCCTGAAGCTCCATGAAAGACGCCGCTCCCATGATTCTCCTGGACATGATCCTACCTGCAATACATACGTCCTGGAAATTGCCTTTCTCCGGATCATACTCAGCCTCAATGACTTTCGCTGTCGCGTTCACCGGGTACAATGCTGCCGGATAAGGTTCGATTCCCAACTCCCTGAGTTTGTCGAGGGACTGTCTTCTGATGAGTTCCTGCTCGCTCAATTCCAAATTTGCCATATTTTTTCAATCTTTTTGTTCAATGAAAACGGGCCATGGCATCGTCAGTTGCCAATTTTGGCCGCATCTACAAAAATAGCACTTTTAATTCTAAAATTGAAATAAATAAGGTATCTTTGTATGCTATGGCTAAAGAACGAGAATGGACTTTGCGTGCTCCGGCGGATCCGGAGAATGTGGCACAGCTCTCTGCGGAGCTGGGCGTGGACCCTGTTTTGGCATCATTGCTCATAAACAGGGGCGTCAGGACTTTCGAAGAAGCGCGTTCATTTTTCCGTCCAAGCCTTTCTGCGCTGCATGACCCTTTCCTCATGAAGGATATGGACAAGGCGGTCGCCAGACTCGAAAAAGCAATCTCCGGGAAAGAGAAGATATTGGTCTATGGAGACTACGATGTGGACGGTACCACAGCCGTGGCATTGGTCTATTCCTTCATAAGAAAGCTGACTCCGTTGGTGGATTTCTATATCCCGGACCGCTATGACGAGGGTTACGGCGTGTCCAGGAAGGGGCTCGACTGGGCTTCGGCCAATGACGTAAAGCTCGTAATCACACTGGATTGCGGCATCAAGGCCATTGACAAGGTAGCCTATGCTGCTGACAAAGGCATTGACATGATCATCTGCGACCATCATCTTCCGGAGGAAGAAATTCCGGCTGCTGCGGCGGTGCTGGATCCCAAGCGCGAGGATTGCAACTATCCTTTCGATGATTTGTCCGGCTGCGGTGTCGGCTTCAAGCTGGTGCAGGCCTATTCAATGCACAACAACATTGATTTCGAGACACTTCTCCCGTTGCTGGACCTGTTGGTCGTCAGCATTGCATCGGACCTTGTGACCGTGGTGGGGGAGAACAGGGTGCTCGCGCATTTCGGTCTGAAACGGCTGAATGAGCAGCCGCGCATCGGTCTGCAGGCGATGATCAGTCTCGCCAATCTGGAGCCGGGACACATTTCCATCGACGATATCGTGTTCAAGATCGGTCCGAGAATCAATGCTGCCGGACGTATGGAGTCCGGTCGTCTGGCGGTGGAACTGCTTACTGCTGAGGATGCTGCGACGGCCATGACCATCGGTACGAAGATCAATGACAACAATAACGAGCGCAAGAGCATTGACCGTGAAATCACGAAAGAGGCACTGGACATGGTCCAGAACGGGTCTTGTCTTTCGTCAGAAAATGCGGTCATCGTTTATGGCCCGGACTGGAACAAGGGCGTGGTGGGTATCGTTGCATCCCGTCTCGTGGAAGCTTATTATAAACCGACTTTCGTCCTTACCAATTCCAATGGTTTCGTGACAGGCTCTGCCAGAAGCGTCCGTGGATTCGACTTGTATGAGGCCATCAGCAGCTGCGCCGACCTTCTGGAAAATTACGGCGGACATATCTATGCTGCCGGCCTTACCATGCGCGAGGAAAATCTTCCGGAGTTTACCAGACGTATCGAAAAGTATGTAGGTGAGCACATTACGTGTGTGATGGCCACCCCTGTCATAGATGTCGACTCGGAAATTAACTTCTCGCAGATAACCCCGAAATTTTTCCGCGTGCTGAAACAGTTCCAGCCTTTCGGACCAGGCAACAGCTCGCCGGTTTTCCTGACCAAGAATGTCTATGATGATGGAAACGGCAGGAAGGTGGGCCCGGGAGGACAGCATCTGAAACTGGAACTCATCCAGGAATCGCAGCCATATCACCAGGTGTCGGCGATTGCGTTCAACATGGCTGACTATTTCGACCATATCCGCAACGGCAATCCGATCGATGTCTGCTACAGCATTGTCGAGAACTATTATCGTGGAAATTCCACTATCCAATTAAGAATCAAGGATATGCGCGAGCGCGACGATCTCATCTGATACCGTGTCGTAATCTTTTCCGTCAATATCCAGAATTATATGAGCGGTCCTCCCGTATGTGGATTCGCGCTGTGACATCAGTTCCCCGATGCGCCGGCGCAGCGTTTCGCTGTCAGGATTTCCGTCCAGCATCGGCCTGTCTCCGGGCCAATTGGTCAGGTTGAACACGAGTGTGTCAATGCCGGCTTTCAGATAGACGCACTCCGTCCGTTCATGAACCATCGTCGCAGCAGATGCCGAGGTCAATGTTCCCCCGCCCAGAGCAAGGACCATATCTCCCTCTTCTTCAATGACTTCACCCAATGCCGCTGTCTCAATCCGCCGGAACCCGGCTTCCCCGTTTTCGGTGAAAATCCGACGGACTGAACGGCCTTCGTGTTCTTCTATCCATATATCCAGGTCAATGAATTTGAATCCCAGCTTTTTACTGAGAATCTTGCCGATGCAGCTTTTGCCGCACCCCATGAACCCGGTCAATGAAATTATCATAAGTCGAAAAGGTTCGGTTCATCGGCGTCATCGCTGTCAGGATCCGGTTCGCCAAGGTCTCCGTGACTCTCTTCACCTTCGCCGGTAGGCTGGTACATTGACTCAGGGCTGAATGTCTCGTCATCAGGAATATCTTCAGGTCCCAACGATATTATCTCACCTGGTTTTGCGCCCTCCTCTTCATCATCCTCCGGCTTGTGGAGAGGCTCGATGAATTCTACTTTCAGGATATCATACCTATGGCATCTGTTACCCTTGGCCGTGATACCCTTCTTGGCGATAAACTCCTCTGCATCAAACTTTTCAGGCTCCCTATGCTCCTGCCTTCCGGTGAATGTCACCATGAACTGCGGATGCTTGTCCGCACTGAAGTCAGCAAGGTATGCGCCCCTGTTGTCCGCGATGAACGATGCAGGCGAATTGTCGCTTGGCGGGAACGAGAATCTCTTTATGTAGAAGTTCTCCCCGTCATAGTACAATGCCGCATAGACCTTGTTCTCATCGTATTTTTCGATGAGGAGCAAATCACCCTGATAGCGGTTGCTCAGGTCGTATGATGTCGTATAGTATGTTCCGTTCTTGAATACGGCTATAATCTTGTCGTTTCCGCAGAACTCTCCGAGCAGCATTCCGCGTCCGTCCTCGTTAAGTCTCTGGACATCAGTGTCGAACCAGATGGACTTGCCGCCGATGGTGGAAATTCCCTTGGCCCTCAATGAAATCTTCTGGATGGCGTTCTTGGTGACGAGGTTGCCCCTGGAAACCTTGCCCTTGATGGCAAGCTCCGAGAAGTCATATTCCATGTTCAGCTTCTTGAGCTTCGGCCTTGCACGGAAATAAATCTTCACCGTCTCTGCCTCGCCGTTGTGGTTTACGGAGAACCATACGATGTTCGAGCCCGGCTTGCCCTGGGTGATATCGTATTCCTTGTCCCTGGTCACGCTGGTGATGGCAAATCTCTTCGCATAGTAGACACTACTCTTGCCGTCGCGATAGATGACATTGTAAATCGTCCTGCTGTCGCCCCTGTTGAAAATTCCCACATAGAGCAGGTTCGTCGCGAAGAATGCCTTGTCAGAGACCTTGGTGATGAGATATTTGCCGTCCTTGCCGATGACAATGATTTCCGACATGTCGGAGCAGTCGCAGAGATACTCGCCCTCGTCCTTTTTCAGTCCGATACCTACGAAACCAGTCTCCAGATTTGCATAGAGCTTGGCATTGTTGCTGACTACCTTGGTTGCAGTAATGGTCTCGAAATCAGTGATTTCGGTTCGCCTAGGGAAGTCTTTGCCGTACTTGGTCTTGATGTTCTGGAAGAACTTTATGGTGTATTCCGTGATATGCTCGATATTGTCCTTTACGACATTCAGCTCTTTCTCGATGTCAAGTATCTTCTGGTCAATGACTTTCGTGTCGAACTTGGAAATCTTCCTGACAGGTTTCTCCACAAGTTTCAGGATGTCGTCCATGGTTATCTTGCGGATGAGCTGCCCCTGGAACTCGCACATTCTCTTGAATACGTCCTTGATCTGCGCTTCCCAAGTCTTCTGGTCCTCTTCCAGGATCTTGTACACCCTGTTCTCGAAGAATATTTTTTCGAGGGAGGTGTAGTGCCAGTTGTCTTCAAGTTCGTTCTTCTTGATTTCCAGCTGTTTCTTCAGCAAGTCGCGGGTGTGTTCCGTGTCGTAGATGAGAATGTCGTCCACGCTGAGGAACTGCGGTTTGTTGTCCTTGATGACGCAGGCGTTCGGGGCAATGTTCGTCTCGCAATCCGTGAAGGCATAGAGTGCATCTATGGTCTTGTCCGGGGAAACGTCATTCGGAAGATGGATGACAAGATCTGCCGTGTCGGTAGTCATATCTTCGATCTTCTTGATTTTTATCTTGCCCTTGTCCTTGGCTTTCAATATGGAATCGACCAGAACGTGAGTCGTCTTGCCGTAAGGTATTTCCTTGATGGCCAGAGTGTTCTTGTCTATTTTCTCGATCTTTGCCCTGACTTTCACGCTTCCGCCGCGCTGTCCCTTCATGTATTTGGAGCAGTCGGCGTAGCCTCCGGTAGGGAAGTCCGGCAGCAGCTCGAATTCTTTTCCCTGGAGGTATGCTATGGAAGCGTCGATAAGTTCATTGAAGTTATGAGGCAATATCTTGGATGCCATACCGACAGCGATGCCCTCTGTGCCTTGAGCCAGCAAGAGAGGGAATCTTACCGGCAGCTCCACCGGCTCCTGGTTCCTTCCGTCGTATGATGTCATCCACTCCGTAATCTTCGGATCGAAGATCACATCCTTGGCGAATTTGCTCAGTCTGGCCTCGATATATCGTCCTGCAGCATTCGGGTCGCCGGTGAGAATGTTACCCCAGTTACCCTGACAGTCAATGGCATAGCCCTTCTGTCCCAACTGCACGAGAGCTCCGAGTATGGACGCGTCTCCATGCGGATGGAAATGCATGGCTTCACCGACGATACCGGCCACCTTGCTGTATGCGCCCGTGTCGTGCTCGTACATGGCGTGCAGCACACGTCTCTGCACGGGTTTGAGACCGTCCACGATATTCGGAACGGCTCTCTGGAGAATAACGTATGAGGAATAGTCCAGGAACCAGTCCTTGAACATTCCGGACAGCTTGTATTTCTTGCTGTCTTCCCCAAGAAGTTTCTCGTATTTCTCGGATGGCACCGCCGAGGATTCGTCAATCGGCTCCTCGTTCAGGTTCTCATCGCCTTCCAGCTCGTCCTGTGACAGCTCGTCGTCCCATTCGCTCATATTGTTATCTTCCTATTAGTTTGGTTATTTCTCTTATTCCTCGTAGCCGAATTTGCGGAGTTCCTTGCGGTTCTCCCTCCAGCCTTCGTCTACCTTCACATACATTGACAAGAATACCTTCTTCTGGAAGAAGTCTTCCATCTCAATGCGTGCCTTCGTTCCGGTGCGTTTCAATGCGCTTCCGCCCTTGCCTATGAGAATGCCCTTCTGCGAGTCTCTCATGACATAGATCACTGCACCGATTTCATATCTGTCCTCTCCTTCCTTGAAGGATTCGATTTCCACTTCGCAGCAATACGGAATCTCCTCGGAGTAGTTCTCCAGAATCTGCTCCCTGATGATCTCCGAAGCGAAAAATCTCAGGTTCTTGTCGGTGAATGCGTCCTTGTCGAACCATGCCGGTGACACCGGAAGCTTGGAAATCACGGCATTGAGAACGCTCTCAATGTTGAATCTCGCTTTTGCCGAAACCGGGATGACCAATGCCTGCGGAAGCCTTTCCTGCCATTCCGCCATTGTCTTCACCACCTTTTCCTGGTCGCTGATATCGATCTTGTTCAAGACTACGATAACAGGGCAGTCCAGTTTCTTGAGCTTCTCTATATATTCGGCATTCTTGTCCGCTTTCTCCACAGTATCAGTAACATAGAGGATTATGTCGGCGTCGCCGATGGCGGTTTCCACGAAATCCATCATGTTTTCCTGAAGCCTGTAGTTCGGTTTCAGGATGCCCGGAGTGTCGGAGTAGACAATCTGATAGTTTTCTCCGTTTACGATTCCTCTGATCCTGTGCCTCGTGGTCTGTGCCTTCGCCGTTACAATGGAAAGCTTTTCGCCCACAAGTGCATTCATAAGAGTAGATTTGCCAACATTCGGATTACCGATGATGTTGACAAATCCAGCTCTATGTTCTTTAGGTTCCTGTATGGTATCCATAGGTACTAGACGTATGCGCCCATTTTGAGTACATTGGCCTCGCCCTCTGAAAGATATCTCCATTCACCTTTCTTCAGACCCTTCTTGGTAAGTCCTGCGAAGTAAACTCTGTCGAGAGCCTTCACCTCATAACCGAGTGACTCGAAAATTCTTCTGACAATGCGGTTCTTTCCGGAGTGAATCTCGATGCCGAGCTTTCTATGGTCTTCAGCGTCAATGTATTCGAGTTCATCTGCCTTGATGTCGCCGTCAGAAAGGCTGATGCCTTCCAGAATCTTGTCATAGTCTTCCTGTGCGAGAGGCTTGTCCAGGATTACCTGGTAGATCTTCTTCTTGTCGTATGAAGGATGTGTCAGTCTCTCAGCTATTTCGCCGTCGTTGGTGAACATGAGGACACCGGTGGTGTTCTTGTCGAGACGTCCTACAGGGAATACCCTTGCGCTGCAGTTTTTCAGCAGATCCATCACTGTCTTCTCAGCGTGAGGGTCGCTTGCAGTCGTAACGAATCCCTTAGGTTTGTTCATCACGATGTATACTTTCTCTTCACCGCGGATTCTTTCACCGTTGAATCTGATGTCGTCGTTGAGGACATTGACCTTGGAACCGAGTTCGGTGACTACTTCGCCGTTTACGGTCACTACACCTGCCTGGATGTACTGGTCAGCCTCGCGGCGTGAGCAGATACCTGAGTTCGCGATGAACTTGTTCAGGCGGATTGTCTCCTTGATAGGAGTCTCTACATAGTCATTGTCAGAGAGCTGGATCTGGTCGAGCTGCGGCTTGCGACTCAGGATCATGCTCATGTTCTTCTCGTCAGCCTCATTGAATTTGTATGGATTCGGTTTTGCCTGCGGTCTGGAATTGTTCCTTCCTGCCGGCTTGCCGCCCTTGAAGCCCTTTCCTGCGCCGTTGTCGCGTCCGCCGAAGCCTCTTTTGGCAGGGCGTCCGAAGTTGCCTCCTCTTCCGCCTTCATTGCTGCCGAACGGTCTTCTTCCTGCAGGTCTTCCTGATGAAGGTCTTTCAAACGATCTTTCAGAAGAACCGTATGACGCTCTTCTTCCTGAAGGTCCGAAGCTTCTGCCTTCGCCGTTTCCGTAGCTTCTCCTCTCTGAAGAACCGCCGTTGTTATATGAATGTCCTTCTGAAGAGTTGCCGTAACTTCCTCTGTTGTCTGCATTGTAGCTCCTTCCTGATGGCCTGTTGCCATAGGAGTTGCTGCCGTACCTTCTTTCTGAATTGCCATAGCTGCGGCCTTCGGATGTGTGTCCGTAGCCACCTCTGTTGTCTGAATGGCCATAGCTTCTGCCCGAAGGTCTGCTGCCGTAAGAGCTTCCGCTTGACCTTCTGTCGTTGTCATAGCCGCCACGGCTTTCTGAATTGCCGTAGGCACGTCTTCCATAGCTTGATCCTCCCGAATGTCTTTCTTCTGAATTGTAGGATCTTCTTTCTGCCGGTCCTTCTGATGATGAATAGACCTTTCCGGAAATGCGAGGCCGTCTCGGTCTCAGCTTTCTTCCTTCTGCGGTAAAACCGCTCTTGTTGTTCTCTTCCATTTTGGATTTTGCCCTTTCGGGCGTGTTTAATTGTTTATGGCTCACGCCATTATAAAGTAATATGTGTTAGGCTTGCGCCTATTGTCTTTCATTTGCCTGTGTTGAACTTGAAAATGTATGTTATGGTGCCTTTCTGGAGTGGCTGGGCGTCTGCATCCATATTGAAACGCGTTTTCATTGCCGCTTTCCTCGCCTCGTTCCACAGGGTGCCGTCCTCCGTCGTGGTTCCCGGCGCTCCGGGCTGGGCCTTCGTTACTTCTCCGTAGTTGTTGACCCAGATTGTCACCACCACCGTACCCTCTTTCTGTACAGGGTATGCAGGTTTCGCAATCACGCCGACCAAGCTTCTGCCTTTCACGTGCGCATTCGGTGTCCCTACTGTCTTTCCGGCCTTGGTATTGCCCTGTGCATGACCTTCCTTCAATGCTTCCGTCACCTTGGCGGCTGTCTGCGGTGCCAACGTGTCTTTGTCCGACTTGTTGTTCGCGGCATGGAAAAGCGCCCTCCTGTCTATCGGCTTTTCTCTAGGCGGCTCATACTTTTCCACATCGCCGTAATCGTCCACAGTCGCTTCCTGTGCCAGATTCTCCTTCTTCCCGATCTCCTGGGCTTCAGAGCGCTGTACGATGTTTATCGGCTTGGTGCGGTCCGGTTCCTCCACTTGCGGAGCGGAACCTTTCTTCTGCTGCCTGACGACTTGCTTCTCATTGTCCTCGCTGAAATCTATCACGAAGCTCTGCTCCGGTGGCGGAGGATAAATGTAGGTCAGTCCGTTGAAACTTCCGAAGACAATCAAGGATGCGTGGAAAACCACGGTCACCGCCAATGCGATAACCATGCCTGAACGCTCAGTCTTTGATTGTATTTCCTGATATTTCTTCATCCGTCGTTACTCGGGCTGTGTCGCCAGTATGACTTTATAGTGATTTCTCTTGGCAATGTTCATTACTGCCACTACCTCTTTTACAGGCACGCTCTGGTCAGCGTATATCGAGAATGTAGGATCTTCCTCCGTCTGGAGAAGTCCTGTCAGCTCATCCTCCACTTCTTCGAACGGGACAGGCTGCTCATTGCCATTGATATGGTAGGTGTATTCGTCATTGCCCCAATCCTTTATGGATACGCTGACGGTGGCCTTGGCTGAAACCTGGCCGGTGCTTTTCGGCAGCATCAGCTTGAGCGCGTTCGGGTTCACCAGCGTGGATGTTATAAGGAAGAAGATAAGCAGCAGGAACACGAGGTCGGTCATTGACGACATCGCGGTCTCATGCAATACCTTCGTTTGTCTCTTGAATGCCATATCCTAGTTCTCCTTTTCCGGCTCCTGGAGAAGATCCATGAAGTCGATGGTGGCGTTCTCCATCTTGAATACGAGGTCTGAAATGTTGGATGTCAGGTAGTTGTATCCGAAGTATGCGAGAATGCCGACGACAAGACCGCCTACGGTCGTGATCATTGCAGTGTAGATACCGCTGGAAAGCAGGGTGATGTCAATGTTGTTTCCCGCCTGCGACATGTTGAAGAATGCCTGCACCATACCGAGCACGGTTCCGAGGAATCCGATCATAGGTGCGCCGCCTGCGATGGTCGCCAGGATAGGCAGACCTTTCTCAAGTCTTGCCACCTCGGTGTTGCCTGTGTTCTCGATGGCCGTCTGGATGTCGGAAAGCGGACGTCCGATTCTGGAAATTCCTTTCTCTACCAGTCTTGCGACAGGGGAGTCATACTTCTCGCAGAGTGACTGTGCGGATTTGAGTTTGCCTTCATGGATGTAGTCGCGGATGTCGCGCATGAAGTTGGCGTCAATCTGTCCTGCCTGATGGATCATCCACCATTTCTTTCCGAAAAGATAGATGGCTACGATGGACAATGCGAGAAGGACAAGCATGAGCCAGCCTCCCTTGAATGCCATGTCGAGAAGGTGTATTTCCTCCTGGTGAGGAACAACCGGCATTGATGCCGCCTGTGCTGCAGCGATGGTGTCAATGCCTGCTGCCTGTAAGAGTTGGAACAACATAATTAAATTTTCACTTTTTGAACTTGCAAAGTTATGTAAATTTAATGACTTTCGGAAATTTTCATCGTCCAACATTGTACTCGGCCTTTAATTCGGCGAGGATGCTGTCCGCTTTCTTGTAGCCGTCGGCCGGTGCTTTCCAGATCAATGCCAGTGTGATGATGCCGATTACGCCGAATGCGATGGAGACTTCGAATACGGAATTCCAGCCCAGTTTGTCGGCGAGCAGACCGAATGCGAGTCCTGAAACGGTGGTGCTGGCGTATCCGAAGATGCCGGCAATGCCGTTTGCGGATGCTGCGACCCTCTTGGTGGCGTGGTTCGAACATGCGATACCGATAAGTGCCTGTGGCATATAGATGAAGAAGCTGGCCATGACTACGGATATGATGGTCATTGCGGTAGCGTCTTTAGGCAACATCCAGAAAATCACGAAGCAGATGGTGGCACCGACAAGGCCGACGAGGCATGTCTGGTGCGCCTTGCTCTTGAAGAACTTGTCGGTGGCCCATCCTGCCAGCAATGTTCCGACGATACCGCCGGCGATTTCCGATGCGGCCACTACGATGGCGGCTGTCTGGATGCTGAGGCCTCTGTCCTGTGTGAGGAAGGTGGAACCCCAGTCCAGAATCGTGAACCTGATGACGTATACGCAGAAATTGGCTACTGCGAGAATCCAGATTATAGGGTTGTTGAAGACCATTTTCTTGACGAGCTTCTTGTATGCAAGTTTTGTGAATCCTTCGTCTTCCTTGACTGCTTCTTTTACAGGTGAGTTTTCGTCCATTGTCTCAGGGTCGGGAAGACCTACTGACGCCGGTGTGTCTTTCAGTCCGAAGAAAAGCATTACCGCGCCTGCGGTTGCCAATGCTGCCGGGATGAAGAAGCACCATTGCCATGCTGCGTATGAAAAATGCTGGAGGATGACCGTTCCGCAGAGCAGGGCCACGAGGCCGGCTCCGATGGAGTGCGAGCTGTTCCAGATGGACTGTTTGGTGGCGAGCTCGGACGGGCGGATCCAGTGGGCCATGAGACTGCCGCATGGAGGGTATCCCATTCCTTGTGTATAACCATTTATCAGCCAAAGACTTCCGATGAAGACTACAAGTCCGGCGGTGGCTTTGCCTTCAGCGTCCAGGAAATTGAAGATGCCGTTCATCTCAGGGCTCAATCCGATGAGGATGTTGACCACGGCGGAAAGCAGAAGTCCTGCCGCCATCATTCTCTTCCGGCTGACGCGGTCTGCCAGGAATCCGTTCACGAAGCGTGAGATTCCGTAGATGACGCCGTTCAATGTGAGGAAGAGTCCGAGCTTGGCCTTGCTGATGCCGAGTTCGGCTTCGAGCGCCGGCATCGTGATGCTGAAGTTCTTTCTCACGAAATAGAACAATGCGTAGCCTATCATGAGGATTATCAATGTCCTCCATTGCCAGTAATTGTACTTTTTGATTGTTTGTCTGTCCATGTCGATGATGGTTATAGTTTGTTTGAATTTCAGATTGCGCGAAATTAGCTCATTTTCTGAAACTATGCAATTTTCATTTCGTTTTATTTTGTATCATTTCGAGGATTCCGGGCAGTTCCCTGAAAGAGTCCGCGCGAAATAGTCCGGGATGTTCATATTCCTCCACGATTTCGTGCTGTCAGGTCATCGGCGATGGGATGTAGATGCCCTTGCCGCCGATTTTCAATACCGGGTCAATGTCGGATTTGAAGGAGTTGCCTACCATGACCATTTCTTCCGGTCTTATTTCCAGTCTCGCGCAGAGCTCGGAATACACTTCCGGGGTCTTTTCGTTCACGACGTCCACATAGTCGAAATGTTTCCTGAGTCCTGACCTGTCTATCTTGTTGTTCTGGTCGAGCAACTCTCCCTTGGTCAGTATCGCCAGTTCGTATCTGCCTGTCTGCCTGAGACTTGTCAATGTTTCTTCCACGCCGTCCAACGGTGTGGCCGGGTTCCGGAGTATCGCTCTTCCGGTCTGCTCCAGCCGGAGAATCTTCTCTGCGCTGATTTTTCCGCCGCTTACTCTCACGGCGGTCTCTATCATTGACAATATGAATGCCTTCGCGCCGTAGCCGAGTTCTTCCATGTTGTCGGTTTCCGTCCTGTAAAGTTCCGCGTTCAGCCATTCAGGCGTGCCGTATTCCTTCAATATCTCGAAACAATGCTGCTCGGCGTTCCTGAACAGCGGTTCATTGCTCCATAGCGTGTCGTCCGCGTCGCAAATGATTGCCTTGATTTCCATTTTTCGTTTCTGTTTTCAAATTGCAAAAATAGCAAAATTGTGTGAGTCCGGAATCTGGCGTACGATTCCTATACCGGAAACCCGGAGAATCCGTTTGTGCCGGTGAAGTAACACCCTGCTTTCTTGCTTATTTCGTAAAAATAAGTTATCTATGCAGATTGTAATAAGCAAGCATGAAATTGTCGAGAATAATATCAGCCGTCGTGACAGCATTCTGCCTGGCAGGATCTGTCATGACGGCTTCTGCGGATATTGCGGATGCGGGAACGGAAGAGACTGTGGTGAAGCGGAACTGCATCATTATCCTGGCGCAGTTCAAGAATCTGGAGATGACCCACAGCCGGGAAAACTTCATCCGTCTGATAAATACAGGCAACCACAGCGTCAAGAAATATTTCACCGACCAGTTCCAGGGCAAATGCGAATTCAATTTCGACATCGGTCCGCTGGTGACATTGAGCAAGCCTTTCGAATATTACGGGCGCAATGTGAACGGCGCGGACGCCAATGCCGCCGAGGCTGTGGCTGAGGCATGCCGTCTCGCGGCCAGACAAGGCGTGGATTTCAGCAAATATGACGACGACGGCGACGGGACTGTCGACAATGTTTTCGTGTTCACCGCCGGAAAAGACGAGGCCGACGGGGGAGGGGACAATGCCCTCTGGTCGAATTCCTGGTCGTTAGAAAAGGCGGGTATCAGCCTGACAATCAAAGGGAAAAAGATAAACAGGTATGCCATGTGCTCGGAACTCGGCAGGGGCAAGGACGGCAAATTCCGTCTCGCGGGCATCGGCATGTTCTGTCATGAATTCGGTCATGTGCTGGGGCTCGTGGACCTTTACAACACGGAAATCCGCGCGACCGAAATCCGGAAAGGCTACCTCTGGGGCACAACGTCTCTGATGGATAACGGCTGCAGGAACAATGAAGGCCGCACGCCGCCGAACCTCAATGCCATTGAACGGGATATGCTCGGAATCGGGAACCCGGAGACATTGGCCGAAGGCCATTATATTCTGGAGCCTATTCATGAGAACGGGCGGTATCTGCGCTTCGACACGGCGAATGAGGGCGAATATTTTCTGGTGGAGTGTCGCGCTCAGGTCGGATGGGATATGTATATCGGCGGCAAGGGGCTGGCTATCTATCACATTGACAAGTCCTCGGCGAAAACCGGGCATTCGAAGAAATATGAGCGTGTGGCGACCGCTGCGGAAAGGTGGCTGAGCAACGAGGTGAACTGCAATCCGGATCATGAGTGCGCCGATATGGTGGAGGCGCTGCCGGAAGCCGTGGATGTCAGCCAGGTTTTCTATCCGTACGGAAAGAACAATGAGTTTTCGGCGGAGTCTGTGCCGGCGTTCAGACTATGGGACGGGACCATGGCCCCGCTGGCAATCAAGGATATCATGATTGCCGGTAACAATGTGGAATTCAATGTGGTAAGGAATTCCGGAACGACGGTTCCCGAAGCATTGGAACTGCGCAGCCAGGTTTTCCAGGATGTGGCGATACTTCAATGGAAGGCGGAAACGCATGGCGCTTCAATCCCTGCCAAGGTGGTATGGGGACCGGCCGACGCGGAAGGCATTGAAGAAAAGGTATATCCGTACGATGCGGGGGAATATGCGTTGAGGATCGAGGGACTCAAGCCGTCCACGGCCTATATGGTGAAAATCCAGTACGAGACTGAATCGGGAACAGGGAAGGAAATCACGGTGAAAGTCGTCACCAAACGTGTGTACAACGACGGTTATCCGTTCATATATCTCAAGGATATCGAGCGTAATACGGACCATACATTCAAGGCCGGGACAATGATTCCGCTGATTGTCTATAACCTGAGCAATGCGCGCGGAGTGGAATGGCTCATGGACGGAAAGGAGATTGCACCGGGGAAGGACGGGTATTTCCGGGTGGACAGGAGCTGTGTGATTTCGGCCCACATCACATATATTGACGGGTCCACTGATATTATAGAGAAAAAGATGGTTGTGAGATGAAACGGAAATTGTTCATACTGACGGCATTGGCTTGTGTGCTCGGATGCGCTCCGGAGCATGAGCCGGATGCTGCGTTCCTGGAACAGGACTGTCTGGCGCTGGAGGTGAAAGGCGCCAGGGAGGTGCTCTATCAGCCGGAAACATGGCAACTCGGGTTCAGCCGTGAGAACAAGCAGTTCCGTGTGCACAATGACATGATGTCGGAGTATTATGTCGTAACTTGCTCTGCCATACCGGATTTCGTGGGGCAGAAGATTACCTGCTCCGTCAAATATGCCTCCTACAAGATGACGGTATACAAGAGCAGTCTGGCTTTCGAGGTGAAGAAAATCAATGACGAGGGCGTCGTCTGGCTATGGAACTCCCGGAAGCGTGTCGGTATGACCGTCAAGATATTGAGATAAAAACAGGCTGGTCCTTTTTGCGGGCCAGCCTGTTTCAGGTTATATGTCAATTCTGTTACCAGACGAACTCGAAGCGGATGTCTACCGGAACGCCGCCTCGGTTCACATTGGCGATGTCTGCTGACAATGCCTCCGGAACTACTGCATGATTCGCCTCATATTCCTTGGCGAACATGTAGTTGCCTGTAGCCTGTGTGGTGATGATGAGGTTTGCCCAGTCTGCGATGGCCTGAGGAACCTTGTCGAAATTCACATGATAGAGGCCGTCCTTGTTGCGCTCGAATGCGCCGTTCTCCTTCAGGAAGTTGTAGCACATCATGTTGGCACGTCCGTGAGCGTCAGCGGCGCCGAAACGTACGGAGCGGACCAGGCTGGAAATGTATGTGGTGATGGCTGCCTCCTTGGAAATGAGCGGAATCTCGCCCTTGTCGATAAGGCTGCATACCATGTAGAGACCGAGAATGTCAGCCTTCGCCTCTTCCCATGTGGAAGCCTGGTTGCCGAGGGCGTCCTTGACACTTCCGAGACCGTTTACAGTCTCCTTGATGCCGAGGCCGTGAGCCACCTCATGGAAAGTGACATTCCAGAAGAAAGCATCTGCGCTGAGGTATCTCTGCTGCTCAGGCTCGAAGAGAATCTGGCCGATAGGGTAGACGATCTTGTCGAACTTCGCCTTGATCACATTGCGGAGCTGGAGACGGCGGGTGCCTTTCGCAGCCTGGACCTCGTGGTCGTTAGGAAGGTTGATGGCGATGGTCTTTCCGCCGGCATTGGCATCACCTGCATAATAGATGGCATCGTAGACGAACATGTCAGACTCGGTTCCCGGCACGAAAGTCTTGTATTCTTCCGGACAAGGGAGGGATTTCTGGAGTTCAGGAAGCAATGCGATGTATTTGGTGAGTTCTTCGGTCTTCTTCAGGTCCTTCAGGAGGATGAAGCACTCGTATGATGTCTTGATTCCGTAGACACCGTCCTCGTAGTTCTCGATAGGGCCGATCACCAAGTCCATCTTGCTGTCTTTCATGTCCATCCAAGCGTAGTCGGACTCCTTGTATGAATCAGTCCTGAGGGCCTCGGCTCTCTTGAGGAGGTAGTTGCGGACACTCTCCTTGATGGTCATCGTGGCGGCGCTTTCGAGGTAACCGCAGATCTTGTCCACGCTTTCCTTGTATGCGTCATGATACCATACGACCTTCAATTTGCCGTCTTCGCCTCTTCTGATCAATGTATATGGGCTGTTCTTTGCCGGATCTTCGAGCGCGTCGAATTCTTCTGCGGTCATGTCTTCCGGATAGAAGCATGCGCCGGCAGGTCTTGCGCCATAGCCTTCGATGAACGGAGCATTGTCATCCATGCGGTCCCAAGGGCCGTAGTTGATCAATGCGAAATCCTTTGCAGGACCGTCAGGCATGGACATGATGGCGTTCTTGTCGCCGAATGTCTGTTCCCAAAAAATGTTGTCGACCTCGTCGGCAGCTTTTCTGAAGAGGTTGAGCACCTCTTTTCCGTTGTCGGAAATGCCTTCCATGTAAGGAGAGCCGATCTGGAACACTGCGTAGGAGTCGATCTTCTTCTGAAGTTCTGACTTGGGTGCCCTGCTGCCGCATGAAACGACGGCGGCGAGGCATAGGCTGGTCAATAATATTTTCTTTATCATATCGGTTTTGTGTGTTATTCCAATGAAAAAACGGGACTGCGGACCATTAAGTTCGCTGCCCCGTTATTGGTTTTTTGTTTCCGGGACCGGATTTCCGGTCAATTGCGGCCCTAGGCCGCGCGGAAATTAGAATGACAATGCGATCTGGATGAAATCGTCAGCCTTGAGAGCTGCACCGCCGATAAGACCACCGTCGATATCAGGACAAGCGAACAATTCCTTGGCATTTGAAGGCTTGCAGCTTCCGCCATAGAGGATGGTGGTGTTCTCTGCTACCTCTGCACCGAACTTGTCAGCGAGGACCTTACGGATGCATGCGTGGATTTCCTGTGCCTGCTCTGCTGTAGCGGTCTTGCCTGTACCGATAGCCCAAACCGGCTCGTAAGCTACGATGATCTTGGCCATCTGCTCTGCTGAAAGACCGAAGAGAACGTTCTGGATCTGCTCTGTAACGACTTCGAAGTGCTTTCCGGCCTCTCTCTGCTCAAGGTTCTCGCCTACGCAGAAGATTACGCCGAGATTGTTTGCAAGTGCAAGGTTTACCTTCTCTACGAGAGTAGCGTCGGTCTCACCATAGTACTGTCTTCTCTCTGAATGGCCGAGGATTGTATATTCGCAGCCGGCTGAAGCGAGCATTGCAGCAGAAACCTCACCGGTGTAAGCTCCTTTCTCCTTGTCTGCGCAGTTCTCTGCGGAGAGTTCTACCTTTGAACCCTTCAATACCTGTGATACAGGAACGAGGTGGGTGAATGGAGTCGCGATGATAAGTCCGACAGCCTCAGGAACCTGGGCTGATTTTTCTACTACTGCTTTTGCAAGTTCTACACCTTCCGGAACGGTTGTGTTCATTTTCCAGTTACCGGCAACAATGTTCTTTCTCATAATATTTCGTATGTTTAATATGTTCTAAACAATCCGCAAATTTAATAGATTTGAATTAAATTACCAATTCTTTCCGTATATTTGCATTTTGCGACGAGAATATAAAAATTATAGATATCATGAAAAATTTTGTAGAGGAACTTAAGTGGAGAGGCATGATCCAGGATATCATGCCCGGAACAGAGGAGAAACTGATGGAAGGCCCTACAGCAGCATACGTCGGAATCGACCCGACAGCTGATTCCCTTCATATCGGGCACATGGTCAGCATCATGATCCTGAAGCATTTCCAGGAGTGCGGCCACAAGCCGATCGCACTTGTCGGCGGTGCTACCGGAATGATCGGCGACCCTTCCGGAAAATCACAGGAGAGAAACCTTCTGGATGAGGAAACATTGAACCATAACATTGCCTGCATAAAGAAGCAGCTGTCCAAATTCCTGGATTTCGAGTCTGACGCGCCGAACAAGGCCGAACTCGTGAACAACTACGACTGGATGAAGGATTACGGTTTCCTGAACTTCATCCGCGACGTTGGCAAGCATATCACCGTGAACTACATGATGGCCAAGGACTCCGTGAAGATGAGATTGTCCAATGAATCACGCGAAGGCATGTCTTTCACGGAATTCAGCTACCAGCTTCTCCAGGGATATGACTTCCTGTGGCTCTACGAGAACAAGAATTGCCGTCTGGAAATGGGCGGAAGCGACCAGTGGGGCAACATCACCACGGGTACGGAGCTTATCCGCAGGATGCTCGGCAAGACTGACGCATACGCATTGACCTGTCCTCTCATCAGGAAGGCCGACGGCAGAAAGTTCGGCAAGACCGAGAACGGCAACATCTGGCTCGACCCTGAAAGGACATCGCCATACGAGTTCTACCAGTTCTGGCTCAATGTTTCCGACGAGGATGCCGAGAGATATATCAAGATTTTCACTCTTCTCACGAAAGAAGAAATCGAGGCTGCCATTGAGGAGCACAAGCAGGATCCCGGTCAGCGCAAGCTCCAGAAGCTTCTGGCCAAGGAGATTACGATTATGGTACATGGTGAGCAGGAGTATGAGAATGCACTTTCCGCATCCAAGATGCTTTTCGGAAACGCTACTTCCGACGAGTTGAGGAAACTTGATGAAAGGACATTCCTCGCTGTGTTCTCCGGCGTACCTACGTTCGAAATCCAGAAGTCGGATCTTCCTTGCAATATCATTGACCTTCTCGCCGTGAAGACTCAGGTGTTCCCGTCCAAGGGCGAGTGCCGCAAGATGATTCAGGGCGGCGGCGTAAGCATCAACAAGGACAAGGTTGCCGACGTGGAATATGAGGTGAGCGAAAAGGATATCGTGGATGGAAAATACATCCTCGCACAGCGTGGCAAGAAGAACTATAACCTTATAAAAATCATCTAGTTATGGATAACGGAAACGCAGGAGCCAGCACGAGGCAGCTAAAGGTGGCGAAAGAACTCCAGAAGGACCTCGCCGAGATTATCAGGAGCAAGGGCATGGCCATGTTCGGAGGTGCGATGGTTTCCGTGACGGAAGTCCGCATCAGCCCCGACCTTTCCGTGGCCAAGGTGTATGTCAGCATCTTCCCTTCATCCAAGGCAGAAGCTGCAATGCAGATCATCGACGACAATGCACGTGCAATCCGCGGTGAACTCGGCCGTCTCGTGGCCAAGCAGTTCCGCATTGTGCCTGAACTCGTGTTCTATCAGGACTCGACACTTGATTATGTCGAGCATATCGATGAATTGCTGAAGAAATAGTGACGAGATGAACCTGGTCCTCAGATTTGCGGTACGTTACCTTTTCGCGAAGAAATCCCATAATGTCATCAACATTATTTCCGCGATAAGTGCCGCAGGTATGGCGACAGGTACAGCCGCGCTTATAATTATAATGTCCGTCTACAATGGTTTCGACAGTCTGGTCAAGGACTCTCTCGGGAACATTGAGCCGGACATTCTGGTTTCTCCGGCCAAGGGCAAGGTGTTCGTTCCGGAGCAGGAGGCATTCGACTGGGCATACGACCAGGGCGAGGTGCTGAACATGTGCAGTGTCCTGGAGGAGAACGTGTTCGTGAACTATGACGGACGCAGCGGCGTGGTCAAGGCGAAGGGTGTGGATGCGGTCTATGAAGAGGAATCCCCGCTGAAGGACCATATCCGCGACGGCAAATTCACATTGCACAGAGGCGAAGTGCCGCTGGCGGTCGTCGGCGCGCGCACGGCCTACACCATGGACATCAGCCCGCGTTTCGTCGCCCCGATCGAAATCTACTTTCCCGCCCGTGACCGCAACATTTCGCTCGCGAACCCCGCAGCCTCCATCGAAATGGTCAAGGTTTATCCCGCCGGCGTGTTTTCTGTCAATGCCGATGTCGACGCAAGCCTGATGATAGTGCCTATCGAGTCAATGCGGGAGTTGCTGGATTATGACAATGAAGTGTCATCCATAGAGATACGCATTGCGCCGGAGGCGGGAGAAGCTGGATTGAAGAAGATTATCGGAGGCTTGCGGGAAAGGCTGGGGGATGATTTCGTGGTGCGTGACAGGTTCGCGCAGAACCCTGCACTGTACAAGATGATGAAATATGAAAAGGCGGCTATCTTCCTGATACTCATATTTATAATCATCATTATCTCGTTCAGTATCTTCGGAAGCCTGTCAATGCTGATTATCGAGAAGAAGGGGGATATAGCCATGCTCGGCAGCATGGGCGCGCCTGATGGCATGGTGCGTGGCATCTTCATGATGGAAGGCTGGCTGATTTCTGTGCTCGGACTCGTCATCGGACTTGTCGTGGGCATCGGATTCGCATTGCTCCAACAGAAATTCGGTTTCATAAGTATGCCTGGCGGATTCGTGACAAGGGCATACCCTATCATTTTGGAATGGAAAGACATTGTCCTGACATCGGTCTGTGTGCTGGCGGTGGGCTTGCTCATGGCGGTGATTCCGGTCTGGAGGAACATATCTTTTTCGAAAGCCGTCTACGATGAATAAGCGTCTTGCGATAACCTGGCTCTGCTCCGTGGCGGTGCTTTTTCTGCTGGTCGTGGCGGATATCCTGGCCGGGCCGCTGAATATCGGTATCGCTGATGTTTTCCGGGCCTTGTTTTCCCCGTCCGGGGACAATGCTGATGCTATAGTGCTGCAGCTCAGGCTTCCGCGTCTGGTCACCGCAGTCGTGGCAGGTGCGGCCCTGGCGATTTCCGGAGCACAGATGCAGGCGATTTTCCGTAATCCTCTTGCCGATCCTCATATTCTCGGTGTAAGTGCAGGTGCCGGAACCGGTGCGGCTGCCGTGATGCTGATATGCGGTGCTGCCGGTATAGGCGGTCTGGCTTCCGGTCTGGGCCTGGCAGCGGGAGCCGCTCTGGGTGCCGTTTGTATATCATTGATAATCATGGTGGTTTCAATGCGGGTGCACAATGCTTCCGCTCTCCTGATTACCGGCGTGATGCTGGGATTCATCATGAGTGCGGTGACTTCCATAATGCAGTATCAGGTGGATGAGACGCGGTTGAGGATGTTCTGGAACTGGTCCGCAGGCAGTTTCAGCGGCAACAGCTGGCTGGAGATATTGATAATGTCAGTGTGCCTGGCAGTAGGTACGATCCTGGCGCTGGCGGGCAACAAGGGGATGGATGTGCTGCTTTTCGGGGATGATTATGCCCGGGCGGCCGGTGCCGATGTCCGGAAGATAAGGGGAGTGTCAATGCTGAGCTGCTGCGTGATGACGGGGGCCGTGACGGCATTCTGCGGTCCCGTCGGTTTCATAGGTATCGTAGCGCCTCATGTGTCGAGGTCGCTTGCCGGCACGTCTTCCATGAGCGCGGTCCTTCCGCTTTCTCTTGTGACCGGTGCCATAATGGGGCTTGCCGGTGATTTGCTGTCCCTCATGTTCCCTGTGCCGGTTCCTGTAGGCAGTGCCATCGCTATCTTGGGCATTCCGCTGGTATTCTATATCATGTGGCGGGGCAATGGGCGGCCATAAAATATCAGAGGCCGGAAGCATCGCTGCTGTCCGACCTCTAGACGTGTACTAAAACCTAAACCTGCCTTATAGATGCAATATGGTTTAGGAATGTTGCATGCAAATGAAAATATTTTTTATTTGCCAGCTTCAACAGAAAGTTTTCTGAACTCTTTGAAATCCTTCATGAGTGCAAGAGCAGCTTTGCGGGCGCGTGCGCCGGCAGCCTTGTTGCCCTTTTCTACCTGAGCCTCAGCGTTTACTGCGAACTCCTCATACTCTTTCTGGATTTTCTCAACGATCTCTTTCATGATGTTATCAGTTTATTAGTTAAACATTGAAAAACTGAGCGCAATTTATGTATTATCGCATAAATATGCAAACATTATTCTTAAAAATCTTCGTCTGAAAGCTTGTAGAGAACCATTTGTTGGCAATTTTGACAAATTTTTGTCAGTGTCGGCGCCGTTTTCAGTGCTCTGGGCGTGCATTTCTGCGCTCCCTTGGCGAGGACTACTGCAGTACGCTGATGCAGCGGACTTTGGCGCTTTCTGTTTGTTTAGCCGGGAACAACATATACAAAAGACCCTTACTTTTGCTATATTGCCAGCCATATCGGTAAGCTAAATTTGAAAAGCACGTACGGCAAGTGGTCCTGACTTCGTCATTGCGTCACCCTAAATCATTATTAAAAAATCGCAATATGCTGATAATTAATGAGTCTTTATTTTGACTTTTAAAAAAAATGACGAAGTCAGGAAAAAGGAAATCAGAAAGGTGAGGATTGTTATAGTCAAAATTTCAATTTGCAAAAAAATCAATCATATCAAGAAAGACATCAGATCAGATGGAGTAACGCACTCAAAATGCGCATCAGGGTAAGCTGCCGTAAATGAGGCAGGCGCACCTACACGCTTGCCTTCCTTCCTCTTGATTTCAAATCCTGTCATCATGCCATCCTCAATTTCAATGAGATCCACCTCTTTCTTCTGCTGAGTCCTCCAGAAGTAATGCTGAACAAAGGTTCTGCCAGCATAGTCGTTGCGTTTGATGCGTTCTGCAATCAAGAAGTTTTCCCACATATGACCAAGTTCCTCAGGGGATCTGAGAGATACCGGAGCCATATTTCCTATCACTCCATTGCGGATTCCCATATCCCAAAAATATATTTTACGGGCAAATTTAAGTTCATTACGCTGATTCTTTGCGTAAGATGGGAGGGTGAAGATGATATAGCACTTTTCCAGAATGTCAATATAACGTTCTACCGTTTTAGCATCGACACCTACAAGACCGGCCAGTTCATTGGCAGATACAGTCGATCCTATCTGGAATGCCAAAGCCTGCACCAGTCTGACAAGTTTGTCCTGCTTGGCAATTTCGTTCTCCTCCAGGACGTCTTTGTAGAGATAACTGTCAATGAGTTCTTTAATGACTTCCTTTTCGTCGCCAGGGGACGTCACGACTTCGGGATAGTACCCATAAATGAGGCGGTGATCAATCATACGTGACTCTTCAAGTACACTGGTTTCATCCGCCATTTCCTTAAAAGAGAGAGGATAAAGTCTGAATTCACGCTTCCGTCCTGTCAAAGACTCGTTTACGGCCTCTGCCAATTTAAAAGCAGAACTACCGGTGACAATGACCTTTACATCATCAAACTTCTCAGCTACAATCTTGAGCATATTGCCGACATTCCCGATCTTCTGAGCCTCGTCAACGAAGAGAAAGTTCTTGTTGCCGATTAGAACTTTCATCTTGGTATCATCTACGTTTACGAACATAGTCTGCACATCCGTATTGTCCCCGTTGATTTCAAGGACGTTTGCATCCTCGGGAATCATGGCACTTGCAAGTGTTGACTTTCCAACCTGACGTGGTCCCATTATGGTTACTACCTTTTTCTTCGCAAGGGCGTTGTGTATTCTTTCTTCAATTGCTCTCTTTATCATGGTGTCAATGTAGTATGGTTCACATGCAAATTTAAGTAAATTCCCTAAATATTAAAAGATTTGCGGAGTGAACTCCTGAAATATTGTAATAATTACGGAGTCTGAGCACATTCCGCATTGATTAATCTATCAAATTCGTCAAGCGACAGCTCAGGATATTTTTAAAAATCACTTAACTTTGGCTATCGGAACGCAAATATGTTGTAAATTTTAAAACACAGAAATATGATACCAGATTGGGCTAAAGAGCTGAATTGCAGCATTACGGTCTGCGACAAGAACGGCTGATTTACGAAAAAATCGTCTTGCTCAAAGACGATTTTCTTCTTCCGTGGTTTTCTTTACCTGTGTATTGAAACTGTTCATGGCCCGGTCCGGACCGATTGTCGTGAAAGCCTTGATGCCTTCGATTACCTTGTTGCAGATTTCCGGCATCGCCTCCTTTTCCTCCTGACTCATCGGACCGATTACGAAATCCACCTGCCCGCCTTTCTTGAAATTGTTGCCGATGCCGATGCGGATACGGGGATATTCGGTGGTTTCCAGAAGTTCCTGAATGTTCTTCAATCCGTTATGTCCGCCGTCGCTGCCTTTCTTGCGCATGCGCAATGTCCCGAAAGGCAGGTTCAGGTCATCACAGATGACAATGAGGTTCTCCATCGGGATGCCGAGTTCATTCATCCAGTATCTCACCGCATTGCCGCTCAGGTTCATGTATGTGGACGGTTTGAGAAGCGTGATTCTCCTTCCTTTGAAAGAGACTTTGGCTATGTCTCCGTATCTTGCTGTCTGGAATGTCGCATCTGCTGATGCCGCCCATGCGTCCAGTACCATGAAACCGACATTGTGTCTGGTGTCGGCGTATTCAGCGCCAATGTTTCCGAGTCCGGCTACCAAATAGTCTTTGCTCATATTCCGAGTGCATTACCTTTTTATATAAAAACAGGACCGGCGGGATTTGTCCTGCCAGTCCTGAAAATGTCTCTTTGCTGGAATTATGCTTCAGCTGGAGCCTCAGCTGCCGGGGCTGCCGGAGCTTCTGCGTGATGTACGCCTTCCTCCATAGCCTCGTCAAGAGCTTCCTCATACTCGATGTGGGCTGCAACCTGACGTGAAGACTTGACTGTGCAGATGATAGTTCCCTTAGGAGAAACTACATTGACATTCTCATACTTGAGGTCACCTGCAACGATTCTCTTGCCTATCTGAAGTCTGTCGACATTGACAATGAGCTCATCTGGAAGATCCTTCATGAGGGCGCTGACTTTCAGTTCGCGTACGAGCTTGTAGAACTTACCGCCGGCGCGCACACCGGCAGCGTGTCCGGTGATGGTTACAGGAACCTTGATGGCGATAGGCTTGTCCTCAGTAACTGCGAGGAAGTCTACGTGAAGGCAGTTGTCCTTTACCGGGTGGAACTGGAGTTCGTGAAGAACTGCGAAGTACTTCTTGCCGTTGCTGAGCTCAAGGTCAACAATATAAGATGCCGGAGTTTCGGTAAGACCTTTAAGATCTTTCTCTGTGATAGTGAAGAGAACGTTCTCGATACCTGCGCCGTAGATGTTGCATGGTACAAGACCCTGTTTGCGGAATTCTTTGATTGCCGCCTTGTTGCTGGCCTCACGAACCTGGCCGTTCAATGCGAAATGTTTCATTTCTTTAATTTGTTTAAAATGTGTTACTCAGTCCTGCAACCAGGGCAGGACCCCATTGCACCAAAAGCCTTCGCTTTTTCACGAGTCCGTTTTCGACTCAAAATGCGGCGCGAAGATAGTAATAATTTCCGGAAATGGAAAATAATATTGCGAATCTTTTTTCAGGACGGCACAGAAACAAATCATAAAAATTGCTATCTTTGGGAATGTGTAAAGTTTTGGATTATGGAGACGACGATCAGAAGATTCCCGATTGGGATACAGACATTTGCGGAGATTATATCCGGAAAGTATTTATATATTGACAAGACGGGGTATGTCAATGGCATCGCAGATAAGTACAAGTACGTTTTCCTGAGCCGACCGCGCAGATTCGGCAAGTCGTTGCTGTCTTCTACTTTCCATTGCTATTTCGAGGGCAGGAAGGAACTTTTCGAGGGGTTGAAAGCCGGCGAGTTGAAGAAGGAATGGACGAAGCATCCGGTCTTTCATTTCGACATGTCAACGGCTAAACATTTGAATGAGGAGCAGTTGGTGCGCACCCTCGGATATAAACTGGAAGAATATGAGGCCATTTATGGAAAGCTTCCGAATGTGGATGACGTTGATGTAAATGCGCGACTGGAATTCCTGATCAAAGCGGCTTTTGAGCAGACCGGGCAGCAAGCCGTCATCATCATTGACGAATATGACGCACCTCTGTTGGACGTGATGAACGACAAGGGCAAGTTACCGGCCCTCAGGCAGATAATGAGGAATTTCTACAGCCCGATAAAGAGCCTTGACCCATATTTGCGGTTCGTTTTCATTACCGGAATCAACAAATTTGCACAGCTCAGCATTTTCAGTGAGTTGAACAATCTCCAGAACATATCCATGATGCCGGAATACTCTGCATTGTGCGGAATCTCGCAGACAGAGTTGGAAAACAATATGCAGAATGAAGTTCAGGCACTTGCCGACAAACAGAAAGTGAGCTATGGGGATGCACTTGCATTGCTGAAAGCAAATTACGACGGCTATCATTTCTGCGAAGAATCAGAGGATATCTATAATCCGTTCAGCCTCATCAAGTCATTGAATGAAAAGCGTTTCGGCAGTTATTGGTTCGACACCGGCACCCCGACTTATCTCATCGAAAGACTTCGGAAAAACCCTATCGACGAAACTACATTGGACAATATCCCGCTCGTCCCGCAATCGGATTTCGACGTCTCGCCGGAGATTTCGGAGAATTCATTGCCAATGCTTTACCAGACCGGTTATCTGACCATCAAGTCATACGACGAGAGGATGCAGCTCTATACGCTCGGATATCCGAACAAGGAAGTCAAGATCGGCTTCACGCGAGGACTTTTGGGAGAGTACCCTAGCAAGACCGGCACCGCATCGGGATTCGTGGCACATTTCTATGCCGCAATGGATTCCCAGGACATTGACCTGGCTATGGAGAAGCTGCAGGCGTACCTTGCCGGAATACCGAACGACCTGGAAAACAAGACAGAAAAGCATTATCAGACAATTATTTATCTGATTTTCTCTCTGCTTGGCTTCTACATCCGGACAGAAGTAAAATCCGCCATCGGCAGGGCTGACGCCGTCTGCTACACGGACAATTGCATCTATGTCTTCGAGTTCAAGGTGGACGGCTCTGCTGAAGATGCGCTCAAGCAGATTGACGACAAAGGCTATATGCTTCCATATAAATTCGAAGAAGGCAAGAACCTCGTCAAGATCGGCGTGAACATTTCCTCGCAGACCCGCACCGTCGAGAAGTGGATTGCCAGGTGATTCCATTTGGCGTGGAGTGTAAATCGCATACTATCAAATGATTAACCGAAATCAGAGTTGTGGAAACCGCAACTCTGAAAATAGCTAAAGCGTTAATATATCGGGAGTTGCGCTCCACGCCCCACCTAACCACCCGTAGTTCAACTCTGCAAACCCTTCTCAGTACTATACAATCGGCAAACTATTATCAGGACCATCCACCTCCTGTATCGTAATCCTTTCTTCATTTTGTGAAAACGAATACACAAATATCTATGTTAAAGTCATTGATAGACAATGAATTGTACAAAAACGAACCATTTACGTATAAATGTGGCCCCTATGTTGTCCGGCGATATCCTATTTTTGCCGTCGGATTTAAAACCACATGATCTTTATGAAGACAATAACTTTTGTTCTATCATTTTTCCTTCTTTTGGTTTCTGACATGGCTGTCGGCAGCGACAATGTATATAACATGGTAAAGCCCGACAAGGAAAACGCCAGGGCACGTGAACTCGTGTCGAAAATGACACTGGAGGAAAAGTGTGATTATATAGGTGCCGTTACTTCTTTCGTCATGAGGAGCGTGGACAGGTTGGGCATACCTCAGATCCGTATGGCGGACGGCCCCCAGGGCATACGCAACAATACTGTCAGCACTCTTTATCCGTCCGGAATACTCACCGCCGCTACATGGAACAGGGATTTGGCAGAAAAACTCGGTCATGGTCTGGGCAAAGACGCCAAGGCCAGGGGAGTGGCCATACTTCTCGGACCGGGCGTGAACATCTACCGGGCTCCGATGAACGGCAGGAATTTCGAATATTTCGGCGAGGACCCGTATCTGGCCTCTGAAATCGCGGAACATTATATAGAAGGTGTACAGGCGGAAGGCGTTATCGCCACCGTCAAACATTTTGCGGCCAACAATCAGGAATGGAGCCGCCATCATGCAAGTTCCGACGTGGATGAGAGGACACTTCATGAAATATATTTCCCGGCATTCAGGAAAGCAGTCGAAAAGGCTCATGTCGGAGCCGTCATGACCAGCTACAATCCGGTTTTCGGCGTTCATGCATCGGAAAATGCTTATATGAATGTGGAGGTCCTCCGCAACATGTGGGGCTTTGACGGCATTCTCATGTCCGACTGGACTTCCGTATATTCCACATCCGGAGCCGTGAACGGCGGTCTTGACCTGGAATGCCCCAAGGGCGTGTATCTTACCAAAGAAAGGATCATGCCTCTCATAGAATCCGGCGTCATTTCGGAGGAAACCATTGACAGGAAGGTATATAACATATTGTCGACATTGGACAGGTTCGGGCTTCTGGACAAGCCGGTACTGGACGAAAGCATTGAAAAGGATAATCCTGAAAATGCGGCTACGGCATTGGAACTTGCACGCGAGGGTATTGTGATGCTGGAGAACAGGGGCGGCGAACTTCCTTACGGCAAGCGTGAGCGTGTGCTGGTCATGGGGCCGAACGCTTGTGTGACGACGACCGGCGGCGGCAGCGGATTCGTGACGCCTTTCCATACGGTAACGATGGCGGACGGTATCAAGAAGCAGTTCGGCGAGAAATATGTGCAGGTGCTTTCGGATGATGACCTGTATGCCGACATTTCTTCCGACATCGTGGCATCCAAGGATGGGAAAACCAACGGCTTCAGGGCCGAATACTATGATAACAAGACATTTGACGGCAAGCCGACAGTCGTGAGGACTGATGCTGCCGTGGATTTCAACTGGGGAAGGAAATCTCCTGCCGAGGGTATCCCGGAAGATGGCTTTTCGGTACGCTGGGAGGGAACTTACACTGCCCCGGAGAGTGGAAAACTTCGTTTTTTGATGTCCGGAGACGATGGCTACAGGCTGTTTGTCGATGACAAAATTGTCGCAGGGGACTGGGGTAACCATTCATTATCCTCCAGAACGGCATTCTTCGACGTGAAGAAAGGTCAGGACTATACGATCCGCTTCGAGTTTTTCGATAACGCCTCCGATGCAATCGCGAAACTCAAGATCGGCATGTTCAATGAATCTGCGTTCAATGCTGCCGTAGCCAAGGCCGGACGAGTCCTCTACTGCGGAGGGTTCAACAGCAATATCGAGGGCGAAGGCTTCGACAGACCGTTCGAACTGCCTCAGGAGCAAAGGTCAATGATTTCCAGACTGACGGTGGCGCACCCTCATGTCACGGTGGTTCTCAATGCCGGTGGGGGCGTGGATTTCAACGGCTTGAGCGAAGGTGTGGAAGCGGTGCTCTATGCGTGGTATGCAGGCCAGGAAGGCGGTACAGCCGTTGCTGACATTGTCAGCGGCAAGATTTCTCCAAGCGGCAAGCTCCCTATTTCCATAGAAGACAAATGGACTGACAATCCTGTACATGATTCATATTATGACAATACTCCTGTGAAGACTCAGAATACACCGTTCAAGAGAATTGAATATCGTGAGGGGATATTCTGCGGCTACAGAGGATATGACAGAAGCGGCATCGCGCCGAGATATCCGTTCGGTTACGGCCTTTCCTACACCTCTTTCGAGTACTCCGACATGAATGTGGAAAAGCTGTCTGCCGACAGCGTGAAGGTTTCGTTCACCGTTGCCAATACCGGCAGGGTCGGAGCGTCCGAAATCGCCCAGGTTTATGTCAATGACAAGATTTCTTCAGTTGCGAGACCGGTGAAGGAACTCAAAGACTACGGGAAAGTCTATATTCCGGCAGGCAAATCTGTCCGCATGACTTTCTTACTGGGTCCTGACGCATTCTCGTTCTATGATGTGAAATCCAGATCTTTCATCATTGAACCTGGTGAATTCGAGATACTTGCAGGACCTTCATCCGCGGAACTGCCTCTTCGTGCAGAGGTCATGATGGGTGCGCCTGAATATGAGGTGGTGAACATCGCACCGGACACCGTGTCAGTCATCAAGAACCCGCTTAACGGCTGGGTGATGTATATGGGAAGGAATTGGGACGCGGATTTCGGCAAGGTGTTCCGTTATGACGAGTTTCCTGCCGATGTTCCGGGTGGAAAAGTCAGAGTGTCAGACTATTGCGGGACAGCTTATATCCGCACCAGCTGGGCTTCCATGGAACCGGAGGAAGGAAAATATTTCTGGAATGATCCTGATTCCCATCTGTACAGGCTTTTGGCTGAAGTGAGAAACAGAGGCATGCGTCTGGCTTTCCGTATCGTCGTGGACGGACGTGACCAGGGACAGAATACCCCTCAGTTCGTAATCGATGCCGGCGCCAAGTGCTTTGCCAGCAAATTGGGAAACAAGGAGGTATATACCCCTTATCCTGACGACCCGGTGTTTCAGGAAAAGTATGCCGCTTTCATCAAGGCTTTCGCGGCCAGGTACAATTCATCTGACGAAGTGGACTTCATAGATGCCTACGGATTGGGAAAATGGGGTGAAGCCCATTCCATGAAATATATCGACGGGAAGGACAAGATTCCCGTATATGAATGGATTACAGACCTTTATTCGAAGAACTTCACCAATGTCCCTCTGCTGATGAACTATCACAGGGTGCTTGCGGAAGAGACTGTGAACGGATGGGAAGACGAACCGAATCCGGATTCCGAGGGAATGCTCGAAAGTGCAATCCGCAAAGGATACAGCCTTCGTCATGATGCCTTCGGGATGACGGGATATTACAAGGAATGGGAAAAGGCTTTCGCAGCCAAGTGGAACTTCAAGGTCCCTATCGTACTGGAAGGCGGATGGATTACCGGAGCGCATCATCGCTACTGGATAGATCCGAGCGGAAAATATCATGAGGGACATCCTGAGGAGGTCCGCAGGGCTGAAATGGAAGCCGGGGAAGAGGCGCATGTGAACATGATGGATTTCAGGGTCGGCAATGAAACCGAGACATGGTTCCAGAATATGGACCTTGTGGAAAGGTTCATCCGTCACGGCGGCTATAGGCTCTGTCCCGTGCAGGTGATGTTCCCGAAGGAAGCGGAATCAGGGGAAACATTGACATTGACCCATACTTGGGAAAATCTCGGTTGGGGCTATTGCCCGAACAATATCCGACAGTGGAATTTCAGGTACAAGCCTTCTTTCGCATTGATCGACGGTAACGGCAAGGTGGTGAAGACGTTCGTGGATCCGAAGGCGGAACCTTCGGACTGGAGACAGAGCAAGCCGGTGAGCTATACCATGGAAGTCGTGCTCAATGATGTCCCTTCCGGAACGTATACTTGGGCAGTCTCGATAGCCGATACCCGGAAAAATGATGTCCCGGGTCTGAATATGGCAGTCGATGCCGCATCCCTTACAGCTGACGGCTGGCTTAAAGTCGGGAAAATTACAGTGAAATAATTTTTTATAATTAATAACAAAACTATTTTCGATTATGATCAAAGCAATCAGAACTGCCTTCATGACAGTGGCACTCAGTTTTGTTACGGCGATGTCTTTCAATGCATCAGCCCAGAATACGAACGTGAGAGTCAGCGGAAATGTCGTAGATGAAAGCGGTACCCCATTGTCCGGAGTAGTCGTTTATGTGAAGAGTGGCAACACCAAGGATGCCACTGTCACTGACGGAAACGGAGCTTATAGCATCGGTGCATCTTCAGCATCGTCACTCGTTTACTCTTGCCTCGGCTACAAGGAGCAGGAGATCCTGGTGGGCAGCCAGTCTGTCATCAATGTGAAACTCGTCCTCGATTCCTTCAATCTGGACGATGCCGTGGTAATCGGTTACGGTTCCCAGAAGATGAAGGACCTCACAGGAGGACTTTCCGTCGTAAACCGCGAGGCCCTCGAAATGGTGTCTACCGGCAACCTCATGGACCGCATTTCCGGACAGGTGGCAGGTCTTACCGTCACCACTTCAAGTGAGGCTCCGGGTTCCAACCAGTCGCTTCTTATCCGTGGTCAGAACTCATTGTCAGCTACCAACAGCCCTCTCATTGTCCTGGACGGCATTCCTTACGAGGGCGGACTTGCCGACATTGACCCGGATATCGTCGAGAGCATGACTGTCCTGAAGGACGCTTCTTCTGTAGCAATCTATGGATCAAGAGGTTCCAACGGTGTCATCCTCATCCAGACCAAGAAGGGAAAGGAGGGTACGATGAGCGTTACCTACAAGACCAGACTCAGCATTGCGCAGCCTATGCAGCGGATCCAGGTCATGGGCCCGCAGGAATTCATAAGGTTCAAGCAGGACATGGGCCGTCTCGGAACCAAACAGCTTACCGGTGAAGACCTCGACCCTATCGCAGGCCAGGTCATCAGCGCGTCAGAGAAGCAGAATTACGCTCTCGGCATCACCAATGACTGGCAGGACTATGTGTTCCGCACTGCCTTCAACATGGACCATCAGCTGACCTTCTCGGGCGGTACTGAGAAGACCCAGTACATGGCTGCGGTTTCATACCTGCATAACCCTGGAGTCGTATACAACTCCAACTATAACCGTGTCAGCGTATATGCAAGCATAAACCAGATACTTAACAACTGGCTTACCGTAGGACTTACCACACAGTTCGTGAACCGTGAGTCAGGCGGTGTCACCCCTAATCTCGAACATGCCATCAAGCAGTCTCCATACGGTATCTACAAGGATGAGACGGGTGCATACTACGAGGAGCCGATGGACTACAGCAACCTCCCGAACCCTATGAAGGATGTCAATGCTGACCAGAAGAATACCGGCAGGAATGTCCTCGTGAACGGCTATGTCGAGGTCAAGTTCCCTGTAAAAGGCCTTTCTTTCAAGTCCCAGCTCGGATACAACTACCGCAACAACTTCACCGGCACATACTACGGACGCAATACCGTTACCGGCAAGAAGGTCGACGGCAAGGCTTCCATCAGCAACAGCCATACCACCGACTATACCTGGGAGAACATCCTCAAGTACGACAGGGATTTCGGCAAGCACCACTTCGACGCTACCGGCTTGTTCTCAATGCAGGAGAAATCCAATGTTTCCGCATCGCAGAACGGCGAATGCTTCGTGAACGATGATTCAAGCTTCTACAAGATGGACGGAGCTGAAAACAAAGTAACCATCGGCTCAGGCTTCTGGAAGGAGAACATGATGTCATACATGCTTCGTCTCAACTACGGTTATGCGGGCAAGTACCTCGTGACATTGACCGGACGCGCTGACGGCGCATCAGTTTTCGGAGCCAACAACAAGTACGGATTCTTCCCGTCTGCCGCTGTGGCATGGAACATTTCCGAGGAAAACTTCATCAAGGACAAAACAGACAAGGTGGACATGCTCAAAGTCCGTCTGTCCTATGGTGCGAACGGCAACAACGCGATTTCCAGATATCAGACCCTTGACCGCCTTTACGCTACGAACGGCGTGAAGTATATCTACGGCGACGGTTCTACTGCAGTGAACTCGGCATACCTTCCTTCAGACGGTATCGGCAACCCGAACCTCAAATGGGAGACTACCTATACCGCCAACCTCGGTATCGACTTCCTCTTCTTCCGCGGAAGACTCGGCGGATCAGTGGACATGTACATTTCCAACACCAAGGACCTGCTGATGACCCGTACCGTGCCTATCATGAACGGCTACAAGAAAATTTGGGACAATATCGGCGAGACCCAGAACAAAGGTATTGAGCTGACATTGAATACCGTGAACATCAGAAAGTCGAACTTCACATGGAATACCGACCTCAGCTTCTTCCTGAACAGGGACAAGATCGTGGAACTCCGTGGTGACGGCAAGGATGACGTGAACAACAAATGGTTCATCGGCAAGCCTCTCTCCGTGTACTATGACTACAAGATAGTAGGCCTCTGGCAGGATGGTGACGAGTTCACGTTCACCGATGCTGAGGGCAATACCAAGGTGCACCAGACAGGTGCCCAGCCGGGTGACGCCAAACTTTACGACGCTGACGGCGACGGTGTCATCTCTACCGACGACCGCGTGATCATCGGCAGCACAAGGCCAAGTTTCACAATGTCAATGGGCAACAGGTTCCAGTACAAGGATTTCTATTTCTCATTCCTCATGAACGGCAAGTTCGGCACATGGATGAGCGACAATGTCGCCAACATCGGCTCCTGGTCATTCGGTTCCGGAAACTATATCCATGGCGCCAAATATTGGACACCTGAGACTCCGGATGCGGAATATACATCTCCCGGTTATGTGAACAGGTTCAGCCACGGTTTCTACAAGAAGATGAGCTACGTCACACTCAAGAACGTGACCCTCGGTTACAGAATCCCTAAGAAGGCCGTACAGAAGGCACACTTGAGCGCAGTTGATGTCAATGTCAGCGTGAACAATGTAGGTGCAATCTCCAACATGCGTCAGATGCTCAACTATGACAATACATGGTTCGCATCATTCCCTACAGCGCGCTCTTATATGCTTGGACTTACAATTACATTCTAATTATCAGAAGAAACATGAAAAAGAATATATTCAAGACAGGTCTCATGGTCATTGCGATGGCAGCCGCAGCATCATGCAGCGGATACCTTGACGAGGATCTCAAGAGCTCGCTCGCACCTGACAATACATACACCAGCTCGATGGGCTTCGAGACCGGCTGCAACGGACTGTACTCCATCGCCCGTTCAGAATACAATACCTGGGGAGAGAACGGTGCCTACATGCATGGCGCGGCCTGCGCATACGAGGCGCTCCAGATCGCTACCGACATCGTGGACCAGAACGGTGCCAAGGACGGTTCGCTTACTCCTTTCGCTGACCTTACATTGACGGCGGCCACCAAGTTCGTGGGCTCTTATTGGAACTGGGCATACAATCTCATTGCTTCCGCCAATGAAATCATGATCTATGCGGACAAGAATACCAACTGGGATTATCCTGAGGACAAACAGATTGCAATCGCTACGGCCAGATTCTTCAGGGCATACGCCTACAGGACTCTCGTATATCTCTACGGTGACGTTCCATGGGTGGAGACCATCGAAAATCCGTTCAAACTCTCGTTTACCAGAACACCGAAGGTGGAAGTCCTGGGCCATGTAATCGATGATTTTACATTTGCAGCGGAAAATCTACCGACCAATCCTGACAAGGTGAAGACCGGAAAGCTTACATGCTGGGCTGCATACCATCTCCTCAGCGAGATGTACAACTTCCGCGGACATCTTACCAAGGACAATGCGAATTTCGAAGAAGCAGCCAAATGTGCTCTCAAAGTCATTGACAGCAAATACTTTGCATTGAATACCGCCCGTTTCGGCGCAAGCAAGAACGAGAAGGGTGACGCGTTCAGCGACATGTTTCAGGAGAACAACCAGAACCGCACGAGCGGCAATACCGAGAGCATCTGGGTAATGCAGTTCGAATATCAGACCGTCGGCGGCGGTACCAATTCCGACGACTGGACACGCCGTGCATGGAATCCTCAGTATTTCGCTATCAACGGTTTCGCCCTTGCCGATTCTCTCGGAGGACGCGGACTTGCACAGATCTCCCCTATGAAATGGTGGATCGGTACGAAAAACACCAGTGCTACGCAGGTTGCCGGCGCCAAGGAAGGAGGTATCTTCGAGGATGGCGACATGCGCAACTCGAAATACAATATCAAGAGAGACTGGTATTACAACAATCCTCTGGTTCCTGCTTCTCTCGGCAAGAAGAGTGAAATTACCGACAAGACATGGTCTACCGGTCAGCTTTTCCCTGCCCTTACCAAATTCTTCTTCGGAAAGTCTGACAATCTTCAGCTTACAGGTTCCTACAAGGACCGTATGAAGTGTCGTCTGGGTGAAACCTATCTCCATCTTGCAGAGGCTTATCTCGGAATGGGCGACACGGAGAAGGCTGCGGAAGCATTGAACGTAATCAGGAAGAGAGCCAAGGTCAGAAACCTGCAAGCTTCTGAAGTTACTGTGGATGAGCTTCTTGACGAGCGTATCCGCGAGATGGTAGGCGAGGAAAGCCGTAAGTTTACTCTCGTGAGAATGGGTGCGGACGTATATGTGAAACGTGTGAAGAAGTACAATCCTTCCATTGCGGACCAGATCGACGAGCACTTCGCTCTTTGGCCGGTTCCACAGGAAATCCGTGATGCCAACAGAGGCAGTGAGTTCCCGCAGAACCCGGGATATGGTGAATAATTGAACATTTAAAATTGATAACTTTATGAAATATATGAATAAGGCATTGTCAATGCTTGCCGCTGCGGCAGCAGTCATGTCCTGCCAGTGGGATCCGGCTGACCATGATGTCGCACCCGTAGAGGAAAAACTGACACTTTCGGCATCGTCTGAGAATGTCGTGCTTCTGGAGGAAAACCTGAAGAAAGATGCAGTTACATTCAGTTGGACTGAAGCCAGGGATATGGGCGAAGACTATATGATTTCATACGAGACCAAGCTTGATGTCCTCGGAAATAACTTCGGTTCCAAGACAGTGATAAGGACAGATATGGACCCGGGCGAGTTCAGCCAGAGCTTTACCGTGGAACAGCTCAACACTTGGGCTACGGAAAGATGGGGATTGCCTGTAAACAAGCAGTTTACGCTCGAATATCGCGTAGTTGCACAGTGGGAAGGCGGTTCTACTTTCGAAATGCCTGAGGTACGTACCATGCAGGTGGTCGTTACACCTATCAAGGTGACGGTGTTCGATGCGGACAAGATGTTCGTAGGCGGTACGGCCGTGGAAGAGGAGGAAATCTCCAGGACGCTTGAAAACCAGTTCCAGTTCGCATGGCTGGGCGACCTTACCATCGGTGACCTCCAGATTCCTGTGGAGTATGAGGGCGTAAGATATTACATCGCACCTAAGGACGGCAAGACAGCGCTCCAGGACGGCAAGACCGTCGACATCACCATGCAGGAAGAGCCTTTCGCATGGGACATCACATCTGCCGGAAAGTACCGCGTGGTCGTGGATATGAAGACCGCCAAGGCGACCATCTATTCACCGGCGACCGACCTCAAGCCGTTCACCGTATCATGGTATCCTAATCTTAAAACGCCTCAGGATGGAGATAACGGACATGCTTATATAACTACAACTGTGGATAAACTTTATGGTCGTGGAGAATCTGTGGGCTGGTCTGCAGCGGGTAAAGACCTGAAATGTAAAGTGTCGCTGGCGGATCCTCAGATTCTTGTCTACACCGGTGGAGTCCTTGGTTCGGGACGTACGGATTTCGCTATTATTTCCAATCTTAAAGTGGAAGGGTACAATAAAGGCGACGCATATACCGTAAACAACTCTTATGTGTTCGCTCCTGTATGGACCGGAACGAACTATGACCAGAGCGTTACAATGGGCAAATGGATGGATATGGAAGGAGGATCATACCTTCGTGGTAATTATTTCAAGATTCCAAGTGGTACGAATTTCATTATCTTTGACCTTCGTAACATGAGAATATGGATGGAGAAACGTAGTGAGTAGTTTTATGAATGTCAAACTGGAAAAAATAATTTCAGGAACAGCAATTATGGGCACGGTGCTTCTGGCACTGTGCTCTTTGTGCTGTTGCTCCAAGGAGACTTCCGGGACAGGCGGCGGCTCTGACAACTCGGGAGACCTGACGGTGATAAAATTCAACCCCGACAAGAAGACCGTGCTCCACAACCCTCTCAACGGATGGGTCATGTACGGCAGCGGATCAGGAGATCCGTCTGACTGGGACAAGGAAATCTATGTCTCGGAGCTGGGAAAGAATGTCATGGTACGAGATTATGCCTCAGCTTGTTACATAAGGACGAACTGGCGCACATTCAACCCGCAGGAAGGCGTCTATGCCTGGCGTGACCCTTCCACGAAACTCTACAAGATGATTCACGGCGCGCTTGACAGGGGACTTCCCATATCGTTCCGCGTAGTCGTGGACGGACGCGACCAGGGAGAAAACACCCCGCAGTTCGTATTCGACCATGGCGCCACCTATTGGCTGGAAAACGCCAAGTATCCTCAGCGCAAGACACCATATCCGCAGGACCCTGTCTTCCAGAAATACTACGAGATGTTCATTGCAGAACTTGCCAAAGATTTCAATGACCCTGAGAAGACTGCGTTCATTGACGGTTACGGCCTCGGCAAATGGGGCGAGGGACACAATGTCGTTTATGAGAACGGCAATGCTGTCACCGAGAATACGGAGCGTCTCAAATATGAAGTAATGGATTGGATTACAGGTGTTTATACCAAATACTTCACCGCCGTTCCGCTTGCAATCAACTATCACAGGGTAATAGGTCATCCCGCAAGCGACGGAGCTGCCAATCCGAACAGCGAGAAACTTCTGAATCTTGCCGTGAGCAAGGGCTATTGTCTGCGTCAGGACGCATTCGGCATGAGCGATTACTACCGGGATTGGGAGCGTGCTTATGCCGCTTCATGGATGTACAAACGTCCGATAATAATGGAAGGCGGCTGGATTGTCAGCCAACACAGTTACTGGAATGACTCCAGGGGATACCGCAAGGGTCATCCTGAAGATGTGCGCCAAGGTGAATACGATGACTGTAAAGTGGCCAAGGTGAACATGATGGACTTCCGCGTCGGTGCAGAAACCGAGTCCTGGTTCCAGGATGCATTCACATTGGTCCAGCAGTTTACCTCCGAAGGCGGCTACCGTCTTTATCCCGAGCAGGCCGGCGTTCCCGAGCAGGTTTCCAAGGGCTCCAAGGTGACGCTGACCCACAGATGGAAGAACATGGGTTGGGGCTATTTCCCGAACAACCTTCCGCAGTGGAACTATCGCTACAAGGTCGCCTTTGCACTCCTCGACAAGACCGGCAAAGTCGCCCAGGTCCAAGTCGACGGACAATGCGAGCCTTCAGTTTGGGTCAATGCCAAAGTGTTTGATTACAAGACAGATGTCACTGTCAATGTCCCTGTGGGGGAATATACATGGGCCGTGGCCATAGTCAATACCGATAACGGCGACAAGCCGGCAATCCAGCTCGCGACCAGAGGCGAAATTACTGCGGAAGGCTGGCTGAAAATTGCCAAGGTCAATGTTAAATAGTGTTATTATGAAATTGGATATCAAGAACTTGATGATATGTGCCGCTGCTTCGGCGTGGATTCTTTCATCCTGCTCCGGAGAAAAAGGAGAGGATGGCCCGTCACACGATCCGGACAGTTATGAGACGATCAACATCACGCCGGACAAGACTACCGTCCTGAGGAATCCGCTTTGCGGCTGGGTCCTTTATGCGGGACTGGGGAATGACCTCTCCGATTTCTGGAAGAGATATGACTCCATGGAATCATCCGTCGGCCCGGTCAATGTCACGGAATATGCAACTACCTTGCTGATAAGGACTTCGTGGGGGCAGCTGAACCCGGAAGAAGGTGTCTACGTGTGGCAGGACGGATGCAATACCATCTATGCGCAGCGATATAAGAGCCTCATTGCGGAAGCACGCAAACGTCACATGCGCGTAGGCTTCGGCTATGGCATCGACAGCCGTGACAAGCATGAGTTCTGCACGCCTCTCTATGTGCGGGACAAGGGTGCGAAAGGATATGTCACCAAGACAGGCTCGATGGAAGTGTGGTCTCCATATCCGGATGATCCGGTTTTCCAGCAATGCTATGAAAAGTTCGTTCATGACTTTGCGCAGGAAATCAATGACCCTGACCATTATGAATTCGTGCATGGCGTGGGCATCGGAAAATGGGGCGAATATCACAGCTGCATCTACTCTACAGGTGATGAAACTCCCAAGAAGCCAGTGTTTGAATGGGTTACGTCGCTTTTTGCCAAGGAGTTCAAGATTCCGATTTTCATAAACTATCACCGTTCTCTCGGTTCTACTAAAGACGGTGTGAATCCTGATTCCGAGGACATGGTCCAGTCAGCAGTGAACAAAGGTTTCGGAATCGGCAGCGGCGCCTTCGGAATGAAGACTTACTACGGGTCATGGGAAAAGAACATAGCAGCCAAGTACCGCAACATTGTCCCGATAATTGCCGAAGGCGGCTGGGTGAAAGCCTCTCATGGTGATGCTCCTATGCGCTGGGAATCAGAAGGATATAAAGACTGGGGCGACGTGAGGAAAGGTGAATTCGACATGGCGCGCGAAGCTCGTGCGAACATGATGGATTTCCGGTACAATGAAGATGTCACCGTCAGTGAGACATGGTCATGGTTCAACGAAGCATATGACCTGGTCGAGCAGTTCATAAAGGACGGAAACTACAGGCTCTATCCGGCCAAGGTGATTCTTCCGAAGGAACTGACTGCAGGAAAATCAGAGGAAATCGTCCATAAGTGGGCCAATGTCGGATACGCATATTGCCCTACCAATTTCAAGCCTTTCGTGGGTAAATACAAGGTAGCTTTCGCCCTCCTTGACGCTTCCGGCAAGCCGGTCAAGCTGTTCTACGATGAGGAGGCCCAGCCGCATGAGTGGATAAAGGGCTCTCCGAAGCAATATTCTTTCACTGTGAAAGCCGACGGCATTGCCCCCGGTGATTATACTTGGGCTGTCGGAATCGTGGATTATGCGTCAGAGACCAAAAAGATTGGTATCTTTACATCGGCAAAAGGAAATTATACATCCGACGGCTGGCTCAAACTGTCAAAAGTGACACTGAAAAAATAATCGTTTATGAAATCATTGTACGGAAAAATATGCGGACTCCTCTTTGCAGGATTCTTTGCAGTTACATCATATCCCGCTACCGGATGTTCTCCGGCGCAGACTCCCTCAGAGACTCAGGGAACTGCCGAAAAGAAGGATGACGGGGTCATCAGGATACTCGCAATCGGCAACAGCTTCTCGCAAGATGCTGTGGAGCAATATCTTTACGAACTCTTCGATGCGGCAGGGATAAAGGTCGTGATCGGCAATATGTATATCCCAGGCTGTCCGCTGGAAAGGCATTACAACAATTCCGTGTCGGACAAGGCAGAATATGCTTACAGGAAAATCGTCGACGGAAAGAAGACGAATACCCCGAAAACAAAACTCATCGACGCGATTCTGGATGAGCCGTGGGATTATATCAGCCTTCAGCAGGCGAGCGGAAAAGCCGGTGAATACGATACATATAATCCATATCTCAAGTCATTGATATCATATCTCCGGAGGTATGCACCGAAGAAGGACTTCAAACTGGTGTGGCACCAGACCTGGGCTTATGCTTCGGATTCCGGCCATGGCGAATTCCCGAAATACGGAAGCGACCAGATGCAGATGTATGAGGCTATCGTGGCAGCGACCAAGAATGCGTTGAAAGACAATAAGTTCGATGTCCTGGTGCCGTCAGGAACCGCCATCCAGAACGCCCGCACTTCCTATATCGGAGACAAAATGAACCGCGACGGATACCATCTGGAGCTCAATTATGGACGTTACACCGCTGCCTGCACCTGGTTCGAAGCGATTTCCGGAAAGAAGGTCGTCGGTAATTCCTATGCTCCTGCGACTGTGGATGACGGCAAGAAAGCCGTAGCGCAGAATGCGGCTCATGAGGCCGTGCGCCATCCGTACAAGGTCACTATAATGAAAGATTTTCAGACAGCGCCGTCGGCAGAATAACGAATGAACATAAAATACTCTGTCCTCGCGATTGTCGCCGGGATTATGTCATTGTGTGCCAATGACATATCTGCGCAGAAAGTGATGGATTTGAGCGGAGAGTGGAGATTCCAGACAGATGTCATGGATTTCCGCCGGGGGTCCCTGTCTCCGCGATACAATCACAAGCTTCAGTCAGTCATCACTCTTCCCGGCATTACCGATGATTACAAGATAGGTTATGAGAATCCATATTCTTATGTGGACAGGCTCACCCGTCTGTATGAATATATGGCTCCTGCATGGTATCAGCGTGATATCGAAATTCCTGCGTCATGGGCCGGAAAACGTATAGTGCTGTATCTGGAACGCACCCATTGGCTCAGTTCGGTATGGGTCGATACCAAGGAAGTCAGCCGTTGCGATTACATAAGCGTACCTCACAGGCATGACCTGACGCCGTTCTTGACGCCGGGAAAGACGCACCGTATCACCATCTGCATCGACAACAGATTCCAATATGACACCCACAAATGGGATCACGCCCACACCGAGTTTACACAGATAAACTGGAACGGAATCCTCGGCGAGATAAAGCTCATGGCATTGGAACCGCTTGGCATTGAGGACCTTCAGTTGTATCCGCAATTGCAGTCCGGCAGTGTCAATGCGAGGTTGGCGGTGTCCTGCATGACCGGAAAGCCATGCGAAGCTGTGGCCCGGTTCCGCGTCACATGTCCTGACGGGCGGGTTGTCACGAGCAGCCTGCCTTTGCATGTCACCGACTCCCTTTTGGTAGCGGAGAAGGAAATTGCCCTTGCTCCTGACGGGGAAAAGGTATTCCTGTGGGATGAGTTCCATCCTGACCTTTACACTGTGGAATGTACTCTGTGTCCTGTCAATGATTCCTCATCGGCACATGTCGTGAAAACCACCTTCGGCATGCGTTCCGTCGGAAAAGATGCCCATCATATAATGGTCAACGGCCATCGTGTCCATCTGCGCGGAACCGTCGAAAATGCCGTGTTCCCGAAAACCGGCCATGCTCCTGTCGAAGATGCTCCTTGGGAAAGGATAATGGGTATACTCAAGTCTTATGGCATGAACCACATGCGTTTCCATTCATGGTGCCCTCCGGATGCAGCCTTCCGTGCGGCCGACAAGGCGGGCGTATATCTGGAGATAGAAATGCCGATGTGGGGAAAGGATGCGTTGCCTGATGAGAGGCGTTATGATTTCTTCAGGAGGGAAATCAGGGCCATCCTGAAAGAATACGGAAATCATCCGTCGTTCCTGCTCTACTGCAACGGCAATGAGATCCAGGGCAATTTCGATTTCATCGAGGAATTGACCTCCACTGCGGAAAAACTTGATTCCAGGCATCTGTACAGCGGTTCTACGGCGAGGACGAGGATTCCGTCGGATCAATATTACATTTCACAAGATACTCCCAAAGGGGCTGCCAAGGTTTATGAAGGACGCCCGGGAACCGATTGGGACGTGAACGTGGCATCGGATGTGGACGTGCCCGTAATCTCCCATGAATCAGGCCAGAGATGCATGTATCCTGATTTCGACGAGATTCCGAAATTCGACGGGCCGGTTCGTGCACGCAATCTGGAACTGTGGCGCAATATGCTGAAAGACAATGGTATGCTGGGGCAGGCTAAGGACTTTTTCCGGGCCTCGGGAGCATTGACCGTATTGGAATACAAGGCTGTGATGGAAGCATTGCTCCGTTCTTCGCTGTCGGCGGGATTCCAGCTGCTGTCATTGAATGATTTTACGGGACAGGGCTATGCGCCGGTAGGAATTCTGGACCCGTTCTGGGATTCCAAGGGGCTGGTTTCCCCTGAACAATGGCGGTCCTTCTGCGCACCGTCCGTGGTGCTCCTGAGATATGAAAAGAGCACTTGTTTCAATGATGAAGTGTTCAGCGCGCGTGTTGAGGTCTACAATTACAGCGACCGCCCGTTCAGGAAAGCCGATGTGAAGTGGACTGTTTCAGACGAGGACGGAACAATCCTGGCCCACGGCAATGCCGGCAAGCATGATTTCCCTTCATACGAGGTGTCCGCTGCCGGCAAGATCGAGATTCCGCTGACGCGGCTCAATGTCTCCGCTGCGCGCGAGCTGACATTGACGGTCAATGCCGGAAAAACATTGAAAAACACCTGGAAAATCTGGGTGTATCCCCGTGCCGCGATGCCTTCGTCTGATGACAATGTCTTGTACACCAAGAATTTGGACAGTACCGCTCAAGCCCGGCTTTCTGCGGGAGGAAAAGTGGTGTGGATGCCTGACCCGTCGAAAACCAAAGGCCGCAAGTCGGTGTTCCATAACCATTTCTGGAATCCGATCATGTTTGCATGGCCTCCTATGACGATGGGCTGTCTCATGCACGATGACATGGGCATGTTTGCAGATTTTCCTACGTCGTACCATACGGACTGGCAGTGGTGGGACATCCTGGAATATGCCAAAGTCATGGAACTTCAGGACTTCCCGTCAGGAATAGTTCCGTTCATCCAGGTGATTGACAGCTTCGACAGCAACAGGAAGCTCGGCATCGGGTTCGAGGCTTCTGTCTGTGGAGGAAAACTGCTGGTCCTGGCGATGGACGCTGAAAAGGACATTGACAAGAGACCTGCCGCACGGCAGTTGCTCCGCAGCATTGACAAATATGTGCGCGGAGACGGTTTTGCGCCCCGCACGGTCGTAGATATTGAGGAATTGCAGTCTTTGTACGAATAGATTTCATTATCTTTGTCCATGTGACCCTTAAAAACGCATATTGGCATGAGATTGATTGTCATCATATTATCGGCGTTGGTGTCTGTCGCCTCATACGCTGTCGACACGAAGAACTACCGCTTTCATCAGATGCCGGAAACTTCCTATTACGGAGGTATAAACAGCATCGTGAAAGATAGCGTCGGCAGGATATGGTTCAGCGGTACTGACGCATTGTTCATGTACAACGGACATACGTTCAAGAACATGTCCGTCATCGGGCCGCATCAGGCGCCTGTCGATTACAGGAAGCTGGTGTCGGACAGGAACAATACCATTTATGCGGCGACAAGTGCCGGACTGTATATGTTCGACTATATGCAGCAGAAGTTTGAACTTGTGCTGGAGGGTGACGTGGGGGCGATGGAGGCTGACGAGCGTGAAGGATTGTGGCTGATACTGAATGACGAGGTCGTCCGTTTCGAAGATGGCAGGACGACAGGAAAATATCCGTTGCCGGATACCGTGAGGGTGACACCGTTCACGCTTCATCTGTCGTGTTCTTCCGGCCATGTCTATGTGGGGGCGTATAACAGGTTGTTGCGTATCGAAAACGGTGAGTATGAGAACTTTGCCGTTCTGGATGACTACAATGCCGTAGTATGCGACGTCAGAGAAGATTCGTCTCACGTATATGTGCTGACGCGCAACGACGGACTATATGTGCTCGACAAGGCAGGCCAGCTTGAAGGTACATTCAATTTGCCGGAAGAATATGGACATTCCAGCAATGCGAAGGAACTGTATATCGATTCCGACGGCATAGTATGGGCAGCCACGCAGTCGGGATTGCTGCTTACGGATATAACATCCGGCGAAACCAAATTGCTGACATCGGACCTGCTGGACAAATATTCCCTGCCGAACAATTCGGTATGGTCGATATATCCCGACCCGGACGGCGGCGTTTGGATAGGTACATATGGCGGAAAGCTTGCTTATCTGACGTTCAATGACAGTGAAATCCGATATATGGAGCCTACACCGGGAGGCCTTAACTTCCCGATTGTCAGCACGTATGCGGAAGATGCCAAGGGAAACATATGGATCGGGACCGAAGGCGGAGGCCTGTTCAGATGGAACAGGGCGGACAATTCATTCTCCAGATGGAAACAGGGAACTGGCGGTGACAAGTCGCTGCCTTCCGGCATGATAAAGCGGCTGCGCCCGGATGGGAACCTGATGTATGCGGCAGCTTTCAATGGCGGTATCAGCACCATCGACATGAATACCGGCAAGGTCACGACTTTGCCTGTTTACAATGCCGGTACGCGTCAGCTTCTCTCTGTATATGACTTCGAACCGGAGGGCGATGAAGGGTTCTGGCTTACCGATCCTGATGCGGAACTGATGTTCTGGAACCGCCGGACCGGAAAGGTGGAAAACGTGATTTTTCATGATGACGCGGGGCATAAGATAAGGCTGAGAGTGGAGACATTGTACCACGATGCTTCCGGTTATCTCTGGCTCATGACCCATGACGGCGTATATGTCCTGGATCCTGCCGCGAGAAAATTGATACGGAGGCATTATCTTGAGAACTATCCGCATTCGGCGAACAACATCTGCTGTTTCTGCAGGACAATGTCTTCGGGCGTATGGTTCGGCACCCGCGGTGGCGGCGTGAACCGGCTGGCGCCTGACGGCACCTATACGAATTTCAATTCCAATACTGACGGCGATTTCGTGAACCGCATGGTTTTCGGTATCCTGGAAGACACATCTTCCGGCGATTTGTGGATGAGTACCGACGCCGGCCTGTTCTGCTACAGCCAGAAAGACGGCGAGATAAGGCGTGCCGGAATAGATATTCCCAACAGGTGCGGAGCGTATTATGTGCGTTCATGCTATTCCGGTTCGGACGGGGAACTGCTGTTCGGCGGGACCAATGGATTCATAATGTTCAATCCGAGGCGTTTCCATACCAATCCTCAGAAACCACGTGTCTATTTCACGGGACTTAGCGTGAACGGACATCTGGTTGTCCCCGGAGAGGAAGGATATCCGCTGCGCCAGGCCGTAGCCACGTTGGACGGGCAGTCAGGGCGCGGCAGCGTGATCAAGCTGTCCAGCAAACAGTCGAATTTCGACATAGGATTCTCCTGCAACAGCTATCTGGAGCGGGACAGGAATACCTATGCCTACAGGATGCTCGGCATTTCAGATGCCTGGACCGTGCTGCCCAAGAACCAGCAACATGTCCGTTTCGTGAATGTACCTCCGGGGAAATATACCTTCCAGATGAAGGCGGCCAACAATGACGGCGTCTGGGGAGACCATGTCAGTTCGTTGTCTTTCAAGGTCAAGCCGTATCCGCTGCTTTCGCCGTTTGCGTATGCCGTTTATCTTCTGCTCATCATCTTGTCCGCATATTATGTGTGGGCGTACATGACCAGGAGAAAGATGCTGGAGCAGCAGCTGGAACTGGAAAAGGAGAGGGAGAAGGACCTCAATGAACTGACACAGGCGAGAATCAATTTCTTTACCAGCATCTCCCACGATCTGAAGACTCCGCTGACTCTTGTCATCGACCCTCTGAAGCAGCTGGACAGCCTGATTCCGATGGATGCGCCGTACAGGAGCTATGTGGAACTCATAAGCAAGAATGTGGTCCGTATCCAGCACATGATCAGCCAGTTGCTGAAATTCAGGCAGATAGAGACCCTGAAGGTGCCGCTGGACTGCAAGCCGGGAGACATCATCAAGTTCGTGGACAATATTTTCTCGCTTTTCGAGTTCTATGCCGGCAAACATCATATAGAGACCGAATTCATCTCGCAGATGGAAAGTTTCGACACCCGGTTCGACTATGACGTAATCGAGAAAGTGTTTACCAATTTGTTCTCGAACGCCATCAAATACACGACGGAGAACGGATATGTGAGTGTCCGGGTGGGCCGTGCCGCACAGGAGGAAATTCCTGATTCGGGCGCACCTGCCGATGCTGAATGGCTGTCGTTCGTGGTCACCAACAGCGGGAAAGGCATTCCTGAAGATGAGGTCGGCACTCTTTTCGAACCGTTCAACAACCATGGTCCGGTGAAGACCGGGTTCGGTACCCATACAGGTCTGGGCCTGGCGATAGTGAAGGAACTTGTGAAAGATATGAAGGGCAGCATCTCTGTCCGTTCTACTGATTCCACGGTATCGTTTGTCGTGCTGCTTCCTTTCGTTCCGTGCAAGGATGTGACGGCCGGGGATTCGGCCGGGGAAGGAAAGGCCTATGATTATGCTGCGGCGGAGATTGACAACATGATTTCCGACCTCGACGCGAATGAGAAGACCTCGGGCCGGAAGGAAAGGAAGACGTATGACATCCTGGTCATGGAAGACGATGCCCAGCTGCGCAACTATCTGGAGCAGAGGCTCTCTCCTTATTACAATGTCTATACGGCGATCAACGGACGGGACGGACTCGCCAAGGTGGAAAAGGTCATGCCGCAGTTGGTCATAACTGATCTTGCGATGCCGGAGGTCGACGGATTCGAAGTCTGCCGTCGTATCCGTTCCAATATCAAGACTTCCCATATTCCCATCATCGCCCTTTCCGCTCTCGGTGAAAACCAGAAAGCGGGAATAGAAGCGCTTGAATGCGAGGCCAATGTCTTTATCAGCAAACCGGTGGACATAGATTACCTTCACAAGCAGATATCGAACTTCATAAAGAATCAGAACAGGCTCAAAGAACTGTACAGCAAGAAGTTCGTGGCTGAGCCGTCTCATATCGCCATTTCTTCCGTGGATGAAGAACTGCTGAAAAAGGCGGTGGGCTTCATTGAGGAGAATTTGGAAAACGAGGAGTATGGAGTGGATGATTTCGTTTCGGACATGGCGATAGGCCGCACCCGTCTTTATCAGAAACTCAATGACCTTACGGGAATGTCCATAAAGGAATTTATCCTGGATATCCGTCTGAAACGTGCGAGCCAGCTCCTTTCGGAGTCCGACTACACTGTCGCGGAAATATCCACAATGACCGGGTTTGCCAACCCTAAGTATTTCAGTGTCTGCTTCAAACGTCATTTCGGGCAGTCACCTACAGATTTTAAAATGAATCCGGATGCGAAATAGAATTTTTCTTCATTTGTTTTTGTCAGCATTGCTGTCGGTATCGTTGTCCGTCTTCACATGCGAAGGACGGGACGTTCTGGTCGAGGCGGAGAGCTTCACGGAAAAAGGAGGCTGGAAAGTCGACCAGCAGTTTATGGACCAGATGGGGTCGCCATATCTTCTGGCTCATGGCATGGGCGTGCCTGTCGAAGATGCCTGCACGGACATTGACCTGAAAAAAGGGGAGTGGCATGTCTGGGTCCGCACATACAACTGGACCTCTCCGTGGCATTCGGGCAAAGGTCCGGGCGCATTCCGTGTGGCGGTAGGAGGGAAGACCCTTCCGAATGATTTGGGCGTGACCGGCCATTCATGGGAATGGCAGTATGCCGGCGCAGTGACCGTAAAAGGCGGCAGCACGGAGATACGTCTGCATGACATGACGGGATTCGACGGCAGATGCGATGCCGTGTTGCTTACACGTGGCGGCGCCCCGGAACCGGCTGACGTTCAGAAGCTCAGGAGTACCAAGTGCGAAAGCATTGACAAAAATTATGACCTCGTGGTTGCCGGAGGCGGTATTGCCGGCATGTGCGCGGCTGCGGCTGCAGCGAGGAACGGGTTGAAGGTTGCTCTCGTGAATGACCGGCCGGTTCTGGGCGGCAACAACAGTTCGGAGATCCGCGTGCACCTCGGCGGTTACGTGGAGATGGAACCGTATAAGGGGCTGGGAAGGATGATCCGGGAATTCGGGCATACGGAGAAAGGCAATGCGCGCCCGGCCGAGAGCTATCAGGATTGGAAAAAGCAGGCGTTTATAGATGCGGAGGAAAACATTGACCTGTATGCTCCTTATCATGTGATGGCTGTGGATACCGAAGCTTCTGAGATAGAGTCTGTTACGGCTGTGCACATCGAGACCGGAGAGAAAGTCCGTCTGCATGGAAGGCTTTTCGCGGATTGCACCGGTGACGGCACTGTCGGTTTTCTGGCTGGTGCCGACTGGACGATGGGCCGGGAGTCTCGCGACGAATATGGCGAACGGTCCGCGCCTGTGAAAGCTGATGATATGGTAATGGGCGCTTCTGTCCAGTGGTATTCCAGGAAATGCCCGCAGAAGACAGTCTTCCCGGAGTTTTCCTATGGCGTGGAGTTCAATGCTTCGAATTGCGAGAAGGTGACGATGGGCGAGTGGACCTGGGAAACCGGCATGAACCGGGACCAGATTGCAGACGCCGAGCGAGTCCGCGATTACGGGCTGCTGGTGATATATTCGAATTGGAGCTGGCTAAAGAACCATTCGGGCGATGCCGCTTATGCTGACAGAAGCCTGGACTGGGTGGCTTATATAGCCGGGAAAAGAGAGTCCAGGAGACTTCTGGGCGATCATGTCCTTTCTCAGAATGACATTGACAGGGACATTCAGTATGAAGATGCGTCATTTACCACTACCTGGAGCGTTGACCTGCATTTCCCTGATCCGAAAAACTCCGGGAAATTTCCGGGCAATGAATTCAAGTCCGCGACCGTGCATGACTGGATTCATCCTTATGCGGTTCCATACCGCTGCCTTTATTCGCGTAACATCGGGAACCTTTTCATGGCCGGACGGGATATCAGCTGCACCCATGTGGCATTGGGAACCGTGCGTGTCATGAGAACTACCGGAATGATGGGCGAGGTCGTGGGCATGGCCGCGGCGCTATGCATAAAGAACGGCTGTCTTCCGCGCGGGGTTTATCAGCACCATCTGCCTGAACTCAAGCGGATGATGGAGGCCGGCGCCGGCAGGACTGATGTGCCGCTGTCGGATCAGAACTTCAACCTTCCGAACACACTGTTGAAGAATGCACCGGCGTCGGACAAGGGCTACGCCCGTCTCTCCTGCGATACGCTTTTCGTCGGCAATGCGTTGATTGAACGCGCGTTCCGTTGGAACGGCGGGAATTTGACCAATGCCTATGTGAAGGACAAGACTACGGGGCGCGTCTTCGTCAGCAATACCGGGGATCCCGCTTTGGCGGTGGGACAGTCTTCCGGGGCAGCCGCTGACGGCAAACTGACAGTGCGTGAAGTGAAGTCCGACGGCATACGTCCGGAACATCTGGAAGCGGAAGTCACTTTTTCCATGGATGATATCCGTGTGCGCAGGGTGTTCAGGGTCTATGAAGGCTGTCCGGCCATCGCTTGTGACAATTATGTCGGCGGAATCTCTGCCGGAAAAGAACAGTCGGCCGGCAATGTGGCGGACAACAAGAATATAGAATCAATATCGGATATGCGCCGGGGCCAGGAAAACAAGGCCAGGTATCTGGAAAGATTCTGCCCGGGAGGAATGCATTGGCAGGTAAAGGTGGTGGAATTCTTCGACGTCACGGACTGGAACAACAATCTGGTCGCGGAACATTCATTCATACCGTACCGCAAGACCGGCTACAGGGGAAATCTCCTTTTCGCCCGCGACGCCCGCGATGAGAACGGCTTTTTCATATTGAAGGAAGCTCCATGCTCTGCAGTGCAGCTGGGCAGTCCCGATGCGGATTTCATCTGCGAGTCAGGGAAATTCACCGTAGCGGGGATCGGCATTTCCGGCGAAGATGCCATCGGCGATGACATGGTGCGCCTGTATTCCTGCGTGACGGGCGTGTTCGGGGAAGGCGGACTGTCGCCGCTCCTTGCCCTCAGGAATTACCAGAAGCATATCCGTGAGCACCATGCCGACCGTGACGAGATGATAATGATGAATACCTGGGGTGACAGAAGCCAGGATTCCAAGGTCAATGAACAGTTCTGTATCGCCGAACTGGAAAAGGCCGCCCGTCTGGGAGTGACTCATTTCCAGATAGATGACGGATGGCAGGAAGGCAAAAGCCCCAATTCCGCACTCGCCAAAGGATCTTTCAAGAATATCTGGGACAATCCTCTCTACTGGACCCCTTCGCAGGAAAAATATCCTCGCGGCCTGAAGCCTGTCATGGACAAGGCCCGGGAACTGGGTATCGAAATCGGACTTTGGTTCAATCCAAGCATCCAGAATGACTTCGCGGACTGGCGCAAGGATGCCGATGCTGTCGTGAAACTATATGATGAGTACGGAATCAAGGTGTTCAAGATCGACGGCCTCTCCATTCCGACCAAGCAAGCGGAGACGAACCTGCGGAAATTCTTCGATACCGTACTGGCGGAGACGGGCAATGAAGTGGTCTTCAACCTCGATGTAACTGCCGGACGCCGCGGAGGCTATCATTTTCTCAATGAATACGGCAATATCTTTTTGGAGAACAGATACACCGACTGGCAGAACTACTATCCTTATTGGACATTGAGAAACATCTGGCAACTAAGCCGTTACGTTCCTGCTGAACGGCTCCAGACGGAGTTTCTGAACAAATGGCGGAACGCTGACAAATACGCAGGCGACCCGTTCGCACCTGCATTGTATGGATTCCCGTATGTTTTCGCCGTTGCCATGGCGGGGCAGCCGCTTGCCTGGATGGAGGCTTCGAATCTTCCTGAAGAAGCGTTTGCCCTGTCGTCCGTCGTGAAAGCCTACAAGAGTGTGATGAATGATTTTCATCAGGGCACAATCCTGCCGATAGGTGATGAACCGGACGGAAAGTCATGGACCGGATTCCAATCAATTTCTGCCGGGAACCGCACGGGATTCGTGCTTGTGCTGCGTGAAAAAAATGAAGAGGAGACATGTGCGGTCAAGACGTGGCTGACGGAAGGGCAGAAAGTCAGTTTCTCTCCCGTCACAGGTGACGGAAAATCTTTCGGAACAGTCGTGGATGAAGGCGGATCCGTGAAATTCAGCCTTCCTTCCGAGAATACCTTTGCATTGTATAAATATGAAATATTGTAAGATGAAATTTGCGAATCTGGCCGCTGCGGCCATTTTGGTATGTGCGGCATCTCTTCCTTTGAATGCCGGCGACAAGGAAACCTACGGCAATCCCGACCTTATGGTCAATGTCTACGGACGTGATTTCCAGATGTTGAACGGCAAATGGGACGCCATCATTGACCTTTATGACCAGGGACGCAGGAAAAAGGTCTGGGAGAACCGCAAGCCTGCGAAAGCAGACGAGTTTTTCGAGTATTCGTTCGACGGCGGACTCCGGCTTGACGTCCCAGGCGATTTCAACAGCCAAGTCCCTCAGCTCCAATACTATGAAGGTACCGTGTGGTATGCCCGGCACTTCTCGTCCGACGGCGTTCCGTCCGGAAAGAAATTGTATCTCTATTTCGGTGCGGTGTGCTACCGATGCACGGTGTACCTCAACGGTAAGCGCATTGCATCCCATGAAGGCGGATTCACGCCGTTTCAGGTAGATGTCACCGGCAATGTCGTGGCCGGGGACAATTTCCTGGTGGTCGAGACCAATAACCGCCGTAGTCCGGATGCCATTCCTGCAATGTCTTTCGACTGGTGGAATTACGGAGGAATCACGCGCGACGTGATGCTCGTTTCCGTGCCGGAGACCTATATCAAGGATTATAAAGTCCAGCTGGACAAGAATGAGGCGGACAGGATCAATGCCTATGTACGCATGTCTGACGCGGTTCCTGAAGGCTCTGCCGTTACGCTGAATATTCCGGAACTGAACGTCTCGAAGACATTGGAACTGGACAAGGACGGATTCGGGGAACTGTCCTTCCGCGTGAAGAAACTTCAGCGCTGGAGCCCGGAATCGCCCAAGCTGTATGATGTGTCCCTGACTTATGCCCCGGCCGGCGGGTCCGGCGCGGGTGATGCCGTTTCAGAGCAGATCGGTTTCAGGAACATCAATGTGGACGGAACCCGTATCCTCGTCAACGGAAAACCGACGTTCATGTGCTGCATCTCTTTCCATGAGGAGATTCCACAGCGCATGGGAAGGGCATATTCCGAGGCGGATGCCGCCATGCTCCTTTCCGAGGCCAAGGCTCTGGGCGTGAATATGGTACGGCTTGCGCATTATCCTCAGAATGAGTACATTGTCCGCATGGCCGAGAAGATGGGAATCATCCTCTGGCAGGAAATTCCGGTATGGCAGGGAATCGATTTCGAGAATGCCGCCACCATGGACAAGGCGCTCCGCATGTTCTCCGAAATGCTTTACAGGGACAAGAACCGCTGTGCCGTCGGATTCTGGGGCGTGGCGAACGAGACCCGTCCGTCGCCGGCTCGTAACGCCTTTCTGCGCAGGGAATTGGCATTCGCCAGGAGCATTGATTCCACCCGCCTTTTCACTGCCGCCTTTGACAATGTCTATTTCAAGAAAGAGTACGGCGAGTTCAGGATTGAGGATGATTTCACCGAGGACCTCGATGTGGTTTCTTTCAACAAATACATGGGCTGGTACGCCCCATGGCCTGTCAGTCCGTCGGAATGCCGATGGAATGTGGCTCCCGGCAAGCCTGTCATCATCTCCGAATTCGGATGTGAGGCGCAGTACGGGCAGCATGGAGATGCCGAATGGGCCAGTTCCTGGAGCGAAGAGTTCCAGGCGGACCAATACCGGAAGAATATCGAGATGTTCGGACAGATACCGAACCTGGCGGGAGTCTCCCCGTGGATATTGTTCGATTTCCGCTCGCCGTTCCGCTTCCATCCTGTGAATCAGGACGGTTGGAACCGCAAGGGACTGGTCTCTGACAAGGGAATGAGAAAGCAGGCATGGTATATCATGCACGATTATTATAATGCACAAAAACACATTTATGACAATGAGAAATAAGACACTTTCGGCAATTGTTGCGCTTTCCGGATTGGCTGCCGTAGCCATGCCGGCCGGCGCGCGCGTAAAAAAGGACGCGACACCTCTGTATAAGAACGCTTCCGCTCCCGTCGAGGAAAGGGTCAATGACCTTCTTTCCCGTATGACGCTGGAAGAGAAGATAATGCAGCTTAACCAGTATACGCTGGGCCGCAATACCGTGGAGAACAATCTCCGGGAAATGGCGGGCGCTGTACCTGCCGAGGCAGGGTCCGTGATTTATTTCTCTGATGACGCGAACCTCAGGAACATGATGCAGAAAAGGTGCATGGAGGAGACAAGGCTGGGCATTCCGATGATTTTCGGCCATGATGTTATACATGGATACCGCACCATTGCTCCTGTACCGCTCGCGCAGGCGGCCAGCTGGAATCCCGACCTTGTCAGGACAATCAGCCGTGACGCCGCCAAGGAGGCTTACTATGGCGGATTGGATTGGACCTTTTCTCCTATGGTGGACATTGCCCGCGACCCTAGGTGGGGACGAGTGATGGAAGGCTACGGAGAAGACCCGTATCTTACGTCAATGTTCTGCAAGGCTGCGGTTGAGGGCTATCAGGGCGATGATTTGTCAGCGGAGGGCAGCATTGCCGCATGCCTTAAACATTTCGTGGGATATGGCGCGTCCGAGGCCGGTCGCGACTATGTTTATACGGAGATTTCCGACCAGGCATTGTGGGATACCTATCTCCCTTCTTTCCATGCCGGAGTGGAGTCTGGTGCTGCCACGGTGATGAGTGCCTTCAACAATATCAGCGGCATACCGGCTTCTGCCAACAAATATACCATGACGGATATCCTCAAGAAGAAATGGAACTGGGACGGAATGATCGTTTCCGACTGGGATGCGGTAATCCAGCTGGCGAATCAGGGTGCGGCCAAGGACGGATACGAAGCGGCAGCATTGGCCATAAACGCCGGCATTGACATGGATATGATGGATGACCTTTACCGGAAGAATCTTGCGGGGCTCATTGACGACGGTCTGGTCAGCATGGAGACGGTGGATGAATGCGTCAGGCGGGTACTCCGTCTGAAGTTCAGGCTCGGGCTTTTCGAGCGGCCTTATATTGACGTGCGTCCGGCGGAGGAGATTTATCTGCAGCCGGAGGCTGTAGCGCATGCTGAGGAAATGGCGCAGGAGTCCATGGTGCTTCTGAAGAATGACAATGCCGTCCTGCCGTTGAAGGGTGTCGCGAAGATAGCGGTCGTAGGTCCGTTGGCTGATACGCAGAAGGAACTTATCGGAAACTGGGTGGCACGTGGCAAGCCGGCTGACGTGGTGCCTATTCTGACCGGAATGAAAGAGGAATTCGCTGATGCACAGGTAGTTTACGCGCAGGGCTGCGGTTTCGGGGAAATGGATGAGGCTTCCGTAAAGGCGGCCTTGGATGCTGCTGGAAGCGCTGATGTCGTGGTGGCGTGTCTGGGTGAGAAGACCGGATGGAGCGGGGAAAACTGCTCCAGGTCATCTGTTGCATTGCCTGAAGCCCAGGAGGAGTTCCTGCGCAGGATAAAGGCTGCGGGCAAACCGGTGGTCGTGCTTGTCGCGAGCGGACGTCCCGTGGACCTTTCCCGTATTGCCCCGATGTCTGATGCTCTTCTGGAGATTTGGATGCCGGGCATCACTGCCGGCAGGGCGGTTTCCGGAATCCTCAGCGGAAAATACAATCCTTCAGGTCGTCTCCCGATGACTTTCCCTTATACCACCGGCCAGATTCCTATCTATTACAACCGCAGGAGTCCGGCGAGAAGGGGTACGCAGGGATGGTACAAGGATATTCAGATAGAACCGATGTATGAGTTTGGTTATGGCTTGAGTTACAGTGAGTTCGAATATTCTCCGATTACGTTGTCCGCCGACAGGGTGGCCAAGGACGGAAAGGTTACGGCTACGGTGACGGTGAAAAATACCGGCGACGTGGATGGAATGGAGACTGTCCAGTGGTATATTTGCGATCCTGTCTGCAGAATCACCCGCCCGGTGAAAGAACTGAAGCATTTCGAGAAGAGGCTGGTGAAGGCAGGGGAGTCCGAGGTGTTCACATTCGAAATCGACCCGATGCGCGACCTGTCTTTCGTGGACAACAAGGGCGGACGTTTCCTGGATTGCGGAGAGTATTATATCTTTGTGAAAGATAACAAGGAGGTATTGAATGTCGAATAAGATGTTTTCGTTTCTGGCTGCCGTTGTCTGTGCAGCAGGTGTTTCAATGTCGGTTTGCCGTGCAGAGGCGGGTCCTTCCAGAGTGGAGACTTGCCTGAAGGACGGATGGCGGTTCCATCGCGGAGAAGCTGACGGGGCTTTCGTGCCGGGTTATGATGATTCGGGGTGGGAGAACGTGAGCGTGCCGCATGACTGGGCCATTACCGGGCCTTTCAGCATTGAAAATGACCTTCAGAATGTGCAGATAGTGCAGAATATGGAGACGAAGGCATCGCTCAAGACCGGGCGTACCGGCGGTCTGCCGTACGTGGGCGTGGGCTGGTACAGGACTGAGTTCAATGTCCCTGACGGGATGAAGGCGGAACTCCTGTTCGACGGCGCGATGAGCGAGGCGCGGGTTTATGTCAATGGTCATGAGGTCTGCTTCTGGCCATACGGCTACAGCCCGTTCCACTGCGATGTCACGCCATATCTGGACAAGTCCGGCTCCAATGTCCTGGCTGTCAGGCTGGAGAACCTTCCTTTTTCTTCCAGATGGTACCCGGGTGCCGGTCTTTACAGAAATGTCCACTTGGTATGTACTTCCGCCAAGGCGCACATCCCGGTATGGGGTACTTTCGTCTCCACTCCGTCAGTGCATAAGGACATGGCGTCAGTCTCTCTGGCGATTTCATTGCAGTCGGATAAGGAAAACATTGACATAGAATATGCTACGGACGTTTTTTCGCCGGATGGCGAGAAGGTGGCTTCGAGGCGGTCGGTAGCATTGTATCATAACGGAGACAGTCATGTGCAGAAGTTTCTGGTGAAGGAACCGAAGCTGTGGTCGCCGGAGCACCCGCTCCTTTATAAGGCATTGACCCGTATTTTGGTGGACGGCGTGGTGACGGACGAGTATGAGACGCGTTTCGGCATCCGTTCGGTCGAGTTCATTCCTGAGAAGGGCTTTTACTTGAACGGCGAGCACCGGAAATTCAAGGGCGTCTGCAATCATCACGACCTCGGTCCGCTCGGAGCGGCCGTGAGCGTGCCCGCGTTGAGGCATCAGCTGACAATGCTGAAGGACATGGGTTGCGATGCGGTAAGGACGTCGCACAATACGCCTGCTCCTGAACTCGTAAGTCTCTGTGACGAAATGGGTTTCATGATGATGGTGGAGCCTTTCGACGAGTGGGACGATGCCAAATGCCAGAATGGATATCATCGTTATTTCGACGAGTGGGCCGAGCGTGACATGATCAGCATGCTCCATGCGTTCAGGAATTCTCCGTCAGTAATCATGTGGAGCATCGGCAATGAGGTTCCGTCCCAATGCACTGCTGATGGTTACAAGACGGCGGCTTTCCTTCAGTCCATCTGTCACAGGGAGGACCCGACGCGTCCTGTCACATGCGGCATGGACCAGGTCAACTGCGTGCTTTCCAACGGTTTCGCGGCCCAGCTGGATATTCCGGGAATCAATTACCGTACTTTCCGTTACAAGGATTGCTACGGGCAGCTGCCTCAGGGCCTCGTGCTGGGTTCCGAGACGGCGTCTACCGTCAGTTCCAGGGGCACCTACCATTTTCCGGTGGAGAAGGCGTTCAGCGTAAAGCATGAGGACCACCAGTCTTCCGGCTATGACATGGAGGCCTGCAACTGGTCGAATATTCCTGACGTGGACCTTGCTCTGGCAGAAGATTATCCATGGACATTGGGCCAGTTCGTCTGGACGGGCTTCGATTACCTGGGCGAGCCGAGCCCTTACGATACCGATGCATGGCCGAACCACAGTTCCATGTTCGGAATCATTGACCTGGCCTCCATTCCGAAGGATAGATATTGGCTTTACCGCAGCGTCTGGAACACGGAAAGTCCTACGCTTCATATAGTTCCGCATTGGACCTGGCCCGGCCGCGAAGGGCAGGTGACGCCGGTTTACGTCTATACTTCATGGCCTGAGGCCGAGTTGTTCGTGAACGGGGTTTCCCAGGGACGCCGCTCCAAGATGTCGCCGTCCTCGCCTTGCGAAGGCCTTCAGGATGAGGCGGTCGAGGGACGTTATCGCCTGATGTGGGATGACGTGGTTTACCGGAAGGGTGAGATCCGCGTCGTGGCCTATGACGCCGATGGCAATGTCGCAGCTTCGGAGTCTGTCCGCACTGCCGGCAAGCCGTATGCTCTCCGTCTTGAATGCGACAGGGATTCCATCGCCCGCGACGGGGAAGACTTGGCCTATGTGACTGTAAGTGTGGTAGATAAGGACGGCAATATCGTGCCTTCCGATACCCGCGAGGTCTTCGCTTCAGTGTCCGGTGCCGGCGAGTTCCGCGCCATCGCCAACGGCGACCCATGCTCGCTCGAACTGTTCCATCTCCCGCACATGCACCTCTTCGCCGGCAAGCTGACCGTAATAGTCCGCTCCCGTGCCGACGCCGAAGGTCCTATTTATTTGAAAGTCAATGCAAAAGGGGTGAAGTCTGCCGAACTGGAGCTGTAGGGTGAGTCATTAAAAGGTGCAAAAGTGAAATTTATTTTCTAACTTCGCGGCCTGAAGAGTGAACCAACCAGATGACAGCCCTCTAATTTGAAGCAGTTTAAGGAAATATTCGATGCGTTTTATCCGAAGGTCTATGGCTATGCCCTGAAGGCCGGCGGACAAGAATGGCTCGCGGAAGAGATTGCCCACAATGTCTTCTGCAAGTTGTGGATGCATCGTGACAACTTGTCTCTCAAAGGAAAAGATGATAAAGAGGTAATGTCCATCGTTTCAAGTTATCTTTTCGTGGTTACCCATAATGAGGTGAATAACTATTTCAGGGAATGCAGGCAAATTGAGCAGTTGAGAGAGAACTTCGCCGTTCAGCTCTGTTGTGAATCCCGCATTGAACAGACTGTTGACGCGAAAGCCCCCCTCGGAATCATTGACAGGGTCGTGGAGGGTATGCCGGCAGTGCGTAAAGAAGTGTTCACTCTCAGCAGATATCATAACATGACTAATGAGTCTATAGCCAAGCGCCTGAAAATCAGCAAGAGAACTGTCGAAAAACACATCAGTCTCGCGTTGGGACAGTTGAGGCTTGAGCTTGCCGCATATCAGATTTAGTGTATTTCTGTAAAAAATCAAAAATTTTTCATTTTCCGTTACGTGTGACGTCCGGCATCTGCGTCTAAAGCATGCATTAAGGATTACTCGTATGAAAGAGGAAATTGACATATCGGAAGCCCGTGAAATCTGGAACAGCCCGTCTCCGCAGATGGACAAGGACCAGATAGATCGTGCGTATGAGTCCATTGGCGGCTATATCCTGAGATCCAGAATATCCAAAGGAATAAAAGCTTGCATCGGTGGAGTGGCCGCAGCTTGCCTGGTCATCGCGGGCGTATTTATCGGCAGAATCGAAAAGCCGGAAATGGTAGCCGAAGTATATGCTCCTGAGTATGTGGAATATATGGCGGCAAACGGCGATATCAAGGAAGTTCTCCTTGCCGACGGAACCCGTGTCTATCTCAATGCCCAGTCCCGTTTGAATTGCGAAAAGAGCCTCACAGGTGCTACGAGAGACGTTTTCCTGTGCGGCGAAGCATTCTTTGAAGTGGCCAAGGATACGCTTCATCCGTTCATCGTACATGCTGCCGGAACGCAAATCAAGGTAACCGGCACCAAGTTCAATGTCAGGGCTTTTCCTGATGAGGACAGCAGCACCACGACATTGGTCGAAGGTGGCGTAGAAGTCAGGATTCCAGGCCAGGTCAATCCTATAACATTGGTCCCTGGAACTGCATTGTCCGTGAGCAACAAGAATTTAAGTGCATCGCTATTCGAGGTCGATGCGGTCAATGCGACCGGTTGGTATAGGGGAGAGTTCAATGCTTATCACATGACTCTCGAGCAGATTTGTCATAACCTTGAACGCCGTTTTGGAGTCAAAATATTCATAGCCAACCAAAATGTAGCGTCTAAATTGTTCTATGCGTCATTCGTAAACAACGAGGATGTAGAAGGAATACTGAAATCATTGAATGTAAACAAGGATTTTCATGTGAAGAAACATGAAAACTTGTATACGATTTATTGATAATTATAACTTTTTAAATATTCACTATGCTAAAAACCTCAAAATGCTTTGCGGGTATGGCTCTGCGTTGTCTGGCTGTCCTGCTGAGTTTCCTGATGGCAGGTGGTGTAATGGCTTCTGCCCAGCAGAAGAACATCTCACTGAAAGTGTCCAATGTCTCCATTGAGTCGGCATTGAACACTGTCAAGAGCCAATACGGAATCTCTATTGTCACTCAGATTGAAGGACTTGATCTTTCGTCCAAGGTGAGTGTTGACATCAAGAATGCTTCTGTCACTGAAGCGCTCAAGGAAATTTTCAAGCCCCAGCAGATCGACGTCAAAATCGATGGCAATGTGGCAATGATTTCAGCGGCTGCCGCCAAGAATTTCACCGTGAAAGGTATTGTTACCGATTCTGCCGGAGAACCGGTTCCGGGTGCCATGATTCTCGTAATGGGCACAAAAGACGGTGTGACTACGGATATTGACGGCGCATATTCCCTCACATTGGCCAAGCCTGCCACGCTTAAATGCACTTGTCTCGGTTTCGTGGACCAGGAGACGAAAGTCAGCAAAGAAAGCAATGTAAATTTCACAATGACGACATCCTCTGAATTCCTTGAGGAAGTGGTTGTAGTAGGTTATGGTTCACTCCGTCGCTCGCTCGTCTCCAGTGCCATCAGCAAGATGTCGATGGATGACAACAAACTTCGTAACGTGGACAGCCCTGCAGCTCTGCTCAGCGGACGTATCGCCGGTGTATCCGTGAGTGGCGGATCCGGTAACCTCGGTTCAGGTGAGCGTATGGTCATCCGCGGAATTTCGTCGCTCAACGCAGGTAATGAGCCGCTCTATGTGATTGACGGTGTGCCTATTACGAATACGAAGTCAAACCTTACCAACCTCGGTGAGGATATGAGTTCACTGGCCGTCCTCAATACCAGCGATATCGAGTCTATCGATGTGCTCAAGGACGCAGCCTCGGCGGCAATCTACGGTTCCCGCGCCAGCAACGGTGTCATTCTCATTACAACCAAATCCGGTGCGGCGGGAAAGGCCACAGCCCGTGTCAATGTCAGCACGAGTGTTTCGCAATTCCCTAATATCCACAAGATCAAGATGGCGGATTCGAAACTCTATGTGGAAGCATATAATGAGGGCGTTGACAACTATAACAAGCAGTATGGCTTGTCCATAGGTGATGCCAATTATAAAACTCACATTTATAATCCTTTCGGTACATTGCCTGATATGGATTGGATGGGTTCCATCACCAGACTTGGAATCAGCTACAATGCGGATGCTTCCTTCTCAGGAGGCAACAAGACCACCAATTTCTACATTGGCGCGAACTATAACCATAAAGAGGGTGTCATCAAGACCAACAGACTGGACAAGTTCAACTTGAAAACCAAGATACAGCACGATTTTACCAAATGGCTTGAAGTCGGTGCGAACATGTCCGCAAACTACATGAAGACACATCAGGTGCCGGGAGCAAATGCCGGAACCATGATTGTCGGACGTGCTTTGGAGCAGAGGCCTTATGACCGTATATATAAACCGGATGGAAGTTATTATGTCGGTGGTACTGACGGGCTTTCGTTCCATAACCCTATTCAGATTCTAAATGAGCAGAATGCATTTATCGAGAACCTCAGATTCCTCGGCAATGCTCACATGAATCTCAAGTTCTTGGATAATAAGATTTCTTTCAAAAACACGATCAATACGGATGTCACCCAACTGTACGACTATACTTTCTATAACTCCAAACATCCTTATGGAAAGGGCGTCGGCGAGATCATTGACAGGCATGAGACCATCATGAACCTGAGTTTCGACTCTGTCCTGAACTACAATGATACTTATCTCGGCGGTGATCTTGCTTTCAATGCAATGCTCGGCCATTCATTCCAGAAAGTGAGCACGAGAAACATTTCTCTTGACGGAAAAGGTTTCCCTTCTGATTCCTTCGACGTGGTCGGAGTTGCAGCGGAGTTGGCCGGCTATGGCGGCAACGCTTATGCCTATGCATTGGAGTCATACTTCGGTCGTCTTAACTTCGGTTATAAGGAAAGATATACCCTCACAGCTACATTAAGAACTGACGGTTCTTCCAAATTCCGTCCTAAATACCGTTGGGGCTGGTTCCCTTCAGTTTCGTTCGGTTGGAATGTGGGAAAAGAATCATGGATGAAGGATAGCGGAGTCGATATGAAACTTCGTGCAAGTTATGGTAAGACAGGTAACCAGGAAGGTATCGGCTTATTCTCTTCACAGTCCCAAATGGCTGGTGGCAAGAACTATATGGGGCATAGCGGTATATACTCGACCGTATTCGGAAACCCTAAGCTGACTTGGGAGAAGTCCGGTCAGATTGACGTCGGTGTCGATCTCGGTTTCTTCAATGACAAACTTACATTGATTGTCGACGGCTATGTGAAGAACACGACGGACCTGCTCTATTCCAAGCCTACTTATGCAACTTCCGGTACCACTTCCATCATGAGCAATGTCGGCTCTATCCGGAACAAGGGTATAGAAGTTACCATCGGAGGAAACCTTGATTTGGGACCTGTACACTGGACAACTTCATTCAACATTGCCCATAACAAGAATACCGTAACTTCCATCACCGGAAACGATGACCTTATCGCAATCGGTGGAAACCGAGTTCTCAAAGTAGGTGAGGAAGTGGGAACATTCTATCTCTTCAAATTCGACGGCGTATACCAGTACGATGCCGAGGTTCCTGAAGCGCTTTATGCGGAGGGGGTGAGAGCCGGAGACTTCAGGTATGCAAACCTTGACGGCGATGCTGAAAATCTGATCAATGATACTGACCGCGCTGTCAAATACTCTTCCAATCCGAAATTCAGCGGAGGTTGGAGCAATACCTTCTACTGGAAAGGCTTGAGTCTTGATGTGTTCCTTTCGTATTCTTATGGCGCGAAAGTATATTTCGGACAGGGAAAGAACATTACGAGATGCTCCACCAATATGGGTGTAAGAGAAGAAATGGCTGTCAACAGATGGACAGGTCCAGGAAGCACCAATGTGTATGCACGAGCTATCGCCGGTTCATCATGGAATACCAAAAATTCCGATTACTTCCTTTATGACGGCTCGTTTATCAGACTCCGTTCCCTTACGCTTTCTTACAATTTCGGAAAGAAAGTCCTCGAGAAGATTCATATGAAAGGTCTTAGGGTATTCGCGCAGGGCGACAACCTGTTCCTTCTTACAAGATATCCGGGCTATGACCCTGAAGTTTCAAGCAATCTCGATGCGAGATTCTTCGGAGTGGACGACCTCAATGTTCCTCAGCCGCGTACATTTACTTTCGGTTTAAACCTAACTTTCTAAACAGGGATATAAATGAAAAGATATATTACACTTGCACTGTCCGTGCTGATGGTGCTGAATTCATGCTCGCAGATGCTGGATATATATCCGCGTTCAGCGATTTCTCCTGACGGAGTGACGGCAAATGACCTTTCTGCTCTTCGTTACGGCGTTTATGCTGCCATGCAGAACAAACCCGGCACCACAGGCTATATGTGCTTCGATGTTCTCGGTGGTGACATTACCAAGAAGAACTACAATCCGATAGATCTCTACAATGGCTACATGAAGACACTCGGCTCGAATGTTACGGATCAATGGAACAGTTCCTATAATGAACTTTATCATGTGAACGTGCTTCTTGCTGCTGTGGAAAAGGCCGGTATTGAGGCAAATAAGGTCATCTATGGAGAAGCACATTATTTCCGTGCGATGATTTATATGAACCTCGTGACGAGATGGGGAGGCGTGCCGATTCTCAGAGTCAATACCTCGGACAGAGTGGCGAGAGACACTGTTGAGGACTGCTGGGACTTTATCAATGAAGAGCTCCAGCTCGCCATCGACAATCTTGAGACTTCTACAGACATGTATATGGTTTCCAAGGAAGCTGCACAGGCTCTTGCCGCCAGAGCATACCTCTATCAAGGAAACATGAAGAAAGCCGCCGAACTCGCAGAAGGCCTTATTACCAGCGGTAAATATGCTCTCGAAAAGGACTTCAGCAAGATTTTCGGATATGAGCGCAAAGCCAACTCGGAGACAATCTTCGCCTTCAATATGGATGATACTGAAACATCCATCAAACTCGGCTCGCAGTACTTTACGTATGATTATGTGAACAAGGGTAGCGGATGGTATTTCCCGACGCAGACGATTATCAATCTTTTCGATGCCAATGACACGAGACTGCCGGTTTCCGTCGTTACGGTAGGTACTGACAAGTGTATGGGCAAATATCCTGGCGGACAGGCATATTCAGACCCGATAATCATCTCGAGAATCGGTGAGATCTATCTTATCAGCGCTGAGGCACTGGGTTTCCCTGACGGATGCGAGCGTCTTAACCAGCTTCGTAGAATGAGAGGCCTTTCAGATAGCACGGCAAGCTCCGAAGCCGAACTTAAAGAAGCCGTTCTTCAGGAGAGAAGGCTCGAACTCCTAGGTGAAAACCTGATATGGTATGATTATATCCGTCAGGGCAAGGCGGTCGAAAGATTGGGTATCACCAAAACACAGACATTGTTCCCTATTCCGGAAGGAGAAATCAGGGAGAACCCTCTGCTCAAGCAGAATCCTGGTTGGGGTGGAAATGAACTATAAAACAGCAAGAAAATGAAATCATTGAAATATATAATCGCTGCTTCACTTGCATTGGCAGCTTGTCAGGAGAAACCTGTTCAGCCTGATTATGTGAGCAATGAACCGAAAACTGAGGTGGCTAAAACGCTCATTGAGAAGACAGATATGATAGCTGCTCTCTATTCGGACAGTGAGACTGTAATTACTGACGGATTGACAATGACGGCATTGAGCTATCTCGGCATGGACGGATGTCCTATGAGGATATGGTTCCTCAGGGCGGACCTGTCGAAACCGAATCTTTGTCTGGACCAGGTGTATGCAGGAGATGTATTCCAGAGTGCAGGAAGCAAACTTACGGAAATGGCAAAAAAAGCAGACAGTCCGGATCGTTTCGTGTGGGCCGCAACCAATTCCGATTTTGGCTCGGAGACTCAGAAAGGCCCTCAGGGCATCTTCCATCATGAAGGGAAATGCTATAAGAACACTTTCAATGTCCTTGCATCGTCACCGAATCGTCCAAGATGCTTTTTCTATATGACGCCGGACAAGAAAATCCGTATGGCGGACAAGGCTGATTATGAAAAAGTAGTGTCTGAAAATCCGGATATCGTGGAGGCAGGGGCAGGTGGACCGCTTCTTATCATTGACGGTGTGTCCCAGAATATCCCTTCACAGAAGGACGGACTTTCAGAACGCCATCCGAGATCTTGTATGGGTGTCGAGAAAAACGGCACGACAGTATGGATGATGGTTGCGGACGGTCGTCGTTATACATGGTCCAACGGCCTGTATTACAATGATATGTGCAAGATCATGTCGGCTGTAGGCTGTCATAATATGATGAATCTTGACGGCGGCGGTTCTTCAGAAATGATAGTGCGTGCCTCTAAAGATAAGAATGAATACAATGTAATTAACTGGACCAATGATAATGGCGGAGAAGAACGCACATTGTATACGGGCATTTTATTCGTAACGAAAAAGTAAAGACGTATGAACAATATATTCAAGACAATCTGCCTCGTGCTGACAGGTGCAGCGCTGGCATCTTGTACGCTCGATTTTCCTAAGGAATCAGATTATCCTTTCCTTAGCGGAAATACCGGGCAGACACCTGAAATTACATTCTCCGGGCAGAAGGATATAGCAGTGGGGAAGACGGGTGGAGAATTCAAAGGCTCTTTCAAATCGAACCTTCCGTGGGTCGCTGAAAGCCTCGTTGACTGGATAGAAATCTCAAGTGACAAAAGGGGAATGGGCGGAAACGGTGAAACTGAATTGACTTTCAATGTTACCCGGAACACGACTCTCAAGTCCCGTACCGGACAAATCCGTGTATCCATTACAAGTGATGCAGAAGCTTGTATAAAGGTGGTTCAGGAGCCAAGTCTTCCGGAAGACCTTGGCAATGAATGGTTCATCAAACCTGGCGCTACGGGAAAAGGCTCTTCTTGGGAGGATGCGATTGATCTCGGCGAAGCTTTGAAGGCGTGTGCTACTGCGGACAAATTGTATCTTGCAGCAGGAACATATACTCCGACACAATATGCAGGAGGCAGCAGCGATGCGGACAAGACATTCCTTCTGACTCAGAATGTCAGGATTTACGGCGGTTATCCTGCAAATCCTAAAGCAGGAGATGCAGCGGATCCAGCTGTCAACAAAACCATTCTCAGCGGAAATGAAAGTTCCACCCGTCACGTGTTTGTCATAGCCGCTCCCAAGGATGACGACTACAGCATACAGATCAATGGAATTACTGTCCGTGGAGGATGCAACACAAGTACAAAAGCCGGCTCCAATAAACTGAACGGTGAATATTTCTTCACCGGATATGGTGCCGGAGTCTATGTGCTCGGTTCCAATGTCAAGTTCACAAATTGCTTTATCAAGGATAATAAATCTGTCAAGTTCGCATGCGGTATGTTCAGTACGAACAATTCGTATGTGGAGATGGAGCATTGTGAAATAACTGACAATATGGTGGAAAACGGAAATGCTGCCGGAATCCACAATGCGGGTACGATGATTCTCAGAAACTGCGGTATCAGACGTAACGGCTGCACTAAGAAATCACTCGTCGGCGGTTTTTATAATTACGACAACGATAAGAAACTTAATACTGCCAAAGCATATCTTTACAGCTGCGAGTTTGAAAACAATTCGGGTTCCACCAGCGGGATGAGAGTCAGCAATTTCTATGGACGAGAGAATTCTTTCTCCGTGATAGTCAATACTACTTTCTATGGTTCCGATGCGGGAAATGCTCCTATTGCGATTTATGGTAAGGGAGTAACTGATACTGAAGCTTATATCATCAGCTGTACTATTGCAGGAAACAAATCCAGCAGCCCTGAGGTCTGTTCGGGTATTACACAGGCGGAGAGTAAAGTGAAAGTTTATAACTCAATAGTTTCCGGCAATGCCGGAGGACGCGATGGAATCTGGTCGGCAAGTGACCTGGAAAAACTTATTGATCAGAGAAGTGAAGTGATATCTTATTCTATCAATGCCGAGAAAGTGTTCGGTGGTGATGATGTGGTGTCCGGCTTGTTGTTCGATCCGAAGATAATGCTCGGAAAGGCTTCAAATGGTGTGGTTCCTCTGATCGGCGAAAGCAATCCAGCCCTCACAAACGGTATGACAGCAGACCAGCTGAAGTCCATCAAGAGCGGCCGGGAACCGGAAATCGATGAGACGGAAGTGGTCAAAGACCAGAAAGGCAACCCTCGTACCGGTAAAGTCATGGGTGCCTATGTAGGAAAATAATCAATACAATACTAAACTAGACTATGCTTCAAGGGAGTTGTCCGTCACGGGCAGCTCCTTTTTTTACTTTACACATTCCCGCAGGCATCAATTTTCTATGGTTGCTTTCAGCGCTTGAGCTTCTCAATCTGGAGGTGGCATGTAGAAAAGAGGAGCAACCTCACGGCTGCCCCTCTCCAAAAACGTTTCAGGGATACACTCTCCGTCCGCCAAAGCTAAATCACGGCAATCCTCGACGCTTTCGCGGAAATCTGCTTTGGCCTCCTCAGATTGCGTGGTGCGTAATTAATTGGTAAGCAAATAATTAGCTGTTTTCAGAGTTTGCGAAACATCAACTCTGAAAATGCCTAATCCCTTGTGAAACAGAGCCTTATGCTCCACGGAAACTGTAACTGCCCGAGGTGCAGGGCAATTACGGATCTCAGTCCACTGCGGTTAAAAATGTTGAGAATGGAGAAATGTCTCCCGAAAGGGTTGATGCCAATTGGCAGTCAGGGCGACACAGGGAGCCCGCTTTCACGCAGAAGATTGAACAACTTGTCTCGGCCTATATCATGGCCGTTTTCCGCGAGCTTGAATTGAAGTTTACGCGCGCCTAGACGGGGCATGTCCTTCCGGATTAGCCTGAACTCACTGATGATGGCAGTGTTGTCGATCTCTTCCGAGCTGGCAGCATGTTGGTCGTCTTAATCCTTGTCCTTGTGGAAGATGGTCTCAGAGTCTTTTTGACTCATCTACTTCTTCTGGGTATCTTGCTGCTGCTTCACAGATTGCAAGTGCTTTGGAGCAGGCATTATACAAGCTCCTGTTTTGTTTCCCCACTTCAGAGTTAAGCCATGTTTTGTAAATATTTCTTCTGGACTCGTTGTCCAAGTATCTACTGTTTTGGAGGTTGGTTTCGTTGTATTCATATTTACCTTTTAATTTATCAATGATATTATTAACTTCCTCTTGACTGAAGCAAGTAACGGATAATTCATTAGTACTAAAATGATAACTACTACCATATATACCTAATTCTAGTAATGTTTTTTCAATTTGTTCTATTGTAATACCTTCTGGTGTTTTAAACACTATTTCCAATGCTGTTGCTTCTTCTTTTGAAGCGACATAGTTAGCTGCAATTACAGCATGTCTTAATCCTTGTTCTTGTGGAATATGGCTTCAGAGCGCGTCAAAGGCGATCGTAGAAAAACGGATTGGTGTCTTAATCCTTGTTCTTGTGGAAGATGGCTTCAGAGAAACGCATTTTCACTTCAGATGCTCGGCGATATGAGGTCTTAATCCTTGTTCTTGTGGAAGATGGCTTCAGAGGTCTTGCAGATTCTTTTACATCCACTGGAATACTGAGTCTTAATCCTTGTTCTTGTGGAAGATGGCTTCAGAGCCCTTAATCATTAAAACCCATTGTATTATGGCAACTTTGTCTTAATCCTTGTTCTTGTGGAAGATGGCTTCAGAGTGTAGATTTCGGAGTTGCAGAACTTTCTGCTATACGTCTTAATCCTTGTTCTTGTGGAAGATGGCTTCAGAGAGTGCTAAAGCAGGGATATGTATCTTGGCAGTTGGAGTCTTAATCCTTGTTCTTGTGGAAGATGGCTTCAGAGCCTATTTATCGCAATCTTCAGACTATTGAGTCTTTGAAGTCTTAATCCTTGTTCTTGTGGAAGATGGCTTCAGAGGATAAGATTGTAGTAGCTCAGGAAGTTTCTCAGGAGTCTTAATCCTTGTTCTTGTGGAAGATGGCTTCAGAGCCTGGCAATTAGACCGCAAATTCAAGGGAGAGGGTCTTAATCCTTGTTCTTGTGGAAGATGGCTTCAGAGACGACACCATTAACGCCAACATGAAGAATATAATAGTCTTAATCCTTGTTCTTGTGGAAGATGGCTTCAGAGCTATGCTGTAGTAGTACTCAAGCAGGGCTATGTGTCGTCTTAATCCTTGTTCTTGTGGAAGATGGCTTCAGAGTTTACGTACATGAGTATGATGGATGTGATACAGTCGTCTTAATCCTTGTTCTTGTGGAAGATGGCTTCAGAGTTATGCTAACATCTTGAAGAAGCTTCTTGCAGAAGTCTTAATCCTTGTTCTTGTGGAAGATGGCTTCAGAGCAGGCAATGCATTTATTTTAAATATGCAATGGAAGATGTCTTAATCCTTGTTCTTGTGGAAGATGGCTTCAGAGCGTGACGCTTCTGGTGCTGAGGTAGATTACTTCATGGTCTTAATCCTTGTTCTTGTGGAAGATGGCTTCAGAGCTCGTTACCAGAATCAAAGGAGATCGCAAAAAAACGTCTTAATCCTTGTTCTTGTGGAAGATGGCTTCAGAGGGCAAAAAATGCAAAGTGATGACCATTAGACTGTTATGTGTAAAAAATGAATGTGTATTCATTTTTTAGCGAAAAAAGTGTACCTTTATAAACGTTGAAACCACAGACTTTTCAAATAACTTTCTAAATCAAAGTTACCAAAAATACATATATAAACAAAATGTCAAAGAACTATATGCACAGGAAAATTATCGAAAAAATCTTCCTGTGCTGTATTTTGTTTTGTCTTACTGCTGCGTAAGAGTATCTATGAGTTGTGTTGTCCGTGTATCCCCAAGATACCTGATTAAAGTATTGTTCATGCTGTCAATGGACCAACTGCCTCTCTTTGGATGCTTCTCACGCGCATTGATACTTGGATAGATTTCAATTATATTGTTGTAAATAAGATCTTTGTCATGATCGGTCAAAACTCTGTATTCCCGGAGGTATTTGTCAATCTTTCCAGTATAAGCTTTTAGTGTACCTTTAAAAGGACTGATAGGAAGGAATGGCAATATGCCGTTTCCATAATTGCGAATCCTCTGTATCAAGGTATTACATCTACCTATGAGCTCCATGAATTCTATAGCGTGGTTAGGATATCTTTGCGATAATTCTGTAAATGAATTTATGTGTTGCTCAATTCTGTTTATGAGGTTATTTCTGTCCTCATCGTTTAATTGACCATTGAGTCCATTTACAATATTATCAGTCATGTTGAAAGCACGGATAATCTCATCACGAGATGTGCTGTAATCATTTTCTCGTATATTATCGATTTGATCCTGATATTGATCTGCAAGATTTCGGATTTTACCATTTATATCGCGCTTCATCTCAGAAATAATCTTTTCCGCTTTACAGAAATCACGATTTGTAATCAGATGTGGTACTCTGACGGTGTAAGTCTCTATAACATCAATTCGGGCTAGGCTCTGACTATCTTCCTCTTCAATATCATTGTCGATATCTTGTTTGAATAATCTGTTTGTGTCTGGTCTCTCCGTAATGTGTAGCACTCTGTTGTTTAGAATACTGCTAAAAGTAGGTAAGTTCTCTTTCTTCTCTGACTTGTTCAAAGCAAATTCATTCTCGTTTCGATTTGTTGACATACGCATGTACGAGAAATTATTGTTGACCTCTTCATCTATTCCTCTTGCCATAGCGCATAACTCGCGGATGGAATTTGAGTTTTCCCATCCTGTGCCAATATTCTCTGTCATCACATCTTTAAATTTATTAAAGTAGTAATCAGTTTCCTGTTGAGTCGGATCATCAGTCTTGGCGAAAATGTCTTTTATGGAAATAACTGAAAGTTTATCAATGCTGATCTTTACCTTACCATATCCAAGCGGTTTTGCTTCACCGATAGAATGGCAGCATTCCGGATGTCCATTGAATGTCAATGCTGCTATAAGTGCACCGAGTTCACATTCCTTGAGATTATGGAATGTGATACGACCTTTAAATGACGTGCCCTGGTCAAGTGGTATAAATTCACATGTCTGAGAGTCGGTTCCTTTATTTGGTGGAAGGAGGGTTGTTCGTACAGGATATCGTTTTCTTCCTTTGATTTGTGCATTGGCGTCATTCCAAGTGCCGCTACTTGCATACAAGGGTCCGTAGGATGGTTTAGGACTGCCTAATACGGTGGTAACAATACCACATTTATTTGGCGTGTCGCATGCAAAGGCATGGGAAATGTTAACTCGGCCCTTCAACTGTTTTAAAGATTCTTTTGCGGTTCCGAAAATACATTCGGCAAGATCTTTTCTTCTATTGCTTTGTAATTCAATAGGGATAGCGCCTTTTATGAAATTTGCTGTCGGAATACGGAACATGTATGCGAGCCCGATTGAATCGATAGGACCATTATTTCCGTTCTTTCTTGAAAAGAACACTGGTACGCGTCTACCTTCATTTAAGTATCGCTTCCAGATTTTTTCGTAGTCGTAATTATTTTTGTGAATAGTTAGAAAATCATTAATTACATTTGTGTCAATAGGTTCTTCGTCTTCGGATTCAAAAAAAACAAATTCGTAGTATTTTCCTTTCTTTTTTATTGGGTCTCTTTTACTAGGTTGTCCGGTTACTACAATGCATCCTTTTTTTCCATTTGCGCCAAAACTTGCAATAAGCCTGTCGTAATTGTCCTGCACCGTAGAAAAAGTTATTTATGTCTTGATTATCTAAACTGATTTTCAAGATATTCTTGTATTTATAGTATGCGGAGCGTAATTCTTCTTCATCATTTTTATTTGTACATTGCCTGTTTAGTGTTAGGTTTTGTCCGAACATGGCCAATGCTGTGCCGTAATGATTGTCGATTTCCTCTGGTTTGATTCGTCCGGGTACGCCACAGTCATTGATGATATATTCTTCATTTCCATCCTGAGATAGTCTTTTATATAGCCATCCGCATTGAACGTGTTTCATTTTATCAAGGTAAAAATTACCTTCAACATATGCGACAGGATTTTTTTGGCTATTGAGATCCCTGATACCAAATCGTGCGTCCTGAACCTGCGTCATCTTCCCGAAACTGAGAATCTCGAGCACATTGCGAATTTCTCCCTTGATGGAAGTGCTCGGAATAAAAAACTTTCCGTCATGAGTTTTACTGAACGTGGAATCTGGGTGTTCCCTATCGGTATAGCCATTCCTAACGAATATTGGAGTCTTGGCTTCAATAGTATATTCGATGCTGCCGCTCACGCCATCTTCAAATGGAATGTCCTGTGAAATGTGATTGGCCCATGATGGGTAGAATGCTTTGTTCTCGAGAGGAACAAAGTTATATGGTGCTTTAATCATGATTGCCTCCTTTTATTTTGGTGCCGAACCCCTTGAATACCAGTCCCTTCGGACGTAGGGTTTCCCAATTGTCATTGATTTTATCTTTTACTGTTTCCCAGACGCGAATGAAGTTCAGCGGCAGGGATAGTTTAAGCCTACTATTGGCAATATATTGTTCCTCTCCGCCCTCTGTCATAACTTCTGAATCCGGAGCAATGAATCTACGAGCGTTGAAATCATAAGTTTTGACAATATATTTTCCGTCAATGAATTTGATGCTGATAGACTTCTTCTCCTCATCCGAGTAAAACTGTCCCTCAATGATAAAAGGATTTATCTTTTCATCGAGATGGAGTTCGATATCTTTGTCAATGAATGTCCTCGGCTCTGTCTGGTCGCTATACCAGAGATAGCCTTGTGCGTTTTTTAATTTAATATCTATACTCATAGTTTTTGTCCGTTTCTAATGATTGAACACTTGAATGTGCCATGACCGCGTCCGCTTCCTCCTCCGAAGGTCAATGTGCCTAAATCAATATCCTTGAGCGCTCTTTCAAGACATTCTAAAGCATCAGTTAAGCCTTCTTCTCCGGTATCCTTTACCGTAATTGTGGTTTTGAGTTCCAAGTCTCTTCCGTCAATTACTTTCTCTGAGAAGAGTGCTCCATCGATAGCCCCTCCAGTGAATCTGTCAATGCTGACGTGATTGAACACTTTTTCCTTTTCTTCATTCCTTTCCACTAACAAGTCGTTGAAAATGCAAATTCCGCGTCGCAGGTCTTCTTTATCTTTCTGGTATCCAAAAAGCAGCCCTACGGCTTTGTTCATTCCTCCCGAATAATTATCAAATTCTTCTGCAGGAATCTGCATTGCATATTTGCCCTCTTTAAGGTTACTGTAAAATGCAACTCTATGAGCGATAGCCCCTTTCAATGATGTCGCAGGAATCAAGTATTTTTCCTTGAAAGTACCTTCGTTTTGGCAGTTCCATTCTATACACTCTTCCCTTACCTGAATATCATCTACATCTTTGTCTCCAAATCCTGCTCCGAAGGAAAAGAAATCGTTAGGTGTCAATGTCAGTTCATATGTTATCCATCCTTCATCTGTGGAGGATTTTTCGAATGCCTCCCAGTCGGCATAATTTGAGGATAGGTATGATGAATGATTCAGATACTTCTCCAACTCGCATCCGTTGCTCAAGATAAGTGTCCTCTTCTTGATTTCATGGACTTTCATCTTGCCGAAACCATTGCGAGTGCCACCGCCGATTCTGACGGTTGAGGAAAATAACGAAGAAAGGACCTCGTCGAAAAATGAACTTGCAGAATCAAGGTCGCCGGATTTGGCAACCATTTCTATATCAAAGGCGAATCTGCAGCCTTTGTAGATGACCTCTTCGTCGAACTTTCCGGCATTCTTTGCAACACCCTTATCGGTTAAACAGACGTGATTTCGCTTGGGCAAGCGTTTGAATCTGTTCGAAAAGTCAGTATCAGATAGGTTGGATATCCCATCAATGACATTGCCTTTCAAGTCAATGATTTTTCCTTCACTAAAAATGATGTCTGAGCCTTTGGAATCATTGTCATTTTCCTTGGAGGTACTTTTGACGCCGAAGAAAGTGCCCTTTGTCTTTTCGTCCAAAGCATGGCAGAGAATACCTGCTATGCTTGTTCCAGGTATATATGGAAATCCATTGATGTCCTTTAGGATTGCTGCGTCAGTAAGCATTGTCTTTCTTCCGGAACCTATGACCAATGGTGTTTCAGCTTCGAGTACGACATGTGCCTGAAGCCTTGTATCGTATATTGTTGTGTTTGACATACTCATTTCTGTTTGCATTTTTTAGCCATTTCTGCCGAAAGATTTATCATGATATATCTCCAATTGGCGTCAGTGACCTTTCCATTCTCTATCTGGGTGTATAGTTCTTGTTTCTTGAACTTCCATTTGTCTTCGGCTACACCATCGTTAAGATATTTCTGTAAGTCGTCATAGAACTTGTCAAAGTCAGATGACCTTTCCGCAAGATTTCTTATATATCCCCATTGGGAAGCGAACTGCTCGCCGTTTTTCTTGAATGTCGGCAATAGCTTCCAAGCCATATCATTGACAATCTTGTAATTCTCATTCTGCTGGTCTGATATCATACGTGATTTCAGTACTTGTAACAAACTGGTGTTTGACGAGTTGGCTGGTATAGTTATCTCTTCTCTTCTGTTGTCTTTGTCTGGATCGCTTTTAGCAAACCTTAGAGGAACTTTTCCATCTTTATCGCAATCCAAAAAGGCCGGATTGTATATCACTTTCCCGAAACCCTCGCATTGATAGGCCCCGATATATCTGGAGTCGGAAGGGGATTGTGTTCCATTCAGTTTTACTACGAATACGCTGCCTTTCTCTATTCCACATCTGTCGGTGTCTGGAGTCTGTCGTTTTGCATTCCATGGAGCATACTGGAATGTCCTGATTTGAGACTTTTCCCAATCAATTTTTGCATCGGAACCAAATCCGAGTTCTTCGACTGTAGGTTGGAAAGTAGTCACGCCTGAATCTTTGTCAATAAAGATTAGACGGCCATCTGCGTAAACTGTGGCAAACTCTTCTGTTCCGGCTTCTCTGGAATTGAAAGTAACAAACTTTTCATCTGCTGTAATTTTTACCAGTCCATACTGTGATGTTTTGGAATGACCGATGTGTCTTTTACCTATTAGCGCTTCATTGATGGCTTTCTCAAGACTGTCATTGTCAATCTCTACTTCGAAGCCGAGCTCAAGCCCTTTGCGAAGGGATTCATACGAATACATCTGCTCGTCCTTTGACCTGCGCTTGTCTCTGTCATATGCGGACTTTATTGCAACAGATTTGTCTGTTTTGATTTCTAGGGCAGAATCATTGTTAAAGGTGTAGAATCCGCTTCTGCACTGTTTTGGCTGAGCGTCACCTGGATTCCATTTGTACATGATATATGCTCCATCATCGAAAAGATTTTCTCCTTTTTTATAATAATAGACAGCAGGAATTCTTAGTGAACGAATGTTGCCGGACAATGGATGCGCGTCACCGAATCTGACGTGGCCGCTGTGAAACATCTCAAGAGACTCTTCTTGCGAGAGTATGCCATATAACTTGGATGCAGCGATTCCCAGAAATGCATTTCCCGGGATGAAGTCCAGTGTCCCTTGTTGTGCCTTGGTGCCGGCATTCTGTGTCAGAATTATATCTGATAGTAGAGTGCATTTATATTTCAATGTCTTCATAGTCAGATGGATTTAATGGTGAACTTGCATCTGCCGAGGCCTCGATTCCTATTCTCGCCTAGGCGTTTTATGAATGCGATGCTATCCTCAAACAATTTCTTGGTCCTATCATCTTCCTCTGGAATGTTAAGAATCTGTCCTTCTAAAGTGCAAGGAAGTGTGACCTGTGTTTTTCTGAGGCTATGATTGACGGCAATGCCGTTATCACCGATAGCTGTGGAGGCAACAGCCTCAAACAGATAATTCTGTGCATTGGCATTGATAATGGCATCGTAGTCGGTGGCCGGGAATTCAGCATTTGAGAAGAACGCTTTGCCAATCTGAGGGATTTCCGCTATTTCGCTTCTCTTGCCAAAAATACTGTCAATGATTTCTTGTGAAGGGTATCTGCCCGGAGCAAGGCAGATCAATGTTTCGGCAGCTTCTCTGATAAGTCCTTTGATAGTTTTACCTGGCACGAAAGGCATTCCTTTGGCGTCTTTTATGACCAATGAATCGACATCAGCTCCTGCTGAAAGTCCGGATCCGCAGTGCCAATATGAGAAGAACTCGATTGTATATGTAATATCCATAGTTCTGAGTTATTTCGTTTGTTGGTAGATTATAGAATGCAATGACAAAACATCATATGCGGGATAGATGTTGTGCTTAGAACCTTTCTTGTCCGTGAAGGTGCGCCAAGAAGTCAGGGCCTCAGCTTCTCCTTTCATGACAGGATTGACTTCTTTAATCCTGTCATGAATCTGATTTGCTTTTTCGAGTCCATTTGGCTCCATCATTGCTGAAAGCCACTGTCTGATGTCTGATTTTAAAGCATTTCCATTCTTACTGTCAAGATTCTTTATCCTTTCTATCAGGTCGTCTATTGTCCATCTGTCAGGTGTATCATTCAGATAATATGCCCCATATTTGAATGAATGTCTATCAGGTGTGGTGAGTTCACGTTTCGTTATATCTTCGTAGGACTCAACGAAACTGTCTTGAACTTTATGGAACATTATGCATGATTTCTCGCGATTGGAGTCTTTCTTTGCAGCGGTGCATAATTCTTCGGCCAGATTGTATGCATAGTAGTAAGGGAATGATGATTTTACGTATGCAATGCCGGCGCAGGCTGTCAGACCATTCTTGAGAACTGCATATTTCTCTGCGAGCACTTCGAAATTCTCTTTGGTGAATTTTTCAAAGGCTTCAAGATAGTTCTGAATAAAAGACATTGCCAAACTGCCTCTTATTATGACGGTGAGGTCGTCGCCACCCAAAACGACTGGTCTGAAAGGAAGATCTGTCCCATTCTTGATGGCATTTTCGAAGACTATACCAGCTGCTGATTTTGCAGCCTTAATTGTTGACTCGTCTAGTTTTGAAGAAAATTCATGAAAATCTCTACCAGACGGGTCGTTCTTACTGATAGTCTTGACGATTTGTCCAAGTCCATTGCCATCTGCATGTATGACGGCAATCCAATCATTGGTGTCTGTGAAACTATCAACACGGTTAGTGGTATTGACGATGTCTGCCATTTCTTCTCCTATGGCTTTTTTTAGCAGAGAATATGTGTCTGCAGCTTCGCGTTTGCGGAATGTCCCTTCGTCGCAAAAGTCATCCTGGTTATAGACCTCTTGATGATATCTTTCAGGCAGTCCGGTTTCACGAGAACGTTGTATGCCCATGATCCCTAATGTAAGAGGCTGCATCGGCATGTTCCTTCCTTCGCGGAGACGGTCTTCTAATTTGAGCCGAGCAGTATCCAAGTTGTAATCATTATGTAGTTCTATTACTGCCTGACTGATAGTTATTCCTGGAGCGGCTTCCAGAACTCGTTTCGGAAACTCTCTGAAGACTTCATTACACTTGTCCTCATTGTCAAATATGTATTTGATATTACCGGCAGCATTGATAATGGCATTTTTATCTTTGTTAAGTTCTGTTATGCTGATTCCTAATTGTTCGGCGAACATCTTGGTACATATTTCCTCGACAAGTTCGCTGGCACCGATAATCTCCCTTAAGGTGTTTGTCTGGAAAATGAAGCTCTGTATTCCTTGGACAGCAGCTCCGTAGAGAAATTTATTCATGGTTACTAGTTTATTTATGTTCTATGGGGAGTCCCTCATAAATGTCCTATCAAAGTTACTAGTAAATTTAGAAATAATCAATGGATTACAATGAAAAATAAAAACGATTTGCAATATGGGCCAAATTTTTTTCGAAAATGAAGTTTTAAGTAAAAAAAATGATAAATTTGGGAAGCAATAAACTAGAACTATGCAATCGAATGAAATACTGAATGTTTTTACACTCTTTACAGATATTGACCTGACGCCGGAAGAAATTCCTTTCTTCCGAGGTGCGATGATTCGTCTGGCAGGCAATGAGAATATTGATTTCCATGATCACGAGAATGCAGGATTCAGATATTCGTATCCGCGGGTTCAATATAAGATAATTGATGGCAAGGCCGTAGTTGTTTTTGTGGGAGATGGCGCTGGCTCTATAGGGAAGATTTTATCAGGCGCCGGATCGACAATTCAAATTGGCCGCCGTTCCGCAGTTTGCAATATTACTGATATGCCTTTGTTTCAGTCGGTGGTTCAGGTCAATAATATAAGTAACACATATAAATTGTCTCGATGGCTGCCACTGAATCAGGATAACTATGAGTTGTTCTCTTCTTTGGAGAGTCTGCGGGAAAAGTGCGCTTTGCTGGAGCGATTATTAATCGGCAATATTCTTTCGTTTGCTAAAGGTGTTGGGATATTTTTCGATTCAGAGGTTGAGGTCAGTATTGTGGATATCGAGATGATGGGGCAATATAAGTTTAAAAATGTGAAAATGTTGGGCTTTGACGTTGTTTTCAGAACCAATGTCTCTTTGCCGCAGTATGTCGGCTTAGGTAAAGGCGTCAGCTTAGGATTTGGAATAATAACATATAAATAATTGTATATGGAAAAGTTAGTTCATGTAACCTTATTAGGAAAAGAAGCTCTGCCAGTATTTTATCCTATCGTATCGTTCAAGTGCAAGATAATATATGTATTAGGTTCAAAGGAAAGTCAATCTTCATATTCCGGGTTGAAATCAGTGTGTGAATATATCGGATGTGAGATACATTTCATTGAAGTTGATCCGATGGATATTCCTAAAATAATGCAGGCTTGCGAGGATGTTCATTCAAAATATCCCGCTGAGACAAAGTTTCAGTATAATATTACTGGAGCGACCAAGACAATGTGTATTGGAGCATTTATTGTCGCAAAAAAACATGATGCTGATATTATTTATACAGATGCGAAAACGTATCTGGATATGAATACTTTTAAAAAATACCCTCTCGAAGATAAACTTGACAGTAAGCTGATATTTATGATTCAAAGGCAAAAACTCAAGTCCTATGCTATTTGGAATAATCAGGATGAGGGTGAAAAGGTGACAATATCCAATAAAATCCATGACTTTATTGTTAAATATAACTCTGTTTATGAAAATCTTAGTGATCGGTTTCGCAAATTGGACTATATTCCAAATGAGTATAAGGTGAATTCTATAAATTATTCATTTTATGATGGAGATTTGGAGATAACACAGAATGAACGTACATTATTACATATCATAAATAAGTCGTCTAAGAAGTTGTTGTTTGAAGGACGTTGGTGGGAATGCTTAGTTGCCGATGCAATGTCAAAATGGTCTGATGACAGATTTGAAATATGGAATGATGTTGTGTTCGATATTGTTGATAATCAGGAATATAATGCCGATAAAAATGAGGTTGATATCCTTGTTAATATTGGTAACACTTTTGTGTTTGTTGAATGTAAATCCGGAGCGATTACTCAGAATGAACTCTATAAACTAGATAGTGTAAAGCAGACTTATGGCAGCAAAAAGTCTAAGAGTGTTCTTGTGTCTTTTTGGCCTCTTAAAGAAGATTTGAAACAAAAGGCTGATGATTTGCAAATTTCAGTAATAGCTCCAGATCATAGGTTTGGTAAAATCTTGGACAGAATTCCTTCTGAAATGAATAAAATTATTGAAAGGTTAACAATATAGGCTCATGGCGAGAAAGGTTTTCATGTCAGTTCTTGGAACTGGTTTTTATTCGGAGTGTACATACGTCGGCGCCAATACGAGAACTCAAACTCGTTTTATCCAAGAGGCTACGCTGAATGAAATTGGAGCGAAGGCGTGGACGTCAGAAGATAGTGCGTATGTGTTCATTACAAATAGATCCGAGACCGATAACTGGGTAGTCAAAGATAATTGTAGAACAAACCAGCGATCCAAGGAGAGCGAACAATATTATGGCCTTAAGAAGGTTTTGGACGACATGTCTCTGTCGTGTACAGTTGAATCTGTGAAAATTAAGGATGGCAAAGATGGGAATGAGATGTGGGATATATTCAATACCATATACGGATGTGTACAGGATGGGGATGAATTATATTTTGACTTGACTCACGCTTTCAGGTATCTTCCTATGCTGGTGCTTGTCCTGGGAAGTTATGCCAAGTTCTTGAAAAACGTCAAGATCGCCTATATCTCATACGGCAATTTTGATTCGCGGACAAAATGTGCAGATAACCCAGATAGGGACGAGGCACCGATTGTCGATTTGCTGCCGTTGTCTATTTTGCAGGACTGGACATTTGCTGCAGGACAGTTCATTAAGAGTGGTAATGTCGAAGAAATAGTCAAATTGTGCGAAAATGAATTCTTGCCATTAGTGAAAGCCTCCAGAGGGAAAGATGTAGCTGCAACTGCATTACGATATTACACGAAGGTGTTGAATTCTACTATCCAAGATCTCAGGTTTTGCAGAGGTATATCATTGATTGATTCGGATAATATTATCTCCTTAAAACGGAGTACTTTAGATCTTGGTGAATCGATGATCGATTCTTTGAATCCGTTGTTGGGCAAAATAGTGGCGTCTTTTGGGGATTTCGATGATTATGCAAGTATCAATAATGCATATAAGTCTGCTTTGTGGTGCTATAATAAGGGAATGTTTCAGCAAAGTGCAACTATTCTGCAGGAAACTGTGGTGACGTTTTTTTGCAGGAGGCATGGACTAAATGAACTGGTCGAGGAAGATAGGCGAGTTGTGAATGATACATTTTTTGCAATTAATAGGGATAAAGGTTGTGAACTTTCCGGAAGATGCAAAGAACTCATGAATGATGCATATATGGATAAAAAATTGGCTATGTCATTCGATAAGTTAAGCAAGACCAGAAATCATTTCAACCATGCTGGGATGAAGAGAGATCGTAAAACAGCTGAAGATATGAGACAAGATATCGCAGATTCGTTAAGTTCATTTCAGCACTTGTTTGCGCTTCCTAAAATATTCATTAACTACACAAATCATCCTGTCAAAGACTGGTCTGAAGAGCAGGTTTCCGCTGCAAAGAAATATGCGGAAGAGTTAGTGGATATTCCATTCATTGTTATTGACCCGGATAAAGATGAAGACGATATTGAAAAAATAGCTGATTCTGAATTGAAGAAAATATTGAAAGTTGCTGAAGGACATGATGCTACCGTGCATCTGATGGGCGAGCAGACATTGTCTTTCTCCTTGATCAAGAAATTGCAGGGTTTGGGTGTCCGCTGCGTTGCATCCACGACTAAACGCGAGGTCAAAGATTTAGGTGACAATAAGCGTGAGGTGACATTTAGATTTGTGAAATTCCGGGAATACTGATAGTCATGGAACTTGTGCTCAATACATTCGGAACAAGTCTGTCTAGGGATAATGAGGGATTTGTCATAAGAAATCACGATGGAAGTCAGCGAATACCTGTTGCTGGTATCCGCTCTATCCAAGTAGGAAAAGGTGCTCAGATTTCAAGTGATGCTGTGCTGCTTGCTATGGAGAATGAAATCGAAGTTGTCTTTATGGATAGGGCTGGAAGTGTGATGGGTAGAATATGGAGTCCCAAGTATGGTTCTGTATCCACAATCAGGAAAGGCCAACTTTCTTTTTCCTTTGGACACGAAGCCGTAAAATGGATCAAGGGGACAATAATCAGGAAGATAGAGAATCAGCAGGCTATGTTGTTGATGATGAACCCTGATGGAGATATGCGGTCGCAGAATATCATCGACAAGAACATAAATAGACTTGAGGATTATAAGAATAAGATTGCGACACTTGAAGGGGAAATTGTCAATGATATTTCGGCGACGCTGCGAGGATGGGAAGGTGTCGCATCGAAGATATACTTCGATACGATAAATGTTTTTCTCCCTGAAAAATATCGGTTTGAAAAGCGCACTCAGCATCCTGCGATGGATCCTGCCAATGCAATGCTTAATTATGGCTATGGTCTATTGTATGGAAAAATCGAAGGCGCATTGATAAAGGCTGGCATTGACCCCTATGTTGGCGTCATGCATAGGGATGATTACAATAGGCCTGTACTTGTTTACGATGTTATTGAGTTATATCGTGTATGGGTGGATTATGTGGTTTTCTCTTTGTTGTGTCAGAATGTCGTCACTGACGAGCATTATTCTGTCAATGATGATGGTTCTTGTTGGTTGGAGCCTCTGGGACGACGAGTCCTGATACAGTCTGTCAATGATTATCTGGACGAGGTCGTTGAGGAAAAAGGTGTTCAGAGAAGCCGTATGACCCAGATTTCTTTATATGCTCAAAACTTGGCGCAGGTTTTCAAAAAATATGCATAGTTATGTTCTCAGTTGGTTCTAATGTCCGAAATAATTCTGAACCACTCAAAAAAGTGACTCCGGAGTATCTCTTCAATGCTTTACGTTCTCCAAAGCCGGAGTTCTTGTCGAGAATCAGGCAGTTGAGGATTGTTCGTCAAATCAATGAATCTCAATATGTGCAGTTGAAACAGCAACTTCCATATTTTGTCTGTGCTTCATTCAATCCTCCTTTCCGTAACACGAAGAACTTCGCTTTTACGGAGTATTTCATCATGGATATCGATCATATTTGTGAGAAGGGGCTGATTCTTGATGATTTGAGGAGAAAAATTGAATCGGACTCGAGAACAATGATGTGCTTCCTGTCTCCTGGAGAGGATGGACTGAAAGTTATAATGAAAATCAAGGACAGATGTTATGATGCTGGAGTGTACTCGGTTTTCTACAAGAAGTTCGTTTATGAATTTAGTCTTCAGTATGATCTCCAACAGGTTTTGGATATAAGGACAAGTGATGTTACGCGGGCTTGTTTCATGAGTGTTGATTCTTCTGCGTATTATAACCCTGATGCGGAGCCTGTTGACATGGCTGAAATAATAGATATGGAGGATTCCTCGGTATTGCTCAGGCAGAAGAAAGAAGTTGAGGAGAGTATTTCCGCTTTGACAGATATGGCTGACTCGTCCAGTAATGCGGTAGAGATCCGGGAACCTGATGATGATGCAATGGAAAGAATTCGTGGTCTTTTGAATATGAAGACGAAGAAAGTCTCTGTGGAGAGGCCTGTATTCGTACCGGCAATTCTAGATACGATACAAGGTGAACTGAATGATTATGTCAGTGATATCGGATTCATGATCTCTGAAATAATCAACATTCAATATGGGAAGAAAATTAGAGCGAAGCTCGGGTTGAAAATGGCAGAGGTTAATTTGTTTTATGGCAAACGTGGGTTTTCTGTAGTGGTCTCCCCGAAGACAGGTACAGATGGAACATTAAATATTCTTCTGGCAGACACTGTTCGGGCGTTTATTGATGAAAGGTAAATATGCCGAGAAAGAAAAGGCCGCCCCTCAGTCTTGCGGCGCAGTCAAAGAAACTTCTTGAGTCGGGTATTGGCGGTAGTCCTAAAATTGAGAATAAAGAACCCAGCGATTCGTTATCCCCTCTTGAAGATAGAATTAAGGATCTTCTGGGATTGACGGAATCCAGAAAAAAGCGTCAGGATAGAATGCTGTTTTTTGTAATGTATGATATTGAGAGCAATAAGGTAAGGCGGCTTGTTTGCAAGTACCTGATCCGGGAAGGTTGTTCCCGTGTGCAAAGATCCATTTTTCTTGCTGATTTGCCGATTGACACTTACGCGAGAATAAAAAATGATCTTGCTGAGATACAAACATTGTATGATAATGAAGATAGTATAATTGTACTTCCTGTGTCAACTGATTATCTCAGGATGATGAAGGTTATAGGCAAAACTGTTGATGTGGACATTATTACACATACGAAAAACACTTTATTTTTCTAGATAGTATTGTTATGAAGATTCTTGGCCAACAACAAAAAGTCGCATTGGAGCGAATTTCGGAATTTCTTAAAAGTGACAGACGTTTTTTTCTGCTAAAGGGTTATGCCGGTACAGGAAAGACTAGTGTCGTGCCTGAAATATTGAATGCTGCTGTCGGTTATGAGGTGAAACTTATGTCGCCCACAGGTAGAGCTGCAAAGGTTCTTGCGGAAAAAGCACATGTTCCAGCGACGACAATACATCGGGGAATATACCGCCTATCGTCAATAGAAGTGAAGATGGAGGATGACATATCGTCCAGATCCGAGGCAATCCGCACCGCAAAATTGAAATTCTATTTCCCTTTAGACCTGGATGCAGGTATGAAACCTCGACTGATTATTGTCGATGAAGCATCGATGGTGCAGTCATGCACTATGCGAGATGAAGTGTTCGCGTTCGGGTCTGGTTCGATTTTACGTGATCTTGAGACATATCTTGCAAGTACGCCAGGGTCTAAAATCATATTTATTGGGGATCCGTTGCAGCTCCCTCCGGTAGGGGAGTCTAAATCAGCTGCATTGGATCTGTCGTCATTTCCTCAAGGCGATGCGGAGGAATATGTTTTGACTGAAGTTGTCAGACAAAGCTCTGGTAGCATTATTTTGTCGGAGTCGATGAAAATTAGAGATTTGTTGAATTCTGAAGACAGATATGAGTTTATGATTGATGAAAAGCCAGGGGAGCTTGAAACGATTGGTGCGGATAAAGCCTTGAGTCAATTTGTATCCGATTACTCTATGGGGAAGAGCGTTATTTTCATTGCGTATTCAAATAAAAAAGTTGCAGAATATAACATCAGTGCGAGGAAAATCCTTTATGGCAAGGATGCACCGGAAGTTGTCAATGGCGAAAGACTGATGATTGTCCAGAATAATTATAGCCATGTTGGGTTTGAATTGATGAATGGGGAGTTCGCGAAAGTTGAAGAGGTCTGTTCTCCATGTGAATCTCGTCACATTACGCTGCGGGAGAATGGAGCCTCAGGTGTTAAAGAATACATAATTGAATTACGATTTTACCGCATGAAACTATTGCTTGATAACGGTGAGAAATTAGAGACGATGTTGTTTGCTTCACTTTTGACTGATGAATATGTTTTGCAGCAGAATCTGATCAATCGCGCTATGTATGTAGATTTTGTAATTAGGCATAGTAAACTTAAACCAGGGTCTGAAGAATTTAATGACGCATTGATGCGAGATGAGTATTATACAGCTGTTAGAGTGAAATATGGTTATGCGGTGACTGGTCATAAATCTCAAGGAGGAGAGTGGGGAACGGTCTTTGTCGATTTTGATGGACGACGTGGACTTGATACATCAACGCTTAGATGGGATTATACGGTCATTACGAGAGCGAGGACCAGATTGTACATGATAGGGACACCTCGGAAAAATAAGTTTTCTCAACTTGAAATCAAGTCTGTAATTAAAGCCAACGGCTATCCTAAAATGTCGGAAAGGATTCTGAATCGACCGATGACTTTGGATGAGAAACGTGAAGATGTGGAAAACCGTTTGTCTGGCACGGAATTTACGATAAATGAGGTAAAAAGTAAGCCGTATCGTGAAATTTATTTGATTCATTGCCCTGGGGGAGACTATAGCTTTGATGCGATATACAATAAGTCGCAGATATTCAGGCCGTTTACGTCGGTGTCTAACGGTCCGGAAATCGACATGGTTTTGGAACTGCTCAATTCTGAACCAAGTGGAAGGATTATAGAAAAGTATTCGCCTTCAACTGAAATGTTGCCTGTGTATGAGTTGGTTCAGAGCGCATGCGAGAGTGTCAACGTGACGATTGTGAATGTGCAAGAGTACGCTGAAGCATATAAGGTGGTGTACTGTTTGGAAACTGATGGTAAATCGTATTTGGATGTTTTTATAAATTCGAAGGGTGTTGTGACGAGTGTGATTCCACATTCAACTTTAGGTCAAAATGATTTGAAATTGATGACCCTCTTAAATAGGATTGAAGAGTATGCAAAAAACAAGTGAAATTTATAGATTGAGAAAATCGGGGCAGTTGGAAGAGGCCTATAATCTTGCATATGAGTTATATAGCCAATATGAGTCGGATGAAGATGTAAAAAAAGCATTGGCTTGGGTGCTGGTTTCGTTATGTAAGAAGAATATAGAAGAAAACGATATCGTATCAGCAAAAGAGAAGTTTCGTCTTTTGGATTCTCTTGGTATGAAAGGCGGAGATATGTATGCAGATATCCTTGTTTCGCAGATAGGTTTTTATCGGCAACGATTATCTGTTTGGGGTGAATTGGAAAGAATGAGCAAAGCAGGAAACGAAGTGGAGGCCTATGCTCGGGCAAAATCATTGCCGTCGTCAGATTTATCTATCAGTAATGCTACCTCGTATGGCTGGATTATTTACAGGTATCTGAAAAAAGAATTGACTTCCATACCTGTTTCGGAAATGAATGAAATTCTGACAGCGTATTTGTCTCTTCCTGTAGAGCGCCCATCTTTGCTTCATTCTCAAATTCTCATGATTGCGGAAAACTATCTTTCATATAACGGACATGAACAGTTTGATTTCTTGCAATTCTTTAAAAAATGGGATCCTAATAATTTGCGAAATGAGGACCTTAGGACAGAGACTAGAGAAATAAATGGCAGAAATGTTACTTTTCGGTCTTTGGCTGCGAAATCGATGTCGTTATGTGTTGCAGATGTTAAACGTTCTAAAGATAGGGCTGATATTGAATGGCTTTCAAATGTTTTTGATAAGTGCGCTCTAAAGGACGATAAATGGTCTTTACGTCAAAGGGCTATTTTATATATTCTGTCTGGAAATAAACAGGCGGCATCTCAAATATATCGCCGGCAGTTGAAAATGCCAAATCCGGAATACTATCTTTGGTCTGAGGCTGCATGTTGCGAGCCTGATATGGACATTCGGGCTGGGCTTTTGTCAAAAGCTCTTACATTAAAAATCAAAGATGAGTTTCTTGGCAATGTGCGTCTCGCAATGGCCGATACTTTTTTAAGGCTTGAAAGGCCGGAGGCTGCTGCTATTGAATTGGGCAAATATCACAAACTTTATGAATCCCATCAGTGGAATCCCAATGCGAGGTATAATGAACTTGTGTCTAAACTGGAGACGTTGGGGGTGCCACTGGGGAATCCTAATCGTGATAATACTGAGCTATATAGACGCTATTTGCCTAAATCTCTTGAATATGTTTATTCGGATTTGCCGATTGAACATGCCATTGTGGATAATGTCAATGAAGATAAGCAACTTTTCCATGTTATATCATTGTCTAGAAAAACGTCAATAGTGTATTACAGGGATACGGAGCTTAGACCGAATGTCGGAGACATCCTTACCCTGAAGTACATGAGTAAAGTACACAAAGAGACTGGAAATGTATCGTGGAAGGTAATAAGCATGTCTGAGGATAATACGGGAAACACTTACGGCCTCAAAAAAGAAATAACGTCTGGCCGCCTTAAAGTCTCGTTAGGGAAAAATGGACTTTATGGCTTTGTGACTGAGCATAATTTCTCCGCTTATGTCCCATCGTATCTGCTCCGCAAAAATGGAATAACCTCTGACTCTTGTAGCTTTTTCGATGTCTCAGCTGTCGCTGTCTTGTCCGCTTTTCCATCCAAGTGGACGGTCATCGACTTTCACGCTCCTATTCAACATTAAGACAAAAGACTTTGGCAAACGACACGTGAAACATCCAAAACTCACAATTTGAAGTACTTGCAAGCCATCATGTCCAGCTGCTCATCGGTAATGTTTGAGACGCCAGCTTTCTTTATCAGAGAGAACTCCTCTTTGTTCTTGCTGATGACAAACTTGCGCTCGCATCTTCCTCCCACTCTCCCCATGCTCTCAAATGCTCAACAATCGTACTCTCGACACGACCGATCCATTCTTCCGCTACGCCATTTTTCAATGCTACCGTGCGGAAGTTCTTCAGTGAAGATGCGACATCGCTAATGACGGTATCTGGCCTGCGGATGCCGTTGTCGCGGGCGAAGTCAATGATGTCTCCGCGGGTGAAGCCGCTAATTTTCGCGCGTATAAACAGGCAATGCTCCTCGTTCGGCAGATATCCGCCCCTGTTTATGACGTATGTGATGTCGTATGCCGGAGATAATCTCCACGATCCGTCTTCGGTCATTGTGAATGAGAAATTCTTGTTGTGGTCGTCAGTATTGTTCGCAAGGACATTGAATACCATTCTGCGGAAAACCTCTTGGCAATCGGCCTCCGGAAGGTGTAGTTTGCGACAAGTCGCTATCAGCTGCTCGTAGCTGTCGGCATCGGGGTTTATCGCTGCCAATGTTTGTGTATGTACCTTCTTGCTCCCGTCGCGATCGAAGCGTTCTGTCAGGAAATGATTGTTTCCCTCGGCAGAATACAATTCCGAAGGCATCATGCGGATGCCGGCCATTCCGGCCAATTCATAATAAGTCATTTCCAATTCCGCTGAACTGTACTCGGAATTCCCGAACTTCAGCAGGTGGTAGCTGAAATCCTCCATTCCGGAAATCTGTCCGCTGCGGAGTTCTCCTGTCTTCCGGTTGATGGCAATGATTGCCTTCGGCTGTCGCCCTCCCGCAGAAGTCCCTACTGTCAATAAGGACTGCATGGTGATGGATTCTTCCGGAAGAATTCTGGCGTTCTCTCTTTCCGCAAAGATGCGCTCGGCCAAGTCGGCCAATGATTTTATGTCAATCTTGTCTGATTTCCGCTCAAGAGGTACTTCCGGCAGGAATTCCAATGCTCCCATTCCGCGTCTGCCGATAAATGCCAGTTTGTCAAGCGGATTGATGTCCGCACTTGAAAGCCGGTTCTGCTGGCGCCATAGCTCAAACAACTGATTGCCCCAGGCATCGGGTAAGGAATCTGCGACAAAGGCCGGAAGCTTCTGATAGATCTTTTCGCTTTCGCCCCATATCGGTGTCAATGCCCCAGCGCTGTCAATAGGCGCTGAAATCGGTGATATGTTCAGGCCTCTCTTGACGAATTCCGGGTTGTATGTAAAATATGCCAGGCGCCGCCGGTCGTCCCACGACAGCCTGCCTATTTCCTCATTCCAAAGTATCACTTTCAATGTTTTCAGCATATTCCTGTATTATTTTGAATGGCGGATGCGTTGTGCTTTTTTCTCATTTTTACGTATCAGATATGGCGACTCGGGAAGTTCCGGCAGAAGGCTGTCCATGTTATTGATCTGACCTATGACTTTCATCAGGAGAATGAAAGTCGACAGTGTCAGGTTGGCCGCCGCTCCGCTCTCGAATTTGTGGATGGTGGTCAATCCGATGCCGGACTGCTCCGCCACATCTTTTTGGGTGAGCCCGCAGCGCATCCTGTAATCCTTGAAACGTGTGCCCATCAATCGGACGATTTCCGGAGTCGAATATTCATATAAATCAGCCATTGTCATTTCTTTATTTAACTATCATTATATTGATAGATATATCGTTATTTAGCCTTTTATCTTCACGCAAGTGATAGTTATAACTGCAAAAATATGAATTAAAACCAATAAAACAAACAGTACAATGAAATTGAAAAAGGAACTTGACAATGAAAGAAAAATTTTGGTAACTTTAGATGGAGAAAAACTAAACTTTATAAACGCATAATACAGATGAAGATATTTGGACTGCCAGGGACATCTTTTTCGCCAAGAAGGGCGCTTGGCATTGATGTGCTTAAGCGGAAAATTGCAACAGCGACAGGAATCCCCACTACGAAACAGGGGATTGAAAAGAAGATCGGCAAAACTGTCATTAAGGGAGTGAAGTCTATCTTTGATAAATGACCGGATAACCCACTTTGAATCAAACAAATAAACTTGATTCGGCAAAATCAAACAATTCAGATGGAAACTGCACGAGTATATGCATTTGAAGGAGAGCTTTGTGAAGTGGGGGCAGATAGTGGGCCACGATACTGACTCCCGTGCCGCATTTCCGGCTATACGACAAGGTTTATGGAAACGGCCGGCAGCCTGAGAAATTCAATTGGCAGAAAATGTTTTATCTCAATCCTGACGAATACCTGAGAAGCAAATGATAAAAGAATTATTTACCCGGAAATCTGATGAATTATATTATCGCCAGCAGGGAATTGAGCGCTTCATAGATGCTCAGAAGACTGATTATAAGATTGCATTGGCGGAGATTCAATGCGGGCGGAAGCAGAGTCATTGGATCTGGTATATCTTTCCGCAGCTAGTCGGGCTGGGCCGTAGCTGCTACTCGACACTTTATGGCATCCGCGGTCGGGAAGAAGCGGAGGAGTATCTTCAGAATGAAGTGCTGGGGCGTCGGCTGCGCGAGATTACGCATGCGCTGCTGAAGCACAATGACAAGTCGGCCGAGGAAATTTTCGGCGGGCTCGATGCAATGAAAGTGCGGTCCAGCATGACCCTGTTCGACGCGATTTCGCCTGACGACATCTTCGCGCAAGTCCTGGATACGTTCTATGACGGGAAACGCTGCGAGTTCACATTGTCGGCAATCACGGACAAAACTGTATAGCGCCCTCTAAAACACTTGGAGTATAGATTTTGTGGCAATTTATACTCGGCAAAGTGGGCTTTTCTGAAATTTTTGCTATATTTGTAACAAATAATATATTGTTTGTTTTGGCGAAAATTACGGAATTATGAATAATATGTTAGCATTTAATCTGTCTGTACCTAAAGATGTTGCGTTACAGATAGCGGCAAGAGTGAAGGCGAGAAGATTGGAGCTGGACTTGACTCAGGAAGGATTGTCAGCCAGAGCAGGTATCAAGTTTGCCACTTATCGCAGATTTGAGCAGACTGGTGAAATATCATTGAGAGGTTTGCTCCAAATCGGGTTTGCCTTGAATGCACTTTCTGATTTTGATGCACTCTTTACTCAGAAACAGTATCAGACGCTTGATGATGTTTTGAATGAGCAATATGTTTCACGAAAAAGGGGTAAGAAAAATGAATAGCATACGGCAGATTGAAGTCATTTATGATAACCGTCCGGTGGGACGGATGGCGCTGTCGAAAGACGGGTTGTGCGCATTTGAGTATTCAAATGAATGGCTCAATTCTGGTTTTTCGATCTCTCCATTTGAGTTGCCATTGCGCCAAGGGGTGTTCATTGCCAAACCACGTCCGTTTGAAGGCGGCTTCGGGGTCTTTGACGATTGCCTGCCGGATGGGTGGGGGTTGCTTGTGCTGGACAGATATTTACAGAAAAAAGGGGTCAATCCACGGACATTGACTTTGTTGGATCGTCTTGCGATAGTAGGTTCTACCGGACGAGGAGCACTGGAGTTTCGTCCTGACAGAAGTGTCATATCGGACCGGGAGTATGTAGACTTTGAAAAAATGGCGTTGGAAGCCGAACAAATACTTGATAGTGAGGAATATAGGGGAGATGGAATTGAGGAGTTCCAATACCGTGGCGGCTCTCCCGGCGGCGCGCGTCCGAAAATATTTGCCCGTCATGAAGGGAAAGAATGGCTGGTGAAGTTCAGAGCGAAGGCGGATTCCCCGAATATTGGTAAAGAAGAATACCGTTATTCGCTTCTTGCAAAGAAATGCGGAATTGAGATGCCTGAAACACGGCTGTTTGAGGATAAGTATTTCGGTGTGGAGCGTTTTGACCGGACGTCGAACGGAAAGTTACATGTGGTCAGTGTCGCCGGCCTTATTGGAGCAGATTATCGCTTGCCCAGCATTGACTATTCCCATATTTTTCAGGTATGTGCTGCTTTGACGCATAATGTGTCCGAGATGAAAAAAGTGTATCGTTTGATGGTATTCAATTATTTGATAGCCAATAATGATGACCACGCCAAGAATTTTTCGTTTATCCATCGTGATGGCGAATGGCATTTTGCACCTGCATACGACCTTCTGCCAAGTGATGGCATCAATGGGTTTCGCACAACCTCGATCAATGATAAAATCGAACCGAAGAAGGAGGATTTGTTTGCCGTGGCTGAAAAGTCCGGATTGGACAAGAAAGAGGTGGTAGAGATTTTTGACGAGATGACGAAATTATCGGGGGTATAGCGCCCTGGAAAACTGATAAAAATGAACGATACGAAACAGTACAAAAATGCGTCCCTGATCGTTTGCGGGGCAATGTGTGCCATATTGATGGTGAATAATCTCTCCGGGGTGTGCGCCGGCGTGATGCAGTAAGTGTCTCCATGGTGTTATCCTGAGACTGCTGACGAGACCAGGACTACCCCAAGACCGTGGCTCCCATGTCCTCCGTGTCTCTCGTGCGTGCTAAAACGTTTTCTGCTCACGTCGCATTCAAATTTCGTCATATCGTGAGTAAATCCGGCCATTTCACGCACGACATGGCATTTTTGCAGCACAACGTGCGTGGAAAACGTTTTAATGCGCACGGAGAGTTACATAGCATGGAAAGAAATGACCATCAGTAAAGACCATGTGGCAGAGAAGCCCCGGTGGTGGTGGGACATCTGGAGGCATGGTCGCCCATGACCTTGTGAATGGGTGTCAGGCGACAGCCTGAC
>OLWZ01000017.1_pt1 | contig 117268 bp, 109 predicted proteins | sample 1674011 | NCBI WGS metagenome assembly OLWZ01 (sample SAMEA103958137, study PRJEB25191) | human gut metagenome | biome: human-associated habitat [ENVO:00009003]; feature: intestine environment [ENVO:2100002]; material: feces | place: Germany | collected 2013/2015 | reverse complement strand
CATTTCTGCGTATTTAAACATAATCCTACAGTATCTAAACAGCTTCGCTATTCGCTCACGCGGGAGTGTACCGTGCCCCATGGCAGGGCGGCGGTTCCCGACTTTCTTCCCTCACGTTGTGGCTCAATTATTTACACGTGTGAACAGTTCAAATGCATTGGCACGGGTTTTGCGCTCTACCTCATCAGGCGTAGTGCCTTTGATTTCCGCTATCTTTGATATGACATATGGAATGTTTGACGAATCATTCCTCGTGCCTCGATGTGGCTCCGGGGCCATGTATGGACAGTCCGTCTCAAGAAGGATTCTATCAAGTGGAAGCTCTGACACTGTCTGTACCAGCTTCTTTGCATTCTTGAAAGTTACGACACCTCCCACTCCGATATAATACCCCAGCTTTACATACTCCAGTGCCATCTCCGGTGAATATGAATAGCAGTGTATCACACCGCGGATATTCTTTTTTGCTGCCTCTGTCATGATTTCCATGGTGTCCTGTGCTGCATCACGCGAGTGTATGATAACCGGCAGCGATGCTTCTGCTGCAAGCTCAAGCTGACGCTTAAACCAGTAGCGCTGATTTTCCTGCACCTTTGGCTCCTTATCCCAGTAATAGTCCAGTCCGATTTCCCCGACTGCAACAGTCCTTTCCCATGCAGTCTGTTCCCTAAGCCATGCAAAGGTTTCCTCGTTTAAATCAGCTATGTCGCTTGGATGCACTCCAACCGCTGCATATATAAAGTCATATTTCTCTGCAAGCTCTATTGTAGTCATGGTAGAGCCAATAGAAGCCCCGACATTTATTATCGGGGCAACTCCTTTTTCATGGACGCGTTTTATTATTTCATCACGGTCGTCCTTAAATCTGTCATCATCATAATGGGCATGTGTTTCAAATATCATTAATTACTGTGTCCTTCCTCCGCCCAAAGCTTATCGGCACATGGCTTCCATGCCTGCGCATACTCCTTACACTTGTTGCACAGATGCTCTGCACTCTCAGGTGACTGCAAATCAGTTGATTTTGCACCTGTTTCCTTTACGAGTCGCTGTAAGATCTCAGGATTTTCAAGCATAGGACATGGTCTATAGTGATTCTCATTAAACGGCTGGTTATCATGATATGCCATGAAAAGCGGCTGTTTCAAAATCTCAAGCATGCTGTGTGTACGGATGTTGGCTCCTGAGTAGTGGATAAATACACATGGCTCAGCATCGCCGTTTGCATTGATATGGAAGTAGTTTCTTCCTCCTGCGATACATCCTCCGACAAACTCGCCGTCGTTCTGGAAATCCATAGTGAAAATTCCCTTGCCGCTTGTCATATTTCTGATTTCACGGACACGGTCCTTGATGTAAAGCCTCTGCTTAGGGTTTGGTAAAAGTTCCAGTGATGCATCGTTTCCGACAGGCATATAGTGGAAGTAAAGCGCATAGCGGCAGCCCTTTTCCACAATCATGTCGATAAACTCATCACTGGTAACTGTCTTATAGTTCTTTGAAGTGTAACATATTGATGTACCGAAAACAAGTCCGTTTTCTTTAAGCAAATCCATTGCATGCATAACCTTTGCAAATACACCTGTGCCTCGTCTTAAGTCGTTTACCTCTGAGAAGCCCTCAAGACTTATTGCAAGGTACAGATTTCCGATACGCTTTAAGTCTGCGCAGAAGGCCTCATCCACAAGTGTGCCGTTTGTGAATGCCAGAAATGCACAGTCACTGTGCTTCTCACAGAGCTTAACAAGGTCTGCTTTTCTGACAAGAGGCTCCCCTCCTGTGAACATATACAGATATACTCCAAGCTCCTTGCCCTGTGTTACAACCTTATCCATCTCATCAAAGGTAAGGTTCAGCTTGTGGCCATACTCTGCTGCCCAGCAGCCTGTGCAGTGCAGATTGCAGGCACTTGTCGGATCCATAAGAATGAGCCATGGCACATTGCAGCCATACTTTTCACGATTTTTACGGATGGTTTTTGTGCCGTAAACAAATGCCTCAAAGCCCAGATTGAGTGCGATTGTCTTTAATACATGAGGATCTATCTCGTTGATAAGACGATGCATGTACTTGTTGAGCGTGCAGTCCTTATCACAGATCATCTTGCGCGCACTGTCATAGTTTAAATCAATCTTCTCATCTCCCATGAATTTCTGCCACATGTCGATGAGCTTTACAACCTCTGTCTCCGGGTCCTTGCAAAGTCCTTTTACAATGTTGTCACATATTTTTGATGCAGCAAGTCTCGCTGCCTGATGTCCTAAATTTCCCACTTTGTATTCCTCCTTATTGTTTCAACGGTATTTCTGACGACAAATAAATTTAGTATTCCGTCAAGACTCAAATTCAGTCCTATTAATCTCACTATCATGCCTGCGGTCTCAAATGGTGTCACAAGAAGCAGTATTCCCACAAATGCCACTACAAACGACATCACGAGTATGAGCCACCATCTCTCGATGCCAAAACGCTTTGCTTCCACTGCAGTCTGTATCTTGAACGCTCCATCTACCAACATAAAAATGCCTATTGCTGTAGACAATATCTCTATAATATACTCAGTTTTTTTAATAATTATGATTCCAAGCACTATTGAAACTATCCCCAGCGCCAGGTCAAACTGAAACGCAAGCTGAAATAAATCCTTTGCAAAATATCCGGACAACTTTGTCACTCCGTATACTATGAGAAACACTCCATACACCACGCACAAAGTCCTAAGTCCAAGCTGTGGCGCAAATAACAAAGCTGCCCCCAATGCAATCAGGCATATTGTCATGACAGTATATGCATTTTTCACACGTACCAATGTGTGCATAAAGTATCTCCCTCCTTTTTGTCTGCTATTCTAATCCACCATAATCGTCTTTAAAATGGACAAAAAAATAAGAGTGTCTGAAATTCAGACACTCTGTCAAATCTGTTCGAATTATTTTGTCATACAATATCCGCCTGCCTACAGACAGCACTCAATCATATCATAAATTGTGGCATCGAAAGAGTCACCTATTCTCTTAACAATATCTCTGTTGTATTGGCTTTTTGACAGTCCAACGCCATTTGCCGTAATGTTCTCAGGCAAACGGCTCATCATACTGCCTCTCTCAATCCACTTAATTGTACTGCCCACGATTCCGTTGCTGTAAAACGCCGTGATAAAAGCAATGTCACTATCATCCAGGCTGTAGCCCTCTGCCTTTTCCAACACAAAGCGGCGCACCACCTGCGTAACCACGGCATCCAGATATGTCCTTAATACCCTGCCGTTTTCCGATGCATAAATGTGCATTATCGCCTCGCGGTTATTAAGAATAAGGGCAGCGACTCTGGCATATGCATCATGAAATGTCACGCCTTCCTTTGCCTCATCCATCACAAGCCTGACCTCGTCCTCAAATATGGCCTCAAGCACATCATATATGTCCTTGAAATAATAGTAAAATGTATTTCTGTTTATCTCACACTGCTCGCATATATCCTTGACTGTAATCCTGTCAAGCGGTTTGTTTTTCAGTATATGTAAAAAAGTCTGCATTATGGCTTTTCTGGTAAATGTTGCCATGTGTATATCTCCTGATGTGCGTATTATACATAAACCCTACTCTCAACCGCCATTATATTACGATTGTTATATTTTTGTCAAACTATGTCTTCGTGTAACTTCAAAGTAAATTCAAAGGCCAACACCAAAAGAAAGAAACTTATCCATTAAAATCCAAAGTCCGCATAATCCTGCGGCAGAAATCTATGGTAAATAATATGGCAGCCCTCGTCATGGAAGCAATAGTAGTATGTGTCATCCGGGTCATTTAAGAAGCGGATGTAACAGTCAAACTCGCCGTTTTGCATTTCCTTTTTCTCGATATTGTCCGAGTATTTGTAAAACAGCTCAGTTATCTGCTCCATGGTGCAGCCATGCGTGCCGACAAGTGCAATCAGCTCACTTATAAACTCGTTGTCAGCTGTGTTTTCATGCACATACTCACTGCCCTCAGGTGGTATCTCTATGCAGAAGCGCTCATTTTTTGTGGTGACCTTTATCTCACCTATGGTGTCAGTAAGCTGTTTTGGCAGGTTGTTTGGAGCAAGGATTTCAAGCATCTGCTGCTCTGAAATCATGCCGGTTGCGATTTTATTATCAGCCCCTGCACACTCAAAGAAATGTCTGAGCGTGGAAAGAGGATAATACAGTCTGACTATTTCCTTCCTGTAGCCAAGCTTTGCCTGCTGCTCCTTTACTATATCAATAAGGCTCTTCGCCAGACGAGCGTAACCGGTGGCGCTATAATCGCCGCTGTAATAATTGCTATAATTGCCTTTATAATCACCACTATAATTCATTTTGTCATCAAAATCACTTGTTTTCGTCATACCGATAGCTTCTCTTCCTCCCGGCTTTTAAGGCTTTTCTATGGCATGCTCACCTTATCGAGTATTCCTGTCAGGTGTGCTATTGCCACGCCATAGTTTGTCATCGGCACATGCTGAGTGCGTGCCCTGTCTATTCTTGATAATACATATTTTCTGTTAAACATGCAAGCACCGCACTGGATAATGAGGTCATACTGAGATAGACTATCAGGGAAGTCTGTACCGCTTGTAATATCCACGGTAAGCTCCTCACCGACACGCTTTCGAAGCAGGTTCGGAAGCTTCACCCTGCCTATATCCTCTGCAAGAGGCGCATGTGTACAGCACTCTGCGATAAGCACTCTTGAGGATGGCTTTAAGGCATCAATTGCCCTTGCGCTCTCCACATAATATGGCAGATCACCCTTGTATGCTGCAAAAAGCACTGAAAATGATGTGAGCATACTCTCCGCCGGTTTGTGCTCGTACACATAGCCAAACACCTGTGAATCTGTCACGATGAGCTTTGGCGCGTGAGATAATGCTGCAAGCGCATCTGTCATTTTGTCAGTCGTCGTGCTCATCACAAGACATTTTCTATCGAGCAATTCCCTGAGTGTCTGCACCTGTGGCAATATGAGTCTGCCCTTTGGCGCCTGGATATCCTGCGGCATAACAAGAAGCACCAGGTCTGTCTGAGAAACAAGGTCTCCCAGGATAAATTCCTGTCCGAAATCCTCAGGCAAAAGGCGTGTGAGTGCAGAGATAACGGCATCCATTCCCTTGCCCTTTAATGCGCTGACTGCTACAACCTCAAAGCTATTGTCTGCATTTTTGCCCATCACAGCACTGTTTTCCTCATAAACCCAGCACTTCGCGGCCTCTATTGCAGCATTGTCAAGCTTTCCCCTGCTCTTTTCCTGTGCCTCTGTGGAAAGCAAAATCTCGTCTATCTTGTTTAAGGCAAATACAACCGGGGTATGTTTTTTTGCAAATAGCAGGCTCCACTCTGCCTCATCCTTAAAAGCTTTTTTAAACGGTACCCCTGCCTTCTTTGCAGCAATGACCTCTGCAATATCAAGCACTACAACGGCTATGTCTGTCTTCTCTGCTGCCAGATGAGTCTTTTCCACACGTCTTTCACCAAGCTCACTGTCATCATCAAAGCCCGCCGTATCAATAATCACGCACGGTCCGAGCGGATGTATCTCCATCGACTTGTACACAGGGTCGGTTGTCGTACCTGCCACGTCAGCTACAATGGAAACCTCCTGCTTTGTAACCGCATTTATCAGAGATGACTTACCACTGTTTGTCTTTCCGTATATACCTATATGAAGTCTGTTGGCAGAAGGCGTCTCATTCAAATTTCCCATATGTCCTCCTTTAGAAACGGAAATCACGCTTTCCGTCTGCAATATCATGTATATGCTCATAGCAGGTCTGCTTAACCTTTGGATTGGTAATCTTTTCTATTTCCCTGTCGATTAGCTTCATTCCAAGCTCTCTTGTCTGCGGGCTTGCATAGTCCTCGAGATACTCCTTAAGTGTCATGAGTGCGTTCGGATGACAGCAATTAAGTATCTGCATGCTCTTGCACAGTGCCATAAAACGGTCTCCCGTTCTGCCTTCTCTGTAGCAGGCTGTACAGAAGGACGGAATATAGTCCATCTTCATAAGCCAGTTTACCACCTCGTCAAGTGTTCTCTGGTCGCTGACATCAAACTGCTCCGATGTTGCCTCTGCATTTTTCTCAGCCTCCGGGTCTGCATAGCCTCCAACACTTGTCTTTGATGCGCCGCTGATCTGTGAAACACCGAGCGGCAGAACCTTTTCACGGACAGCCTGGCTCTCACGGGTTGAGATTATCATTCCTGTGTATGGCACTGAAATACGGATAAGTGCGCATATTTTGGCGAAGGTATCATCACTGATGCCATTGTCAAATACATCCGGGTCTATATCATCTGCGTGCTTTATACGCGGCACACTGATGGTGTGAGGACCTACACCGTGCACTGCCTCAAGGTGCTCTGCATGCATCAAAAGTCCGGCAAACTCGTACTTGTATTTGTCAAGTCCGAAAAGTACACCAAGTCCCACATCGTCAATGCCGCCCTCCATAGCACGGTCCATGGCCTCTGTGTGATATGCATAGTCATGCTTTGGTCCTGTCGGATGAAGCTGCTCATAGCTCTCCTTGTGATATGTCTCCTGGAAGAGTATGTAGGTTCCGATTCCTGCCTCCTTGAGTTTTCTGTAATTCTCCACTGTAGTGGCAGCGATATTTACATTTACACGGCGGATAGCTCCGTTTTTGTGCTTGATGCTGTAGATTGTGTTGATACACTCGAGAATATACTCAATCGGATTGTTTACAGGGTCCTCTCCTGCCTCGATTGCAAGACGCTTGTGTCCCATATCCTGAAGGGCTGTGACCTCCTTTACTATCTCCTCCTGAGTGAGCTTCTTTCTCGCAATATGCTTATTTTTCATGTGATATGGACAGTAAACACAGCCGTTCACACAATAGTTTGACAGATAAAGCGGTGCAAAAAGCACGATTCTGTTTCCGTAGAAATCCTTCTTTATCTGCTGTGCAAGCTTGTAAACCTCGTCAAGCTTCTCCGGAATCTCACAGGCTAAAAGCACTGATGCCTCTCTGTGTGTGAGTCCTTTTTTTAGCTTTGCTTTCTCGATAATCGCATCGATAAGCCCTATATTATTTTTGTTTGCCTCTGCGTATTCGAGAGTCTCTTTGATTTCCTCGTCTGAAATAAATTCTTCAGCCTTTAATGATTTTACGTTATACATTTTTATCTCCTTCTATATCCTGGTGTTGTTTTATATTTATTAATCGTAACTATTAATCAAAAATTTGCGTAGTCCCCACGCGACACCACCACCTGATAGCCGATGCTCTTCATCCGGTTTTCCATACAGTAGCGGCACTCTGCCGCCTCATCTCCGGTGCAGATTTTATTGTCGTAGAGCTTGTATTTGTCACGAACATTGACCGGTGAGAGGTTTGGCATCACAACATTGGCACCCGACTGTATACCCTTTTCCCTGCCGAGCGGATGGATTGTGCCAAGCGCTGTTGTGGCAGGCAGCAGCACTTTTGGATGTATGAGCCTGATGATTGAAAGCAGGCGAAGCGTCTCATCCATCGTACCTGACTTCTCGTTTGCAAAAGGTGTATCCTTCTGCGATATGAACGGACCGATTCCAACCATGTGAGGCTCAAGCTCCTTTATAAACTGCAAATCCTCGTACAAGGTCTCCACTGTCTGTCCCGGCGATCCGACCATGAAGCCGCATCCCACCTGATATCCTATCTCTTTCAAATCCCAAAGGCACTGCTTTCTGTTTTCAAGTGACATCTCTGCCGGATGAAGCCTACTGTAATGCTTTTCATCCGCAGTCTCATGGCGCAGCAGATATCTGTCTGCCCCTGCATCAAAATAGCTCTGATAGCTCTCCTTTGACTTTTCTCCGATAGAGAGTGTAACTGCGCAGTCCGGATACTTTGCCTTAATCCCGGACACTATCTCACAGATGCGCTCATCCGTGTAATACGGATCTTCACCTCCCTGCAGCACAAAGGTACGAAAACCAAGCTCATAGCCGCTCTCGCAGCATGCCATAATCTGCTCCGTACTCAGGCGGTAGCGGTCCGCGTGAGTATTGCTGTGCCTTATGCCGCAGTAGAGACAGTCGTTTTTGCAGTAGTTGGTAAACTCTATCAGCCCTCGTATAAAAACCTGATTGCCATAGGTCTCGTGTGCTTTCTCAGATGCCCTCTTTCTAAGGTAATCAACTGCCTGCATATCATCCGTTTCAAGCAGCATATGCAGCTGCTCGAGGGTGATATTCCGGCAGGCCGTAATTTCATCTATAATTTTTATTATTGCTGTATTTTCAGTCATGCTTTCTCCTGTAGTCTGCTCTGCTTTATTTATTAGAGTAAACTGTCTTCACTCCTATGCCATTCAGCCTGCCAATCCTGCCGGACAGAGCACTGATAATATCCTGTGGTGCGTCAATCGCCACACTGATGATATTCACGTTCTTTTTCTCGTATGGGATACCCATGCGCCCAACAATGAAGCTGCCGTACTCATGCAGCAGATGATTAAGCTGCTCAACCGAATCCGGATTTTCAACTATAATGCCGATCAGGGCTATTCTTGTTTCCATGCGTTACTCCTTATATCTTGTATTTAATATGAACAAAGCTCTTTGTTCACTAAAAGAAGGGTGCACTTCGCCGGAAGTACACCCTTAATCTCAAAATGTTCTTCCTCCTCATACGTGAAGCAACTATCCTCTGCTCACAGTATTTGGTGTCAGGGACTCTGAATTATGACATCAGAGTCTTCAATGTCTGCAGGCTTGAAGAAAGAGAGCTGTTATCAGCATGTCTCGCTTCTTGCGTGCTATCTAATATCTAATCCGATTGTATCATGTCTAAATCATTTCAACAATATTATATCTGCTTGTTTACCGAAATATACACTATTTTGGGACAAAAAAAGAACAGCCATCGTTCTGCTGTCCTTTAGGAGAAGGTATTTTACTATGGGGATAGTAAAAATATATAATGTATTGGGGGGTTTTTACGTTAATTATAGTATCACGTGCCATGAAAAATGTCTATTATCGTGATGCACAAACATGCATAAATTTTCGATTATTTTTTATGCAATATGTATATGATTGATTTAAGATAATCATTTGGTTACAATTACAGCCCATTAAGAATTTCAATATTTTTGAAAAGAAATCTACTTACAAGTTGACTTTTTTAACCTAAAGGAAGAAAATAGAAACATAAATTGGAAGGAAAGGAGCGGACTCTCATGAAGAAAATACTGGTTTTACCACTGTTGCTTTGTCTTATATTCTGCTCCTTTCTAAGTCTCGACAAAAATCTGGACGAATTTGATCCTGACCGCACAGCATACGGTTCATACGATCACAGGGTTGTCTGGGGCTCTTATGCCTCTTCTGATAAGGCCGCGCTTCCACAGCAGGAAGTCTTGGACTCACGCGCAGTGCTTTATTCAGAGTCAGATATGTCGGCACTCATGGATTGCCAGTATATAGAAGAAATACCTTCTTTTCCTGCAGTCATATGCCGCATCCGTACCTCTTCGCTTGGTTTTCTAGGCAGGCTTACATCCAATTTAAGCTGGCTGGGTGCGTTACTCCAGTTAATACATATTATTTTATTCGCATATGCCGCTATCGTGGTCATGCGCATATGTCTCACAAACACGAGCCGGCGCTTTATTATCCGTTTTATCCACGACAAGGATGGGCATAAACTAATTTCCTTCGCTGATTATTTCAAAACTCGCGCATATGCGGAGGAAATATAACTTAGATACATTAAATAAACATTTTCTCCGCGTCATGCTGACAAAGTAAAACGGAGGATTTAAAATGCTTGAAACAATAATAATTGTCGTGTGTGCTGCCGTTTGTATCGGCGCTGCAGCCTATGCCTGGTGGATGGAGAACGGTCCTGAGAAGGACGACAGTGATGCAGCCGGAAAGAACAGCCAAGGCCGTGCTTATACCAAATACGACAGCAATATCAAGGATGATATTGTCTTTCACAAAGCACACAAATAATGATAACATTTATCAACATTAGTAACTATAAACCTAAATAAATTATCTCACCCAATTCGTCATGCATCATCTTTAACCCGGATGATTTATGGCAGAACAAAACGAGCCGCAATCCTGTTGGTATCAGGATTGCGGCTCGTTTTTATATTTCTGTATCTTCACCTCTGCAAAACGATGTGCTAAATATTAAGCATATCGCTGAGCTCCTTAAGTGCTCCGTCTGTCTCATGTGCAAGAACCTTCTTTGCAAGCAGCTTTCCAAGCTGAACACCTTCCTGGTCGAAGCTGTTTACATTCCATAAGAAGCCCTGGAACATGATCTTGTTCTCAAAGTGTGCAAGGAGTGCACCAAGAGATGCAGGATTTACCTGGTCTCCGATGATGATGCTTGAAGGACGTCCACCCTCGAAGTTCTTGTTCTTGTTGTCGTCTGCCTTACCACATGCAAATGCAACAATCTGAGCTGCTACGTTTGCACAGAGCTTCTGCTGGCTTGTGCTATCCTGGATGACTACATCTGTGTCAAGCTGGTTGTTCTTGAAGCCGATGAACTGGAGTGGCACAATATCTGTTCCCTGATGAAGGAGCTGATAGAATGAGTGCTGTCCGTTTGTTCCAGGCTCACCAAAGATAACCGGTCCTGTCACATAATCTACAGGCTCACCGAAACGGTTAACCGACTTGCCGTTTGACTCCATATCAGCCTGCTGTAAATGTGCAGGGAAACGGCTGAGTGCCTGTGAGTATGGAAGCACTGCTGTGCTAGGATATCCGAGTACGTTTCTCTCGTAAACACCGATGAGTGCGTCGAGCATCTCAGGGTTTTCCATGATGTCTGCATTCTTTGAAAGCTTATCCTCTGCTGCTGCTCCGTCGAGGAACTGTGCAAATACTTCAGGACCGAATGCAAGTGAGAGAACTGCTCCACCAACTGCTGATGTTGATGAGTAACGTCCTCCGATGTAGTCGTCCATGAAGAAGGCTGCAAGGTAATCATCGCTCTTTGCAAGCGGTGATGTCTCGCTTGTTACAGCAATCATGTGCTTAGAAGCATCAAGTCCTGCGTTCTTTAATGCATCCTTTACGAATGACTCATTTGTAAGAGTCTCAAGTGTTGTACCTGATTTTGATACTAATATAAAAATAGAGTGAGCTACGTCAACTGATGCCAGCACACTTGCCGCATCATCAGGGTCAACATTGCTGATGAATTTGGCTTCCATCTTGAATGTATTGTTTTTCTTTGCCCAGTTCTCAAGTGCTAAGTACATAGCACGAGGTCCTAAATCGCTTCCGCCGATTCCTATCTGAACAACTGTTGTAAACTTCTCTCCTGCTGCGTTTGTAATCTCGCCTGAGTGAACCTTGTTTGCGAACTCAGCGATTCTCTCCTGCTGCTCTACGTAGAATTTACGCTTGTCAACTCCGTCTGCCACTACAGCATCTCCGAGCTGTCCACGAGTGAGCTGGTGAAGAACGAGACGGTTCTCACCTGTATTGATAACAGCACCATTGTAAAGTGCCTCAAATTTCTCTGTAAGCTGAGCCTCCTTTGCAAGATTTGCAAGTGCCTCAAGCACATCTGCGTCAACCTGCTTTGCAGCAAAGTTGTAAGTGAATCCCTCTGCCATTGGGATGTTGTACTCCTTGACACGCTTAGCGCCATTGTCTCCTGACATGGCCTCTTTTATGTCAACACGTCCCACTTTAGAAAGTTCCTTGAAGGATTCCAGGGTATCCAAGTTGTTCCAGGTAATCATTGCGATTTCCTCCTTATCATTTAATCTTATTTTCACCAATCGTTTAAATTATACTATCAATCATTTTTAAGTTCAAGAGTTGAGAAACTTTATAAGTAAGTTTTTCGATAAAATTTGTATTTTGTTTTGTTTGTGTGCGAATATGCACTTTTATGCAAAATCAGTAACTATTCATATCCATTGATGATTTTTTGCCCAATAATATCTGCCCATGCACTCATCACAATACCTTAGAGCCATTGGCTGTCAGCTTGAATGTAGCTCCGAGTATCCCGGCGGCACCGCGGCACATCATCATGCGCCCTAAGAAAATGTCAAAATACTCATACATCGAGCAGATGCTTGTATCAATCTGAAGATTGAGCGCAATGACCTTTTTATCTATATTAATCTTGAGCGCCGCATCCGTAACAGCGTAATTTACCCTGTCGTGAATGTCAAAATTTTCCTTTGCCTTTTCCCTGACACGGTTTCTTCGCACGTCTGTCTTGTCTGCAATGATAAGAGCTGCAGAGACCGGGTCCGTTGCTCCTCCTGTGGACTCATCGTGATGACCTATCGCAGAGACAACCGTAATCCTGTCCTTCATGCTCATATCAGTCTTTTTAAGAATCTCGTTCGCTAAAATCGCTCCGTACTCAGCATGATGCTTTCTGTTGACCACATTTCCAATATCATGCATAAAGCCCGCAATCTTCACAAGCTCAATTTTCTCTTCACTGTATCCAAATTTTTTTAAAATATATGCAGCCCGCTTTGCAACCATCGTACAGTGTGCCGCCGAATGATCTGTGTAGCCCAGCACTCCGAGGTTTTCATCTCCCTTGCGCAGGCATTCACATATTTCTTTGTTCTTTTTTATTTCGTCGTATGTCAAAATAATTTATTCCGTTTCCTTTCTTTTCTTATTAGTAACTATTCAGATTCCCCACACACATTCGCAAAACCGCGCGATACATAAGCTTTCTGATGTACTATATGCGTCTAAGCTCAGCCAGACAAATGCACACAAATCCAAGCATTCCTGTGATACCGCCTGCTGTGAAAGCGATATTGAGCACTGCCTTTACAGCCATCACTCCACACAGCTTAGCAAGTGCAAATGCCACCGCAAAGCCAAACACAAACGATACCGCTGTGCCAAGAAGTAATATTATGTATCTGTATTTCGTTATCATTTCTTCGTCAAACATATTTTTCCTCCATCAAATCGGTTATCAGAAATTATTCAATATCATTTTTATTACCTTTTATTACATGATATGAGGGTCAAAAGATATTTTGCCCCTCATTTATGATTAATCAGATTACTACATGCTACGCATGCATCGATGATACCTTTTGACCCTTTAATCATATCATTCTAATGAAAATATACTGTCTGCGTTATGTAAAATTTGTTGGAAATTGTTGTAATGCAGTTACAACATATCAGTAACGTAATGCGGTTTTATTAAAAATCAGTTGACTTTGCCGGTGCAAGGTACTATACTCATGTTTGTAAAATTATTGGTATCTCCCTTTTAATTTTACATATTTACATAGTTTAATAACGGATTTTTGAGAGTGAACAGAGTTCATGAAGGGGTACACCACCGCGGGTGTATTACTTTGTGAACTCTTTTTTAATGTATTGCTTCGGGGTAATCCCCGTTTTTCCACATCTCAATCCGGAAAGGAGACGCACAATGGTAAAAATCAACGGTAAAGAAGCTGCAGATGTATGCGGCATGACTGTTTCGCAGTATCTTTCAGCTAACAATTACAACCCTAAGCACATCGTTGTGGAGCTGAATGAAGAGATTCTTCCAAAGACTGAGTATGACAGCACTGCTATCGCCGACGGCGATGTGGTAGAGATTTTAAGCTTTATGGGTGGGGGCTGATTAAAATAGAACACTTTTTACACCATCAATAAAAATATAAGGAGTTAATCATGAGTAAAAATATAGATTTAGCAAATGACAAATTAGTTTTAGGAGGTCACGAGTTTACCTCGCGTTTCATCCTTGGATCGGGAAAGTTTTCACTCGACCTGGTAAAGGCCTGCATTGAGAAGGCTGATGCACAGATTATCACACTCGCGCTGCGCCGTGCAAACGATGGAGGACTGGCAAACATCCTCGACTATATTCCGGACAATGTCACACTGCTTCCAAACACATCAGGCGCCAGAAATGCCGATGAGGCTGTAAGAATCGCACGTTTGTCCCGCGAGCTTGGCTGTGGAGATTTCGTAAAAATTGAAATCATGCGCGACAGTAAATATCTGCTTCCGGACAACTTTGAGACAATAAAGGCTACAGAGATTCTCGCAAAGGAGGGCTTTGTCGTAATGCCTTACATGTATCCTGACCTCAACGTAGCAAGAGACCTTGCAAACGCCGGCGCTGCCTGCATCATGCCTCTTGGTGCACCAATCGGCTCAAACAAAGGCATCTGCACAAAGGAATTTATCCAGATTCTGATTGACGAAATCGACCTGCCTATCATCGTGGATGCCGGCATAGGCCGTCCTTCACAGGCATGCGAGGCTATGGAAATGGGTGCTGCCGCAGTCATGGCAAACACCGCTGTTGCAACAGCCGGTGATGTTGAGATAATGGCAGAGGCATTCAAAAAGGCTATCGAGGCCGGAAGAATGGCTTATCTGTCAGGACTCGGACGCACTCTGACCAAAGGAGCCAGCGCATCATCTCCTCTGACAGGATATCTGCGCGACTAATCATAAATGACACTTAGCTTTTGAAGGGAACACATAATGACTAACGATACAAATACAACAAATGACAAAGATACCAATGTAAATATCGCCCACGATGACCACTTCAACGACAGCATTGTAAACGAAGTAATCCTCGAGGACATGAAGAAAAACAGAATAGACCATATGAAATATCTGCCTGATATGGAGGTGCTTGACTCCGATATCATGGACAGGGTTGTTGCCGAAATGGATGCCTACGACTACGACCAATACACCGCAGCCGATGTACGCGCGGCGCTCTCCCACGAATACCGCACATTGGAGGATTTCAAGGCTCTGCTCTCGCCTGCTGCACAGCCATTTATTGAGGAAATCGCACAGGCTGCACAGCTTGAGACCAGAAAGCACTTCGGCAACAGCATATGCATGTTTACACCGCTTTACATATCAAACTACTGCGAAAACTACTGTATCTACTGTGGTTTCAACTGTCACAATAAAATCAACCGCGCAAAGCTGAATGCCTCAGAAATCGAAAAGGAAATGGCTGCAATCGCCAAAACCGGTCTTCAGGAAATCCTGATTCTCACCGGTGAGAGCAAGAAAATGTCAGACGTTGAATACATTGGAGAGGCATGCAAAATTGCCCGCAAATATTTCAAGGTTATAGGTCTTGAGGTTTATCCTATGAACTCTGACGAATACGCTTACCTGCACGAGTGCGGTGCTGACTATGTGACCGTTTTCCAGGAGACCTACAACTCTGACAAATACGAGACTCTTCACCTTGCCGGACACAAGAGAATTTTCCCTTACCGTGTAAATGCACAGGAACGTGCTCTTAAGGGTGGTATGAGAGGTGTCGGCTTTGCCGCACTTTTAGGTCTCGATGATTTCAGAAAGGATGCACTTGCCACCGGATATCACGCATACCTGCTCCAGAAAAAATATCCAAGAGCTGAGATTGCATTCTCATGCCCTCGTCTGTGCCCTATCATAAACAATGACCGTATCAATCCAAAGGATGTCCACGAGACACAGCTCCTTCAGGTGGTATGCGCTTACAGGCTCTTCATGCCGTTTGCAAGCATCACCATATCTACAAGAGAGGTAGCGCGTGTGCGTGACAATCTCGTAAATATCGCCGCCACTAAGATTTCAGCCGGTGTCAGCACCGGAATCGGAAGCCATGTGGACGATATAGAGGACAAGGGCGATGACCAGTTTGAAATCTCTGATGGCAGAAGCGTGGATGAGGTATTTAATGCACTGCTCGACAATGGTTTGCAGCCGGTGATGAGCGACTATATTTACGTGTAGGAATCCTGTAAACAATGAAATGCTTGAATTAGAATCAGTAATCATTTTAATTCTAACAGGTATAAATATGTATATATGAATATGTAGAAACAAATATGAATAAAGAAAAACTCTTAGATGAAAACTCAAAACATGCTTTACAGAGTGATAATATAATCGCTATCACAAACAGACACCTTTGCAGCCGTCCGTTCATGGAACAGCTCGAGCGCGTCTGTAAGCTCCATCCCCATGCAATTGTGCTCAGAGAAAAGGATATGCCGGAGGCAGAATATCTGTCTCTGGCACGCGATGTGATTGCTCTGTGTAAAAAATATGATGTGCAGTGCATGCTGCACAGCTTTATAAATGTAGCAATAGAGCTTGAACATCCGTATATACATCTGCCATTGCCAATCCTCGAAGCATATGTCAAAAAAGACCTATCTGACAATATATCCACAGATATGTCAAAAAGCACTGACAATTATCAACAATTCTTCAAGGTTATCGGAACCTCTGTCCACTCTGTAGAAGATGCCATAAAAGCCGAACAGCTTGGTGCCACATATATGACGGCAGGACATATTTTTGCAACCGACTGCAAAAAAGGACTTCCTCCGCGCGGACTTGATTTCCTCAAAAATGTCTGTGATGCGGTTTGGATACCGGTTTATGCAATCGGCGGTATCAATATTGCTTCAAGTGATGACAGCACAGCTTCCGATGCACCACCCGCTTATGATGCTATGCCAGACATTAGTGTTCCGCGACTTGCTGATGTTATGGAATGTGGAGCCGCCGGAGGATGTATTATGTCGGGGATGATGAGGGTATGATTATATCATCATCAGGTATATCTAATACCCTTATCGCAAGTTCAGCGCCCGACATCCCGGTTATCACAAATAAATCACCTTTTTTCATCTCCTCATCTATAATCCTTGAAATATAAAATGTCCTCCTAGTAGAAGTATCGTTATACAATACTCCCACAGGAGGACATTTTCAATTCATATTTATTTTTCGATGCACTAATTTCCGCACTCAATACTGATCTCATTGAATGTGCCAAGAATATCATCAACCTGCATAGCCTTCTTATCGGCGCCGGCCTTGTCTATTATCGCCTTGCCCTGATGCATCATAATAAGGCGGTCTCCGTATTCAACAGCGTAGCGCAGATTGTGTGTTACCATGATTGTTGTGACCTTCTTCTCTGCCACAATCTTGCCTGTGAGCTGCATTACAATCTCAGCAGTCTTTGGATCGAGGGCTGCTGTGTGCTCATCAAGGATGAGAAACTCGATTGGATTCATCGTAGCCATGAGAAGCGCAAGTGTCTGCCTCTGACCGCCAGAAAGTGCCCCAACCTTTGTGTGAAGCTTATCCTCAAGTCCTAGGTTTAACTCGGCAAGCATCTCCTTGTAATGCTCTATCCTGCTGTGGTTTGTACCACGGCCCAGACCGTATGTCTTTCCTTTATTGTCAGCTATGGACAGGTTTTCAAGGATTGTCATGGAAGGACAGGTTCCCTTTGACGGATCCTGAAATACACGGCCTATGCGGCGGTGTCTGATAAAATCCTTCTGCTTTGTGATGTCAGTGCCGTTTACCACTATGCTGCCACCGTCAATAGGGATAGAACCGCAGATGATATTGAGCATAGATGTCTTTCCGGAGCCATTACTTCCTACAACGGAAACAAACTGTCCATCATCTATTTTCATATTAAAATCATCAAAGAGGCATATCTCGTTGACTGTTCCCGGATTATATAATTTGTGGATATGGTTGAGCTCTAACATTATGCCACCTTCTTTCTTTTGTTTCTATCCATTCCAAGCACCAGAATGATGAGGAACAATACCGCTGTAATGAGCTTCAAATCGCTCGACGGCATACCAAGCTTTATAGCGATTGCCACACAGGCCTTGTATACAATCGCTCCGATAACAACACTCGAGGTCACACGCAAAAATGTTGCCTTTTTAAGCAGGCTGATTCCGATAATAACGCTCGCCAGTCCGATAACCATTGTTCCGGTTCCCATTGATACGTCGAAATATCTCTGCTGCTGTGCAAAAATGCATCCGCTTAAGCTGCAAAGGCCGTTGGCGATTGCAAGGCCGATGATTTTTGTGATGCCCTTGTCCACACCCATAGATGTAACGATAGTCTCGTTGTCACCTACAGCGCGAAGCAGATATCCTGACTTTGTGCTCATGTACCAGTCGAGCAGGAATTTCATCACAAGTGTGATAACAAGGATGATAATTACATTTGAAAACTGTGCTAAGCCGCCCTTAAATACATTTCTGACAAAATCATTGTCGAAAAGTGTGGTCATATTGTATATTGGCAGGTTTGCTCTTCCTGCAATACGAAGATTCACCGTGTAAAGCGCTGTCATCATGATAATTCCCGATAAAAGGTCACGCACCTTGAGCTTCACATGGATGATTCCGGTCAGCATTCCGGCAAACGCACCTGCCGCAAATGTCACAAGCAGTGTGAGTATCGGATTAACGCCCTTTGTGATGAGTACCGCCGAAAGTGCCGCTCCAAGCGGAAAGCTTCCATCCACGGTCAGATCCGGAAAATCCAGTATGGTGTATGTGATATATATTCCAAGAGCCATGATCGCATAAATCATGCCCTGCTCTAAAACGCTTAAAACTAGTGTCACGGTGTATCCTCCCCTGCTTTAAAAATCAACGTAACTATTTTACTTCAATCTTATCAAATGTCTCGGCTGCATCCTTGATATAATCTGCATCAAGTGTCATGCCAATCTTGTCTGCTGCTGCAGTGTTTACATAAAGCTCAGCCTTTGAAGCTGTGATAAACGGAGTGTCAGAGGCTTTCTCCTCACCCTTTAAAATCTTTGCTGCCATCTTTCCTGTCTCGATTCCAAGCTGGTAGTAATCGATTCCCATTGAAGCGACACAGCCTGATTTAACCTGCTCAATTTCACTTCCGAATACCGGAATCTTTGCTCCATTTGCCTTGTCAAGAACAGTCTGGAGTGCATTTACTACTGTGTTGTCTGTGAGGTTGCACAGGCAGTCAACCTTGGAAACAAGATCTGATGCTGCAATCTCAATATCTGCTGATGTGTTTATTCCGGTGTCAACGATTTCAAAATCGTATTTATCTGCAAGCTCCTTGTACTCCTCAATGGTGCTGCATGAGTTTGCCTCACTTGTGGTGTAGAGAATACCGATTTTCTTTGCATCCGGCATCATCTCCCTGATCATCTTAAGCTGCTCCTCAACAGGAAGCACGTCTGATGAGCCTGTGATGTTTCCGACACTTGAGCCGTCCTCCTTAGCAAGACCTGCTACAACAGGATCTGAAACTGCTGTGTATACTGTTGGAATGTCTGCATTCATAGCTGAATTGTAGGCGCTGGCTGCACATGGTGTAGCGATGGCACAAATCATATCAACCTTCTCAGATACGAAGCTGTCTGCAATAGTGCTTGCTGTACCGGTATCTGTCTGTGCATTCTGGTAATCAACCTTTAGGTTTTTACCTTCCTCGATGCCCTCTTCCTTGAGGCCCTCTAAGAAGCCCTTCCTGCAGTTGTCAAGAGAGCCATGCTCTGCAAACTGCGAAATACCTACTGTGTAGCTGTCACCCTTTGCGCCACTCTGTGTAGAGCCCTTTGAGCCCTCTGCTCCACAGCCTGCCATAAGGCCCATGGTGCAAACTGCTGCTAAAATTACTGATAATACTTTCTTTTTCATATTGAATTCCTCACTTTCTTTGTGAAGTGTTTGTTTCCCGATGTTCGCGATTTTCTCATAAATCTGCCTCAACAAGCCAGATGTCATAGCCTCAAATCAAATTTGCGCTAACGATATTTCATCATGTTAGTGTTTATGCAAAAAACCGCCTCAAGCTAATGCTTGAGACGGTAATAAATTCTTATTATCGCGGTACCACTCAATTTGACGAATTGTCCACTCTGTCATGTACTAATATACATGCCGAAATGATAACGGGTTCGGTTCCCGGTGACGCCTACTGATTTAATCGTTAAGAAACTATGCTCTGTACAATCAAACGCTTCGGATCACCCTCGAAAGGCCATTCAACAAATCCATCCATACTGCAATCCCACCATCTGCAGCTCTCTGAGATATCCGGAAAGGTCTACTCTTCTTTCTCATCGGTTTTGAAACACTGTTAAATTAATCTTTTAATATACTTTATGCTCTTTTTGTCACTTTGTCAAGGTAAAGTTTGAAAATTTCTGTATTTAAGAGGTGATACCCCATACATTTTCTTGAAGCTGCGTATAAAATAGCTCACATTCTGATATCCACTGCACATCGCAACCTCTGTAACGGAAGCTGCTGATTCCTCCAATAGCTGTCTGGCATGCTCCAGTCTGAGATGATTGACATACTGTGACAGAGTTATATGAAAATGCTCTTTAAAGTAGCGTGATATGTATTTTTCTGACAAATGAAACTGTGCACCAAATTCCTTCAGTGAAATTTCCCTTGTATAGTTTTGCCGGATATACGTTATCATTTCTTTTTCTGTTGTGTTGGTGCCATTTGTGCCATTTTCCAGTATCAGATCATTTCTCCACATTTTCCGGATGAATTTGATGAGAGTTATTTTGGTTTCAAATTGCGCCTCTATATTTGCAACATCTATTTTTTCTGCGTTTTTCCCTGATATCTGTGCATTTATCTCTATCAGCCGCTCACATATATCTGCTGCTGTATCATTTATCTGAGGACTAATCATAAGTCTGCCTCGTTTGAGAGGGGATAGGATTGATTTTTCCATGAGATCGTCCGTCTGAAATGATATATATTCAAGAGGAAACAGAAACGTATAATAATCTGCATCTCCTGTCGGCGAGCCCATTAAATGCAGACTGCCCGGAGATACCACAAATGCATCCTTTGGGCTTCCTATATAGTTTTCACCTGATATGGTCACATGCAGCTTGCCCTGCTTTACATATATAATTTCCAGCTCATCGTGCCAGTGTACCGGAATCTGGAATGCACGCTTTACATCACTGATATGGTATTGGCTGAACGGATTTTCCGGTGTGCCGTGTGGCCGGTTTTCTTTTAATTCAAAATACATTTTTCTACATATTCCTTAGTCTCTTTTAATCCCCATCCGGTTTGTTTACTATAATAATGATATATCAACTATTTTTATTTTAACATATTACATGCATAAGGTGTGCAATTTTTTATTTGTTCTCAAGGTTTTGATGAATCTACACTGTAATATGAATAATGACTCAGTTATAGATAAAGTAGAAATAGTACAATTTTTCCTTGAAATAATACAAGAATTATTTGTGATAATGTAATATATTGATTGATGCATGCAAGCTTCTCTTCTTTATATCTTCCTCTCCCAAATGAAGTTTATAATAAGAAGTTTGCATTCTTTCTGTTAATATCGCAAAGTATACATACATTATAAATGAGGTAATCTATATGCAGGTTCAAAGAAAAACACTTACACAGCTTTCCATTCCAATATGCTTTGAAACACTTTTTTACATGCTGTCAGGCATGGTTGACACTCTTATGCTGTCATCTGTGAGCGACCAGGCGGTTGGTGCTGTCGGCACGGCAAATACATATATCTCTGTTTTCATCATCATGTTTGGTGTCATCTCAAGCGGTATGGTTGCTGTCATGACGCAGAATATCGGTGCCGGAAAACCGGGTATAGCATATCAGGCAAGGCAGCTTGGGCTTATATTTAACGCTGTAATAGGTGTGCTCATGTCGGTATTTCTGGCTGTTTTTTCCGGTAATATTCTTAAAATGGTCAGCATTGCACCGGCGCTTTTTGATTCGGCAAATACTTATCTGCGCATTGTTGGAGGTGCCTGCTTTTTAAATGCTCTCATACCGATTTATTCAAGCTACCTGAGAGTTTTCGGCTACACAAAACAGTCACTTTGGGCATCAATTATTGGAAATGTCATTAACTTTATACTCAATGCTGTTTTTCTCTTTGTAATGAACTGGGGCGTTATGGGTGTTGCCACAGCAACGGTTATTTCACGTATTATCAATCTGATTATTGTTGCCACAATGGGCGCTGTGCTCATCAAGGCAAAGGACAGTCCCGAGCGCATAGCTCCCGGAAAAATTCTCGGACAGATTATAAAGATTGGCTTCCCGTCTGCCTGTGAAACCGCGCTTTACAATATCGCAATGACTCTTGTAGTGCGATTCATGAACCAGATGGATGCTGACGGACTGAACGTCACTGCGCGCTCTTATGCCACACAGATTGCTAACTTTTCGTACTGTATCGGTGCTGCCTTAGCTCAGGCAAATGCCATCCTGACCGGCTGGCATATCGGAGCAAAGGAGTATGACGAATGTGATAGGGGCACTCGCAAGGCCGCTATCTACGGTGTGATTACGGCATCCTGCCTTTCTATCACATTTGCGCTTTTAGGTAACTACATTGTGCGGATCTTCACGAATGATGTACAGATGATAAATCTTGTCACAAAGCTTCTCGCCATCGATATTGTGCTGGAGTTTGGAAGAGTCACCAATCTGGTATATGGTCAGGCACTGAAGACAAGCGGTGACGCCGTATTCCCGGTTGTCATGGGTGCTGTTTTCATGTACCTTGCGGCGGTCGGTGGAACATACTTCTTCGGACTGCATCTGGGGCTTCTCGCAGTCGGTGCTTACATCGGACTCGCAAGTGACGAGTGCATCAGGGCCGTCGGCATGGTGCTGCGCTGGAAGAGCGGAAAGTGGAAGAATAAGGGACTGGTTGATTAGAGCTTGCATCCCGCCTTTTGCATCGCCCTTTCAAAGTCTGCAAACGTCATATTCAGTCTCTTTATTGAAAAGTCATTACATATCAGTCACAAAATATTTAAAATATATGAAACACCTACAATAATAACGCTCATTATTGAAAATGCTTCTATATTTCCTCGTGATATTTTAGAAACTAATAAACCAATTATGCTAATCATAACCGAGATTATAAGATAGAACAGATATAATAAAACAATAAATTGCCATATAGACAAGTCCGATATAATATATGGTAAATGCATAGTCCTCTCAATCATCAGACTTTCAACCCCTGCATTCAGATTTCCTAAATCAAATATAATGTACTTTGTCACAAATTCAACAAATGCAAATAATATACATATCAACAACGAAATTAATAAACTAATGTTCAGTCGCGATTTTAACAATATCATTCTTCCATTTTTAGATGATTTAATCATAGCTAATGTTCCTGCATATATATCATCTGTATACATAGGTACCACAATCAATAAAATAACTATTATAGGTATAACATTAAACCTCAAATTTTCAATATAATCACTTATTTCAATATCATAAAAATATTGTGCACTTTTATCCAGACTATCATAATACTCTGTTTTCTCAACAATGTATTTGACAGTTGCTATTCTATATTGAGCTTTCTTTTCTTCGTTGATTATAGAATGATAATCCTTACCATCTATTTTGCCATTATTAAATGCAATTTCATTCTTTTGCTTATCATCGATAATAGCTTGGAATTTCTGATATTCTGAATTAATGTATTCTTTTTTTTCAATTGAATATTCGCCTTCCATTTCATTCATATAATTTTCATACACAGACTTATGATATCCATTAAACATAGTTGTTCTCATCTGTCCCGCCATGATGATTTGAATAATTAGTCCAACAACAAAAATTATATATACCTGAGGTTTTGAAAGAACTTTGTATAATTCCATTTTGGTAACATTATTCATTATCCTTCCCACCAATCTTCTCAAATTTTGTCAGACATCCTTCTTTAATCAATATTATATAGTCAGCCACTTCCTCTACGTCTGATAAAATATGTGTTGATAACACAATAGTTTTTGTCTTAGATAATTTTCTAATTAGATTTTTAAATCTTGCCCTTTCTTCCGGATCAAGTCCCACTGTCGGCTCGTCAAAAATAATAATCTCCGGATTAGCTACACATGTTATTGCAATTCCAAGTCTTTGCTTCATTCCTCCTGAAAAAGATTTAACCTTATCGTTACGATTCTCATACAAATTAACATCCCTTAACACCTGTTCCACGTTTGAATCTAACTCTTTTTTATTTACACCTCTAAGATACCCAAAATACTCTATGGTTTTTTTTGCTGTGAAATTTGGATAATAACCTACATTTTGTGGCAAAAAACCAATTTTTTCCCTATATCTGTCATCTAATTCTTTTATATCAGTTCCATTATATAAAATTTTGCCTGAACTCATATCCAAAACATCTGACATTATATTCATAATAGTAGATTTACCAGATCCATTTGGTCCAATCAATCCATAAATACCATTTTCAAATTTGATGCTGATTCCATGCAATACTTCTTTACTTCCATATCTTTTTTTTATATCAATTAACTCTAGCATGATATTTTTGAACTCAACTTTCCCTAAAATTCGTGTTATAAAAATAGTAACCCAGCGCTATCACTATAATTGCAAAAACCAGATTAATTATTAAAGAATAACTTAATAACTGAATTGGAACTCCCATTAAATTAATAGGTTCATATTCCTTAAAATAATTGACACTTTCACTAATCAATGGAAACGGTGTATACTTTCTAAGAATATCATAATTTTCAGCTTCTCTGATTGTGCCACCGGATAAAGCAAAATATTTTCCTGATAAAATATAATTAATTGCTATACCTCCCAGACCAATAAATGTATTAATCGCTATCGGCACAATATTACTTTTAAAAAATAAAGAAACAAAAATAAATACACTAGATAATACAAAAAAACCAATTGCCCTCATAATTACTACTCCAATTATCATCTCAAATAAAGTAATACTATAAGGTGAATGTAAGAAAGCGTTATTTAAGAGAATTGATGTATTCCATTGATCTATTTTATTCCAAAAAACAGACCATATTGTCATTCCCAAAGTTTCAACCACTGATGCCATTATCGAAAAAAATAATGTTACCACTATTTTATTCCGATAAGATAACTTCCCACCTCTATATGATGATTTAATCATATAAAATGTATTGTTATTATGTTCATTCAAAAACAAAAAAGAAGAAAATAAAATAATTACAATAATAAATACAATATCTATAATATCAGTTACGCAAAATAAATCATATACTTCATTTAAAGTCTCACTTTCTCCAATTTCAAGATTAGTCTTCTTTCCATATAATTTATTTATCGTTTCGTTCATTCTCTTATAATATCCAGACTCAGTTTTTATTTTAATTTCAGAATCAGAAATAACACTATCCCTATATTCAACAACATTATGACAATTTAAAGCATCTTTATCCAATGTCAGATAAACAAACATTTCATCCATTACATCTTCATTTTGTGTTTCTTCATATTTGTTTTGTAGCTCCATTACTTTTTGCTCTATCACATCATATTTTCGTTCTGAAAAATCACCAATATATGCAGAAAACTCTCTTAAATCTATTTTCTCATTAGCATATGCATTATATGAAATTGCCATTGAAAAAATAAAAGCCACAATCATAGAAATCATAAGTATTTTACATGATAATATTTTTTTAATTTCATATCTCATTGCATCATCTCACCATAATTCTTCCCATCAAGATCCATGTAAGCTACACCACCATTAAATATTGTATATATTTTATCATTTATTTGAAAGGCAGAATCAGCTCCCATATTTACACAAGCTGAATAATCGGCAATAATTTTTCCGTTTTTATCATATATTATTTTGTTACCATTATCTCCACCACTGGCATATATATATTTATTCTGTACAGAAAAGAAAAGCGCATTATCTGCTATTTTTATAGAACTTTCATCATCCGGTGACAACTTATATAATTCGCTAAATTCATTTGAATAATATATAAAATTCTCATCGTTATCCGCCATAAAAGCCTTACCATTTGATGCTATTGATTTACTCTCAAACGTTGTTAAATTTACCTTGACAATTTCATTTATATCATTGATATAGTAATAATTTCCATTCAAAATAGCTCCCCATGGAAATTTGCCAATATTGTAATGACAGTATATAATATTAAAATTTTTGTCCAACAAATAGGCATGTCTATCACCATCTACTTTTACTATATCATCCGACAATACCCTAACATATAAAATAGCCTCACTATCATCAATTGCTAATTCTGATGACATATCAGTTGGAATAGAATTTTTAAAGACCGTTTTTCCCGATTCTGCCTCAACAATAGAACCATACAACCTATTTTCACCTGATACAACTTTACTTTTGTTATAACATTTGTATATTTTACTATTGAAAACAAAATACTCACCAAGTTCAACATATGCTTCACACATATCATTGCTGTGTGAACAAGCTGAGTTTCTGCAATTCACATTAAGCTTTTTGTCGTTTTTTTTATTAGAATAATTATACGATTCATATATTTGATTCTCACAATCAAAAAAAATATAGTCGTCATCATAAATGGCACCCAATCCATTCAACCTTTTTGCTTGACAAAATTTGCCATTTCCAATAAATAATTTATCGTTATCCTTTGTATTGCTATTGTTACATTCTATTATCCCCAATGTAATTATTCCTGCAAACATAATTAATATAACACCAATTAGTATTTTATTTTTCTTCATTTATGTATACCTTTCTGTTAAGAGATTTTCTTGTTCTCAAGGTAGCTCGAATAGAGCCATTCCATAGATATGATCAAAATTTACTTCGCAGTCTCGTGAAAGCACGAGCATCGTACAGTTTTACAAATATTCACTAGGCGGTTCTGAATATTTATCTTAATCTAAGAATTACACAATTTATTAATTTATACAAGATATTTGGCGCAAACGACATAAAATTGGCTGTGAATAGCTTGCTGATAGTGTTATTGCTCATTGTAGAAAAAAAGAGCATCTGTTATAATTTACTTACACTAATCAAGGAGTAGCATATATGTTTAACATAATTTGGGAATTTATAATAAATCTATTAGAATCGTTTCTATTTGCTGTAATTTGCAATGCAAAATTTACTAAACGTCAATATCATTATCATACGGCTGAACAAACATTATTCATACTATGTAAATCACTATTAATTACTCTTATGAATATAAGCAAGATATCTACCATTATTTCTTTAACATCTGTACTATTACTTAATATTATTTTCTTAATATTATTTTTTGTTAATCCTATTTTTAATAGTTTTTTTGTCTCTTTTATCTATTGCCTGATACTAATAACTTCAGATGCTTTGACTTTATTAATACCAATAAAGTTTTATAATATAAATCTCTCGCAGGTATTATATTTGGGAAATATGCGAATACTTTTTTCCTTAATATATATATCCATAATTGCCTTGTTTGTAATCATATTTTTGCTTTTTACTCCACAGGTGTTTGTTTTAGGAAAACTTGATAAAATTTCCTATTTCATAATTTCTACTATATGTGTCATATTAGAAGAGATTGTACTTATTATTTTATTAAAACAGTCAATATACGCTGAAAACTTTTTCCACTTACTCTTATTTATTTTCGGACTTACACTATTTTTATTTGTATATATTTCTATATATATTTATAGACTTGGAAAAGAAAAAGAAAAAAATGACAGACTTATTCAGAGTATTACAATTAATCAAATGGAAGCTCGACAAAATGAGGAAATAATTAATTCCACCCATAGTCTTAGGGTATTTAAACATGACATCATGAACCATATGAGCATTCTATATAAACTTGTAGAAAACGGAAAAAATTCTGACGCCTTAAAATACATATACCAGATAAATAACTCTATAGAAAGGACATCATATACAATCTCAACTGGAATAATCCCCATTGACTGTATTATGACAGCAAAACTCTCGAAAGCACTAGATAATAATATTTCTATAAAACATCAGATTCATTTTCCAGCTAATTATAACATTTCAGATATGGATTTGTGTTCATTAATTAGTAATTTACTTGATAATGCAATAGAAGCCAACTGTAAGTTAGACATGACTAAACGTAGACTTCAAATTGAAATTAAACCATATAACAATATGCTACTACTATTTATATCAAATAGTTCAAATGGTATATACCTTTATGGAGGAAATGGCAACCTTTTAACCACAAAAACTTCTAATAAAAACGAACATGGCATCGGAATAAAAAGGATTAATGAGATTGTAAAAAAATATAATGGCATCATAGAATTTGATCCCGGCACTGAGATTTTCTCAGTTTCTATTTTATTTCCTTTAGATAATTGATTGGAGGATAATTAATGATTATTAACATCACAATTCTTGAAGATAATGAAAGTGATTTCATAACACTCTCAGACTCAATAAAAAAATGGGCTGCTAACACAGGGATTTTAATAAATATTATTTGGCTTAATTCATATAAAAAATTTATTAAATCCTTGCCTACTCTAAAATGTGATTTATTCTTTTCTGATATCGAATTAAATTGCAACAACTCATTCACCGGAATTGATGCATGCAAACAGCTCAGAGAAAGCGGTTACACAGGTATTATTATATTTCTTACTGCATTTAAGGAATATGTATTTGATGGTTATGATGTTCAAGCATTCAACTATCTTTTAAAACCAATTAACTATGGCACAATAAATAATTGTCTCGATAAATTTATTCATTTATTTAGTCGAGAATTTTATTATTATCACAAGGGCAACGATATTATTAGCATACCTTACAATGATATAATGTATATAGAAAAAAATGGACATGATGTAATCCTTCATACTACATCAAATGTATTTGTCGAAAGAATTTCTTTAAATGAAATATCAAAACGACTCCCAGTTTTTTTTATTCGAGCTCACAAATCTTATATTGTTAATATCAATAAAGTTTTATCTCTAAGAATTAATGAACTTTTTTTGCCAAATAACGTTACCATTCCTGTAAGTAGAAGTTATCTTACAAATATAAAGAAAAAATTATTAGAAATTGCACGATAGAGGTTTTTCTTTCATTTTATAATAACGTTTACAATTTACCTGTTCATAAACAAGTGCTCTTTAAATATCTCCCGAAACAGCTTATCGGCACTCCAAAATACATTATCCGGTGTCACGACGGCCTTACATCCGATTGGTTCGATTCCCGCCTTCTTATATTCCGCCAGAAAGATATCCATTTGTGATGAATTAATACCTGAAAAGACCAGAAGCTCCGCCGGGAAATCGGCTCCGCTATACCTTGAACCATCCTTTTTGAATCCGGTTATTCCGGCTATGGCACCGAGCTTCTGTCCGTAATCTGATTTTTCCACCTGTTGCACCGATATCCCAAGATTTTTGCACATGGCTTTTATTTTTTCCACTTTTTGAGCTGCTACACCAAATAGCAGTATTTTTTGCGTAGATTTCTGCTGCATTCTTAATATCTCCTAATTCAAGACAATTATGTTTGTAACTATATCAGTTTTTTGTTCTCAGCGGTTCTGAATAGTTACTGAATTATCTCATACTGCATCAGCTCGTATTTCAGTCTGCTTCCCTCCATGATTTCAGGTGGGAGCAGTGCCCTTGCCACAAGCTTCAGATCATCTGATTCGATATCGCTTCTCTTTAGATTTGCATAGTCTCCGTCTATGGACACTACCTCGTAATACCATGTTTCCATGTGCTTTCCTCCTAAATTTCATTTTCTAAAGCATCTACTGATAATTCCAATTCACTTTGTTCTTTGCTTTACTGTAAGTGGAGCAGGTGTAATTGTCCTGTGCATTGGTGTACTTTCCTGTAGGATTACCGTTTTTGTCCTTCTTTTCATAACCGCCGGTGCTTTGTGTCACCGCTTTGCTCATCATCACGGGATAATCTCTCGTAGAGTGCAGTGATTTTGTTTAGTTCCGGTTGTTTGGTTTTCATAAGATTCTCCTTTTAAAACAAACAACCAGCTTATCTGTGGTTTTATTCTACCACGAATAAGCTGGTTTGTGTAAAAATAATTATTGTCTCACTAATAGGCGATTGATTTACCATATATCTAAACTATCTTCCTAATCCACCCAAGCCTGCATCTCGTTATCCAAGACCAACCGGGCATACTCCATAGGGTTGTCAATGGCAAGAGCGTTCAATGCACATTTTGAATTTGGTGAAACACATAAAAAGCTGCTCATCAAATATCCCCCGGATAATAATGTGTAGGATACAACTAGTACACCGAGTAATATTTTCCAGCTAAATACATTGATAAAATCGTACAAAATGAGTATAATAATAGTACGAAGAAAGGAAGTGGTGATATGTCAATTACAGCAACTGAATTGAAAAATAATCTTGGAAAATATTTATTATTATCTGCAAAAGAAGATGTTTTTATCACAAAGAACGGAAAGGTAGTGGCAAAACTGACAAATCCACATCAGGACAGAGTAGAAGTAGCAAAATCCCTGTTTGGAATCTTACCAAAGGATGCAGACCTGAATGAAGCAAAAGAAGAAAGGCTTGGTGCAAAATAGATGAGGATTCTTGCAGATACAAATGTGATAATAGATGCCCTGACTTCAAGAGAGCCATGGAATAAAAGTGCAGAAGAAATATTTCTTATGGCAGCAAATCATACAATCGAAATGTACATTACTGCAAGTTCAGCAACAGACATCTATTATCTTATAAGGAAACATTTGCATAACATAGAAGCAGCAAAGATGATAATGGGAAAGCTTTATTCATTGACTGGAATATTAGAGGTTACAGCGGATGACTGCATGGATGCACTTGCATCTGCAATCAGTGACTATGAGGATGCAGTTGTTGAAAAGGTGGCATCCAGAAAAGATATGGATTATATTGTCACAAGAAATATAAAAGATTATCAGGCAGGTGGAACAAAGATAATTCTGCCAGATGATTTTGTGAAACTTGTTGAAGAGGAATAATTTTTACCACCAAATCGTCAAATACCGATTTTGTTAAACTCTTTCTATGCTCCATCCTCTGCCTTATTGCAGTCGATTCGTAAAAGCATATTATCATTAGAACGTGAAACACATTACAGCCTCCTGCCGCATTTTGGGCAGAATTCAAAGTCCTCTGTAGTTGTATATCCACAATTGCTGCATCTTTTTGTTGTGTTTCCACTTCCATTTTCAAAGCCATAACCATACTGCGGGTTTACACGCTGCAAATGCTGTGGCAATATCTCCACGTCCTCGCCTCTTGCTATCCTGCGTCCTATTTCCGGATCAAGCTCGTAAAGCGCATTACAGCATGTGGTCTGCACATAGTAGTGCCTGTTCCATTTAAAACACGGAATGAAGAACAGTGACAGCACCATGTATGTCATATACACCTGATACCTGCCATACCTGCCACATTCATCGCAGGTAATGACCTGATTGAAGTCAAAGTCCTTCCTGCCGTCCGTTATTCCCATCATAAAAAACATATATGATGCCTCCGTTTATCTGTGCCATAGTCCCCAGAAGTCTCCAAGCGATTCTCTCGTATGAAATCCCCGCTCATCCTCAACTACCGGTATTGATTTGGCATCCATTTTCTCTATATTTACATAAGTACCCTGACTCACCATTGCAAATACCCTGTCTATCTGCTCCTCTGTGCCCTGTATTTCCATAAATACCGAGCCGTCAGGGTCATTTCTCACCCAGCCTGTTGCGCCAACGCTTTCTGCCGCGTGCTCTGTTCTGTAGCGGAAACCTACTCCCTGCACAGAGCCGTACACTCTTATCTGCTTTCTGATGATTTTGCTGTCGTAATCACTCATATGCTCCCACTTCCCTGATACACATTATTTTCAGTCTACAATAGCCCTGCAAACAGCCGCATAATTGACTGCCCCAGCCTTCGCCTTGCACTTCTTCCTGTCCTGTACTTCTCCGTCACCTCCGCTGACTCAGTGAAAAGCCTTATAAAATCATCCCTGATTTCATGCACCACTTCACAATCCGCCATAAAACAGCCATTTTCAAAGTGATGATAAAGGCTTCTGTAGTCAAGATTTATGGTACCGCAGGTTGCCATTATATCGTCTGCCACACTCATCTTTGCATGGCAAAAGCCCGGTGTCCACTCAAAAATCCTCACACCATGCTTCACAAGCTGGTTGTAGAAGGAGCGTGTCACGCTGTATATTGGTTTCTTATCAGGTATGCCCGGCGTGATGATGCGCACGTCAACTCCACGCTTGGCGGCAAGTGTCAGCGCATGGCTCATCTCATCGGTAATGATAAGGTAAGGCGTGATAAACCAGCAATAACGCTGTGCCTTGTTTGCCATGCTGATATAGACATCCTCACCCACCTGCTCGTTATCGAGAGGGCTGTCTGCATATGGCTGGATAAATCCACTCTGTTTTGCCTCATAATCATAGTGTAGCAGATATTGCGATACATCCACCTCGCGCGGTACCTTGCGCTCTGATGCATTCCACATCTCGAGAAATGCGATGGTAAACGACTTGACAGCATCTCCCTCGAGCCTGATTCCCGTATCCTTCCAGATTCCGTATGGGTGTGTCACATTGAAGTACTCATTTGCCAGATTGTAGCCGCCGGTATATGCGATTTTTCCATCAATTACCGTGATTTTTCTATGGTCACGATTGTTTAAAAACATGTTAAAGGCAGGTGCAACCGGGTTGAACACCCTGCATTTGATGCCAAGCTTCTCCATCTTTTCCGAGAAATCCCTGTCTATGAAAAAGATTGAGCCCATATCATCATAAAACACCCTTACCTCGACTCCTGCCTGCACGCGCTCCGTGAGCACCTTCTGGATACGGTGCCACGATTCCTTGTCCTCTATGGCGTGATACTCCATGAAAATAAATTTCCTGGCCTTTGATAAATCGCTAAGCTGCGCTTCGAGTCCCTTTGACGCCTGATCATAATATGTCACATCCGTGTTCTGATATACCGGATATAATGCATTTTTTGCCAGGTATGTTGAAATTCCCGCTGCCTGTGGCACCTTTTCATACATATCGGATAGTATGTCTGCGTTTTCAGGCAGACATGGAAGAAGCATGGAATCCACCTCTTCAAACCGTGCACGCATCTTATTCGGTGCGCCGTTTAGTCCGACTAACAGGTAAAGTGACACTCCCATTATCGGAAATGCCAGTATCAGTATAATCCACGGTGTAGTCATGGATGCGGTCTGCTCACGATTGTACAGTCCGAGCACAAGTATGATTGCCAGGACGCTTGTGGTCGTGTTTATTGCTGCCGCATATTCATTTAGCCTTGTAAACATATAGACCATGAAAACTGCCTGCAATAATATCGCAAGCACTGAAAAAAACATTCTCTTTAAACCATTCTGTGTTTTTTTAGTTCCCTCGTAGGTTTTTTCCTTCATCTGTTATGCCTCCATTATCTTACTGTCTGTAATACCAAACCTCTCCATAAATTTTTAGCCACCTTCTTATTTAAGAAGCCATTCAATTTCCTCTTTATAAGGAGGAATAGTCTTCTTCGCAGAGCCCTCCTCACAAAGCCATGGTGTTTCCAGAATCTTTGGTACATTTGCAAAGGTCTCATCATGCACCAGTCGGTGCAGTGTATCATAGCCGATGGTTCCCTTGCCTATATTTGCATGCCTGTCCTTGTGTGCTCCAAGAGGATTTAAGCTGTCATTCACATGAAATACCGCTATCTGCTCAAGTCCTATCACCCTGTCAAACTCCGCAAAAACATCATCATAATGGTTCACAATATCGTATCCTGCATCATTTACATGGCACGTATCGAAGCAGACACGCAGTCTTTCTTTCCTGTCCACTCCATCATAGATTGCCTTAAGCTCCTCAAAGGAACGGCCTATTTCACTGCCCTTTCCTGCCATCGTCTCAAGTGCGATAAACACATCGTCATCATTCTGATTGAGCACTGTGTTAAGTCCCTTTACAATCTGTGCGATTCCAGCCTGCTCACCGGCATTTACATGACTTCCCGGATGAAGCACCAGTATGCGGCTCTTCATTGCCGCGGTCCTTACTATCTCCTTTTCCAGAAACTCCACTGCCAGCTCGTACGTCTCAGGCTTTACGGTGTTTGCCAGATTTATGATGTATGGCGCGTGGACCACTATCTCATTTATCCCATGCTCATGTGCATATTCCCAGCCTGCGTCTATGTTGAGCTCAAAGATTTCCTTTCTTCTCGTGTTCTGTGGTGCCCCGGTGTAGAGCATAAACACATTCGCGCCGTATGATGCTGCTTCCCTGGCTGATGCCAGAAACATATCTTTTCCTGCCATGCCTACGTGACAGCCTAATTTTATATCACTCATATTTTTCCTCTGTTTCATTGAATCTATATATCTATTATTTCTACTATAACACTACATCCCTGATAACTCTATCTAAATATTCTAAATTTTTACTAAACATGGCAAAAGTCATTGACATAGTATCAAAAACTACATATACTATCCTTTGCAACCACATATATTAATGGCATATAATTGCAAGATATGTGATGCATAACTACAGTTAACCAATTATTATGATTAAAGGGGCAAAATACCTTTTGACCATCATATCATTATTATAGAAATACGAGGGTAAATATGTTTGAAATAATTGTTGACTCTGCGGCAAACATTCCTGCAGAGCTATGTAAAAAATATAAAATCAAGGTGCTATCATTTGTAAACCTTGTCAACGGAAAGGAAATGACCTGCTTTGAGCCTGACCTCACACCGGAACAGGAGCGGGCAAAGGGTAAGGAATACTATGACGCGATAAGAGAAGGTGCCGAGGTAAAGACCGGACTTATCAGCAGCGGAATCTTTGAGGATACCTTCAGGGAAATCATTGAGGCAGACAAGGATGTCCTGTATTTCTCCCTAAGTAAAAACATAAGCGGCAACTACAACTCAGCCCGTGTCGCAGCCGATGCTGTCCTTGATGATTGCAGTAACGGCAGAAAAATACGCCTGGTGGATTCATTAAATGCTTCCCTCGGACAGGGACTTCTCGCAATATACGCCAGCGAAATGCGTGAGAAGGGCATGAGCTTTGATGAGGTGGCTGACACAATAGAGACCTATCCTGCCAGATTAAACGGTGTGTTTACCGTGGGCAATTTAAAGTATATTGCAAGAACCGGCAGATTAAGCGGAACCACCGCTTTGGTTGGCAACATGCTAAGTATCAAGCCTATCCTAAGGGGCAGCAAGGACGGATATATTGTACAGTTCAGAAAATGTCGTGGCCGAAAAGCCGTATTAAATGAGCTTGTCAATCTGTTATGCGACAACATTACAGACCCTGAAAATCAGATTATCGGAGTGGCACATGCTGACGCATATGAAGATTCGCTCTATGTGATTGAACAGATTAAAAAGCGCATAAAGGTGCGCGATGTGATAAATACCACCTATGATTTCTGCACCGGAAGCCATGTTGGTCCGGAATCTTTAGCAGTATTTTTCATGGGAAAGGACAGAGAATTGGGAGCCTGATATCAGGCTCCCTTTTCACTTCTTTTATTCATCATCCTCACATAAAAAAGTCCCAGAACTCGCTTATTAAGCGGATTCTGAGACTTTTGATTTCTATTAATTGCAACTTCTATCTCATTTTAAGCTGCAGCTTTCTTGCTTTCTGATTTCTCACAGAGCTTCTTCACACCCTGAATTGCAACAAGCACACCAAGGATGAGCAGTAATACTGCGAATATAAGCTGTAATGAATTTCCAAGGTCAAGTCCTACAGAGAATAATGCCTTTGTAAGCTTGTAGATTGTCATGCCAAGTGCAGTAAATGTAACTGCCATCATGAATACCATTGGAATCCAGAGCATGCAGCCCTGACGCTTTGTCTTCTTTAAGAATACTGCGCAGGCAACAAGTGCAAGTACTGATAAGAGCTGGTTAGCTGAACCAAACAGTGGCCATATCTCTGCATAGCCTACCTTTGTAAGCAGGAATGCAAGTACCAGTGTGATGATTGTTGCAAAGTATTTGTTTGTCATCAGCTTGACAAATGGACTCATATTGTCATCATCTGTGTCTGAATCAAGCCAGAACTCCTGGAATGACAGACGTCCGACTCTGGCTACTGAATCAAGTGATGTCAGAGCGAAGGCTGATACAGCAAGGTTAATCAGTGTGAACACAAGTGAGTGTGGTAAACCGATTACTGACAGGAAGTTTGCGATAGCTCCTGCGAAAATCTGTGGCTGTGTTGTAAGTCCCTGAGCTGCTGCCTCTCCCTTACCGAATGATGCTACTGCGATAAGTGCAAGGATTGCAAGCATACTCTCCATAAGCATGGCGCCAAATGAAACAGGAAGCATGTTCTTCTCATTCTTTATCTGCTTAGAAGCAGTACCTGATGATACAAGTGAATGGAAACCTGAAACTGCACCACAGGCGATTGTTACGAATAAGATTGGGAACAGATACTGTGGGTTTCCGTTTGCATCAGGGATTGCAAATGCTGTGAAAGCATCAAGGTTACAAGCAGGATTTGCAACAAATACACCGATTATCGCACCTACGATCATGAAGATTAACAGGTAGCTGTTAAGGTAATCACGTGGCTGAAGCAGTGCCCATACAGGTGTAACACTGGCTATAAGTATATATGCAAATATAATTATGTGCCATACGCTAAGGTTTAAATACATTGGGAAATTGAGTCCCAGTGCTATAGCTACTATAAGTAATACGATTGCAACAAGTGTGTTAATCCATTTGTTGAACTTAGAGTATTTAAGGAAGAAACCAAGTGCAACTGCTTCTATGATGAAAAGCATTGATGTAGTTGCAACTGCTCCGTTGGCTACAACCTTTGTAACCTCGCCTGCTTTATCAGCAGCAAAGCCATTGAAGGTTCCGGCTACGACATCTGCGAAAGCTGCAACAACAAGTATACAGAACAGCCAGCAGAATAACAGGAATAATTTCTTTCCTAATTTACCAATGTACTCCTCGATGATGTAACCGATTGTACGACCCTTGTTCTTAACTGAAGCGTACATAGATGCAAAATCCTGAACAGCTCCAAAGAATACACCACCAATTAATATCCAAAGCAGAACCGGAAGCCATCCGAAAATAGCTGCCTGAATTGGTCCGTTGATTGGACCTGCACCTGCGATAGATGCAAACTGATGTCCGAATACTACATTGGTATCGGCCGGTACATAGTCCACTCCGTCCTCCATCTCGTAGGCAGGAGTCTTGGCATTTGGATCAATGCCCCATTTGTTTTGCAGATAACGGCCATATAATAAGTATGCTCCACCGAGCACAACAATGGCTATTACCATCATTAAGATTCCACTCATATTATTACCTCTTTCTTTTGTTTATCTTAATTTTATTTGTATATTATATTTACTCTTTTTTTAGCAAATTTCAATAAATATTTTATACATAATTTATTTTTTATTTCTATAATTTTTGTTTAATTTACCAATCAGTTATAATAGGTATTCATTCTCTTTATGCCGTCTTTGTCTCAGCGGCTTCTTCTGCCTTTTTAGCAGCCATTTTGTCCTTTAATGCAAAGGCTCCGGCAAGCAGTGTGCCTGAGATTGAATGCCATGTACATGACACTGCACAGATGATGGCTGATTCAGGTGTTGAAGCAAACTGTGCTGTAGTGGTAGCAAGGTTTGTGGCAAGACCTGCATTCTGCATACCAACCTCGATAGAGATGGTTCTCTTCTTGGCTGTGTTCATGCCTACCAGCTTTCCTGCACCGTATCCAAGCAGATATCCAAGTCCGTTATGTAACAGAACTGCCGCAAAAATTACTACTCCTGATGTAAAGAACTTTGAGCCCTGTGATGATACAACACCACCTACAACGAATGCCAGGCCAAGCACCGCAATACCCGGCATGACCTTCTGAGCCTCGGCAAATGCCTTTTTCTTTCCAAGCAGGTAGTTGAGTAAAAATCCAACCGCTACAGGAAAGATTACAGTCTCAATGATTGACACAAACATCGGAAGCGCCTTGATTGAGACATGTGTTCCGCTTGCAAGAAATGATACCAGAAGCGGTGTCATAAATGGTGAGAGCAATGTGGAAACTGTTGTCATTCCAACTGAGAATGCCACATCACCACCGCAGAGGTATGACATAATGTTTGAAGAAACGCCACCAGGACAGCAGCCTACGAGGATAAGTCCAAGTGCGATTCCGTCAGGCAGATTCAATGCCTTTGAGATACCAAATGCGAGAAACGGCATGATAAGATACTGTGCGATTGCACCTACACATATATCAAATGGTCTCTGTGCAAGTATCTTGAAATCCTGTGTCGTAAGTGTAAGTCCCATACTAAACATGATGATTCCGATAATGATTGACTGACATGTGAACTTGTTGGATACCGGATCCACAAACAGCATCTGATTTACCCAGGCCATCAGATTCGGAACCAGAAATGTGACTACGGCGATTGCTATGACAACTATCGATGTGTAGTCTGATAAAAATTTACTTACTTTTTGTAATGCTTTCATTGTAAGCCTCCTTAACATTTTTCTGCTCACTAAAACTCTTTTATGGAATTAAAAAATCCCTTTCCAGATTGACATAATCTGAAAAGGGACGAAATAATCCGCGTTACCACCCTGATTCCACAGTGTATTACTGTGACACTCTGCATACCAGCATATGCTTTCCATATAACGGTGGACACCGGCGAGGTTTACAGACACACTTAATGCTTTCAGCCCGCTTCTTAGAGAGGATATTCCAATCTGATCATTGCCTGTTCGCACCGCCCACAGGCTCTCTGAAAATAAATACAAATCGGACCTTGTTCTCATCAACGAATTTTGGTGAACATATTTATTTAAATCTTGTTTTGTATTATAGCCCTCTGACACTATATGTCAAGAGAATGATACAAATTTGTACTATAACATTTATTTATAGTTTTTATTCATGTGCTTTATTCTTATTATTTATTCGTAATCTTTGTTGTTATACTCATCATTCCATGACTGCTGTTGTGATGTACCGTAGGAATTTTGAGCATCCCCGCCCTGTGCTGTGCCATACGGATTCTGACCATACTGCTGGTTTGCTCCGTTTCCGTACATGTTCTGGCCGTACTGCTGATTTGTGCCATTTCCGTACATGTTCTGGCCATACTGCTGATTTGCCCCGTTTCCGTACATGTTCTGGCCGTACTGCTGGTTTGCTCCGTTTCCGTACATGTTCTGACCGTACTGCTGGTTTGCTCCGTTTCCGTACATGTTCTGACCATACTGCTGACCATATCCGTTTGAACCGTATGGATTATAGTAGTTATTATTACTATTGTATCCATCTCCCACATAAACAATGTTTTTGTTGAAGGCAATAATACAGATAAAAATCACATTGAGGAATATAAGTCCGCAGGCAAATCCTGCTCCCTTGCCAAACGCATGTGCCAGTCCGACACAGCAGAGGATATTCATAACCAATGCCGCAATCATTGCTGCAATAATCAGAATAACCGCAAATATCAGCATTCCCATGTGAGCCCCGATACGGTTTCCGGCATATCCATAGGTAGAATCATAATACGACCCCATATAACTGGATGTCATAACGGAAAGTCCTGAGGCAATAATCTCATACATCAATATAATACATCCCACTATAATTCCGATAGTAGCCACAAGATATCCCCAGAACAGCTTCTGTTTCCCTGCAATCCTGAATTTTACATATGAGCTGTAAAACGGTACGATGGCCGCCCAGCCGTGCTCTCCTGCCTTTGCATACATAATCCATGATGCAATAATTGTCAGTACCATAACTGCCAGATTGATAAACGACTTAAAGCCGTCAATCATACTCATAATAGTATAATATGTGCTCATTTTTTCTCCCTTTCATAACCAAAGTTTGTTTGTTATTCAAAGTATACATCACCACAGGTCAGAGTGCAATAATTAAAAAGCTTTTGGAGCTTGTATAATTCACTCATTTTAAGATTCTAACAATACTCCTTTATATATTCACCAAAATATGGAAGCGCAAGCGAGATATAGCCCTGTCTGGTATTCAATATACCTCTTTTTATAAGACGATCTCTGTACATAGAATAGCTTCCTGACTTTTCTCCCATAAGCTTAAGCACCTCTTCACGCTTGTATTCTTCCTTTTCTGTCAAAAGTCCTGCAAGAAACCTGTCCATTTCAGTCATCTCTTCCCATATTTTTTCATAAGAATATGCAAACAATTCAGCCTTGAGTCCTGGTAAAATATCTTCCAGTGACTCATCCTCTTTCTTCTTAAAATACAACACGCCCAATTCCTGAAATGCATATGCGTATCCTTTCGTGATTTTCGCCATTTCACGAGCCTCATTACTGTCAATATCCAGCTTACTCTTATACATTTCAGTCATTCGTATCATATTAAGAGGCTCCGTTTTAACTGTTGCCGCTCTTCTGAAAAATGTAAGATTTTTGACATTGCTCAATTCCTGTATATTTTCATACAAGCCTGTACACACAAAATAAACCGGATACCCTGCTCTGAGCCATCTGCCATATTCAGACGCAAATTTTATCATCTCTTCGGACTTTGAAACCTCATCTATTCCTATAAGTATCTTCTTCCCCTTTTTCTGTGCAGCCTGTATCATTGTCTCAACTTCTACACCGATATCAAAGAAATTATTATTGTTTTCTGCCGTATAGCCGATTCCACCACCTGTTCCCATCACTGTTGCAGAGAGGTTTATCCCTGTTGTTTTCTTATCCTGTGAACCAAAACCGGCCTTTACAAGCATTGCCGCTATCTGTCCCAGTATATCTCTTGCAGGATTTACATCAAAAACAAGCCAGTTTATATATCTGCTTTCATTGGTTCTTAATTCTTCCTCCACCTTTGCAAGTATAACGGTTTTACCGGAGCCTCTGACACCGGTTATCTTATATACCGACTCCGACGGATTATCGTAAATAAAGTTTTCCAGTATCTCCTCTGTTTTCTCTGTATGGATATATGTGTATTCCGGAGTCTTACTGAAGGTTGTAGTAAATGGATTCTGCATAAATTCACCTCAATTTATTATATGAAATTCAAAACTATTTATATTTTTTTATACTTTCTATTGCTCTTTATAGTTTTTTATAAATCTTTATACTTTTTCTTTTATTTTATACTTTTTTATACTTTTTTGCAATAGTTCTTCCGACCTGTATATACCGTTAAAGGAATCACCGCTTTTGGCACCCTTGACAAACCCCTTCTTAAACAGCTATAATATCGTCAATTGAAGCACAATTACATTTCAACAGGCTTTGATGGGAACAAGTACATTTCTGCAATACTTACAGAGAGCTGCCGGCAGGTGAGAGGCGCAAGGAAACAGATCTGGAATACATCCCGGAGCTTTGCACCGAACGTCATACCGGATGATTAAATATCCCCGGTTCGATTAATAAGCCGCAACGTATTGGCACACGTTATAGTGCCGGAGTGTTAGCAGAATCGGCCATTTTCACTATATAATATATGTCGAACACTGTGTGACAACTCACGGAGGCATTCCTGTGCGAGCAGGATGCAAATTAAGGTGGTAACGCGAGAAATCCCCCTCGTCCTTAAATGGATGAGGGGGATATTTTATTTTTCAGAATACAGATTCATCTTATCAGGAGGAAAATCATGACAATTTATGACGAATTAGTTGCCCGCGGTCTTATCGCGCAGGTAACAGACGAAAAAGAAATCAAAGAGCTTATAAACAACGGAAAAGCTACCTTCTACATCGGCTTTGATCCTACAGCAGACAGCCTTCACGTTGGACATTTCATGGCTCTTTGCCTTATGAAGAGACTTCAGATGGCCGGAAACAAGCCTATCGTGCTTATCGGTGGAGGTACCGCACAGATTGGTGATCCATCAGGACGTACAGATATGCGCCAGATGATGACAACAGAGACTATCAACCACAACGTAGAGTGCTTCAAGAAACAGATGAGCCGCTTCATCGACTTTGGCGAGGGAAAGGCTATCATGGTAAACAACGCTGACTGGCTGATGGACTTAAACTACGTGGATGTGCTCCGCGAGGTTGGTGCTCATTTCTCAGTAAACCGTATGCTTACAGCTGAGTGCTACAAGCAGCGTATGGAAAAGGGTCTTTCCTTCCTTGAGTTTAACTACATGATCATGCAGAGCTACGATTTCTACACACTTTTCCAGAAATACGGCTGCAACATGGAGTTCGGTGGAGATGACCAGTGGAGCAACATGCTCGGTGGAACAGAGCTCATCAGACGTAAGCTTGGAAAAGATGCATATGCTATGACAATCAATCTGCTCCTAAACTCTGAGGGCAAGAAGATGGGCAAGACACAGTCAGGTGCAGTATGGCTTGATCCTAACAAGACAACACCTTTCGAGTTCTTCCAGTACTGGAGAAACGTTTCTGATGCCGATGTTCTTAAATGTATCAGAATGCTCACCTTCCTTCCTCTCGAAGAGATTGACAAGATGGAAAGCTGGGAGGGCGCACAGCTCAATGAAGCTAAAGAAATCCTGGCATTCGAGCTTACAAAGCTTGTTCACGGTGAGGAGGAAGCCACAAAGGCTAAAGAGGCAAGCCATGCACTTTTCGCAGGCGGAGCCAACAATGCAAATATGCCTACAGTTACCGTTACAGCTGAGGACTTCCCTGACGGAGAGCTTGATATCATCTCTGTTCTCGTAAAAGCAGGACTTTGCGATTCAAGAGGAGACGGCCGCAGAAATATCCAGCAGGGCGGTGTTTCCGTTGCAGATGAGAAGGTAACTGATATCTCTACAAAATACACTCTCGACGATTTCAAGGGCGAGGGTCTCATTATCAGACGTGGTAAGAAGAAATTTGCCAAGGTTGTAGCTGAATAATTATGTAAATAAACTTCGCATTTTAAGATGATTTCTTTCAATGCGAAGTTTTTTAATATTTACTGAGGAAATCCATAAGGCACAAATTCACTGCTGCATGTAACCGTATAATCTGCTTCCCCTAAAACCGTTTTTTGTTCTGTGCCAACACCCTCTCCACAAATCCAGTATGAACCATCATTTTTTCTTTAGCATAATATTCCCCACACTAAATCAGCATAGTGTACAATAGCCATAGGTTGATAGCCGGCAAGCCCTGGGTAGCTGTAATCCATAAAACTTCTAAAACAGCTCCCCAATCCAGTCCAAAAACTGGAAAAATTCTGGAAAAAAGTAGCTGAAACCGCTGAAATTTCTAAAACAGCTCCCCTAACCACAGCGAAATAGCCGGAAAAATCTCCAAAAAAATAGCTGAAACTGCTGAAATTTCTAAAACAGCTCCCTAACCACAGCGAAACAGCCGGAAAAATCCATAAAAAAGTAGCTGAAACTGCTGAAATTCCTAAAACAGCTCCCCTAACCCAGCGAAACAGAATGGCTTATTATCCATCATTTATATATATTAAACCCTACTTTTTCCTCATCTTCCCTTGACTTCTCATTAATAAGTTAATATAATTTACCTAATTGATACATCAACGCTTTAAAGCGCTGACAAAAGGAGGAATTATCATGAAAAAGAGATCTAAAATTTTAGCTTCACTTGTTCTTGCCGGAACAATGGTTCTTGGACTTGCCGGATGCGGAGATTCCGGTTCAGCAAACGGTGGCACACAGTCAGGCAAGAACTCAGATGCCAAATATCAGGTAGGTATCTGCCAGCTCGTACAGCACGAGGCTCTCGATGCCGCTACAAAGGGCTTTAAGGACGCATTAAAGGACAAGCTCGGAGACGATGTCTCATTTGACGAGCAGAATGCCGCAGGAGATGCTTCTACATGCTCTACAATCTGCACCAAGTTCGTCACCAACGACTATGACCTTATCCTTGGAAATGCTACAGCAGCTCTTCAGGCCGCTTCAGCAGCTACAGACTCTATTCCGATTCTCGGAACATCTATCACAGACTACGCTACAGCTCTTGATATGTCAGACTGGTCAGGCACTACAGGAAAGAATATTTCAGGTACAACAGACCTCGCTCCACTCGATGAGCAGGCTAAATGCATCAAGGAGCTCTTCCCGGATGCAAAGAACATCGGTATCATCTACTGCTCATCTGAGCCAAACAGTATCTACCAGTCAACAACTATTACCAAATACCTTGAGGACGAGGGATACACTGTAAAAGAGTACACTTTCTCTGATTCAAATGATGTCGCTGCAGTAACACAGAGCGCATGTGATGCATCTGATGCAATCTACATCCCAACTGACAATACTGCTGCTTCATGTACAGAGGCTATCAACAATGTAGCTTCACAGGCTAAAAAACCTATCTTCGCTGGCGAGGAAGGAATCGCTAAGGGCTGTGGTGTTGCTACACTTTCTATCAGCTACTATGACCTTGGATACACAACAGGTGAGATGGCTTACGATATCCTTGTAAATGGTACAGACGTCAAAACTATGGAGGTTAAGAGCGCTCCTAAGTTCACTAAGGAGTACCTTCCGGACCGCGCCAAGGAGCTTGGAATTACAGTTCCTGACGGCTATGAGGAAATCTCAGCTGAATAAACAGCTGCACTATGGAGGTATTTAATAAAATGATTCTAATGAATTATTTTGCAACCTTAAATCCGGTTGCATTCACCAATGCCCTTCCGGGCAATATAGCCCAGGGTCTGATTTGGGGTATCATGGCACTCGGTGTTTATATCACCTTCAGACTGCTGGACTTCGCAGATCTGACGGTTGATGGCTCATTTGCAACAGGTGGTGCTGTAACCGTTATGATGACGATTAACGGCTACAATATCTGGGTTTCACTGCTTTGCGCATGTATTGCCGGTCTGCTCGCAGGACTCTGCACTGGTCTCTTACATACAAAGCTCGGCATTCCTCCGATTCTGGCAGGAATCCTTACACAGATAGCTCTCTACTCTATCAACTTAAATATCATGCAGCGCCACGCCAACCAGGCACTTAGCGCAGATAAATATAATCTGGTGCTTTCATCACGTAATCTGACACATGCGATAATTGTCGGTGTGATTTTCTCTGTTGTAATTATCGCGGTGCTTTACTGGTATTTCGGAACAGAGCAAGGCTCTGCTATCCGTGCCACAGGCTGCAACCCTGCAATGAGCAAGGCTCAGGGTATCAACATCGACAACATGAAGCTCATCGGTCTTGCGCTTTCAAATGCAATTGTAGCGCTCTCAGGCGGCCTGCTTTCACAGTACTCAGGCTTTTCCGATGTAAACATGGGCCGTGGTGGAATCGTCATCGGTCTTGCCGCCGTTATCATCGGTGAGGTGCTCGGCGATGCAATCCTCGGAAAGCACATGAATTTCATGGGAAAACTTATCTTTGTCATATTTGGTGGAATCGTTTACTACATTGTAATCGGAATTGTTCTGTGGCTGCAGATGCCAAGTGATGACTTAAAGCTCTTCACTGCAATCATCGTGGCAATTTTCCTTGCGGTGCCTTACCTGAAGGGCAAGAGCAAGGCCTCATTCAAAAAGGCCGGCAAACGCTCTGCCGCAGCACTTAACACAAAGGAGGGCAAATAAATGCTAGAGATTAGAAACGTACATAAAACCTTCAATCCGGGCACAATCAATGAAAAGCATGCCCTTAATGGTGTAAACCTAAAGCTTGAGGAGGGCGATTTCGTCACTGTTATCGGTGGAAACGGTGCCGGAAAATCGACCATGCTCAATGCCGTTGCAGGCACATGGCCTGTTGACGATGGTTCAATTCTCATCGATGGAGTGGATGTCACAGGACTTCCTGAGTTCAAGCGTGCATCATTTCTGGGACGTGTGTTCCAGGATCCAATGACAGGAACTACCGCAACCATGCAGATTGATGAAAACCTCGCACTTGCAGCGCGCCGCGGAAAGCGCCGTGGTCTTGGCTGGGGTATCACAAAGGCTGAAAAGGAGCATTTCCACGAGCTTTTAAAGGAGCTTGACCTGGGACTCGAGGATCGAATGACCTCAAAGGTTGGTCTGCTCTCAGGTGGACAGCGTCAGGCTGTTACACTGCTCATGGCTTCACTCCAGAAGCCGAAGGTGCTGCTTTTGGATGAGCACACCGCTGCTCTAGACCCTAAGACAGCCGCAAAGGTGCTCGCTCTCACAGACAAAATCATCAAGGAGAACAGCCTGACAGCCATGATGGTCACACACAACATGCGTGATGCCATCGCTCACGGCAACAGACTCATCATGATGAATAACGGACAGGTTGTCCTTAATATCTCAGGCGAGGAAAAGAAAAACCTCACTGTGGAGGATCTGCTCATGAAGTTTGAGGAGGTTTCCGGCGAGGAATTTGCTTCTGATAAGGCTTTGCTTGGATAGACATATCTATATAATAATAACAAAAATTTGCAGCTCAATACACGAGCTGCAATTTTTTGTTATATACTTTTTATATGAGTTCTCCCACCGGCTTAATCATATCAGCCTTGATAAAGCCCTTTATGATGAGATACTGCTCTATCGTCTTCACACAGTTTTCCACACCGACACGCTCACTGTTTAGTGTCAGGTCGTAGTTCACCGGATTGGTCCAGTAGTTTCCGTGTGTATAGTACTTGTAATAATCTGCCCTGAACTTATCTGTTCTCTCAATAGTGGCATTTGCCACCTCCGGTGTCACACCCATATTGGCTATGGTACGCTCCACACAGAATGCACGCGGTGCCTCAATGTATATGCTCACTACATTTGGGCGGTTCTTTAATACATAGTCGGCACATTTTCCTACTATGACGCAGGATTCCTTGTCTGCAAGCTCGTTGATAATCTGGCTCTGATACTCAAAGAGCCTGTCATCTGATTTGAACTTCTCATTTCTTGATATATATCCCTTTGCTCTTGGAAGCCCTCGCAAAAAGCTCGTAAATCCGCCCTCTTCACGCAGCTTCTCATTTACCTCCTGAAACACATTCTCGTCAAGTCCGCTCAGCTGGCTTGCAAGAGTCAGAATACGGTTCTCATAACAGTGTATTCCAAGCTCTTTTGCCAGCTGTGATGCTATTGCTTTTCCGCCTGTTCCAAATCCTCTGGCAAAGGTTACTACAAAATTATCCATTTATCATTTCCTCCTTCTGAATGCCAACCATATCTAGCCTGCCAGATATCTGCTTAAGAATTCTCTTGTTCTTGGATTCTTAGGATTTGTAAACAGCTCTGACGGTGCTGCATCCTCTGCCACATATCCTGAGTCCATGAAAATAGTTCTTGTAGAAACATCTCTGGCAAATGCCATCTCGTGTGTGACGATTATCATCGTAAGTCCTGTCCTCGCGAGGTCCTTCATGACATTTAGCACCTCTCCGACCATCTCAGGGTCAAGCGCCGAGGTCGGCTCATCAAATAAAAGCACCTCCGGGTTCATACAAAGTGACCTGGCAATGGCAACTCGCTGCTTCTGTCCTCCTGATAGCTGCGATGGCTTTGCATTGATATAAGGAGCCATGCCGACTGCCTTCAGATGCGTGATTGCCCTGTCAAAGGCCTCCTGCTTTGGCAGATGAAGCACCCTTCTTGTACAAAGCATGCAGTTCTGGAGCACTGTCATATTGTTGAACAAATTGAAGGACTGGAACACCATTCCCACCTTTGAACGGTAATCATTGATATCCTTTTGTACATTTCTGACCTCTTTATCGTGATATAAAATCTTTCCTGAGGTCTGTTTCTCAAGCTTGTTGATGCACCTAAGCAGTGTTGATTTTCCCGAACCTGAGGAGCCCACAATACAGATGACCTCGCCGGAATGCACATCAATATCAATCTTTCTAAGTACCTCATGATCACCAAATGATTTGCTTAAATCCTTAATTGAAATTACTGTCTCACTCATATTGTGCCTCCTATTCATTGTCCATGTACTCAACTGCGAGTGCATAGTCTGTCTTGCCCTGCAGCTTCTTTTCAATCAGCTTGAAGAGCTTATCAAATACAAAGCAAAGTACAAAGTAAATTACCGCGATGACCAGATATGACTCAAAGTACTTGTAGTAGTTTCCACCGACTGTCTTGGCAGCCATGAAAAGCTCCTGCACAGCTATAACATTGAGCACTGATGTCATCTTCAGATTTAAAAGAAATGTATTTGCCATCTCAGGAATGATGTTCTTGAATGCCTGCGGCAAAACTACATAGAGCATTGTCTTAAACGGTGACATTCCCATGGCCCATGCGCCCTCGCGCTGTCCCATATCTATTGAACCGATTCCTGCTCTGACTGTCTCTCCCATGTAGGCACCTGTATTTAATACAGTTACGAGAATACCTGCAAATACAGGTGTCAGGTTTTCATAGCCCATCTGGCGTATTCCATAGTACACAATCATCGCCTGAACTATCATTGGTGTGTCCCTGAATACTTCAACATAAACTGTAAATATCACCTTTACTATACGGATAAGGACCTTTTTTACGATGTTGTCGCCATCGTTAAGCTTTACATCATTTACTATGCCTACGATATATCCCAATACGAAGCCAAGCAATGTACCAACTACTGATATGTACAGCGTAAGCCAGGTTCCTTTGATAAACATGCTTGAATATTTCTGCGCCAGAAATACCATCCATTCTAACGAATTACTTGGATTACTTATCATCATACTGCTACCTCACTTTTATCTCTCTAATCCCCAGCTTACGCCGGTTTATCAGACTATTGTGGGATGATGCGATATAACATCATCCCACAGTCTTTCATCTTTTCGTGAATCATATAAATCTCTAACAACTAGTTGGCTGCCGGCTGCTGTGTCAGAACCTGATCCATCAGCTCATCCATCTTTGCCTTGTCATTCCAGCCGATTGCATTCATGGCATCCTGGATTTTATCTCTGAGTGCTGTATCATCCTTTCTTGTTGCGATACATACATTTACCATTTCATCATCACCTGTGAATGTATCATTCTCATCCAGCTCGATAATCTGTAAATCATCATTTGTCAGTGCTGCTGACTCGGCTGTCGGAACATCGATTACACATACATCTGCGCTGCCGTTTGATATTGCGAGGAAGCACTCTGATGTAGTCTCAAAGTTTCCTGACTGCTCAGCACCCTTTATCTGGTCTAAAAGTGGAATCCAGCCTGTTCCAAGCTGTGTCGTTACTTTGCAGCCTGTATCTGCGAGATCTGAAAGACCCTTTACATTTGAATACTTGCCGCCCTTCTTAACAACGATACAGTTGTTTCTATAGTAATAAGGCTCTGTGAATGCGTATGACGCTTCTCTTTCCTTTGTCTTGCCCATACCGGCGATGATACAGTCATAATCTCCTGCATCGAGTGAGATACCGATTGATGACCACTCAACCTTATGTACCTCAAGGTCCATTCCCATCTGGTCTGCAAGCTTCTGTGCCACTGCTACATCGTAGCCGTATGCATAGTAATCAGAGCCTGCTATCTTGACTGCCTTGCTGCCGTCCGGTGTGGTATCTGTATCCTGTGTCCAGTTGAATGGAGCATATGCACATTCCATACCAACCTTTAAAACCTTCTTTGATGAGCTGTCTGCCGCTGAGCTATCTGAAGCAGCTCCTCCTGATGACGAACCACATCCAAACAATGTTGTCGCTGCCATTACACCTGTCAATATCAATGCTGCAAATCTCTTACTTCTCTTCATCATAATCTTTACCTCCTTGATTATTGAAATACGAAAAGGCGCCGGAGTTTTTCTCCAGCGCCTTTGCTTAGTTCGTATAATAAACTTAATGAAGCAGCTTTGCAATGTTAATTTTGCACAATTTGTTTGTGCATTTTTACAGTAACTAATTAAACATAAGCCTTTTTACAAGAATACAATTAACTACATCCAGATATTCCATCGAGTCATCAAGGCTGATTTCCAGTATTTCTTCTATCTTTTTCAGACGGTATTGCAGGGAATTACGATGAACGTACATCATCTGTGCCGTTTTTTGGACATTAAAGCCACACATATAATAATTGAGCAGCGTATCTATGAGAAACGAGCCGTTTGCATTGTCATACATCTCAAGCCGCTTTAGCTTCTCGTTGCAATAATCCATGATTTCCTGCTGATTGCCACTATTGAACATATACTTGTATATGCCCATGGAGCTAGCACTGATTACCTTCTTGTTGGTCGGATTGGGTAAAATATCCTTTTTGGGGATGAGATTTTTCGCCTCCTGATAGCTCTTGCCAAAATCCGCAGGCTTCCTGTATGCAGCACCGAGTATGCATGTGCTGTGAATGAGCCCTGCAAATGGTGCACGACTGTCTAAGTCCCCAAGTATCCTTTCAATCTGATGCTCTGTCTCCATATCCTTTGTCTCCTCAAAAAGAAGCACAAATTTGTTCAAAAACCTCATATACATAGGCTTTTTCTTCATATGGATAACCTCGCGGTTCAGGCAGTCGGTATAGTATGTATATGTGTGCTCGTCCTGCTCCAGATTCACTCCGTATTTGCGGTCTATCACGATGATTCCCACCCTGTACGGCCGGTCAAAGGTCAGACCAAGCTGTGCAGAAATCTTCTCGATATACTTATCATTTACCTCATATCCAAAAAGCAGATTGTACAGGTAGTCCCCGGTCCTTTTATTATCCACACTGGTCTCTAAAAGCAGCTCTCCGACGCTCTGCGCAATATCTACAAAGGTAGCTCCCTCCCACCGGATATAAAACAACGGCAGCTTGAGTTCATCAGCCTTGTCCTTCATCCTCTGTGGTGTCTCTTCCCTGTCCTCCACAACCGAAATCGCAAAGCCCGATATTCCCAGCTCATTCAGCTCAACCATGGCATCATATGCCTCGTCCATGGAAAATCTCTTGTAATCTACCACAAGCAGTGCAAAGTTGCCCGGATTCATATGATCCTTATAAGGCTTAGTCTGCACCAGATACGTCCATGACACAATCCGGTCAAGCCCTGCTGCTCCCGCCACAAGCTCCATTCCATCCATTTGTAAATTGTTAACATCCCTGCATGAAATCATCTGCGTCTCCCTGATATCATTAGGCTTCGGTAATTATCCCAAACCGTTTCACATTACTTATATCCACAGCCGCTTCGCCCCGGCATATCCTCTCCGTGCACATACCTGGCATTGAACTCCATATTTATCTCACGAAGCTCCTTCTTTCCGTCAATATAGTCCTGATACATCTCTGCAAGCCCCGCCATGCAGCCATCGCAGGTGGCCTCGATATTGCCAAGCGACTCAGCCACAATTGCCTCGCGCTCCTCTTTTGTTGTCTCACTGATTAAATATCCCATTTCGTATGTTTCCTTTCCGCATGTTTATTATCCATATATTTCCTGTCCGTGTATTTCCTGACCGTATGTTTCGTTTCCGTATAATGCATAAAAATGATATGAGGGTCAATATATTAAAAGTCGTAACTGTTCAGTACCTTCACAGTTGCGAGCCGCAAGCGCATAAGAATCAGCTGCGCTGATGGGCGCTTGCTCCTACATAATATACGTTTTCTTACGAAATATGCGATACCGCATATTTCTGTACTGAACAGTTACTAAAAGCCCAGATTCTCATCCACAAGAATAATCTGGAAACGTCCCTTCACCCTTGAGAAGCGTGTGGTCAGAATCTGACAGCAGATACACTGCGGGCTCTTACAGTCAAAGCAGGTGCCGTTCTTGGAGCATGGTGTGTCGATGCCAAAGCGCTGTGCGTTGATAGGCGCTGCCTCATTTCTCGCACGGCTCATAGCGTCTGCCTCAGTCTTTACGACCTTGTTCATGCCTACTATAAGAAGCACATGTTTTGGTCCGTAAGCATATGCCGCTACGCGGTTTGCATTTCCGTCAATATTGATAAATACGCCATCCTCGCTCATAGCATTGACACTTCCAAGGAAATAATCCGATGTAAATGCCTTTAACGCTATCTCCTGCTTCTCCTCCTGCGTAGACACCTTGTCCCTGTCATAAAACTGATATTCTCCGTTTGAGAGCGCCTCATACAGACCACACTCCTTCACCGATGTGGCACCGCCCATATTGATTGAGCTTCCCTTTGGAATCAGCTCCAGTGCTTTCTTAACAGCCTCTTCCTTTGTCTCTACATAGTAGGCTTCCATGTTGCGCGACTCAAGTGCCGCCACAAGGCGCTTTCCCAGTAATTCGTTTCTCATTTTTCTTACGTCCATAGTGTAAACCTCATTTCATGCTTATTGCCAATTCCCATTTGTGCAATTAGCTTTATTAATTGTTGTTATTATACTACTTTACAGGGGGTGTCTGCAATTCATTTTAGAGCTGCTATGTAGATAGATATTTTTCCTGTCTTCCCCCGCACATTTTATGTTATAATCATCTGACGGAGGTACATCATGAAAATAACTACTCTATGCTACATAGAACACGATGGACAATATCTCATGCTTCATCGTATTAAGAAAGAAAATGATATAAATGAAGGAAAATGGATTGGTGTTGGCGGTCATGCCGAGAATGGTGAATCACCCGAAGAATGCTTGCTCCGCGAAGTCAAAGAGGAAACAGGGCTCACACTCACATCATACCGTTTCCGCGCACTCATAACTTTTATAAGTGATAAACAGGAGCCTGAATTGATGTGTCTTTTCACCGCTGATGAATTTTCCGGCAAGCTTATAACATGCAACGAAGGTGACCTCAAATGGGTGGATAAAACTATCGTGCCCACACTTCCTACCTGGGAAGGCGACGCTATCTTCTTAAAGCTCCTGCTTGAAAATGAAGAAAATTTCTTCACACTTAAGCTTGTATATGAAGGTGAATCACTGGTTGATCAGAAGCTTGAGATTTATTAGTATTATCCTGCCACAAGACTATTTACAAGCTTCTGCATATCTGCCTCCCAGTTTCTTTCCCTGCTATAATAAACACAGCCATATATTTCCGGGTATTTGAGATTCACGCTGGAGCAGAGAATTACAGGTATTGTGATTTTGTTCTTAATCACTCTGTCAATCAGAACATCTCCTGATTGTTCCTCTCTGCCGCCCGGCTCGCCAGGATAATACATATCAGTAATTATCAGATCATACGGATTATTACTATCCATTGAGTTTTTAATCTGTTTCCACCCATCCGCAAGATTATTGGACCATTCGACATCTTTAATCCCACATCCTGACAGGGCTTTGCATATATCATTATGTTTAAATGTATCATCTTCGATATTCAGTACTCTCATGTGAATCCTCCTGACTTTATCTGTTTAAGTAGTCATTCCATCTTGCATTCGTCTCCTCAAGCTCATGCTTTTGCATTATGCGATTGCGGTCGCTGAGTATCGCAAGCATTTCATCGGCGATTTCTTCAATGGGAAGCTTTTTATAGTGTGACAGATATCCTATCATCCTTTGAGCTGTCCAGTCGGTATTTAGGTTTTTCGTTATCTCATCGCAAAACGGCTCCGGATACCCGCGCCTGAGCAATATATCATATAGCTCCATACTCTTTGCTGTCCTTGGTTTCATATAATGCCTCTCCAATATTCCTCATCTTTGATAACTAACCATATACTCTTAAGATTTTCTATCTGTTCCTCAATTGTCAAAGGCGGCTGATGCTGTTTCATATCTCCCATTTGACATTTCTCCTTAAAATTAAAAGACCCAACGTGGTCCGCATCGTTGAGAGGCGTGTTGGGTTCTGTTAATCTTATTATATTCATCTCTCAGGAAAAAAACAATCTCTCAGAAGCAAAATTTACATTTTATTTACAATTTATGTTTCTGTCAAAACACAAGCTTGATGCTAGCTTAATACTACACGTATTGTTTCCTTAATATCTTAATCTCCTGTGTATTATTTTGTAATATAAAAATCATCGCCACCCCCGTTCAGATGATACTGATTCCCCAAAAATGCAAAACCTGCCGTTGATATAAACCACTTTCTATCTGATGCACAAGAACATTTCGAGACCAACCATTTTGCGCTGATTTTTCAATATACCATTTACGCTCCTCTGGATTGGCTATCTTATCCATAAGAACAATATTGTGTCCCCATGGAATTTGTGCAACAACCTGTTGCACAAATTCACAATCCGGATAAGTCTCAGCGAATTTTGCAATATACTTCAGATTTCTGACGGAATATCCCATGCTCTTTGCTGTCCTGGGTTTCATATAGTGCCTCTCCAATCTTCTCAATCAATGTCACATCCGCCGGCAGCCACTTTACGTCTGCCAGATGCTCCATTATCTCGCGCTTTAGCTCCTGCTGCGGCGTCTCACCAGACTCAATCTTACCTCCCGGAAACTCCCAGCCCTCATTTAAAATCTCGACGGAAAATATGTAATCCAGTGGCTGCATTTTTCCATCTGCTTTATCTATTTTCTCTGTTCTTTCCGTGTCAAATATCTGATCTGCATTAGTTTTGTTAGTGGCATCTCCATTTAATGCAATTGTACAAAAAAATCTGCCTGTCTCAGGATTTATCATCTGATTAAACTGATTCGATAATTCGACTGATTCATCTATCCTGCTGCAAACGAATCTCATATGCAATCTGATAATTAAAAATCTTGCAGAATTTTACTTTGACCATTATGTGTCAATTCCTCATAGGTAATGTATTTCCCTGTACCGACCAAACCATAAACAATTGAATTAGTATCATTTGCATAATACTACTAATTACATTTTGTTGTTCATCAAGCGATCACTTTTTAGCGATCGCCTCTTCTATTATTTTGCTCTATATCCATCTTTCGATTTGGAAAGAGTTCCATCCATATATCTCTTTGTGAAGATTTTTGACTGTACGTATCAGATATAATACTTATCCTGTTCTACCTTATCCAGCAGCTCACCTTCCTTGAAATTCTTCAAGGTCATTACTCTACCACAATGGTGACATTTCATCATAACTCTCGGCAGTACCGGATAATTTCTGTTACCTGTAACCATGTATGAAACTTTCATACTCTTCTTGCACTTCTTACAATAAAAATCTATAACTTTTAACTCTTTGTTCAATTCAGTTCGCTCCTTATTCATACAAAATCATCAATCTACAATTCTGTACTCGTAAAGGAAAGGGAAATCACTTTTGCAAAATGTATCATAAATGGTATGCTGTATCTACAGGATGGAATTGAGAGACAATGTAATGAAATGGAAAATAAATATCTGCTGCATATCCGGGACAGTGTTGGAATTCCTGGTCACTAAAAAACGAAGAATGAACAGATCAATAGAATAGCAAAGGAGAATAGCATGAAAAAAGTATTATACGAAGAGTTGCTTCCAGAAGAATTTGTCCAGAGAATGCAAGCATTGAGAAAGAGTACACAGAAATAAAAGACAGACAGAACTAAAAAAATCTCCATTGGCTGACAAAACCAATGGAGATTTTTTATTTTTTAAAGCAATACCTGAGAATTGGTTCCGTAAAAGATATCATCATGAAAAGCCAGTTTCTTCAAAATGGACTCCATATATTCCCAATTATCATCTACATCAAATTCATAGCTGTGTCCCCAGATATATAACAACTGTGGTTCATCCGTATCCATATTTAAAAAGCGGTCAATCCCACTCATAATATCTGCATCTGCATGATGGAAGCTAGGCTTAAACCTCAACAGGTCGGATTGTAAAGCAAAACCATGTGTATCTCCCGAAGTTCTTGCATACTGTATTCCGCATTCCTTTAATATTCTGAATGCCGATTCATCATAAGTGCCAAAGGGGAACACGAATCCTGCTATTTTCTGTTCATAGAAAGCTTCAAGATTCCTGATATCTGTTGAAATTTCATTGTATACAGTTTCCTCGTCAAGACCCTTCAGATTGGCATGGGTCAAGGTATGCGATGCGATTTCATGCCCTTTGTAAAGCTCCCTCATATCTTTCTGATTCATCCTGTGGACCACGATATTTCCCTGAGTAAATGTATCGGCTCTTGTCTGGATTCCACTATTCTGGTTAAATGTTGCTTTCATTCCATATTTGTTAAACAATGCGATCAACCGTCTATCCTGTTCTACTCCGTCATCATAGCTGAAAGTGACCGCTTTCTTCTTACCATTCCACATAATAATTACCATACCTTTCTATAACCTGCAAACTTTTCTGTTTCACTGAAAAATCATCTGCGCAAAATCCGCAAAGCAAGGTCTCCACACATTCCAGTCATGCTCTCCGGGATAAATCCTTCTGATTTCATGAACACCCTTTTCCCGGATAATTTCATCCTCTGCCAGAAACCTTGGAAGGAAGCTGTCCTTATCCCCTATACAGCGCAAAAATGTATGGAAATAGCTGTTGAACGCCGGATTATCCATTGCCTTTAAATGAGTCTGCTCATAAGGCTTTCTGTCAACTACATCCATATCCGGGTTTCCTTCAATAAAATCCCTTAAAAAACCGGAGAAGATTCCGACTTCGCTAAACAGATCTGGGTGATCGCATACAGTTCTTGTTGTCTGTACAGAACCCATGGACAATCCTGCCATGCCACGTTTTTCCTTGCATCCACCAAACTGATACTTTTTTTCTACCATCGGAATAATCTCTTCTACCAGCATCCGTTCCAGCAGAACATGGTTTAATCTCTCTTCTAAACCAAACTTTTCTTTTACCATGCCATCGCACATGACAAGGGCAAATGGTTTTATTTTTCCCATTTCAATCAAATTATCAAGTATGATATTTGCTTTCCCTGTTGTTGTCCAGGAAATCTCACTCTCACCGAATCCATGCTGCAGATACAGGACAGGAAGCCCCGCCGACGGTACACATGGCGGAAGATAAACAATAAACCGTTCCCAGTTATTGGAAATATCTGACATATAAAATTCGTGTACCAGTGTTCCATGTGGAATATCCCGTATTTCCGTCAGCTCATTTCCATCCGGCAGTTCAATATAATTATATAAATGGCAGTATCCATGCCCGATGGGCAGTTCAGGAAGCAGAACCTCCTGTCCGTCCACGCAGATCTGTACATAATTCACTGCTGTGGAGAACGGAAGCTCCAGAATCCATTTTTTCCCATCTTTTGTAAATGGATATGTTTTCTCCCCCAGTTTCATAGAAAGCTCTTTTGCATTTTCACAGTCCAGCTGTAAATAATTTTTTCCGTCTTTTTGGAAAACCATGCTGCTTTGTTCCATAAATACCCTCCTTGCTGCAAGTAATAAAACCATCTCTATATGGTGATATTCTCAGAATTTCATCTGTCTGCATGTTCTGACACCATTGACATAAATGTCATTTGCCAGTTCTGTAACAAGCCGCATATCCTGCCAGGTTTCACACTTATTCCCCATAAAAGTAATGTTATCAAAATGGACATCATGGACACGTACTTCTTCTGTTGGTGTCTGATACCCCCGGATTATGGAGACCGGGATATCTCCGTTCAGCACCTGGATATTATCAAAATAAATATCATTGATTTCTCCTTTGGCAAGCTGTTCCGTATATCTGCAAAGCAGAACCTTAATATCGAACAGTTTCTGTTCTGCCTGCTCTACTCTGATATTTTTATAATGTATATCATGAACATGGCCGCCATCTGCCTGATGGATGGAAATCGCCGCACCACCCATGTTTCCTTCATACTGGCAGTGTATAATATCACAATCCTCAAATACTAGGTCGTGGATTTCGCTCTGGAGGGAATAACCAAGCTCTATGGCATTACCGGGTTCTGCATTCCAGATCACGTTATTGTGAACACGCACTTTTGTTACGTCACGTACCGTTGACGGATCTTCAAACAATCCTTGGGATTTGATGCAGATACTGTCATCTGTGGAACGAATAAAGCAATTTTTTACCTCTACGTCCTGGCTGCTCGTAATATCAATACCGTCTCCCGTTACAATCCTCGACATAATATTCATATCATCAATCACAACATGGTCACACGCTGCAGGAACTACATGCCAGGAAGGACCATCTACAGCAGTAAAGCCTTTTAAGAGTACATTATTACACCACTTGGCATAGATAAAGAAACGGAGTGCATTACTGTCCGGCAGATGCCAGCAGGCTCCGTTAATAATTCCGTTTCCTACAATGGAAATATTGTCACAATGGTCTGCGTATACACACCCTGATACAACAGCACCTTCCTCTATGTAAACCGTATCATTGGACTTTAAGGTAAGAACTCCTACATTATATACCTTGCCCTTTTCAAAGCAGATGGTGGTATCTGCCGGCTTCTCAATCCTGTGCGAGCAAAGCACAAACAATGCATCATGAAGACCACCATCTGTCTCTACAGTAAACTTTCTCGGTTCATCAAGATGGATATGGACTGTTTCTCCTTTTACAAAAGGAACTATGCCAAAGCTGGACGGACGGATTTCAAGTTTTTCATATGGTGTATGGATTGAAATCTCCAGATCATACGCTTCGTTATCTACTACTACAACATAGTCAAACGAATCTGTATGGTATACCACACGCTCTGTTCCGTTGCAGGTAACACTGTATTTTGTTGATTTTTCCAATTCATCTACAGATTTTAAAATAAATCTCGGTTCCTTGACCGGGTCCGGATTAGGATAATAAATCAAATCATTTTCAAAATCCTTCATGTCTCTTTTCTCCTATTCTTGTATAATGTTCTCAGAAACAAGGTGGTCACTGCTGTTTCCAATACTAATACGCAGTTTCATTCCGCTGCTAACGGTTTCCATGTTTTTGCCATAATATGAGAATTCTTCCTGGTCAATAAAGAAATCTACATCCTTCTTCTCCCCCGGCTCCAGGAAAACCTTCTGAAAACGGACAAGCTCTTTCTTGGGACGTACTACAGATGCATATAATGTTTCATAATAACACTGGACTACTTCCGCCCCCGCAACATTCCCTGTATTGCACACATTACAATGTACATGTACTTTTTTATCCTGTCCTATCTGCACATCAACGTCCGAAATATCAAACTCTGTATAGGACAATCCATAACCGAATGGATATAACGGCGTATTCGGGATATCCATATATCTGCTGGTGAAACGGTTTTCTGAATTATCTTCTGTAAGTATATGTCCGGTTTTTACATCCCAGTAGCTTATGGGCACCTGTCCCACACACCATGGAATACTCACAGATAATTTGCCGGAAGGGTTTATTCTGCCATACACAATATCTATGATTGCTTCAGCTCCCATAGTTCCTGGTCTCCAGGCCATAATGACAGCCTTGGATTTTTCTGATATCCTCCGCAGATCCAATGGTCTTCCTGCAATTATCACAGTCACGATATTACTTGTACGTTCTGCTATTTTTTCAAATAACACCTGCTGCTCTTCCGGCAAAGTCAAGAACGCCCTGCTGGCAGCCTCTCCTGACTGGGATTCATGTTCCCCCAGTACACATACGACCGTATCTTCATGGGTTATCGTTTCCAGCCACTGCTCATCCCTTGGCTTGCCAGACAATTCCTGTTCCACCTGCCATACCTTACACTCTGCATCAGAAAGAATATTACATCCAGTAATACATTCTACTTCTATCTGCTTTTTTTGTAAAACATCTTCTATTGTTTCAACTGCCTCATGTTCTCCAAAAATTGACCAGCGGCTTAATAATTCTCTTGACGTTGTATAAGGACCTGCCCATATAACTTTCTTCTTCATGCTTAATGGCAGTATCTTATCATTTTTCAAAAGGACACAGCTTTCGCCTGCCAGCTGATATGCCTTTTCCCGGTTATGCAGAGTCAGTTTTCCACTCTTTCCAAGACCGGCAAACGGATTTTCAAAAAGCCCCAGCTGATTTTTCATCATCAGGACCCTGAATGCACTTTCATCAACAAACGCTTCCGGAATTTTGCCGCTTTCCACCAGTTTTTCAAGACACAGCATATAAGCAGGACTCATCATATCAATGTCTACACCGGCTTCTGAAGCCTGGATTGCTGCTTCTTCCATATCAGCTGCCACTCCCTGTTCTTCCAGCTGGCCTATGGAGCCCCAATCTGAAATTACAGTTCCCTCAAATCCTTCCTTATCCCGCAGAAGCCCTTTAAGAAGTTCCTTATTTCCGCTTATCGGTTTACGGTCAATAGCATTAAAAGCTGTCATGACCATAGCAGGCTTTGCTTTTAATGCCATACGGAAAGGTTTTACATACTGTTCCAGAAATGTCCGCTGGGATATTTCAACATCATTATATTCCCTTCCTGCATTCACTGCCCCATAACCCGCAAAATGCTTCAGGCATGCCGCTATTCCGGCATCATCTTTCTGCTGATAGCCATCTACCATTGCTTTTCCCATGATCCCATTTACATATGGATCTTCTCCAAAGGATTCCATCATCCTTCCCCATCTGGGATCTCTTGAAACATCAATCATAGGAGAAAATGTTGCTCTGAGCCCTTCTGAAGATGCCTCCGAGGCAGCTATAGAAGCCGCCTCAGACACCAGTTCCGGATGAAATGAACACGCCTGCCCCAACGGAATCGGAAAAATCGTCCGACATCCATGGATAACATCTGCCATAAAAAGAAGCGGAATATGATGGGGATGCTGTTCCATATATCTGCTCTGAATATCATAAATTTTATCTTTACCGATCACTCCAAGCACTGAACCGGCATATTGAATGATCCATTCCGGTGGCAACTGTTCGCCAACAACACCTGTGAGCACTGCCTCTTTATCGAAGTATGCGCCAGTGAGCTGCACCATCTGTCCTATTTTTTCCTGTAATGACATTTCTGACAGCAATTGCTGTAATTCATGTATTTCCATAAATACTCCTTATGTTCAATCCGTTTATTTCTAATGTTCATTTCTCCAAAGAGCACCTGAGCTGTTTTTCTGCTTTTTCAATATAATTGTATCATGCAAGCGGCCTTACGCTTCCTTCCGTAATTCCATTTTCATTAAACGCATCGACTCTCACATACACCGTTTCGCCTTCTACCAGCGCTCCAATATTTTGCTCCGGCATAAAGGTCATGCAGCTGTGATACAGCTTGTCCGGTGCAAAACCCCAGAGGACGTTGTATCCGACAGCGTCTGTCTGTGGCTCGATGATGATGCGCATATCCATAGTTCCGGTCCGCTCTGCCTGGTACTGCGGTGCAGACGGTTTTTCGCCGTTACCGAATCCGAAGACGCGAAGACCGGAGATGCATGGATTCTGATTGTACGGCACTTCAAAAACGGTGAGTTTCAGATAACGGATCTGTACACCCTCTTCTTTTACGACGAAATCATGCGGCAAATTGGTTTCTGCGTCTGATTTATCTGCCAGAACAAAATAGTTTGTTCCATCGGCGGATGCCTCAAGCAGCCATCTGGTCTTATGCTGGCTCGGGTCGATATATCGTTCCCCCTGACGCTCGCCCGGCAGAGGTGCATCGATTTTGTCATCTGCAAAATTAATCTGTACGGCGCGGACATCTTTTACCTCACCAAGATCCATCGAAATCCACTCACCCGGCTGATTTCCGGCTGCGCGCCACCAGGTCTGGATATTTTCATCTGTCGCAAACGACGGTTCTCTGCCTTCTTCCGAGGACGATGCCGTCATTGCTTTCTGATAGCTTAAGAGATACCACTCCGGTTCTGCCCACGGGTCTTCTTTTGCCTGCTCCACCGCCATCGGCCAGTCGCCGAACTGCTGATTGCAGAACAGGACACCATCTTTGTCGAAGCCTGCCCGCCAGATGCCGACGCGACGCTCCATATCGTGGTTTTTGCTGATCTGCATTGTCGCGGTATGCCACCAGTTTCCATAGCGGTCTTCCATCGTCGAACCGTGGCCTGCACCGCGCAGGAATCCGCCCGGTTTATAGGAATATGGATTGTTCTTTGCCAGACGGAACGGGCCAAGCGGGGAATCACTCTCGTAAACACCGTCACCGTAAACGTTGTATTCCGTTCCCGGGCCGGCATACTGGAGGTAATAGGTTCCATCATGCTTCGTCATCCATGCGCCCTCGATGAACGGTCTCTGACTGAACATAATTTTGGCAAACCCGATCTGCTCCTCCGTCAGATGATCCGCATCTTTTCCCTGTGCTTTCAGAAATTCTTTAAATTTTTCAACAGCTTCTTCTTCACTCAGCGGCATTTTGGAATGATTTTCTCCGACGCGCTCGTATCCGATTTTTTCCGGCTGACCGTAGATCAGTTCTTTTCTCTCGGTCTTTGGAACCATCGTCTCCGGTTCAAGCTCCACACCCCAGATCGGAGTCACGTTATTGCATCCCCAGTAAAAATAGAGCTTTCCGTCATCATCAAGAAACAGGTTCGGATCCCAGAAATCGAAGGTTCCCGGGATCCGCTCAAACGGCCCGTTCAGGATATCTTTCGTGCGGTAAAAATCGCAGATCGTGCCACGACGGGATGCGCTGAAATACACGTAATCGCCGACCACGCGCACATCCGGCGCATAGTCATACAGCGGCAGGCTGTCCGGCAGCCGGTGGCTCTCCCAGTGAACCATATCCTCCGAAACCCAGACGCTCAACGTCATGGATGCAAAAATATAATATTTTCCCTGAAATAAAATCATCGACGGATCGGCGGCCTCGCGGGAAATCTTGTCCTCACCGCTTCTCATATCCTGAATGAACTGGTAACGGTAATCCATATTTAACGGATTGCAGAAATACTGTTTTTTCATCAAAATTCCTCTTTCCGGACGGTACGTAAAAACCCCTGTTCGTACATCCTTTTTTCTTATGATAGAAAAAGTTTAGCATATCCCGCAAAGAAAGGAAATGTTCTGATTTGACTTTTTTGTTGCACTTTTTGGACTGTTTTTTGTCTCAGGTATTGGACAAATTCCTGTGTTGGATTTATAATTCGTGTAATTTCAAATTGCAGAAAACAAGATCTGCAAGCCGAGTTTTCAGCATGGATCGAGGTTGAAATGGAATGCGGCGATTTTACCCTGATACTGCAATCAGGAGAGAAACGTGCAAAGATAGATTTGAGTCAATTCACAGAAGAAAAACCGGAACCTTTCCCGATAAACACCGTTTTCGTACCGAAACAGCTTCTCGCAAATGTACTTCAGGCCGGAAAAGAGTTTTGCCTGGGTGCAAAAAATCTGAACCCCACAACGAAGGATTCTGCAATTGGAAAGGGAATCCAGATGATCGCCAGACAGACACAAGAAGTATTTGCAGACTGTCATGACGGAGATACAAACATCCGGGTCAGCACATGGATTGAAAAGCTGCTGGCTGTAAAAGACAATCTTGAATATGGAATTGTCAGTTCGGAAAGAACGACAAATCGCTGGGCCTATATGGATGAAAAACTTCTTATGATGGATTTCCGTACAGCTTTGGCGCAGAATTTATACCAGCTGAATGTCTTACCGATTGAAGCAAATGGTGCAATATTTGATCCTCATATCCATGATGCAGTACACATCGAAGAGACAGACCGGGTGGAAGAAGACAGAGTTGTCGAGGAAATACAGAAAGGCTACTTCTTCGGTGAAAAACTGTATCGACCGACAAAAGTTATTGTTTCTAAAAATCCCTGTCAAAAGTAATGCTCTGAATGCACTTCAAAAGCACCGGCCAAATGGTCGGTGCTTAAATAATGGTTTCATCATCCTGTCAAAAATAATACTCTGCCATGTGTGTCTTGATATATACGAATCAATTTCTCAAACGCACAGATCATTAACCGATATATAAATTAAGGGTGAAGAGGAGCCTGTTTTTAAAGCTCCTCATTACCCTTGACAAACCCTAAAAGAATTTAACCGAATCAACCAAGTCCTGATAAGCTGCGAAGCAGCTATTCGGTTATGAGCAAGTAGCGAAGCGGATTGCGAATATCCGCTTGACTTAAAAGCCTGACAGGAAATAGTGAGAAGCAACATCGGGATGCGGCGTAAGTGAAATCGAGATGTGATCTGAAGAGGTAATACAATTTACGAAAAAGTGGATTTTCCACATAAATACCTGAACTGGAGGTGTAGGGGCTATGATAAAAGAACATTATTCGATCCTGTTTTGCAGCTTAACGGGTAATACAAAGAAGCTGGCTGATGCAATCTATGAAACGTTGCCAAAGGACAAATGCGATTATTTTGGCACAAACGATTCGCAGGTACCGCAATCCGACGTATGCTATATCGGATTTTGGACGGACAAAGGGAATGCGGACCAAAAGACATTAGAATTGCTGTCGAAATTAAAAAATAAAAAGATTTTTCTGTTTGGAACAGCTGGATTTGGCGGAAGTGATGCCTATTTTGAAAAGATTCTCGGACAAGTCAAACAGTCGATCGATGCAAGCAATACGGTCATCGGTGAGTATATGTGCCAGGGAAAGATGCCGCAGTCTGTGCGTGAACGGTATATGAAAATGAAAGAAAACCCGGAACATCCGGCCAATCTTGATCTGCTGATTCAAAATTTTGACCGTGCTTTGTCACACCCGGACAGCGAAGATTTGGAAAGACTGAAAAAGTCATTATGAGATAGAAAAGTAATCAGATAAGAGCAAAATTCGCGAAATGATTGCAATGGATCGTCAAATGGAATAGAATGGAGAGAAAAAAGAAAGGTGTGGAAAAGGCAGGGCTGGCAAAGCATATCCGGCAGATGAGGTCATGCAGAAGTAAAAACAATGAAAACTACAACAAAACAAACTCATTTATACAGTAACACGGATCTTCGCAAACTTTTAATTCCGATCATCATTGAACAGTTACTTTCTTCCCTGATGGGAACTGTCGACACGATGATGGTCAGCAATGTCGGTTCTGCCGCAATTTCGGCAGTCTCGCTGGTGGATTCCATTAATATCTTAGTCATTCAGGCGCTTTCTGCGCTGGCGGCAGGAGGAGCGATTCTCTGTTCGCAGTATCTTGGAAGCGAAAAACGGGATGGAGCAATCCGTTCGGCACAGCAGGTGCTTTTTGTTATGACAGTTTTGTCCGTCGCATTATCCGCGGGCTGCCTGATTTTCCGTGTTCCGCTGCTGCGCGTGATTTTCGGGGCAGTGGAAGCGGATGTTATGAAAAATTCACAGGTGTATTTCCTGTTTACGCTGCTGTCATTCCCGTTTATCGGTCTTTACGATGCGGGCGCATCCATTCTGCGGGCGCAGAACAACAGCCGCAGTCCGATGGTGATTTCGGTGATTTCCAACTTTATGAACATCGGCGGAAATGCCATTCTTATTTTCGGCTTCCACATGGGTGTCGAAGGAGCCGCGATTTCGACTTTAATTTCGCGTATTTTCTGTGCGGTTGTTGTACTGTGGAAGCTTCGGGATGAAAGCAAACCGATTTTTGTGAAGCAGTATCTTTCCATTCGGCCGGACTTTGGTTTGATCAAAAAAATACTGTTTATCGGTATCCCATCGGGAATCGAGAACAGTATGTTCCAGTTTGGAAAGCTGGCGATTCAGTCCACTGTGTCCACACTTGGCACGGTTGCCATTGCCGCGCAGGCGATGACAAACATACTTGAGAACCTGAACGGTGTCGCTGCGATCGGTGTCGGCATCGGACTGATGACGGTAGTCGGTCAGTGTCTCGGCGCGGGCCGGAAGGATGAAGCAATCTACTATATTAAAAAACTGTGCTGGCTGTCAGAAGTGGTTATCGTTGCAAGCTGTCTGCTGGTATTTGTGCTGACAAAACCGATTACGATGATCGGTGGTATGGAAGCAGAGAGTGCAAAGCTCTGCATGCAGATGATGATCTTTATCACAATTGCAAAGCCGCTCTGCTGGGTCATGGCGTTTGTCCCGGGATACGGTATGCGGGCTGCCGGAGATGTAAAATTCTCCATGATCACATCCTGCTGTACGATGTGGCTGTGCCGTGTGAGTCTCTGTATTTACCTGTGCCGCGTATGGGGATTCGGCCCGATCGCCGTCTGGATCGGCATGGCGGCAGACTGGAGCCTGCGTTCCATTCTCTTTACCATCCGGTTTAAGTCAGGAAAATGGCTGAATCATCATTTGATAGAAGAAAAGAAACAGGAGAGCTAAACATCTTCTTCCGGTAAAAAAGAAAGCGCATATGCAAGAGAGTCGTTGAGATGAGATTTTTGACCGCGGCTGGAAGCCGTACCGGATCAATCACCTGAGCTGGTGGAAAGAGGAGCTTGCATCCGAAGAAGAGATGGAAGAGGGACGGAACAATCTTGCAGCACACGACAATCGGGTGGATTTTATTGTAACCCACTGCTGTGCATCGTCCGTGCAGGATGCCATCGGCGAAGGCCTATTCCAGAAGGATCGTGAGACGGAATATCTCGAAGAAATTTTACAGACCGTACAATTTCAGAAATGGTTTTTCGGCCATTATCATGACAATCGGAATGTAGATGAAAAGAAAATCCTTTTGTACGAACAGATCATTCGGGTTGTGTAGAAACAGGAAGAAAAAACTGGATTTTTCCAGTACTGGATGATAAGATAAAACTGTGTTTCGGGATGGCTTAAACATATGGAGGTGCAGGATGGAACCAATTTATTTGTCAATCCAGCAGAAAGAAACTGGCAGCCGCATCAAATCCCTTCTTCGTGAAAGCGGATACACCGTGAGAGACATTCAGAATGCCATGGGTTTTGAAAATCCACAGGCGGTCTATAAATGGATTTCCGGCAAGTGCCTGCCAAGTCTGGACAACTTTCTCATTTTAAGCAGATTATTAAACACAAGCATCGAAGATATCCTCGTCATTGACGGGGATATTCCTCGTTTCCGAAGCAAATACAGAGAAATCCGAGAAAGATTAAACCGCTGGTATAATGACAAAATCGTTATTTTGTGATACAGTGAAGAAAAAGCAGAAAAAGAACCGGTTAAAAAGGTTTTGGAAAGGAAAAACAGATGTCAGCAGGAATACGTTTTGGCTACCGCAATTTAGAACATACCCCAGAAGCAACGTTTGTCGTCAAACAGCGTGGCTTTGTTTTGATATGTTCAATTGAGAAAAGCGACAGAACGGATTCTGTGGAATATGATACGGGAGGATCAAATTAGACGACCGCATCAGACAACTGGATACGAACGAAGAGGAGCCGCTTATCTTATGTTGAACACATGGGATAGGTGGCTTTTTCTATTAAATTTTTATATCAGAACAAATTGAGAAGGGAGAAATCCGGAATGGATCAGATCAAAATCAAAGGAAAAGTAAATACAGCCATCTGCTATGCCAGGGTCGTAGAGGAGGAAGCCATCGAGCAGATCCGCCGCATGTGCGATTATCCGATGACGGAAGGCTCGCGGATCCGCATTATGCCGGATGTGCATGCGGGAAAAGGATGTACGATCGGAACAACGATGACCATCCGCGACAAGGCAGTGCCGAACGTCGTCGGCGTGGACATCGGGTGCGGCATGTACACCGTAAATCTTGGAAGAGCCGAACTTGATTTTGCAAAAATCGACGAGGCGGCACATGTTATCCCGTCCGGCATGAATGTCTGGGAGGGGAGACAGGAACGTTTTGATCTGATGACACTTGCCTGCAGCCGGGAATTAAAAGACACAAAACGCCTGGAGCGGTCGCTTGGAACCTTAGGCGGCGGCAACCATTTTATCGAGATCGATGAAGCCGCCGACAGCACAAAATATCTCGTCATCCATTCCGGCTCGCGGAATCTCGGAAAACAGGTGGCAGAGTATTACCAGAATCTGGCAGTGCGGCTGGACCGCGGTTATGACGAGTACCTGGAAAAACGCGAGGAGCTCATACGCACCTACAAAGAGCAGGGCCGCAGAAAGGAAATCCAGGAGGCGTTAAAACAGCTGCAGTGGAAACCGGACGAAGCGCAGATGCCGGAGGATCTCTGCTATCTGACCGGAAAATATCTGGAAGCCTATCTGCACGACGTGGAGATCTGCCAGCAGTTTGCACGCCGGAACCGGGAAAAAATGGCGGAAATCCTGCTGGAACGAACCGGCCTTACCGGCACCGATGCGTTCCACACGATTCATAACTATATCGACACAAACGAGATGATACTCCGAAAAGGCGCAATCGCAGCGCACAAAGGAGAACGAGTGCTGATTCCGATCAATATGCGTGACGGCAGTATTCTCGCCGTCGGAAAAGGAAATCCGGAGTGGAATGATTCTGCCCCGCACGGAGCCGGACGGCTGATGTCGCGCAAAAAAGCGAAGGAAACCCTGGCACTGGAGGAATACCGGAAGAGCATGGAGGGAATCTATACGACTTCCGTCAACGAACATACCTTGGACGAGGCGCCGATGGCGTACAAATCGCTGGATGATATTCTCGATATAGTCCGTGCATCGGTCGATGTCGTGGAGGTGCTGCGTCCCGTTTACAATTTCAAAGCATCAGAATAGAGGCGGAGGAAACCAGTAAAATTCCTCAGCAAGAAGGAGGAAGAAAAAAATGATGGCAATTCCGTCAATTGATATGGAAGCAACAGGAAGAAACATTACAAGACTGCGGCAGCAGGCAGGCCTTACCGTCCGCGACCTGCAGGAAATTTTCGGTTTCACCACCCCGCAGGCAATCTACAAGTGGCAGCACGGCACCGCCATGCCGGCAATCGACAACCTGATCGTACTGGCAGCGGTACTGCATGTGTCGATCGATGAGATCGTGATTGTGGAGACAAGAGAGCTTGTGCTTGCGAGTGCATAAACCTGAGAACATATTTTACGCAACTTTAACACAATCTTCCCTCAATTTCATGTAGAATAAAAAGCACAGATTCCGTAGCTTTTCTACAAACCGCAGCAGCCGGCTTATGGTAGCAGAAGCACTCGGTGAGGCAGAAACAGCAGGCTGGATCGGGTTGGCTCCGTTGACTTTATATGTGCAAACTGATAAGATACTCATAAGTATGTTCTTAGGGGTATCTTATTTTTGTGTTTCGAAAAGAAAAGGGGAAATTAAATAATGACAAAAAAGAAAATCATTGGCCTTTGCATCGGCGCTGTCGTTCTTGCCGTGGCTGCGGCCGGTGTGAAGGAAGGCAGCTGGCTGATGAAGCATCGCCGGATGCAGAATGAGTTTACGCATGAGATGAATGCATTCACGACCAAAACAAACGCTGAGCTGATCCAGCCGACGATTGTTGCGGAGGATGATATCTACGGCTGGTTTTTCCATGAGGAAGATGACGGGCTGTACATGAATCTCTATTACCGGGTCAAAAACGAGTCCAATCAGCACGAAATTGCATCCAGTGAATTTCCTGTGAAGATCAAAAAGGAGCTTCTTGCGGATGATAAAGTGTGGAGCAGAACGACGGGGACCGCGAAAAATCAGGTTCACGCGGAATACCTGGAAGGAGAAGATGACATGACGGTTTCGTTTGACGTCTATTACCAGTGTGAGGGTTCCTGCGGGGAATATTTTGCGGATATTACCGTGACGGACAGTGAGAGCGGAAAGCTCTACTACAGCAGTGAAGCAGAAAATGAAGCGGCAGAATAGGAGGAGCGATGGCCGAAAAACAAAGCAAAAATAAATGGCACACACCGGCGGAGCGGATTATGATGCTGGGATTTGCGGCGGTAATCCTGCTGGGAACGATTCTTCTGTGCCTGCCGGTTTCTGCGGCGGACGGAAAAAGCGTTTACTGGCTCGACGCCCTGTTTACCGCAACGACATCTGTCTGCGTGACGGGCCTTGTCACCGTTCCGACGGCGACGACATGGAGTACCTTTGGAAAAATTGTGATCCTCGGGTTGATTCAGTTCGGAGGTCTTGGCATCATGGCGTGCCTGACGATGGTGTTTCTGATCCTGCGCCGGAAAATCAGTCTGCAGAGCCGGAAATTAATTCAGGATACTTATAATCTGCCGGTTTTAAAGGGCAGTGTGGGCATCGTGCGCCGGCTTCTGATTGGAACAGCAACCGTAGAGATTGCGGGGGCGGTTCTGTATAGCTTCTGGTTTGTGCCGGAGTATGGCTTCTGGAAGGGAATCGGCTACAGTATTTTTCACGCCGTTTCCGCTTTCTGTAATGCGGGAATCGATCTCGTTGGCGAAGCCTCTTTTGCTCCGTTTGTAACGAACCCGCTGATAAACTTTACGACGATGGGACTGATTCTTTTGAGCGGTCTTGGTTTTCCCGTCTGGTGGGAAGTTATGGAGCGGGTGCAGGAGCTTGTGAAGGGAAAACGGCCCCGTAAAAATTTTGTGCGAGGATTCACGCTTCATACGAAACTGGTTTTAACGACAACCATGATTCTGGTGTTCGGTGGAGCACTGCTGATTCTTGCACTGGACTGGAATCACGCGCCATCACTTGGCAGCCTGAAACCGGCGCAGAAGGTCATGGCGGCTTTTTTTCAGTCCGTGACGACAAGAACGGCAGGCTTTGAGACGATCCCGCAGGCTGATTTCTCGGACAGCTCTGCAATGGTAAGTATGGTTCTCATGTTCATCGGTGGCTCCCCGATGGGAACGGCAGGTGGTGTTAAGACGACAACGGTTGCCATTCTGGTTGTGCTGGTTGCCTCCTATATTCGCGGAGACTCAGATACGGTGGCCTGGGGGCGGAAAGTGATGGAAGAAAATATCCGTACCGCTGTCGTCATTTTCTTTTTTGTACTGACGACAGTCTTTACTGCCACCGTGCTGCTGATTTCCGTAACCGGAAGCCCGCTGCTGGATTGTACGTATGAAATTATTTCTGCGGTTGCAACGGTGGGCCTCACCCGTTCCCTGACGCCGACGCTTCCTTTTATGGGAAAGGTGATTGTTATTCTGGTTATGTTTATGGGAAGAATCGGGCCGGTGACGCTGGCTGTCGCACTGCGCCGCAGAACAGGAAGAAAAGATGTCGATATTCAGAGACCGGAGCAGCGGATTCTGATTGGATAGTTGGGAAAATAAAAAACAGGACAGATTTCAGAAAACGAGGAAAAGAAATGAGTAAACAGTATGCAGTCATTGGACTTGGAAAGTTTGGTTTTTCTGTAGCAACGACACTTGCGCAGGCAGGAAAAGAAGTGCTTGCCGTTGATAAAGACGCTGAGCCGGTACAGGAAATTGCCGATCTTGTTACCTATGCGGCGCGTGCAGACATCACGGACAGTCGTGTGTTCGCATCTCTTGGCATCAGCAATATGGATGTGGTGATCGTTGGCATTTCCGAAAATATGGAGTCGAGCATCCTCGCCACCCTGCAGGCAAAAGAGGCGGGCGTGCCGCTCGTCATCGCAAAGTGCATGAGCCAGATGCATGCCAATATTTTGAAAAAAGTCGGCGCGGACCGCGTCGTGATGGCGGAGAGTGAGACGGGCATCCGCCTCGGAAAAAGCCTGATTTCCGGCGGCTTCCAGGACTTCTTCATGCTGTCGGATTCGTTCTCCATGGTAGAGCTTCCCGTGCCGGAAGCGTGGACGGGGCATAACCTCGAGGAGCTGGATCTGCGGAAGAAATACAGTATCAACGTAATCGCCGTCAAGGACGGGGAAGACATCCGTGTCACGGTCAATCCGAAGACGCTGCTCCGCGCAGAGGAAGTGCTGATTCTGATCGGCGAAAACAAAGAACTTGCCAAATTGATGAAAAACAGGAAATGAGGGGACCATTCATGATTACAAGCAGCAGCAATGCACAGGTAAAAAACATTATTGCGCTGAACAAAAAAGCAAAAGAACGCCGGGAGCAGGACGTTTTCGTGGCGGAGGGCTGGAAAATGTTCCAGGAAGCGCCGCGGGAATGGCTGAAAAAAGTATATGTGTCTGAGAGCGGCAGCAAAATGCATGAAATACCGTCCGACGGGACAGAATACGAAGTAGTGGACGACCGCGTGTTCCAGTCCATGTGCGACACGAAGACGCCGCAGGGTGTTTTAAGTGTGATCCGTATGCCGCACTACACCGAAGAGGAGGTGATGGACAACGGAAAGACACCGCTTCTGATGGTACTTGAGGATCTGCAGGACCCTGGAAATGTCGGAACAATCATCCGCACCGCAGAGGGCGCAGGAGTCACCGGCATCATCATGAGCCGCGGTACCGCGGATATCTTCAATCCGAAAACGATCCGCTCGACGATGGGCTCGATCTACCGTATGCCGTTTCTGATCGTCGACGATGCGGTCGGATTTGTAAAAGGCTTAAAAGCGCGGAAGATCTGTACGTACGCGGCACATCTGCACGGCGTGCATTCCTACCGCGAGGAGGATTACACAAAAGGAACGGCATTCCTGATCGGAAATGAGGGAAACGGCCTGACTGATGCAATGGCAGAGGCCGCCGAGTGCCTGATCCGTATTCCGATGGAAGGAAAAGTGGAATCGTTAAACGCAGCGATTGCATCCGCCGTTCTCATGTATGAGGCACACGGCCAGCGCGCATAAAAGAAAGAGCGTTACCGGTTTTCTTACATTTCTCTTAACCTGCCGGAAACCTACTCGACAGAACCGGTATTTTGAGCTAAAATAGAAAGAGCAGAGTCCGGGCTGAATTTCTGTCAGTCCGGTAAAACTGTAATATTTGCCAGAAAAGCAAAAGCTGTTTTGGGAGGAAGGAAAAATGAGTGAGAAAAAAAACATCAGTAAAAAGGAGCTCCGAAGAAGAAAGCGGAAGCGTGCGCTGATGATCAAAACAGGAATTCTATGTGTTCTGCTTGTCATCTTCGGCATTGGAATCTGGGCTTTGGCCGGAGGAACAGAAAAAATCCAGCAGAAAGCACAGGAAAAAGAGGATCAGAAAACAGCAGAGGTGGACGGTTCCGTATCGTCGGACAGCACGGGAAGTGCTGAAGCGCCGACAACGAAAGCACAGATTATGGCGGAAGCCGATGCACTTGCGCAGACATACGATTACGATGGAGCCATTGAAAAGCTCCAGAGCGTAGAGGGCGCAGCGACCGACGCGGATATCATCACAAAAGTAGCAGAGTACACCAGCACGAGAGATGCCTGTGTGCGCGTCAACGTCAACGAAGTAACCCACATTTTCTATCATTCTCTTGTAGTCGATCCGCAGAAAGCTTTCTATCAGGACAACGCACAGACCGCAGGCTTCTGCCAGTGGATGACCACCGTGGATGAGTTCAACGCGATCACCCAGCAGATGTACGACAGAGGATATGTCATGGTTTCGATCAACGATCTCGTGAAAAAGACCGTAGATGATGACGGAACCGTTCATTACGAGGAAGGGGACATTTACCTGCCGGAGGGCAAGAAAGCATTCGTTCTTTCTCTGGATGACCTTTCCTATTACCACTCTTACGACGGACGCGGCATTGCCAGCAAGATGGTAGTCGGCGACGACGGAAAACCGACCTGCGAATACATTCAGGATGACGGAACTGTTGTGACCGGTGCTTACGACTGCATCCCGCTGATGGATCAGTTTATCGAAGCGCATCCGGATGCCGTATACCATAATGCGCGCGGAACCGTAGCACTGACCGGCTACGACGGAATCCTCGGATACCGCACCGACGGTGATTACAAGACAAGAGAAGATCTGACGGATGATCAGGTAGCATGGCTTGATGCACACCCGGATTTCGACTGGGATAAAGAGTGCGAGGAGGCGAAAAAAGTAGCCGATGCGATCAAAGCAGACGGCTGGACATTCGCAAGCCATACCTGGGGCCATATCCGTGTCGGCGACAAACCGATCGAGACGATCCAGGCGGATACCGAGAAATGGCTGACGTATGTTGCACCGCTCATCGGCGGAAGCGATATCATCATCTTTGCACATGGACAGGATCTTTCCGACTGGCACGATTACACGATGGACAATGAGAAGTTTGCTTACTTAAAGAGTCAGGGCTTCAACATCTACTGCAACGTAGATTCCTCCCAGTATTTCGTTCAGGTAAGAGACAATTACCTGCGTATGGGACGAAGAAACCTGGATGGATACCGTCTGTACCAGAACCTCTACGGAGGCGGCGAGGATAGAACAAGCGATCTGTTTGATTCTGCCTCTGTTATTGATCCGCAGCGGCCGACAGATCCATCTCTTTACAATTTAGGTTAAAGAATTTTGAAAATGAAAAAGATCTCACAGAACTTTCTATTATTTATAGAAGAAAGTCTGTGGGATCTTTTTTTCAGCAGGGCGAACCGTTTACAGATATTTTTCTACGAGCGGAAACGGCAGAGGCCCGAGACGGAGCAGTTTTTCATGGAAACCGATCAATGAGAATGAGTCACCTTCCTGTTTCTGCACTTCCGAGAGGAGCTGCGAAAACGAGAGCGATCCGACACAGTATTTCAGATAGTTCGCCGGTGTCTCGAGAATATACTGATATAAAGAGGCAGCGGCCGACGCATCCGTGATGCCGAACTGCGCCAGAAAGGCTGACGCATCCGCGAGGAGCCATCCCTGGCTGTGGATTCCGAGATCCAGCAGCGAGCAGAGGATAAGATGCACCGAGCGGTTCAGATACCAGAGACGGCAGAGCGCCTGCGTGTTTGCATCGAGATTACGTGCGGCGTAGCGGCAGGCATATGATTCAACGTAGGTTGCCCATCCTTCCACATAACCCGACGGCGCGTAGAGATGGCGGATCAGAAGCGGGTCGGAGCGCGAGAACGAGACGGTCTGGTACAGATGGCCGGGAAAGCCCTCGTGGGCAAGTGTGGAATACAGCTCGATGCCGGTCATTTCATCCGCGGGATTCAGGTAAATGGAGTTGGGTGAATTGACATCGGCGGGCGGTGTGAGATAAAAGGCGGGGCTTAAAAAATCCTTGAGGGAGTCATCCACGGTCTTTACTTCGTATGCGATACCCGAAAGAACGGGAAAATCTTCAGAAACGGCATTCTGCAGATCGGCAAGCATTTCCTCCGGCGTGGAGAACGGCAGCACGAGCGCCTGCTCGGAGAGGGAGAGCGACGGATTCTGATCGAGAATGATCTGCATTTCGGCACACTGGTCCGCAAGCTGCTGTGTTAAAAGGCGGGTCAGCTCCTCTGGTGAAGCGTCAACACCGACGCGGCTGCGGAGAAGATACGCATAGTAGGAAAGTCCGCCTTCCTGCCGGGAAAGACCGCCGGCGTTCTGTGTTCCTTTGCCGCGGAGTGAAGAAAGAGCATCGGAAAGAGAGCGGTAGGCGGGAAAAACACAGGAGATAAGGAGTTTTTCATGCGTCTGCAGACAGAGATTCCTTTCCGCCTCAGAAAACAGTGAAGACGCCTGCAGTTTATTCTGAAAAACGGTGTGGAGCAGATGGCTTTCCGGTGTATCCGCGTCGGCGAGAAAAGCACTGCACTGGCGGATAATGCCATCGACCGCAAGGTCATTCTGAAACACGCCCTGCCGGGATTTTTCCTGCTCGAGTGCGATGAGATCGGAGAAATAGCGCGGGAGATCCTGCAGAAGATGGAGGTAGTCGGCGATATCCTGCTGTGTGCGGAACGGGTACTCCGCGAGCAGAATGGGAAGCTGTGCCTGAATCCCGAGCGACGGACCGAGCGGTTCCGCAAGAAGGCTGGTGCTGCCCGGCATTTTCTCGCAGTTCAGCTCGTAGAGCAGAAGATCGAGCGTGATCTGATTTTCCGCGGAGAGGCGGTTTCGATGAAAGGATGTGAGCGTTGTTTCCACACTCTGCAGCAGGGCATCATACGAGGTGCGGTCAGGGATGGAAACCGTGCCGAACGAGGCAGTGCCGGGGGCAATTCCGCGGGAAGCCGGATCGGCGAGGGTATAGTGGAGCGTGATGGCAGAAGAGGTTACCTCGGAGTGGAACCGTTCCTCCACATACGCGGAAAACCGGCGGTTCTCACCAGGGGAAAAGAACGGGGAAAAATACCAGAACAGCAGGGCGAAAAGAAGTCCGCCGCACAGAAGCAGAGGGAACAGGATGCGGCGGTGCAGAGAAGCTGGTTTCATAGAATAGGCTCCGGTGCGGACAGTTATCATAAAGTATGTAAAAAATGCTGATTTTATGCGCTTTTTCCGTGGCCTTTCATTTGACTTTCCAAAACGGCTTTGCTATAATCAGTAACGAATGAAATAAGGGACTTTTCAGTGCGGAACGGATTTGAAAAAGAATCCGCGAAGGTAAAAGGGAATCAGGTGGAAATCCTGAGCGATCCGGTCACTGTAAGCAGGGAGTGTTAGCTGCAGAAATGCCATTGTGCGAAACGCATGAGAAGGCGCGGCTGCCGTGAAGATCTGCGAGTCAGGAAACCTGCTGGAAAGGTTAGTGAATCGCTTCCGATAAAAGCATATATATTCATGGAAAGATGTACGAAGTAAAATCGGACATCTGCTTTTTTGTCGCCATGCGTCCGAAAAAGAGCTCCGGTGGAGAAACTCTTTTGCAGAAAAAGCAGATGTCTGTTTGTCTTTTCGCAGAAAAAATGTGTCCTCAAAAACAAGATTACTTGCAGGGAGACATCATTGACGGGGACAGGCACCGCCCAGCTGCCTGAAAAAGTCAGACGGAATCCGGAGCAGATGCGCGAAGGAGATCCGAAGAAAAGGAGAAGTTATGAAAGGAAATTCAAGCAAATTTCTGGCACTGCTGCTGTCGGCGTCCATGATCATGAGCCCGACTGTCAGCGTATTAGCAGATACGCAGGAAAAAGCAGCACAGACAGAAAGCAGCGCAGCCGCAGAGGAAGCGCCGCAGAGCGAAGAAACAGCAGAGACGGCAGAACCGGAAACAACACCGGCAGAAACCGAGAGCAGTGAAAGCACTGCAGAGACTCCGGCAGAAGAGCCGACGGAAACACCGGCCGCGCCTGCAGAGGATCAGACACCGGCAGGATCTGACGAGACCGAGACACCATCCGCAGATGAGGATGCTTCGGAAGATACTGCAGAGGACACTGCAAAAGACGGTGAAGAGACTGCCGATACCACAGAAAAAGAGCCGGAAGCAGCAGATGAGACTTCCCAAGATGCTGGAAAAGAAACACCGGCAAAAGAAGAAACCAAAGATGCTGTAAAAGAGAATACCAGTCCGGCGGCAGAACAGCCGAAAACGGAAGTAAAAGAAACAACCCAAAATGAGGCATCCAATACAGCCGAGAAGAAAGAAACAAAAGCAGCGGAAGCAGCAAAACCGGCAGATGGTGAGTATGAGACTTCTGCAGAAGCAACCGGAAGCATGTTCCGTGTGATTTCTTCCAGACTCATCGTAAAAGATGGAAAACTGAAAGCATCCATTCTGCTGAGTGGAACCGGCTATGATTACCTGTATACGGGAACAGCAGCAGAAGCTGCCGCAGCAGATGAAAAGAGCTGGATTGCTCCGACAGGAAGCGAAACCTATACGGATACGAAGACCGGTGCAGAAAAGACCGGATATCGTTTTGAAATTCCGGTGGAAGAGCTTGACAAACAGATGGATGTTGCCGTTCGCTCAGCCAAGAAAAAAACATGGGCTGATAAAACCGTTACGATCCACAGCACCGATGCAATCCCGACGGTAACACCGGAACCAACCGAGACTCCAAGCGAAAATCCAGGTGAGGATTCCTCGAATAAGCCAGCCAGTGTAGAAGCACCGGTTACCAAAGAGGACGGCAGCGTATTCAAAATGTTCGTCATCTCCGAGGCAACAATGATCAACAAGGGTGATAAACTCGTTCTTACACTGAAAACAAACAACGTATCATTTGATAAACTGTATCTTGGAAAGAACGATGACCTTGCAAAAACACCGGCTATCCAGGGAATGCAGGAAGCAAACGGCGGTTATTCCTTTACATTTGAAGTAGATGCGGACAAAGCCGGCACAACCGTTCCGATCGTTCTTGGAAAGAAAGACGGAACCTGGTACACCAAACAGCAGCTTTATCTTGCAGTTCCGGGAAGTAAAACACCGGAAGTAACTCCGATACCGGAGCCGACCGAGACTCCGGTCCCGACTGCAACCCCGACTCCGAGTGAGACTCCGGTTCCAACCGCAACTCCAACTCCGGAACCGGCGAAAGTAGAAAACGGTATCTACAGCGGAACCGCGGAGACCGGCGCAGCTATGTTCAAAGTAGTCGGCGTAGAGCTGACCGTAAAAGACGGCGACATGAAAGCACGCATCACGTTAAGTGGTGTTGCCTACGATTATCTGTACATGGGAACACCGGAAGAGGCAGCTGCCGCAGACAAGAGTGCATGGATTGCAGGCGTCGGCACCGTTGATTACACAACAGCAGACGGCGAGACGAAAACAGGAATGCAGTATGATATTCCGGTAGCAGCACTCGATCAGGCACTTGTTGTTTCTTCCCATTCTGCAAAACGGGATAAATGGTATGCAAGAACCATTACTATTGCATCTTCCAGTCTGAAAAAGACCGCAGATCTTCCGGCAGATGAGACCAATAAAGTAGCAGATGGTATTTACAGTGCAGAGGCAACAACTAATGCAGCAATGTTCAAGGTAGTCGGCGTAAAACTGACCGCGAAAAACGGAAAAATGACAGCAGTTATCACCTTAAGCGGAAGCGGCTATGATTATCTGTATATGGGAACCGGAAAAGATGCGGCAGCAGAGAGCGGCGCATGGATCGCTTCCACCGGAAAAGTGGACTACACCTTAGACGGTGAAACCAAAACCGGAATGCAGTTTGAAATCCCGGTAGAAGCACTGGATCAGGAACTTGCTGTAGCAGCTCATGCAGTAAAGAGCGGCAAATGGTACGACAGAGCCATCACGATTGCATCTTCCAGCCTGAAAAAGACCGGAGACCTTCCGTCGGATGACAACAAGGGCGATACTCCGAAACCAACCCTCGTTCCGACCAATACCCCAACCGTATCTCCATCTGAGACACCGGTTGTAAAACCGACCAGCACCCCGACTCCGGCACCGACCCAGAAACCGGCCGATACCAAACCGGAGCAGGAATCCAAATATGAGTCTGACTTAAGCGGCGGCACATCCAAAGTAGACAGTGCAACCACACTGGCAGACGGCGTTTACACACCAGACGGATTCTCCTTCTCCGGCGGATCCGGAAAGGTAACCATCTCCTGCAGCAAGATTACTGTAACGAACGGACAGGCTTATGCAACGATCGCATTCAGCAGTCCGTACTACGGATATGTAAAAGCAAACGGAAATAAATACATGGCAAATGTCAGCGGCGGAAGCAGCATCTTCACCATTCCGGTTGAGCTGAACAAGAACAATACCATCATCGGTATGACCACCAGAATGTCCGTTGCCCATGAGATTTCCTACAACATCTTCATCTCCCTGGCAGCAGCAAAGAAGGGCGGCAGCACTTCTTCCAGCACAGGATTTGTAAAAGCAGACGGAACAATCTCCACGATCAGCACCGATAACTCCAAGCTGGATACCACCGCTCCAGAGATCATGGGACTGGAATACAAAGCAGAGACAAAACTTGCTTACGCAGAGTACTTCAAGATGTATCATTACGACGAAGGCATCACCCTGCTGGAGATCGATATGACAAAAGATACCGAGCGTGATCCGGAGAAACAGACCGAGGACGACAAGAAAGCAGAAGATACCGATACCGCAGCAGCAGAGGATACCGCAGCAGCAACCGACGAGGAAGAAGCGGCAGCAGCATCCGATTCCAAAAAGACCAGCACTGAGAAAGCGAAAGATCTGACCGAAAAGACAAAAGAGCTGTACGAAGGCAATGTTGTCAAATATCTGATCGTTCCGAAAGATGTTGAGATTCCGGCAGGACTGGACAAAGATATGATCGTGATCCAGCTTCCGGTTGAGAAAGCATACGTAGCATCTGAGGATGCCCTGAAACTTCTCGACGAGCAGTTAGACGCAGCAGAGAGCATCAAAGCAGTCGGCATGGAGCAGAAAGACTGCCAGATCGAAAACATTGCAAAAACAATGGAAGACAAAAAAATCTCCTTCGACGGAGCATTCGATGATCTGGACTACAAAGCTCTGGTAAAAGACGAAATCGACTTTGCAATTCTTCCATCTGAGTTCCTTCCGGGAAATGCAAAAGATGAGGAAGATGCTGATGCAGCCGACGAGACCGCAGATACCAAAGCTGAGGATCAGAAGGACGATAAAGACGATAAGACAACGGATGAGAAAGCAGACGAAGACAAGACTCCGGAAGAACTTCTGAAAGAGGAAAATGAGCGTCTGTCCGACACCGCAGAGCGTCTGGCAACCCTGACCATTCCGATGCTGGTTGACCGTTCCGCAGACGAGAAGACCGATCTTGCGAAAGCAGAGTGGCTGAAAGTCTACGGCGTGATCTTCGGATGCGAGGATCAGGCAAACGAGCTGTTCCAGCAGATGGTAAAGGCAGAAGAGAATAAATAAGTACAATAATTTGCAGCAAAAAATGAGAAAGGGCTGCTGCCATATGGCAGCGGCTTTTTCTTTAAGAAAGGAATATCAAATGACAGGAAAAAACGAAAGAAAGCTGAAAAAATGGACCGCACTTTTTCTTGCAGCAGCGATGTCACTGACGGCCTGCGGCAGCACCGCATCAACGGGAAGCAGCACATCGTCCGCGTCGGGCACTTCGGCAGTTTCTGAGAGCAGCACATCCACAGCATCCGCAGCAGACGTTTCCGAAAGCCAGACGGAGAGCACATCCGTCTCGGAAAGTACAGCTGAAAGTGAAAGCACCTCCGAAGCCACTGCTGAGAGCAGCACCTCCGGGAGTGATACCGCATCCGCGGATGGTTTCGCAACGACAGACGATGTCAGCGACGCACCGGACATCACCGGAATCACCATCGAGAGCAAGATGGTCCTGAATTACGCCGAGTGCTTTAACGTATACTACTGCACAGACGGCTATAAACTGATCGATGTCAAAGACGGCGCGCAGTATCTGCTCGTCCCGGACGGAAAAGAGGCGCCGGATGACCTCGATTCCGACGTAATTGTAATCCATCAGCCGCTGGAACGCATCTACATGGCAGCAACCTCTCCGATGGCGCTGTTCGATGCCATCGACTCCCTCGATACGATTCGTCTCTCCGGTGAAACCGCAGACAACTGGTACGTACAGGATGCCGTTGACGCGATGAATGCCGGAACGATGATCTTCGCCGGAAAATACAGTGAGCCGGATTACGAACTTCTGGTCAGTGAGAACTGTGATCTGGCCATTGAATCCACGATGATCCTCCATTCCCCGAAGGTACAGGAGATGATCGAGATGCTCGATATTCCGGTCTTCATCGACCGTTCCAGCTATGAATCCCAGCCTCTTGGCAGAACCGAATGGATCAAACTCTACGGTGCCATGCTGGACAAAGAGGAGGAGGCAGCCGACTTCTTTGCAAATCAGGCAAGTATTGTGGAAAATCTGAAGGATTTCCAGAATACCGAAAAAACGGTCGCTTTCTTCTATATTAATACGAGCGGGGCTGCCGTTGTGCGGAACCCGGAGGACTACATTTCCAACATGATCGAGCTTGGCGGTGCGCGCAACGCCTTCCGTGATCTCCAGGACGACAGCGGAAAAACATCCGTGCCGATCACGATGGAGCAGTTCTACGATACGGCCGAAGATGCGGACTACCTGATCTACAACGCAAGTATCGATTCCACCGTCAAAACCCTGGACGACCTGCTGGCAAAGGATTCTATGTTTGCCGATTACAAAGCAGTCAAAGAGGGCAATGTCTGGACAACCGAGAAATCGATGTATCAGGCAACCGATAAAATTGCACAGTTTACCAACGACATTAACCTTCTGGTAACGGGCGGCGATCCGGATCAGATGGTATTCTTAAGAAAATTATCCTGATGGAGGAACGTATGTCAGAGAAAAAAAATATGACGGGAAAAGAGAACAGTTTCCATATGGAAAACTTCCGGCGCCGTTCGCGGTATGCCGCTGTGTTTCTGGTGCTGATTCTGGCGTTCGCTGCCATCACCGTGCTGAATATCAATTCCGGAAACGTAAATATTTCGATTCCGGAAATTTTCCGGATTCTGCTGCGGCGGACCGGAGAGGGGAAAGAGTACAATATTATCTGGAAAATCCGCCTTCCGCGTATTCTGATGGCGGCAATCCTGGGCGGTGCTCTGTCCCTGTCGGGCTTCCTTTTACAGACTTTCTTTGAAAACCCGATTGCCGGTCCGTTTGTTCTTGGAATTTCCTCGGGAGCCAAAATGGTCGTGGCGCTGACCATGATCTTTTATCTGGAGTGGGCGCGCAATATCACATCTTACACGATGATTGTTGCAGCATTCTTAGGATCCCTTCTCTCCGTCGGCTTCATTCTGCTGATGTCCCGACGGATCAAAAATATGGCAGGACTTCTCGTCGGCGGTATTATGATCGGTTACATCTGCTCGGCGGTCACGGATTTTGTTGTCACCTTCGCGGAGGATTCCGATATCGTCAACCTCCACGGCTGGTCACAGGGAAGCTTCTCCGGCATGAGCTGGAGCAACGTAGCGATCTCTGCGGCTGTGATCGGCATCACCTTTGTCATCACGTTCCTGATGGCAAAACCGATCGGTGCATATCAGCTCGGTGAGGCGTATGCGCAGAGCATGGGTGTCAACATCAAAGTATTCCGCATCGCGCTGATTCTGCTTTCGAGTATTCTCTCCGCATGCGTCACCGCATTTGCCGGTCCGATTTCGTTTGTCGGCATTGCCGTCCCGTTCCTCGTCAAACAGAGCCTCGGCACATCGCGTCCGCTCGTCGTAATCCCGGGAACGTTCCTCGGCGGAGCCGTCTTCTGTATGATGTGCGACCTGATCGCGCGTATGGCGTTTGCACCGCTGGAGCTGTCCATCAGTACGGTCACATCGATCTTTGGTGCGCCGGTCGTCATTTTCATGATGCTGCGCCGGAAAAGGGGGTAAGAGAATATGAATGAATATTATTTTCATCTGGACCACCTAACGGTCGGCTATGATAAGAAGCCGCTGATCAAAGATATCTGCATCGGCATCGAAAAAGGCGAGATCGTTACGCTGATCGGACCGAACGGTTCCGGTAAATCAACGATTCTAAAAAGCATCACCCGCCAGTTAAAGCTGGTCGGCGGAAATGTGGAGTTTGACGGGAAAAACCTGCATGAGCTTTCGTTCCGTGAGTTGTCCACGAAGATGGCCGTTGTGCTGACGGAGCGCATGAAGCCGGAGCTGATGACCTGCCACGATATCGTGGCAACGGGCCGCTATCCGTACACCGGACGGCTCGGCATGCTGACCCGCGAGGATGAGGAGAAGGTCGAGAAGGCGATGCGCGCCGTTCATGCCGAAGAGCTCGGCGGCCGCGATTTCAACGCCATCAGCGACGGCCAGCGCCAGAGAGTGCTTCTTGCGCGTGCGATCTGTCAGGAGCCGGAGGTCATCATCCTCGACGAGCCGACTTCTTTCCTCGATATCCGCCACAAGCTGGAACTGCTCGCGATTCTGCGCCGCATGGCAAAGGAGAAGGGCATCACCGTCATCATGTCGCTGCATGAGATCGATCTGGCACAGAAAATTTCAGATAAGATCATCTGCGTCAAGGGCGATGCTATTTCCCATTTCGGCGCACCGGAGACAATTTTCCGCGAGGATATCATCCGCGAACTGTACGAGATTGACAATGGTTCGTTTGACCCGTGCTTCGGAAGCATCGAGCTGCCACGGCCGGAGGGAACACCGCGCGTCTTTGTCCTCGCAGGCGGCGGAACGGGAATCCCGGTGTTCCGGAAACTGCAGAAGGAAAATGTCCCGTTTGCGGCAGGCGTCCTGTATACGAACGATATCGATTACCAGCTCGCCCGCATTCTGGCGATGGAGACGGTAACCGAAGCACCGTTCCAGGAGATCAGCGACGAGGCATTTGCCCGCGCCTGCGAGCTGATGAAGAGCTGTGAACGTGTCATCGACACCGGCGTCCCGGTGGGCATGTGCAACCGCCGGATCGAAGAGCTGAGGGCAGAAGCAAAGCGGCTTGGAAAGCTGGCAGAGTAAAACAAAGAAAAATCCAATCAAAATCTCCTGTCTGGGAACGAAACAATCGTTTTCCGAACAGGAGATTTTCTTTTTGCAGCCATTGTAAAAACAGCAAAAGAACACGAAAAATGTAATATTAAATTGTACGAAAAATTCACACAATTCAAGTCAAAAACCAACAGAGATTGACACTTAAAAAGTCAAGTGCTTTGTAAAATCTTTTGGCGAAATAACGGTTTTCTCTGTTATGACCAAAACACGCGTTCTGATTTCGCAAGATTTAAACACATGCTTTCCACACCGTTTTTCGTGGATAATGTGGATAACTCGGTGTATAACTTGTTTTTAGGCATGTTTTCGGTGGTTAACTATGTGGATAACTTGTGGACGGTATGTTTATAAAATTGGCCCGTGTGGAAAAACCCCGGTTTCTTTGTGCAATTTCGACAAAAGAGGTTTTAAAGTTTTATACGACTGACATGAAAGGTTTTTCAGATTTCAGAAACTACGGAAAAACAGAAAAAAGCAGGCAGTTCTCCGTACAATACGAAGAATGCCTGCTTTTGCTGTATTCTATTCGAAAGAAGCCATCAGTGGCTGATCAGATATTTCTCTACCGAAGTCACACAGTTCGCGCCGTCGGCGGCTGCCGTGATGATCTGACGGAGCTGCTTCGTGCGGACATCGCCTGCGGCGAACACGCCCGGCACGCTCGTCACACCGTCTTCGCCGGCTTTGATGTAGCCAGCCTCATCGGTTTCTACGGTGCCTGCGATCAGTGCGGAGACTGGAACGATGCCGACGGCAATAAACACGCCGTCTACCGTGATCACACCGGCTTCCCCTGTCTTTTTGTTCGTTACCTTCACGCTGGACACCATCTCGTTTCCCTCGATGGAATCCACAACCGTATCCCACACCATTTCCACATTCGGCAGTGCCAGCAGTGCATCCTGGAGAACACCGGCTGCCCGCAGTTCATCGCGGCGGTGGATCACGTAAACCTTTTTGCACGTTCTGGCAAGGAAAATCGCATCCTCCACGGCGACATCGCCGCCGCCGATAACGGCAACGGTTTTGTCTTTGAAAAATGCGCCGTCACACGTTGCACAGTAAGAGACGCCCATGCCGGAGAGTTCCTTTTCACCAGGTACATTTAACGCGCGGTGCTCCGCACCGGTTGCAAGAATGACCGTTCTGGCATGATACTCATTTTTTCTTGTGCGGACAATCTTGATCTCTTCGTCAAGAACAAGCTCCTTCACACGCTCGCGGGAAAATTCCGCGCCCATTTTTTCAGCGTGTGCGCGCAGCGTGCTTCCGAGATCCATGCCGCTGATGCCCGGAAGGCCGGGATAGTTGTCTACTTCATAGGTATTCAGCACCTGGCCGCCGCTTGCAAAGTTTGCCTCAATCGTAAGAGAGGAGAGCTTTGCGCGTTTCGCATAAATCGCGGCAGAAAGACCCGCCGGGCCGGAGCCGATGATGATAACGTCGTATAAGTTTTCCATAAAAATCCTCGTTTTCGTCTGTAGTAAGCTGCCATGCAGCCATTTTTCTGAAAGTATCGTTACGGAGCCGGTGTTTCGGACGGTTCCTGACTGTCGGAAACGGAAGATGAATCTTCCGCGGAAGTTTTTTGGGCTTCTTCTTCCGGCGCTTCCGGCTGGTTGTGAACCACCTTGATGCTGCGTACCAGCTTCAGATCGTTGTCGATGCCGACTTCCGTGTAGTCCAGCTTTTCGTCATCACTATAGAATGTGTAGAGTGTCAGGTTACTATCCTCTTTTTCCGTTTTTTCTGATTTGGCATCCCCTGCCTTCGTCAGAAAATCGCTCTCGGAAGTGCCGAGCGTGATGCCGTTTGTGATTGAAATCGGAATCTTTGTCGTATCGAGATCGCCGTACAGCGAAGTAACGAAACAGTTGCGCACTGTCGTCGCCTCCGCGCCGTAATTATGTACGGTGCAGTAAAGTTTCTGACCGCCCTTTTCCAGCGTGACGTAGCCGTATTTTCCGTTTAAAACGGCCGTATCGGACTCTTTCGTATTGACGGTCCAGTCGTGGTCCAGAAGTTCACTGACCGGAACGGGAAGATGATAGAGTACATCGTCAAAGCGGACGGTCCAGTCGTTGATTTCACTGCTGTCGGCTTCCGGTGCCTGGTAGGCCTCCACTTCCGGTGTTGTGGCATCGCTGACACCATCGAGCGCTTCTGCATCAGCCGTGGTCGTAAAGTTCTGCATATCGAGGGAATACAGAATTCCCGTTTCGTTATCGAAGCCGAGCGTGATCGTCTGGTACAGCCCGTACTCATACGTGAACTGCACAGAGGTATCGGCCTCATAACGGTCCTTTGGCGCACCGTAGATGCTTTCCACATCCTCCATCAGCGACTGCTGCAGGGTGACGCCGTTCGGCAGGCCGACATAGATATTCTGGCCCTCAGCGGTCGAGGTATCGATGTGAATGCCTCCGATCAGGCATTCCGCCACTGGCTTTGCCGTGGTATCCGGATTGGCAATATCGACGGTAATCTGGTTTCCGTCCTTTTCAAAGATTTCGCCCTCTGAGAAGGATTCCGGCTGGATTTCCTTTGTGTCGTCGCCGCTGTAGACCCAGCCAAGCGCTGTAAAATCCGCGTAGGATTCCGGAATTTCGTATGTATCGCCCCAGATGGCAAGCTGAAAACTGTTCAGGTTCTTCGAGAGATCCACATCGTATTCCGGAATCTCATCGGAATCGCCGGAGGCCGCCAGATTGTCTTCGGGGTCGTCATCGTCGGTACTCTGACTGATGGTTGTGATCGGAATCGTTTCTGTTTTCTTTCCGCAGCCGCTCGTTCCCACGAGGAAAGCGGCAAATACTGCTGTTAAAACCCAACGGTATTTTTTCATCAAAACCTCCTCATAATAAATGGTTAAAAATATTTGAAAGTTACTTCATGTAAGTAACGATATCAGTTCCCCCTATTCTATCACATTCCGCTTCGTTTTCCAATGTCTGAAGCGGATTTGAGAAAAATGGTTTTTCAAAAGCGCGGTACGGAATACATATTTAGTAAGGAACTGGAAAGGGCAGAAGTCTGGGAGGAGGCTGTGTATGCGTTTTACAAAAATGCAGGGCTGCGGAAATGATTATATCTATGTAAATGCCATGGAGGAGCGGGTGGAGAGTCCGGGGCGGCTGGCAAAAGCGGTAAGTGACCGCCATTTCGGCATCGGCGCGGACGGGCTGATTCTGATCGGGGCATCCAAAACAGCAGATTTTTCGATGGAAATGTACAACGCCGACGGCTCGAAGGGCGCGATGTGCGGCAACGGCATCCGCTGTGTGGGAAAATACGTGTACGAGCATGGGCTGACGAGAAAAACGACGCTGACTATCGAAACCGGCAGCGGAAACCGTGTGATTCATCTGCAGACGGGGGAGAATCTGAATGAGATCTGTCAGGTGACAGTGGAGATGGGAACGCCGGAATTCCGCGCCGCACAGATCCCCGTTGTTTCTCTGGGGGAATATGTGCTGGAGCATAAAATTACCGTGTGCGGGGAAAATTATACGATGACCTGCCTTTCGATGGGAAATCCGCATGCGGTGATTCCGGTGGAAGATGTGGAAAAAATATCCATTGCAAAGACCGGTTCCGCTTTTGAACACCTTTCCTGCTTCCCGGACCGTATCAATACAGAGTTTATCCAGACTTTAGATCAACACACAATAAAAATGAGAGTCTGGGAACGTGGGAGCGGTGAAACGCTGTCCTGCGGAACGGGAGCGTGTGCGGCAGCCGTCGCGGCGATGCTTTCCGGCTGTGTTTCGGAGGGAGAAACTGCCGTAGAACTGCGCGGCGGCAGGCTTTTCGTTACATGGGACCGGACGAAAAATAAGGTCCTTCTGACCGGCCCGGCCGAGACCGTTTTTGAAGGAACGCTTGCAGAACGAATTTGAAAAATGCAGATTTCTGTCTGCACGAAAGAGCAGTATGCAATATTCTGAAAATAAAAACTTACAGGAAATGCCTTTTCTTTTCAAAAGAAACATGCTACAATATGTGGTGCCCGCTACAAGAAAAGGGTGGGGGACACACAAGATATAGTGTTTGAATTGGAGGACACCACAATGGTTTATATTATCAAAAAGGACGGCACCAAAGAAGAATTCGACGCGCAGAAGATCGTTCGTGCCGTAAATAAATCCGCACAGAGAATCCTGTATACCTTCTCACAGCAGGAGATTGACTTTATCTGTAAGTTCGCAACCGAGCACGTATATTCCCTTGGAAAGACCGAAATTCCGATCAGCGATATGCACAATATCGTGGAGGGAGCACTCGAAAAAGTAAACCCGGCTGTGGCAAAAAGCTACCGCGATTACCGCAATTACAAAACTGATTTTATCCATATGATGGACGAGGTCTACACGAAGAGCCAGTCCATCCGCTACATCGGCGACAAGAGCAATGCCAACACCGACAGCGCCCTCGTTGCAACGAAGCGAAGCCTGATTTTCAACGAGCTGAACAAAGAGCTGTACCGCAAGTTCTTCATGAACCGCAACGAGCTGCAGGCCTGTAAGGACGGTTACATCTACATCCACGACCAGTCCGCACGTCTCGATACCATGAACTGCTGTCTGTTCGATGTCGGAAACGTTTTAAAAGGCGGTTTCGAGATGGGAAATGTCTGGTACAACGAGCCGAAGACACTCGACACCGCATTTGATGTCATGGGCGATATCGTCCTCAGCACCGCTGCACAGCAGTACGGCGGCTTTACCGTGCCGGAGGTGGACAAGATCCTTGCTCCGTACGCACAGAAGAGCTACGATTACTACGTAAAAGAGTTCCTGAAATATACCGACGCATCCTGGGAGGGTGCACAGGAGAAAGCCATCGAGTATGCGATCGACAAAGTAAGAAGAGAGTGCGATCAGGGATGGCAGGGAATTGAGTATAAACTGAACACTGTTGGATCTTCCCGCGGTGATTATCCGTTCGTTACCGTGACCCTCGGCCTTGGAACGAGCATGTTCGAGAAGATGATTTCCATCTCCCTTCTCGAGGTCCACAAAAACGGACAGGGCAAGAAAGGCCACAAAAAGCCGGTGCTCTTCCCGAAAATCGTCTTCTTATATGACAAGGCAATTCACGGAGAGGGCGGCATCGCAGAAGATGTCTTTGAGGCAGGACTTGACTGTTCCTCTAAAACCATGTATCCGGACTGGCTGTCGATGAGCGGCGAGGGCTACATCGCCGAGATGTACAAGAAATACAAGAGAGTCATCAGCCCGATGGGATGCCGTGCTTTCCTTAGCCCGTGGTACGAGCGCGGAGGCATGGAGCCGGCAGATGAGAACGACAAACCGGTCTTTGTCGGACGTTTCAACATCGGAGCCGTTTCCCTTCATCTTCCGATGATCCTGGCAAAATCCCGTTCCGAGAACCGCGATTTCCACGAAGTGCTCGACTTCTACCTCGAGATGATCCGCGATCTGCACAAACGGACCTACGATTACCTCGGCGAGATGCGTGCATCCACGAACCCGCTGGCTTACTGCGAGGGAGGTTTCTACGGCGGCCACTTAAAACCGTCCGACAAGATCCGCCCGCTGTTAAAGCCGATGACCGCATCGTTCGGTATCACGGCGCTGAACGAGCTGCAGGAGCTTTACAACGGAAAATCTCTTGTTGAGGACGGACAGTTCGCACTCGACACGCTGAAATATATCAACGACAAGGTTGCCGAGTTTAAGAAAGAGGACGGCATCCTCTATGCGATCTACGGCACACCGGCAGAATCCCTGTGCGGCCTGCAGATAGAGCAGTTCCGCAAACAGTACGGCATCGTCCGCAACGTTTCGGACCGCCCGTATGTGAGCAACAGTTTCCACTGCCACGTAACCGAGGACATTACCCCGATCCAGAAACAGGATCTCGAGGGACGTTTCTGGGAGCTCTGCAACGGCGGAAAAATCCAGTACGTGCGCTATCCGGTCGGCTACAACAAAGGCGCGATCAAGACACTGATCGAGCGTGCGATGGAGCTTGGCTACTACGAGGGCGTCAACCTGTCCCTGGCTTACTGCGATGACTGCGGCCACCAGGAACTCGACATGGATGTCTGCCCGGTCTGCGGTTCCAAGAACCTGACGAAGATTGACCGTATGAACGGCTATCTTTCCTACAGCCGTGTCCATGGCGACACACGTCTGAACGAAGCAAAGATGGCGGAAATTGCAGAGAGAAAATCCATGTAATCATCCAAGAAATAATCAATGGAACAATCAATGGAATAATCAAAAGCCTCTGAGAAAAGTCCGGTGTGAATGTGACTTTCCTCAGAGGCTTTTTGGGTATTGCATCCGGTGGAAGCTGCCGGCGGCAGGGACTGCAGATGATGTGAGAATTAATCTTCGACATCGCGGGTAATATTTCGAACCCAGATGTACTTTTTATAATGATGATAAACGGCAGGAAGCTTTACAATTTCATCGAGATTTACAATGCAGTAAACCACCATAACCGGAAGCTTCAGCCAGAATGCGGCAAGAAAGCCAAGCGGTACAGAAAAGCACCACATAGCGCCGATGTTTCCCTGCATATCAAATTTCGCATCGCCTCCGGCACAAAAGATACCGTCGAGAACGGTGGTGTTGACCGATTGTGCCATCAGGTTCAGACCGCAGAAGAGAAGCATGTACTGCAGGTACTCGGCTGCGGTATCGGAAAGTGGGGCAAAATGAACGATGGCCGGAGAAATGAGCATCAGCAGACCGCCGGTCACAATGCCGATGGCAATGGAAAGATGGCTTAAACGTCTTCCATACTCGCGGGCTTTTTCCAGCTCGTTCGCGCCGAGCAGATTTCCGATCAGAACCCCGGCACCACCGCTCACACCGCGGATCAGGCAGGAGAGAAGGCTCTTGGCAATCGAGGTGATGGAGTTTGCCGCAACGGCATCGCTTCCCATATGTCCCATGATAACGGAGTACAGAACGTAGGCAATTCCCCAGACGAGGGAGGCCGCAAGCACGGGAAGCGTGTAGCGCCAGAAGTCTTCTGAAAGTATTTTTCCTGCGGAAGAGAAGAGGCGGTTCCAGAGAATCCGTACACGCTCCGGTTTCTTTGTCTCGAGATAAGCCCAGATCAGTTCCACAACGCGGGCAGCTACCGTTGCATAAGCTGCTCCGCGGATCCCAAGTGCCGGAGCACCGCAAAGACCGTAGATGAGGATGGCATTTAAAATGATGTTCAGTACAACCGCAGTGGAACTGATGCGGGAGCTGACTGCTGCATGACCGGTGTTTTTCAGCAGGATCAGATAGACCTGCGAAATACCGCAGAGTACGTAGGAGAGTGCAACAGCGCGTAAATACTGGCTTCCGCTTGCAACCAGGGCCGCATCATTTGTAAAGATGCGCATCAGCATTTCGGGACAGAAACCGGCAAGGATGGTAAACAGGCCGGAGAACAGCAGGTTGGTGCGAAGTGCGATCGGAATCACTTTTTCGATCGAAGCGGCATCCTGTTTCCCCCAGTACTGCGCTGCCATAATACCGGCGCCCGCCGCGATGCCTGAGATAAAAAGGCTCAAAACAAACTGCACCTGCCCGGCCAGCGAAACAGCAGACAACGAAGTCTGATCAATCCAGCCCAGCATGATCGCATCCGTTGCGCTGACGAGAGCCAGCATAAAATTCTGGATCGCAATCGGAAGGACGAGGAGTTTTAGTTTCTGGTAAAATTCATCCTTAAAATTTATTCGTGTTTTCATAAAAATTCCCCCAAAGTATAAATAGTAGTTTCTGCTGTATTATAGCGGAAAGAAAATGGGAAAACAATGGCTAAAACAAGCTATTTTCTGGTCAATGTTGACATTCTCTGTATAATATAGAAGAAAAAGAACTTTTCCGGTGCCCGTGTCCGGTACGCCGGAAAGCGGAGAAGAAGTTTGATCAGAAAATCAGGTTTCCTTCAGCAGAAACTCCAGGATTTCTGCTATCAGAATAAATATGCCGGCAGCGGCTGTCTTTATAAAATCCAGAAATCCATGCAGGAGCTGGAGAAGCTTTTGAAAAAGAAAGACAAGAAACGGAAGTAGGTTCGGCTGCCATTGGAGCCGTCGTCGAAACAAACGGAAATATACGAAAAAATTGTGAAATTTAATAGAATTATAAGACCTGTTTTCGCTGTTTTTAACAAAAGTAAAGAAACAGTGAAAAAAAGGTTGCTTTTTTCGGCAGAATCCTTTATAATCTTATTTGTGTTCAGCGAGTGGATCATTCAATGAAACACAGAAAAACAAAAGTAAGCGCCTTTAGCTCAGTTGGTAGAGCAGTAGACTCTTAATCTATTTGTCCAGGGTTCGAGTCCCTGAAGGCGCATCAAAAGCACTGTTTTTGCAGACCTGAGAGCTGCGGGGACGGTGTTTTTCTTGTTTTACGGGCGGAATACCGAAAATCTACGTATCAACTTTTCCTATCATCATAGCATCTCCAAATGAGAAAAACCGGCAGCAGAGGGATCCTTTCTGACATGGATCTTTCCGCTGCCGGTTTTGTCTTTCAGAGCAAAAAATTTAGTAATTCTTCAGCTCGCTCGCCGAATCAATAATAATCTGGCAGCCCGGCTGAACATTTTTCAGAATCGTGATCATCTGGTCTTCCGGGACAGAAATGCATCCGCCGGTCGGACGGTTTGCACTGCAGTGCAGGAAAATGGCGGAACCGACACCCGGGGTGCAGCTTGGGTTGTAGTCGAGAGACAGAACGTAATGATAGGCTGGATTGATCTCGATGATGTGCTCCGCGGAATTCCAGGCTTTCGGCGTTGTCTTCGTCGTGACGAACTGATTGTAGTATCTGGAATTTACATCATCGACCCAGTAATACGTATCATCCACCTGGGTATAGGAAAGTTCCGTTCCGGGATTCGGGAGAATGCCGAAGGCATACGTAAAGCTGAACTGTCCGCGCGGTGTTTTGCGGTTCCATTCGGTAGTTTCGCCTACACCGCCGTATCCGACATAGCCGCTTGTACAAAGATCCTCGTTCCAGGTGCCGTCCGCATCTTTCGTTACCATGGCCACTGTCGCACTGGTGCCGCCAGAACTTTTCTTTTCATTTTCAAATCCCCCTTACATGCAGAAATGTTTTTTACAGAAACCGTGCCTCCATCTTACAGATCGGGTTTCCGATTGAGGAAAACTTCTCCTCATATTCCGTCATTACATTTCCTTCTGAGAGAACCACATCGTGGTGCAGATCGTATGTGAATGCAGTGAGTTCCCATCCCTCTGCATTTTTCATCTCCTCAAGAGAGAAGTCAAACAGATCTTTATTATCGGTTTTGAATTCCAGTGTTCCGTCCTTCTTTAAAATCTTCTCATACCGTGCAAGAAACTCATGCGATGTCAGTCTCCGTTTCGCATGGCGGTCTTTCGGCCACGGATCGGAGAAGTTAAGGTAAATGCGGTCTACCTCGCCCTCAGCAAACACTTCCGGAAGCTGGCGCGCATCCATGCGGATGAAAAACAGGTTTTTAAGTTCTGTTTCTAATTTTTCACGTTTCTGTACCGCGCGGAGCAGTACGCTATCGTACATCTCAATACCAATGTAGTTGATCTCCGGGTGCAGAACCGCCATATCCATCAGGAAGCGTCCTTTTCCCATTCCAACCTCAATATGAATCGGATTTTCATTTCCAAAAACCTCAGCCCACCGTCCCCGGCAGCTCTCCGGTTCCTGCACAACGAACGGACAGGAAGCAATCACATCTTTTGATCCTCTGATATTTCTAAGGCGCATATGCGTAAAATTCCTTTCTTAAGTGATAAATATTAGAATAAAAGCCAATCATATCCAGTATATCATAGCTCTCGAAAAAGCAAAACAGAAAAATCCCGTTTTCAAATTTTCGAAGTTTTCAAAATACTATATACAATATCAACCTGCACATAGCATTTCTTATCAGCAATATGACGATCGGATTGGATCCATATCGAAATCATATGAGGGACCATCTTTTGGCTATTGATATTGGAAGAAAAAATATGACCCATTGTCTATTTTTAATCAAAAAGTCGATCGAAATCCCACTTTTTTTTACGATTTCAATATGTCAACTTTAGAAAAAAAGGTGTAGAATACTAACAGCAAAGATGCAGGAGTTTCTCCTGTACTTTTTGCCCTGTATATCAAAATTGGTCAGTGGACCAGGTTTGATTGTTATGCAAATATCATAAGGAGGGAAAGCGATGCTATGGAATCTGTAATTAACAAACTTGCAGAGATCGAAACGGCTGCTACTAAGATTATGCAGGCTGCCGAGAATCAGAAGAAGCTCCAGGATGAGCAGCAGGAAGAGCGGATTGCAAAATTCGATGCAGATCTGGAAGCGGAAACGGCAAAGCGGATTGAAGAGATTACAACGAAACTTCATTCTACTACAGATGCGGATCAGAAAAAGCAGCGGGACTCTGCCGCCGAACTTCTATCTTCACTGGACGCTTATTACGAACAGAATCACGGAACACTGTCCACGCAGATTTACGAAAACATTATAAGGAAGTGAAACGATGAGCGGTCTATTATCCTACAGCGGCCTTACCACAAAGATAAGAGCCATGCAGAGCCATCTTTTAAACGACCAGAATTTTCGGGAAATCGTGGAACTGGAGAGTGTACCGCAGGCAGTTTCTTACCTCAAGCAGCATAAAGGCTATGAGGATCTGTTTGAGGGCTACAACGAAGCTGACCTTCACCGGGGTCAGATCGAGAAAATGCTGCGCCTGACGGTGTACCGGGATTTTTCCAAGCTGTACCGTTTTGCAAATGTAGAGCAGAGAAAGTTTCTTGCACTCTACTTCAAACGATACGAAGTGTCCGTTATCAAAGAATGCCTGAACACGGTATTTGATCACCGTGATGTGGTATTGAACCTGTCCATATTCGACGAGTTCTTTAACAAGCATTCCCAGCTGGACATCAATCTTCTGGCGTCCTCCAGGACGATCGAAGAACTGATTGCGAACCTGAAAGGGACAGAATATTATGCCCCGCTGTCGCAGCTCGCGGATATCGAGCGTCCGACCCTGTTCGACTATGAGATGACCCTGGATCTGTATTACTTTGCACAGATGTGGAAAGACAGATCAAAAGTAGTGACAAAGCGGGATCTGGAAGAGCTGACCGCTGCATGGGGAAGCAAGTTTGACATGCTGAACCTTCAGTGGATCTACCGTTCCAAACGCTATTATCACATGACCAGCGCACAAATCTACGCCCTGCTGATTCCGGTCCATCACCGGCTGAAAAAGGATGTGGTAAAGGCACTGGTAGAAGCCGAGAATATGAGTGCATTTTCCCAGCTGTTGGAACAAACCTATTATGCGAAACGGTATGATTCCTTCAAAGTCGATACGCTGGAATCCATGTATGCAGCCATTATGAAGCACATACTTTCCAGTGAATCCAGACAGGATCCTTATTCCGTTGCCACCATATACTCATACCTCTATCACAAAGAGCACGAGGTAAACCGGCTTATTATTGCACTCGAGTGCGTACGTTACCGTATCAGCGCTGACGAGGCAATGCAGCATATCGCAAAAACTTAATACACGGGGAGGTGTACTCATTGATTGTCAAGATGAAATTTTTGAGCATCACCGGGCCGAAAGCCGACATTGACCGTGTGGTCAACACTTATCTCTCAAAATATGAGATACATCTGGAAAACGCTCTGACAGAGCTGTCTACGATGCAGAATATCACACCGTATATCCAGATCAACCCATACAAAGAGACCTTAAAACAGGCGGAAGATTTTACAGCACTTCTGCCGGAAGACAAGCGTACCACCACGAAAAGACTTTCCCTGGAAGATGCCATCAACTGTGTCCATGGTTTGGATCACACCCTTGGCCAGTTGAACCAGGAGCGTACAGAACTGGAAGCAAAAAAGAAAGACTTGATGGAAAAAGCACAGAAAATCGAGCCGTTCCAGGATCTGCACTGCAATCTTTCCTCCATTCTGGATTTCCACTTTATCAAATTCAGATTCGGAAAGATCACAAAAGAGTATTACAACAAGTTTGAGAGCTACTGCTATGAGAACAGCGATACGGTATTCTACCGCTGCCATTCCGATGAGCAGTATGTATGGGGCATTTACTTCTGCCCGAGAGATCAGGTCACGAAAGTGGACGCCGTATTCTCATCCCTGCACTTCGAAAGAATCTACGTTCCGGATGAGTACAGCGGAACGCCGGAGGATGCTTACGCAGCACTTCAGGCAGAAATCAAAAAGACAGACGATGCACTCAGCGAGTGCTCACGGAAACTGGCAAAATGCCTTTCGGATTCCGCAGAGGATCTGGTTGCAGCAAAAGAGCAGTTAGAGCAGCTCTCCGGCAACTTTGATGTCCGTCGCCTGGCAGCCTGCACGAAATCCAAGAAGGAAACCTTCTATATTCTGTGCGGCTGGATGTCGGAAAAAGATGCCGATTCCTTCCAGAAGGACATCGAAAACGACACAAATCTCTTCTGCTTTATCGAGGATGATGCAAACAACGTTCTGCGTCAGCCGCCGACAAAGCTGAAAAATCCGAAAATCTTCCGTCCGTTTGAGATGTACGTGAAGATGTACGGACTGCCAAATTACAATGAAATTGACCCTACGATTATCGTAGGACTTACCTATGCCTTTATTTTCGGAATCATGTTTGCCGATGTAGGACAGGGACTGTGTCTGCTGATTGGCGGCGCACTGCTGTACCACTACAAGAAGATGGATCTGGCAGCGATCATGAGTACCTGCGCGGTATTCTCTGTGATCTTCGGATTCCTGTTCGGCAGCTTCTTCGGATTTGAGAATGTCATACCGGCCCTCTGGCTGCATCCGAAGGAAGCGATGACAACGCTTCCGTTCATCGGTTCGATGAACACCGTATTTGTCGCAGCGGTTGCATTTGGTATGTTCATGATTCTGACAGGAATGGTTCTGCATATGATCAATGCAGCAAGAAACCATAAGCTCGGCGAGCTTCTGTTCAGCCAGAACTCCCTGGCAGGCTTCATTTTCTACGGAGCCCTTGCCGTTACACTCGTTCTCCTGTTCAGCGGCCATAAAGCTCCGGCTGTCGGCGTGATGGTAGTCATGTTCGGTATTCCGCTTCTTGCGATCTTCTTAAAAGAGCCACTGGAGCGTATGGTAGAGAAGAAGGGCAATGCATTTCCGGAGACCGGAAAGGGAATGTTCTTTGTACAGGCATTCTTCGAACTCTTCGATGTGCTTTTGAGCTACTTCTCCAACACAATTTCCTTTGTCCGTGTCGGCGCATATGCAGTCAGCCATGCGGCTATGATGGAGGTTGTCCTGATGCTCGGCGGAGCAACAGGCGGCGGCAGCATCAGCTGGCCGGTTATTGTTCTCGGAAACATCTTCGTTGCCTGCCTTGAGGCACTGCTGGTAGCGATCCAGGTACTGCGTCTGGAGTATTACGAGATGTTCAGCCGGTTCTATGAAGGAGACGGAAAACCGTTTGTTCCGTTTTTGAAAAAAGGCGAGAAATAAAAGAGGATTCAGAGCCATGCGAAATGGAAGCGAATATGGCGGGAAGCTGTATCGGGAAAAAGTGAAAATGGCTCCGGATCGCAGCAAAGAGTAAATTTAATGAATTAACTTCAGGAGGAAAACTATTATGAACTCAGCATTTGTACAGGTACTTACTGCAATCGCAATGGTATTAACCATCGTTGTTCCTATGACTTATTACTTCAAAGGTGAGCACAACAAAAATCGTTACAAAAAATCTCTGGCAGCCAATGTAAGCGGCTTCTTCGGCCTTCTGCTGATCGCAACCGTTGTTTCCTTCGCAGGCGCAACAACTGCATCTGCTGCAACAGAAGCAGGCGCTGGTCTTGCAACCGGTCTTGGTTACATCGGTGCAGCTCTTGTTACAGGTCTTTCCGGTATTGGTTCCGGTATCGCCGTTGCATCTTCCGCAAGCGCAGCTCTTGGAGCAATCAGCGAAGACGGCAGCATCTTTGGTAAATCCATGATCTTCGTAGCTATGGCCGAAGGTATCGCTCTGTATGGTCTGATCATCTCCTTCATGATTCTTGGTAAACTTTGATTCCAAAACCGGAAGGTATTGATCTTCACCTTAAGTTGGAGGAATCATAAATGAAAATGTTCTTGATCAGTGATAACGTAGACACTCAGACGGGCATGCGCCTGGCCGGAGTGGAAGGCGTTGTCGTTCATGAGCGCGAGGAGCTTTATGATACACTGCAGAAAACACTGGCAGACAAAGAGATCGGAATTATTCTCCTTACAGAAAAGTTCGGGAAGGAATTCCCGGACATTCTGGAGGATGTCCGCCTCAACCATAAGCTTCCGCTGCTCATTGAAATTCCGGACCGTCACGGTACCGGAAGAGCGCCGGACTTTATCACTTCCTTTGTAAATGAATCTATTGGATTAAAACTGTAAGAATGCCCTGGAGGTGACACACATTGACTACTGAGGAAAAACTTCAGAATTTTTATAATCATTCCCTGGACAGTGCAAACCGTGAAGCAGAACGTGTGATCGGCGATCACCAGAAAGCTCTGGATAAGATCTTCGAGGAGCATAAAGCAACCGCAAGACGTCAGGCAGAAGAAGAAGTTGCTGCCGAGACCGAGAAAGCAAAACGTGATGTCAACAAGACACTGTCTGCGGATCAGCTTCATATCAGACGGAAGCTGTCCCGTAAAAATCTGGAATTAAAAGAAAAACTGTTTAAAGAAGTTCGTGAAAAACTTACCGCTTATAAAAAGGATCCATCCTATGAGGAGTATCTGGAGCGCAAAATCCGCGAAGCCGTTACATTTGCCGGAAACGACAAACTGACCTTATATCTGGATCCGTCAGACGAAGCTCATAAGGCTTCCCTGGAGCAGAAACTCTCCGTAACCCTTACCATTTCGGCCATGCCGTTCCTTGGCGGCGTGCGCGCGGTCATTCCGGAGAAAAATATTCTGATCGATAATTCCTTCGAGACCCTTCTGAACGAAGAGCGGGAGAATTTCATCTTTCACGGAGGTGTAGAGCATGAATAAAACCGGAGTTATCTATGGAATCAACGGTCCGGTCGTATATCTGAAAGGAAACACCGGATTTAAAATGTCCGAGATGGTTTACGTTGGTAAAGAACGTCTGGTCGGCGAGGTTATTGCCCTGACAAAGGATACCACCACAGTACAGGTTTTCGAGGAAACCACAGGACTGAAACCAGGCGAAACAGTTACCGCATCCGGAGATGCCCTCTCTGTTACACTGGGACCTGGAATCCTGAACAACATTTTTGACGGTATTGAGCGTCCGCTGTCCGAGATTGCAAAGCAGTCCGGTAAATATATCAGCCGCGGCCTTACCGTAGATTCTCTGGATACAGAGAAAAAGTGGGATGTCCATGTAACTGTTTCAGAAGGCGAAGAGCTGATGGGCGGCGCAATCATTGCAGAGACACAGGAGACCCGTTCCATCGTACACAAATCGATGGTTCCGCCGGATGTCAACGGCACGGTTATCTGGGCTGCCAAAGACGGAAAGTACACCATCCTTGATCCGATTGTAAAACTGAAACTGGAAGACGGCACCGAAAAAGAGATCACACTGGCACAGAAATGGCCGATCCGTGTACCGCGTCCAACCCTGAAAAGATATCCGGCATCCGTTCCGCTGATCACAGGACAGCGTATCCTGGATACGATGTTCCCGATCGCAAAAGGCGGCACAGCAGCCATCCCTGGCGGATTCGGTACCGGAAAAACCATGACCCAGCACCAGATCGCAAAATGGTCTGATGCCGATATCATCATCTATATCGGATGTGGAGAGCGTGGAAACGAGATGACACAGGTTCTGGAGGAGTTCCAGGAACTGATCGACCCGAAGAGCGGCAATCCGCTGATGGACCGTACCACCCTGATCGCCAACACATCCAACATGCCTGTTGCAGCCCGTGAGGCATCTCTGTATTCCGGACTGACACTGGCTGAGTATTACCGCGATATGGGCTATGATGTAGCAATCATGGCAGACTCCACATCCCGTTGGGCAGAGGCACTCCGTGAGCTGTCCGGCCGTCTGGAGGAAATGCCTGCCGAGGAAGGTTTCCCGGCATATCTGGCATCCCGTCTGTCCGCTTTCTATGAGCGTGCCGGCATGATGCAGACCCTTTGCGGCGCAGAGGGAAGCGTATCCATCATCGGAGCCGTATCTCCGCAGGGTGGTGACTTCTCCGAGCCTGTTACCATGAACACCAAACGTTTCGTCCGCTGCTTCTGGGGACTGGATAAATCTCTGGCTTACGCCCGTCATTTCCCGGCGATCCACTGGCTGACCAGTTACAGTGAATACCTGCAGGATCTGTCGCCGTGGTACAAAGATCACGTAAACAAAAACTTTGTAGATATGCGGAACCAGTTAATGGGAATCCTGAACTCCGAGAGCTCCCTGATGGAAATTGTAAAACTGATCGGTAGCGATGTTCTTCCGGATGACCAGAAGCTGACTCTGGAAATCGCCAGAGTTATTCGACTGGGCTTCCTGCAGCAGAACGCATTCCATCCGGATGACACCTGCGTATCCTTGGAAAAACAGTACAAGATGATGGAAGTTATTCTTTATCTGTACAAGAAATCCAAAGCGCTCGTGACGATGGGCATGCCAATGTCCGTACTGAAAGAGGACAAGATCTTCGACCGCGTCGTTTCTATTAAATACGATGTACCGAATGACCGTCTGGATCTGTTTGACACATACAAAAAAGATATCGACACCTTCTACGATAAGGTACTCGAGAAGAATGGTTAAGGAGGGAATTCATCATGGCAATTGAATATTTAGGCCTTAGTGAGGTCAATGGCCCTCTGGTTGTTCTGGAAGGTGTAAAAAATGCTTCCTACGAGGAAATCGTAGAATTTACCGTAGACGGCAATGAGAAAAAACTGGGACGTATCGTTGCTGTATACGAAGACAAAGCCGTTATTCAGGTATTTGAGGGAACTTCGAGCATGTCTCTTACCAATACCCATACCCGTCTGACCGGACATCCGATGGAGATCGGACTTTCCGAGGAAATCCTGGGACGTACCTTCGACGGTATCGGAAAACCGATCGACCGCATGGGACCGATTGACGCAGAGGTAAGAAGAAACGTCAACGGCCTGCCGCTGAACCCGGTTACCCGTAAATACCCAAGAAACTATATCCATACCGGTATTTCTGCAATCGACGGTCTGACCACCCTGATTCGTGGACAGAAGCTGCCGATCTTCTCCGGAAACGGACTTCCGCACGACCAGCTGGCAGCACAGATCGTACAGCAGGCATCCCTTGGAGATTCTGATGAGAAGTTTGCAATCGTATTTGCCGCTATGGGTGTTAAATACGACGTAGCAGAGTTCTTCCGCCGGACCTTTGAGGAAAGCGGTGTATCTGACCACGTTGTTATGTTCCTGAACCTGGCAAACGACCCGGTTGTAGAGCGTCTGATCACTCCGAAGGTAGCACTGACAGCTGCCGAGTACCTTGCATTCGAGAAAGGCATGCATATCCTGGTTATCCTGACCGATATCACATCCTTCTGCGAGGCTATGCGTGAGGTTTCCTCCTCCCGTGGAGAGATTCCTTCCCGTAAAGGTTATCCTGGATACCTGTACAGTGAGCTGGCTACGCTGTATGAGCGCGCCGGAATCGTACAGGGCGTAGAGGGATCCGTAACACAGATTCCGATCCTGACCATGCCAAACGATGATATCACGCACCCGATCCCTGACCTGACCGGTTACATCACCGAGGGTCAGATCGTACTGGACCGTCAGCTTCACGGCCAGTCTATTTACCCGCCAATCAGCGTACTGCCGAGTCTTTCCCGTCTGATGAAGGATGGTATCGGTGAGGGCTACACAAGAGCCGATCATCAGGACGTAGCGAACCAGCTGTTCTCCTGCTATGCAAAGGTAGGAGATGCGCGTTCCCTGGCATCCGTTATCGGTGAGGATGAGCTTTCTCCGATCGATAAACAGTACCTGGTATTCGGTAATGAATTCGAGCATGAATTCATCGGCCAGGGAATGGATGAAAACCGTTCCATGGAAGATACGCTGAACAAGGCATGGGAGCTTCTTGGACTGCTTCCGAGAGAAGAGCTCGACCGTGTCAACACCAAGGTTCTGGATCAGTATTATCATCCGACCACCATTGATGCAGTAGCAAAAGCAAAGGCGGAAGCCGATGCCATGAATGAGTAAGCGAGAGGAGTGAGATCGGAATGGACCCGAATACCTTTCCTACCAAGGGAAACCTGATTCTTGCAAAGAACTCTCTGAAACTTGCCCACATGGGTTACGAGCTGATGGACAAGAAGCGGAATATTCTGATCCGCGAGCTCATGGGCCTGATCGATGAGGCAAAAGACATTCAGCGTCAGATCGATGTGACATTCCGCGAGGCTTATGCGGCACTGCAGATTGCGAACATGGAAATCGGTATCACCAACGTACAGACCGTGTCCTATACCGTTCCGGTGGAGGAATCCATCCGGATCAAGACAAGGAGTATCATGGGAGTGGAAATTCCGCTGGTAGAGGCTGATCCGTCCGGACAGGCCCCGACTTATGCTTACTACAGCACGAAGGAGTCCCTGGATCAGGCAAGACAGGCCTTTGAAAAAGTAAAAGACCTGACCTTAAACCTTTCCATGATTGAGAACTCGGCATACCGCCTTGCTGCGGCAATCAAGAAAACACAGAAGCGTGCCAACGCGCTGAAGAACATCACGATTCCGCATTACACCCAGCTGTCCAAGGATATCGCGGACGCACTGGAGGAGAAGGAGCGCGAGGAGTTCACACGACTGAAGGTCATCAAACAGAGAAAGAACAAGGCAAGCTGATAAGGCTTTCCCGGAATAGAGATGAAAAACCCGCTTGGGCCGCGAAGAGATTTGCGGTGCCGGGCGGGTTTTTATGTGTCATGCAAAAAATATGTTTTTGGCTACACTTTTTGTGCAAAAATTTTATAAAAATTTTCTATCTTTTTAAAACGGTCTTTGCTATAATACGTAAGGCGATTGTAAAGAAAAGTTAAGATTTTGTAAGCTGTAATGCTTTTTGGAGGTAGGAAGATGAAACACAAGAAACAGAAAAAAACGAAAAAAGCAGGGCGCATTCTGCTGGCTGTGTTTGCAGTGTTGATCGGAACGCTTGGCGTGCTGCTGTTTACGTCCGAGCGCTGGATGCGGAAAACATGGCCGAATCTGAGCATGGAAGAGCTTGTTTACCAGTTAAAGGCCCCGATTGCCGGAACCAGCCATGATCTTCTGATGAGTTATGTCTGCTCAAGTGCGCTGATCGCAGCGGCAGCACTCATCCTTCTGATTCTGGTCAGCATTTTTCTTCGGGAAAAACGCAAAGCCCATGTGGCGTTCGGGATGATCTGTATCGCGGCAGGAGCCGCCAGCATCGTCTATTCCATCAATGACGTGTGGGCAGCACTGGACGTAAAAGATTATCTGAAAAATCAGAGCACGTACAATACCGTGGTAGAAGACAACTACGTAGATCCGGACCGCGTGAATATCACGTTCCCGGAACAGAAACGAAATCTGATCTATCTCTATCTGGAATCCATGGAGAGCACCTACGCAGACAAAGCCTCCGGCGGAGCATTCGATAAAAACTATATCCCGGAGCTGACCCAGCTTGCCGCAGACAACATCAGTTTTTCCAATTCGGAGCTGCTCGGCGGCGGCCAGCCTACCGTAAACGCAACCTGGACCATTGCCGGAATTTTCGCACAGACCTCCGGTCTGCCTCTCAGCATCGGAATCCAGCGAAATGAGATGGCATATCAGGCCAGCTTCTTCCCGGAAATCAATACCCTGGGTGATGTCCTGGCGGATGAAGGCTACAAGCAGTATTTCTTCATCGGTTCAATCGGACAGTTCGGCGGCCGGGAAGAGTACTTTAAAGAGCACGGTGACTACGAAGTAGACGATTACAACTGGGCTATGGAAAAAGGCCTGATCCCGGAAGGATATTACGAATGGTGGGGCTATGAGGATGAAAAACTCTTTTCCTTTGCCAAAGACCGTCTGACCGAAATCGCAGCAGAGGGAGAGCCGTTCAACTTCACCATGCTGACCGCAGACACCCATTTTGAGGATGGCTATCCGTGTGAGCTCTGCGATGAAGAAAACGACGGTGACAACCAGTACGGAATGGTTCTGCACTGCTCCAGCAAGCAGGTCACCGAGTTCGTTTCCTGGATTCAGCAGCAGGATTTCTACGAGAACACAACGATCGTAATTTCTGGCGACCATCTGACGATGGATTCCGATTTCTGTGAGAACATTGATCCGGACTACACCAGAACCGTATACAACGTGATCATCAACTCCCCGATCCAGCCGCAGCAGGAGAAAAACAGAAGTTTCACCACCATGGACATGTTCCCGACCACCATCGCAAGTCTCGGAGCTACCATTGAGGGTGACCGCCTCGGTCTTGGAACAAACCTGTTTTCAGGTGAACAGACGCTTGCAGAGAAGCTGACTTTCGACCAGCTCAATGATGATCTCTCCCAGAAATCCAAATTCTTCGAAAAAATGGAAGAGCAGGTAACCTCCATCTGGACCAAAACCGATGAGGGCTGGAAGTTCTACATCGAAGACGAAGACCGCTGGGCCAAAAGCGAATGGGTTTCCCTGAACCCGCACCGCTATGCAAACGACACCGAGCAGAGATACTACATTGACGCAAACGGCTACGCCGTAAAAGGATGGAAACTGATCGACGGAAAATGGTATTACTTCTCCACACAGGGCAGCTACCGCCTCCTCGAAGGACCGTGCGACGAACCGTTTGAGGTGGATGAGTCGCAGTATTCTTAAAAAATAAAAAAGAGAAGGATTTTCGGCAGCAAAAAGCCGGGAATCCTTCTTTTTTTAATGCAGAATTGTGCCGCTCCGCCTTTTGGCGGAATTTTCTGCATTTTTTGGTACAAAACGTATAAAGATTGTGAAATAAATAATTATCAATTGAATCATCTTACAAAACATGGTAAAATATGGCTATCAATCGGCGGACAAAGCGGAAAAAGAAAGGGGATTTTAAAACAATGGGTTACAAATCAGACATTGAAATTGCACAGGAATGTACCATGCAGCCGATCACAGCGATCGCAGAAAAAGCAGGTATTGATGACAAATATCTGGAGCAGTACGGAAAGTACAAAGCAAAAATTGATTACAACCTGTTAAAAGACACCAATGCGGAGGATGGAAAACTGATCCTCGTTACAGCCATCAACCCGACACCGGCAGGAGAAGGAAAAACAACAACTTCTGTAGGTCTGGTAGACGGACTTTCCAGAATCGGTAAAAAAGCAATGGTTGCACTTCGCGAGCCATCTCTTGGACCGGTCTTCGGTGTAAAAGGCGGAGCAGCAGGCGGCGGATACGCACAGGTTGTTCCAATGGAAGATATCAACCTTCACTTCACCGGTGACTTCCATGCAATCGGTGCAGCAAACAACCTGCTGGCAGCTATGATCGACAACCACATTTTCCAGGGCAACGCTCTGAATATCGATCCGAGAAAGATCACCTGGAAACGATGCGTAGATATGAATGACCGTCAGCTTCGAAGCGTTGTAGACGGCCTTGGCGGAAAAACAAACGGAATGCCGAGAGAAGACGGCTACGATATCACCGTAGCATCTGAGATCATGGCAGTTCTGTGTCTGGCAAGCGACATCTCAGATCTGAAAGAAAGACTTTCCAAGATCATCATCGGATATACCTACGGAAAAGTATCCGAGCAGAAACCGGTAACCGCAGGTGACCTGCACGCAGAAGGCGCTATGGCAGCACTCTTAAAAGATGCCCTGAAACCAAACCTGGTACAGACTCTGGAAGGAACTCCGGCTATCGTTCACGGCGGACCATTCGCAAACATCGCACACGGCTGCAACTCTGTAACAGCAACCAAAATGTGCCTGAAATTAGCAGATTACACTATCACAGAGGCAGGCTTCGGTGCTGACCTTGGTGCTGAGAAATTCCTCGACATCAAATGCCGTATGGCGGGCCTGAAACCGAATGCAGTTGTAGTCGTAGCAACTGTTCGTGCCCTGAAATACAACGGCGGCGTTCCGAAAGCAGAACTGAACGGCGAGAACCTGGAAGCTCTGGAGAAAGGTATGCCGAACCTTCTGAAACATGTAAGCAATATCACAAACGTATACAAACTGCCTTGCGTTGTTGCAATCAATGCATTCCCGACCGATACCGAAGCAGAACTGAAGCTGGTTGAGGAGAAATGTAAAGAGCTCGGCGTCAACGTTGTTCTGTCCGAGGTATGGGCAAAAGGCGGCGAGGGCGGCGTAGCCCTGGCAGAAGAAGTTGTCCGTCTTTGCGAGCAGCCGAACGATTTCACCTATGCATACGATCTGGAAGGCTCCATCGAAGAGAAACTGAACGCCATCGTTCAGAAGATCTACGGCGGAAGCAGAGTTGTCCTGACCGCAAATGCACAGAAACAGGCAAAACAGTTAGAGGCTCTCGGATTTGGCAACTGCCCGATCTGTATGGCAAAAACCCAGTACAGCCTGACCGATGATCAGACCAAACTCGGCGCACCGACCGGATTCGAAGTTACCGTACGTAACCTGAAAATCTCCGCAGGTGCAGGCTTCATCGTAGCCCTGACCGGTGACATCATGACCATGCCAGGTCTGCCGAAAGTTCCGGCAGCAGAGCGTATCGATGTAGACGCTACTGGAAAGATTACAGGACTGTTCTAATAACACAGGATATTGTCTTGAAAAGACAGAATAGAGCATGAAATAAAACACAGAAAAAAGAGACATTCCTTCGTGAATGTCTCTTTTTTTACGTTTTTATTGCAAAATATTACAAAAGATAATATAATTTCTAATGATAACATGGAGAGAAAAGCAGATATAATATAGTAAGGGAGTTACTTACCAATGACATCGAAGAAAAAATTGAGAAGTCTTCTGGGCGGTACACTTTTTATGGTGCTGATGCTCAGCGTACATCCGACGACTGTTTCCGCGAGTGCTGTGGGGAGCAGCACGGTGATGGACCAGTCTGTGGAGACAGAGGATCAGCAGAGCGGGATACAGAGTGAAACGCAGACACAGGCTTCACAGGACAGCGTTGCTGCTGTGCGGGCCAGTCAGAATGGCTGGGTTAAGGCAGGCGACGGCGGCTGGTATTTTTATGAGAACGGACAGCTGAAAACAGGATGGCTTTATCGGAATGGAAACTGGTACTGGCTGGATCCGGACCGGAACGGCCGCATGGCAGAAAACAGCTGGTTCACATACGATAATAATTTTTATTATGCCAAGGGAGACGGAGCAATCTATAAAAATGGTTTTCAGGAAGTAGATGGAAACCTCTATTATTTCCAGAGCTGGGGCGGCATTCAGAAAAATGTGTATCTCAGCATCAGCGGAAAAATGTACTATGTACAGGAAAATGGTATCGTTGCCCGTGGAATAGTCAGAACAATGAATGGACATGGTGATCTCTGCGCATTTGATGATACTACGGGAGCGCAGATCACACAAAAAGGCTGGCTGAAAAAAGGCACATCATATTATTGGGTAAGAGAAGACGGCGTCCTGCAGACCGGCTGGCTGCTGTACGATGATAACTGGTACTGGTTTGATGATAATGGTGTCATGATGGCATCCGGCTGGAAAGAAATCAACAACAATCTGTATTACTTCCAGAGCTGGGGCGGCATTTATAAAAACGGTTTCCAGAGCATCGGAGGAAACGAGTATTATTTCAGGAGCTGGGGTGGTGTATATCGAAACACCTTCTTTACCGTAAAAGGAAAAACCTACATAGCGCAGAATGACGGATCGATCTATCATGCCAGCCAGACCGGCTGGGTTCAGCTGGGAGATCAGACTTACTGGATCAATCAGGATGGTTCTGTTCAGACCGGCTGGCTGAAGTTGGAAGGCAAATGGTACTGGCTGAAAGCGGACGGCACACGTGCTGCATCTGAATGGATCACGTATGACAACAACCGATATTATTTCGACGGTGACGGTGTGATGTACACCGGAATGAAAGAGGTTGACGGAACAAGATATTATTTCCACAGCTGGGGCGGCGTTTACCATAACGAATCTTTTACCTGGCAGGGAAAGAAATACTGGGCAAAGGATGACGGAACCTTCTATACAGGTGTCTGCGATATCAATGGAAAGAAATACTATTTTCTGGAAGACGGCGAGCAGATTACAAAAGAGGGCTGGTATCTGACCAACGGAACGTATTACTGGATCAACAAGGATACGTCGCTTCAGACCGGCTGGGTGAAATATGACAACAACTGGTACTGGATGAAAGAAGACGGTACGATGGCATCGTCTGAATGGATCACCTACGACAAAAACCGCTACTATTTCCGAAGCTGGGGCGGCATGTACACCGGAATTCATACCATCGGCGGAACAAAATACGCATTCCAGAGCTGGGGCGGTCTGTACCATGATCAGACATTTACCATCGGCGGTAAAACATACTATGCCAATTCAGATGGAACATTTGCCACCGGCTGGGTGCAGAACGGCGGAAAAACATATTATTTCGATGAGGACGGCACAAGCCATACGGGCTGGCTGCTTCTGGACGGAACGTATTACTGGATCAACGCCAATGGAACCAGAAGAGATGACGAGCTGTTTCAGTACGACGGAAACTATTATTATGTAGACAAAAACGGCGTTATGGCGACAAGCGGCTGGGTATACTGGGATTATAACTATTATTATCCGAGAAGCTGGGGCGGCATGTACAAGAATGCGTTTATTACCTATGATAATAACCTCTATTACCTTGGATCTGACTCGAAAATGGCAATCGGCTGGCAGTCGATTGGCGGAAATACATACTATTTCCGAAACTGGGGCGGCATGATAACCGGAAAACAGGTGATCGACGGAAAAACGTATGTGTTCGATGAGGACGGCAAGCTGGTACAGAGTCCGGACGGATTTGAACCGTCCGCGCAGATCGGTGTCCGCACCGTACGGAACTTTCTGAAAAATGCACTGCTTCCGCTTGGAAATACCCTGTATATCTGGGGAGGCGGCCACACAGACGCAGAGGCAGAGAGTTACGGCGTCAATGCGCAGTGGAAACAATTCTTCAATACACAGAATTCCACCTACAACTATTCCGATCATCTGTATGAGTACGGAAAAGGTCTTGACTGTTCCGGCTATGTCGGATGGACCGCACATCAGGTGACGAAAGAGTATGCAACGACAACCTCCACTGGAATGCCGGCCTACTTTGCAAGAAAAGGCTGGGGAACCTGCGTGACAGGCGATACGTCCCAGAAATTTACGCCGGGTGATGTGGTCAGCAAGAGCGGTCATGTCTGGATTGTCATTGGCCAGTGCTCGGACGGCAGCGTGGTTGTCATTCATGCGACACCGCCGTATATTCAGCTTGGCGGAACCGTTTCTTCAACAGGAAGCATTAACAGTGAAGCTATTGAGCTGGCAAATGAATACATGAAAATGTATTATCTGGTTGCGTATGAGCGGTATGGTGTAAAAGTTCTTGACCGGTCCTATCTGACCGGTGTGAATCATTTCACCTGGAGCAGCAGTATCTTAAGTGACAGTGAAGGCTACCGCAGGAAGAAACCGGCAGAAATCCTGAACGATCTGTTCCAGTAAAATATCTTCTATAAAAAATAAGAGAGAATACAAAAAAACTTTGTAGTTCGTGTATTCTCTCTTTCTTTTTGCGCTGGAATTGTCTATACTAGAAGGTGCGTGAAAGACGCAGATCAGAAATACAAAAGAAAAAATCTGGAAAATAAAAATACAAGGGGAGTAAACATGCGAAAGAGCTGGAAATGGGCGCTCTGTCTTGGCGTAGTGTCGTTGCTGCTGCTGGGCGGCTGCGGAAAAGAAAAGACGGAACCAGTGGATCTGGTGCTGGTAACCGACGGCAGTGAGGTAGCTTCCGATGCCGTGTATCAGTCAGCATGGAACGGTCTTGCGCAGTATGGAGACGAGAGCGGTCTGAAATATGAAGCAAGTGTTCCGGCAGGACGGACAACAGAGGACTATGAAAACACCATCAAAGAGGCGGCGCAGAAGGGAGCATCCGTTATCGTCTGTGCCGGAACGAGCATGAGCCGCGCCGTTTACGATGCACAGCGCGACTGGAAGGATGTCCGTTTTCTGCTGCTGGAGGCAGAACCGGTCAGTGAGAGCGGCCGCAGCCGTCTCCGCGGAAATACAGAAAGCCTGGAAATTGATGCATCAGAGGCCGGCTACCTGGCAGGCTATGCGGCAGTACAGGCCGGCTACACGCACCTGGGCTATATCGGACAGAAAAACGAAGAGAACGGAACAAAGTATGGGACAGGTTATGCACTCGGTGCAGAGGCGGCCGCTGCGGATCTGGGACTTGGAGAAAACAGCATCACGCTGGATTATACGTATCGGAAAAGCAGCAGCGTATCACCGTCGTATTTGGAAAAAATCAAAAGCTGGTACGGTGAGAGCGGACAGATTCTCTTCTCGGACGGTGCATCGTATCAGAATGTACTTGGCGCAGCAGCATCTGCGGCAGGCGGAGCACTGATCGCAAACGGCGGCGTGGAGGAGTACGCCAATGCCGTGTTGAAAGTACGTCTGGATTATGGAACTGCAGTTTACAATGCGTTAAAAGAAATGAAACAAAAGGATTTTGAAGGCGGGAAAATTGTAACGCGCGGCGTGACCGATCAGGAAATCAGTCTGGAATGGAATCAGGATGCGGTGCCGTACTTTACAGAGGATCAGTACCGGGCACTCTGTGCGAAATTCTCCGCAGAGGACTTTTCAATCCCTGACGGCGATGCGCTTTCCTCGCCGGATCAATACAAATTGAGTTGTGTGAGTGTACAGAAGGTAAAATAACATGTATCGTTACTGTTCACGAATTGTTTACAAAAAGTCGGGATATTTTTCCTTGCATCCATTTGTGAATTGTGATATTATGTAAAAGAATTGGGAAAAATATTTCAAAATTGTTACAGAATAATTGAATTTCTAAGAAACAGGGAAACCTGAAACAAAGAAACCTACATACAACGAATCAATTTGGGAGTGAAAGAATGAGAAAAAAATTTCTTGCCTTAAGTTTAGCAGTGATCGTAAGTGCAGCTCAGGTAATGACAGTAAGCGCCTCGAAACAGGAGCAGTTACAGCAGCAGCAGGCAGCACAGGCAGAGACCAGCGCACAGCTTGACAACGCAAAAGCAGAAATCGACGATCTGGAAACCAAAAAGAATCAGATTACCGGCGAGATTGATGACCTGGACGCACAGCTTGTCGTAACCATGGCATCCGTGGAAAATCTGAAAAATGAAATTGCAGAGAAACAGACAGAAATTGAAACAACACAGGAAAAACTGGCACAGTCCCAGGCTGAAGAGGACGAGCAGTACGAGCTGATGAAAAAACGAATCCAGTTCCTCTATGAGAGCGGCGGAGACAACGGCTGGGCAGCACTTCTTCTGGAGGGAAAAGATTTAAGCAGCATTCTCAACCAGGCTGAGTACACCCAGAAGTTATACAAATACGACAGAGAGTGCCTGCAGGAGTACATGGATCTTGTACAGCAGGTAACAGACTACAGCAATCAGCTTGCAGATGAAAAAGCAGATCTCGAAGCCAGTGAGGCAGAGCAGGAAGCACAGCAGCAGTCCCTTGAGGCAATGCTTGAGCAGAAAAAAGCCGTTTCCGATGACTACGAAAACCAGATCGCAGACCTGAACGACATGGCTGCACAGTACAACGCAGTACTGGCAGAGCAGAACGCAAAGATCCAGCAGATCCAGGAGGAGATTGCAGCCGAAGAGGCAGCAAGAAAAGCCGAAGAGGCCCGTCAGGCAGCAGAAGCAGCCGAGGCAGCCCGCCAGGCAGAAGCAGCAAGACAGGCAGCAGCAGAAGCAGCCGCAAGCAGTGCTGCAAATAATACAACAACGGCAGACAACACACCGTCCAGCACAGGAAGCTCCACCACGACAACAACACCGTCTAACGGAGGAAGCTCTTACGATGATTCTTCGTCCAGCGATACCAGCAGCTCGGATGATTCCAGCAGCTCCAGCAGCACCGGAAGCGCAACCGGAAGTGCCATCGTATCCTATGCAACACAGTTTATTGGAAATCCATACGTATGGGGCGGCACAAGCCTTACCAACGGAGCTGACTGCTCTGGTTTTATCATGAGCGTTTACGCACACTTCGGATACGACCTTCCACATTCCTCCAGTGCACTGCGTGGTGTAGGACGCGGTGTATCTTATGCAGAGGCTCAGCCGGGCGATATTATCTGCTACAGCGGCCACGTAGCCATCTACATCGGCGGCGGTGCAATCGTACACGCAAGCAATGAGCGCGACGGTATCAAGATCAGCAGCAACGCAGCGTATACCACGATTCTTGCGGTAAGACGTGTGGTTTAAAAAAGAATTACATAGTAAGAATTTTCAGATCCCGGGAGAGAAAAATCCCGGGATCTTTTGCGTTTTGCTTAAAATTGAGTGCATTCGCGTTAAAACTGTGATATACTAAAGCACATCGGAGATACAAGGGCGTATTGACCAACAGAAGGTCAGTATGCCCTTTTGCTTGTTAGGAAGAAGGGAGAATCGTTATGAAACTGGAAAATTATTTTCGTCGTTTCGGTATTCGGAACGGATCTGGTGCGGAAAGTAGCGTCAGTGCTGTCCATCTGCATTATTGCCGGTCTGCTGATCGTCTACGTCCCGAACATCATCGCTGGAGCCGGAAAGATCGGCGATACTGTAAACACCATGAAAACCGCAGACCTCCCATTCGGCAAAGCCCTGTACGCCGCATTCCTCTACGGAACCTTCCAGCTTGCCAATGTCGCAGTCTTCGTCCAGCATGCCAAATCCTTCGAAAAACCGCAGGATGCCGGAAAGAGCATGGCAGTCGGTGCCGTATTAAATGCCCTTCTGATGATCATGGTCGTCCTCGGAATCATGACCGTATACCAGAACCCGGAAATGATCCAGCAGAGCGTCCCGACATTATTTATGGTTCAGCAGGGCGTCGGCAGTAAATTCATGACACCGCTGATTTCCGTACTGATCATCCTCGGTGCCGTATCCACAGCCGTCAACATGGTTGCCGCCATGGTCAAACGAATCCACGCCGGTCTCGCTGAACGAAGCAGCAGAACAGAAACCGCAGGCAAAATCAGCCGCACCCAGATCCTTGCCGCGCTTGTCTGCTGCATCGCGGACTTCCTTATCGCACAGTTTGGTCTGCTGACGCTGATCCAGAAGGTGTACAGCATCCTGGCATACCTGGCAATCCCGGTCATCTTGGTGCCGTACGTGGTGCACATGGCGGTGATGCGGTTTGATACGAAAAAATAGAAAAGAACAATAAAAAATTTGTAACAAAAATTTACACCGCAGAAAGAGAGATTTGCTTCTGGAGAATGGAAGTATTTCGCAGACAGCAGAAAAAAGAAGATTCATGCAGAGCAGATGTGAGTCATAAAGAAATGACATGCGTCTGCCTTTTTTCTGTGCGTCTGGCAGAGTATGTGTCGGTGACAAAGCAGAAAACAGGAACTCTTCTTTGGGACTCGATTGTGCCGTCAAAATATGGTATACTGCAAAAAGGATCAAAAAGCGGATATTGATATTTCACGGGAGGGGAAGAAGATGAAAAATGCACCGGCTTATGTGAAGGTTTACAGCAGACTGAAAAACGAGATCAATAAGGGAACATATCCTGTCGGGGGATTTCTGCCGAAGGAGTGTGAACTGGAGAAAATCTATCAGGTCAGCCGTACTACGGTACGGAATGCAGTAAAGATGCTGGTGCAGGAGGGACTGGTTGAGGTTCGCCAGGGTTCTGGAACGAGGGTGCTGAATCATAAGGCAATTCAGAATTATAACAAGGTCACATCGGTCACGGAATCCCTGATGAAAAAAGGATATCGGGTAACGACGTCAGATATGATGATCGACATCATTTCGGCGGACAAACAGCTCGCCGATGAACTGGAAATTCCGGAGGGAACCAGCGTGGCGAGGATTCAGCGGCTGCAGCTTGCGGATGAAGAGCCTGTTACGCTGATGGAAAATTATATCGAATATGCGAAAGTCCCTGGCATCGAGGCGTATGAGAATCAGTTTGTAGCGCTGTATCAGTTTCTGGAGGAGAAATTCGGCTTGCAGATTGATGAGACACGAGACAGAATTTCAGCGAAATCCGCGACCTTTATGGAAGCCCAGGTTCTGAAAACGGAGCCGAAGGATGCGCTTCTTGTGGTGCACAGAGTCACCTACTGGCAGAACCGGCCGGTGAGCATTGACCACGTGCGGATCATCGGAAGCAAGTACGAGGTGGAGATTTCGGGAAAAGGACGGAGTAAATGAGCGATGAGACAGAAGAACAGAAGAAACTGATGCGGCAGATTGATATCAGCTGTGTACAGGCATTTCATACAATGGATGAAATTGATGCGATGGTGGAGCTGGCAAAGAAATATCGTCTGGCTGCTGTGTTTACCTTGCCGGCGTTCAGCGCCCATGTGGCAGAACGGCTGCAGGACACCAGAGAAATCCATGCGGGAGGCGTGGTAAGCTTTCCGGGCGGCGGAGATACGACCGGACAGAAGAAGCGGCAGGCAAAAGAACTGTGGGAGGCTGGCTGCCGGGAAATCGACATGGTGATGAATCTTACGGCATTCAGAAGCCACGAATTTTCTTATGTAAAAGAAGAACTTCTGGCCATCCGGGAGCAGGTGCCTTCGGCGATTTTTAAGGTGATCATCGAGGCGCCGCAGCTGACGGAGCAGGAAATCTGCCAGGCAGTGGATCTGTGTGTGGAAGGCCGTGCGGATTATGTAAAGACGAGCACCGGATGGTATCCCGGCTGTCCTTCCACCGTGGAGCAGGTTCGAATCATGAGCCGTGAAGCCGCCGGTCGCATTCAGATCAAGGCCGCCGGTGGAATCCGCAGTCTGGAAACTATACAGGAAATGCAGAAAGCCGGCTGCAGCCGTTTCGGTATGGGAATGCGGTCGGTGCAGAATTTGATAAAAAGTATCTATAAGTAATCTATTGTGCAAAAGCTATAAAAAAGTCACGGAATATTCTACGGCATTCCGTGACTTTTCTGTTGAATTAGTAACCTATTAGTGATATATTCGAACCATAGGAATCGATAAATCATTAACAATCTGAAAGGAGAGCAAAAGATATGAAAGGTTATGCAATGCTGAAAATCGGTGAATCCGGATGGATCGAGAAAGAACGCCCGAAATGCGGGCCGATGGATGCCATTTGCCGTCCACTGGCAGTTGCCATCTGCACATCAGATGTCCACACTTTATGGGAAGGGGCCATCGGTGACCGTCATAACATGATTCTGGGCCATGAGTGCTGTGCAGAGGTTGTGGAAGTCGGAGAGCTCGTAAAAGATTTCAAACCGGGAGACCGGGTTCTTGTGCCGGCCATCACTCCGGACTGGAATTCTCTGGAAGCACAGGCTGGTTATTCCATGCACTCCGGCGGAATGCTGGCAGGCTGGAAATTCTCCAACTTCAAAGATGGTGTCTTTTCTGAATTCTTTCATGTAAATGATGCCGATGGAAACCTTGCGCTGCTTCCGAAAAACATCAATGTTGTCGACGCGTGCATGCTTTCCGATATGGTGCCGACCGGATTCCACGGCGTAGAGCTTGCCGATGTACAGTTTGGTGATACAGTTCTTGTCATCGGAATCGGACCAGTTGGTCTGATGTCGGTAGCCGGAACGAATATGCGCGGCGCATCGAGAATCATTGCTGTCGGAACGAGACCGGTCTGCGTAGAAGCAGCAAAAAAATACGGCGCAACGGATTTTGTCAGCTACAAGAACGGACCGATTTTCCAGCAGGTACTCGATATGACAGATGGAAAAGGTGTTGATAAAGTAGTCATCGCCGGCGGTGGTGTAGAAACCTTTGCAGAAGCAGTAAAATGCCTGAAACCGGGCGGAAAGATCGGAAATGTAAACTATCTTGGATCCGGTGACAACATTGATATTCCGCGTGTAGAGTGGGGCGTTGGAATGGGTCACAAACAGATTAACGGAGGCCTGATGCCTGGCGGAAGACTCCGCATGGAAAAACTGGGAGCTCTTGTTTCGGCAGGCAAGCTGGATGTCAGCCCGCTGTCCACGCATGTGTTTGATGGATGGGATCATCTGGAAGAAGCATTGTTCCTGATGAGAGATAAACCGAAGGATTTAATCAAACCAGTCGTTAAATTGGCTGACTGATGATTTGAAAATTTGACTGAAAAAGGAAACGTATGAAAATATTGATCGTATCCGGCTTTTTGGGCGCGGGAAAAACAACATTTATCAAACGGCTGGCCAGGAACGTCGATCAGCGGTTTGCCATACTGGAAAATGAATATGGAGCCGCAGGAATCGACGGCGCACGTCTTGGCCAGAACCGGCAGGGAACGCAGAAAAATGTATGGGAAATGACAGAGCAGTGCATCTGCTGCATCGGGAAAAAGGATTTTGCAGCATCCGTGCTGACCATTGCCAATGTGGTAGACCCGGAATACCTGATCGTAGAACCGACAGGCGTCGGAAGTCTCGCCCGGATTATAGAAAATCTGCGTCAGATCGAGTACGAGAGAATTCAGCTTCTCTCGCCGGTCACTATTGTGGATGTTTACAGTTACCGCCGCTATATGGCGGAATATCCCGAGCTGTATCAGGATCAGATCCGAAGCGCGGATACGATCATTGTTTCCAAAACAGAAGCATGCCAGGCGGAAGAAAAACAGCGCATCCAGAAATTTCTGCAGGAAATTAACCCGCAGGCAAAAATCATCACGGATTATGCATCCACGATGACACGGGAAGATTACCAGAGCTTGCTGCTGGGCAGCCGGTATGAGAAAAAAGTACAGGATACGCAGAGCGGCGAAAAGATGCCGGAGACCTTCTCCTTCGAAAATATCCGAATGGAGGCACCGGAAACCCTGTGGTGTTTTCTGGAACAGATCATTCGCGGAGCGTTTGGAAATATCATCCGTGCAAAAGGACAGTTCGCAGCCGGAGACCAGTTTCTCCAATTTGATGTCGCCGATCACCGCTACAGCATCACCGGCACAGAACAGAAAAACGCCGGCCAGGCTGTGTTTATCGGAAACGATATGAACGAAGATGCGATCCGGCAGTATTTTAAGAAATGCGCCGGAAACCAGAAAATGAAATATGCTGCCCGTCATGTATCATAAAGTAAATAGGAAAAAGAGATTGCGGAGTCCTGCCAAAACAGGGTTTCGCAATTTTGGTTTTTACAGAAAGATTCAACTGAAAAACGAAGGATAGGCAAAAACGAAAAATTACGCTAAAATAAACATACAAGTATTCCAAATAAAACAGAAGAAAAATCAGGGGGGATCTGATATGGAGGAACAGAAAAGAAGACGGGAAAGAAAATCGGCGGCATACTGGTTGAGCAAAAGCTCGATTTTATCCAATGCGTCGTAAAACCCCTTGCTTCAGCTATGGGGATATAAGACGCGTC